>Ga0207713_1000219_pt1 | contig 77126 bp, 67 predicted proteins | sample KBSS64metaG_FD_184404 | JGI IMG/M metagenome (GOLD analysis project Ga0207713, IMG submission 184404) | Switchgrass rhizosphere microbial communities from Kellogg Biological Station, Michigan, USA - KBS S6-4 metaG (SPAdes) (version 2) | ecosystem: Host-associated > Plants > Roots > Rhizosphere >...
CCTGGCTGGGGTCCTCCTTCGTCGGACTTCCCTCGACTCCGGCGCCGTTCCGGGGGCACGCCGTGATGGGCCATCCATGGCCCGCACGGCTTTCGCGGCTTCCTGCCGCTCATCCCCCTCCACGACACCTGCGCTCGGCCTGGCGCCTTGACGTCGCGTTCGGCGGCGCCTGCACCATCGCGCATGAAGATCAAAAGCAAAAGCGCAAGAGCGCCTCGTTGCGTAGCAGTCCGGCTTGCCGGCGGGGGCGATCTTGAAGACGCCCCCGCCGGCAAGCCGGACTGCTACGGGATTTGAGGCGGCAGTGACAAAAAAGGCGGTCACCCTTCGATGACCGCCTTTTTGTCTACCGCGCTACCGAATCACTCCGGCAGTTTGTAGGCAATGATGTAATCGCCCATGCGGGTGCCCAGCGAGCCGTGGCCGCCTGCAACGATCAGCACATATTGCTTGCCGTCCTTGCCGGTGTAAGTCATCGGCGTGGCCTGGCCGCCTGCTGGCAGACGTCCGGCGAACAGCTCCTTGCCGGTTTTCACGTCGTAGGCACGCAGGTACTGGTCCAGGGTGCCGGCCAGGAAGCCGACGCCGCCTGCGGTGACCATCGAGCCGCCCATGCTTGGCACGCCCACCGGCAGGCCGATTGGCACTGGCGTGTTGTCGCGGCTGGTGCCGTTCTTGTGCTTCCACACCACCTGGTTGGTGGTCAGGTCGACAGCGGCCACGTTACCCCACGAAGGCGCCTGGCATGGCATGCCGAACGGCGACATCAGCGGATGCATGATGACCGCGTAAGGCGCGCCGGTGTTCGGCTGCACGCCGCTGGTTTCGCTTTCACGCTTGCTGCCGGCTTCCACTTTGGCGCGTGGCACCAGCTTGGAGACGAAGGCCATGTAGTTAGGGCTGGTGAACATCAGCTGACGCACCGGATCGACCGACACGGCGCCCCAGTTGAATACGCCCACGTTACCGGGATAGATAATGCTGCCCTGTTCGGACGGAGGCGTGTACTGGCCTTCGTAACGCAGTTCCTTGAACTGGATGCGGCACAGCATCTGGTCGAAGGCGCTGCCGCCCCACATGTCTTTCTCTTTCAGCTCAGGCGGCAGCATGTTCAGTTGCGAACGCGCTTGCGTCGGCGAGGTGTGGTCGCCTTGCGCAGCACCCGTCGGCGCAGGCACTTCGTCGATCGGCACGATCGGCGTACCGTCGCGACGGTCCAGAACGTACAGGCTGCCTTGCTTGGTCGGCTGAATCACGGCCGGCTTGACGCCGTCCTTGGTTTTCAGGTTGATCAGCGTCGGCTGGCTCGGTACGTCCATGTCCCACAGGTCGTGGTGAGTGAACTGGTAGTTCCAGCGCACCTTGCCTGTGTTCACGTCCAGTGCGACCAGGCCTGCGCTGAATTTCTCGGCGCCAGGGGTACGGTCGCCGCCGTACTGGTCAGGCATCTGGTTGCCCAGGGGCAGGTAGACCAGGCCCAGTTTCTCGTCGACGCTGGCCAGCGACCACATGTTCGGCGCGTTACGCGAGTAGAACTGGTCTGCCGCGATAGGTGCGGTGGCGTCCGGGTTGTTCGGGTCCCAGTTCCACACCAGCTTGCCGTCGTGCACGTCGTAGGCGCGAATCACGCCGGAAGGCTCGTTGGTCGATTCGTTGTCGGTGACGTGGCCACCGATAATCACCAGGTTACGAGTGATCGCGGCAGGCGAGGTGGAGTAGTAGCCACCGGCGGTGAACGGGCCAATGTTGGCGCGCAGATCGACCGCGCCTTTGTTGGCGAAGTCTTCACACACTTTGCCGGTGTCGGCGTTCAGGGCGATCAGACGGGCGTCGGCGGTCGGCAGGTACAGGCGACGCGGGCACGAAGTGGCAACGGCCTTGCCAGCGTCCGACAGGTCGGCAGCCGGGGCGCCGACGTCAGTCTTGGCGTAGGCATCTTCGTCGTAGTACGAAACGCCACGGCAGGTCATGTGCGCCCACCCGGTGAAGTTCTTCGCGCCTTCCTTGGAGATCTGCGGATCGTAGCTCCAGATCGTCTTGCCGGTGTCAGGGTCCAGCGCCAGCACCTTGCTGTGCGGGGTGCAGGCATAGACCATGCCGTTGACCTTGAGCGGGGTGTTTTCGTTGGTCAGCTCGACCGGGTCTTCAGCGGTTGGCAGGTCGCCGGTGCGGATGCGCCAGGCTTCCTGCAACTTGCCAACGTTTTCAGGGGTGATCTGCTTGAGCGGCGAGTAGCGGTTGCCGTGCTCGGAGCGGCCATAGGCCTGCCAGTCGCCTTCAGGCATCGGCTGCGGATCGTAGGCGACGCCTGCGTCGTCACGGTCCAGCGTACCCTTGATTTCGCCGGGGCTGGTGAACTGGCTCGCCAGTGCGGTCAGGCCTGCCAGCACTACCGCGATGCTCAGCGCAGTGCTCGGCATGCCGCCAGGCTGGCCACGCAGCAGCGGGCGGCGGAACCATGGCAGCAGCATCACCAGGCCCAGCACGAACCACAGCGACAGGCGCGGCACCAGTTGCCACCAGTCCAAGCCCACTTCCCACAGGGCCCAGACCGTGCTCGCGAACAGTACCAGCGCGAACAGGCCCAGCGCCGAGCGACGGCCCAGCATCAGCAGCACGCCGGTGCCGATGAAACCGATGCCGGCCAGCAGGTAGTACAGCGACCCGCCCAGTGTCAGCAGTTTGATACCCCCGGCCAGCAAGGCCAGGCCCATGACCAGAATCACCAGCCCGAGCAAGCTCGGCAACCGGCGACCCTTACTGAAAGCACCATCAGTGCTCATAGTGTCGTACTCCGTAACGATTAATTGGTTGACGCCAAGTCCCTTTGTTGCGTGGGGCTGAAGCTTTGAAGCCTCAGCCTTCACGCTAGTTCCTCAACAGCGGTAGAGAAAGGCGGATCAGAACGAGGATTGAATCTTCAGGCCCGCCACCAGCGCGTCATCGACCTGGCTCACGCCGCCCGGATGACGGATGAATTGCAAGTTGGGACGCACGGTCAGCCAGTTGGCGACGTGCACGCCGTAGTACAGCTCGGCGTTGTATTCGGTGTCCTGCACGGGCAGGAAGGCCTGGTCGTTGTAGTCGCTGACGTTATTGGCCTGGTTCTGCAGATTGATGTTCTTACGGTACGCGGGGTTCACGTGGATGCGGCCAACCGCCAGGCCGATGTCATCCTTGGGACGCGCGTCGAACGGGCCGGTGTAGGTGGCGCCCAGTGCGACGTAGTTGTCGATCATGTTGGTTTTCTTGTCGTGCAGGGTGCCGTTGGCGAACAGGCTCAGGCCGCGGCTGTTGTCGCTGGCCTGGCTCGTCACCTGCTGGCGCAGGGTCAGCCACATGCCGTGCTTGCTGGACGACGGCGCGTAGTCTTCGCCGCTCAGGGCGGCGTAACGGCCATTGCTGTCCTTGTAGACGTCGCTGCTGTCGGCGGTGCTGTAGTAGTAACCCAGGCGGTATTCGCCCGGCAAGCCGTTGACCTTCGGTGCCCAGACCAGCTCCACCGGCAGCACGGCGCCCTGGGTGCCGCTGCCGCTGAGCTTGAAGTTGTTGTCGTTTTCCAGGTTCGACGGGTTCTGCTCGAACGCACCGACCTGCACGAACAGCTCGGGGGTGAGCTGGTATTTGACGCGCATGGCCCACTGGCTGATCGGCCAGTTGTACCAGATGCCGCCGCCCCAGTTGCCCACTTGCGAGCCGCAGAACGACAGGTTCTGGAAGTCGCAGGGGAAGGTGTTGAAGTCTTCGCCTTCGTTGAAGCGGCCGACCTTGACGCTCAGTTTCTGGTCGAAAAACTTCTGCTGATACCACAGGTCGGTCAGGCGCGTGACGTTGCCACGGCCCCAGACTTCCAGGGACGAGGAGATGGTGCCAGTGCGCGGATCGCCGATGCGGTCGTTGCTGATGTTGTCGCCGTTGCGGTTGGTCAGCGTCACCTGGAATTCGGCGTCGTGCCAGCCGAGGATCTTCTGCAGGTCCATATGCGCGCCGAGGGCGAACTGATCGGCGTAGCGGGTGGCCTTGTCGTGGTTGTAGCCGCCGTGCAGGTTTGAACCCACTTCCACGACGGTGTCGAGCTTGAAGTCATAACCCTGCTGCGAAAGCTCCGTGCGCTTGCCGCCCCAATCGCCCAGCATCCAAGGGGATTCACTGTCGAACGCAGGCGTCGCCTGGGCGCAGGTGGCCAGCGTCAGCGTGGCGACGCCCAGGAGGTGGCGTTGACGGATCGGACGAAGGTGGGTGCAGCGTTTCGAATGAGCAGGCATAGGACGATGAATTCTTTTTGGTGAGCTGGGTACGGCGCAGGCGCGTGCTGCGTCGATAAGCCGCGTGGCAAAACTTGACAGATAGCGAACAAAAACGATTCAGCTGTCAGCGCGGCGCGATGATAGGGGGCTAATCATTTTTTAAAAAGACGATTTTGCGACATGAATAGTTACATATCGCGCAACAGTGGTGAATAGATGGGGTAGCGCTATCCCTTAGCTTCCGTAAGAGCTTGGCGGTTTACGAGGTGCCGCATGGATGGAATTGACAGTTGCAGATCCCGTAGCAGTCCGGCTTGCCGGCGGGGGCGGTGTGTCAGCAATACATTGGCTAACTGACACACCGCCCGCCGGCAAGTCGGACTGCTACGGGATTGTCATCGACACGACTTAGAACGTCGTGCGCAGCCCTACCTCGATGCTGCGCCCCTGCGCTGGGGCGATGTCGCGCAGGATGGAGCTGGCGTAGCGCACGGTCTGGTTGGTCAGGTTCTCGCCGTTGACGAACGCCAGCCATTGGCTCTTGCCCACGTTGAATGTGTAGCCGGCGCTGGCCCCGAGCGTGGTGTAGCCGTCGGTGCCGCTTTCGTTGTCCGGCACCCGGCCTTGGGAGGCAGCGTGTTCGACGTCGATCCGCGCCTGCCACTTGTCCAGTTCCCACACCAGCCCGCTGTTCAAACGGAGTGGGGCGATACGCGGCAGGGCTTCGCCAGTGTCCAGGTTGGTGGCGCGGGTGTAGTCGCCTGACAGTTCCAGCGCGAATTTTCCGTACTGGCTTTCGCCCAGTTTCCAGCGGTCTTGCGCCTCGAATCCGACAAAGCGCGCCTTCACGCCCGAGTAGGCATATTCGGGGATGCCATCCGCGTCCTCCTCTCCATCATCGTTGAGCGTACGACCTGTCCCCAAAAGCCCGATGTAATTGGAGAAGCGGCTGTAGAACACGCCGAAGCTGCCCTTGTGCGTGCCGTTGTCAAAGCGCAGCGCAAGGTCGCTGGAGACGGCTTTTTCTTTCGACAGATCAGCATTGCCGACTTCGTAGGTGCCGGTCGCGACGTGGGCGCCGTTAGCGTACAGCTCGTAGAAGGTCGGGGCGCGTTCGGTGTAGCCCAGGGTGGCGGCCAGCGACCACACCGGGGTCAGGGTGTAGACCGCACCGGTCGACAGGCTGCCCGCGGTGAAACTGCTGGAGCTGTCGGCGTTGGCGAAGCGCTCCTTGCCTTGTGCGTCCGGATCGACCGTGGTGTGTTCAAGGCGGCCGCCCAGGCTCAGTTTCAGGCGGTCGGTGGCTTGCAGTTCTTCAAGAATGAACAAGGCGCCCGCGTCGGTATCGGTCTGCGGTACGAAGGCTTCTTCGCCCAACGCCGAAAACTCGCTGCGGCTGACCTGGGCACCGATCACGCCGTTCAGCGGGCCGATGGGCTGGTGGCGCGCTTCGATACGGGCCTCGTAACCCTTGTTCTTGAAGGTGGTGCCGACTTCGCCGTCCTCGATCTCCATGTGCTTGTATTCGGTGTAACCGGCGTCGAGTTTCACCGAGCTGAACGGGCCTGACAGGTTGCGGATTTCCGAGGCGAACGCGTAGTGATCCTGCTTCATGCGGATGCGCACGTCCTGTTCGGCAGGCGATCCGTAGTTGGCGTCGTAGTTGCTGTAGGAAAGGCCTGCGTAGCCGTCGTCCCAGGTGTAGGAACCGCCGATGGCACCGCCGTCCTGACGCCCGTCGCTGTTGCCCAGGCGGTGCTTCTTGTCGTCGCCATCGGGGTCGCGCGCGCGTTCGTCGGCGGTGCGGGCGTAGCCGGGAATCTTCAGATCGTTGAATTCCCGGGCATTGGCGTCCAGGTGCAAGGCAAAGGTGCCGTTGCCCGCTTCCAGCTTGCCCGCGCTGCTGCGGGTGGTGTCGGCGCCGCCGTAGCGCAGTTCGCCGGCACCCTGAATGCCTTCGATGGCCTCAGTGGGAATCCGGTTGTCGAAAGTGTTGACCACGCCGCCGATGGCGCTGCCGCCATAGAGCAGGGCAGCAGGGCCACGGACGATTTCAATACGGTCGACGTTGACCGGGTCCAGCGGCACCGCGTGATCGTAGGACAGGGACGAGGCGTCCAGCGCACCCACGCCATTGCGCAGCAGGCGAATGCGGTCGCCGTCCAGCCCGCGAATGATCGGCCGGCTGGCACCTGGGCCGAAGTACGACGAGGAGACGCCGGGTTGCTTGTTCAGGGTTTCGCCCAGGCTGCCTTTCTGTTGCAGGGTCAGGTCGTCGCCGGTGAGCACGGTGCTGGGCGAGGCCAGTTGATCGCTGCCCAGAGGGTTGGCGGTGATGGTCTGTTGTTCAAGTTCGATGGCGAATGCGGGGGAAGCGACCAACAGGGTGGTGGCCAGTGGCGTGAGGCGCCAGAGCCGGAATTTCGAAGGGCGGGACATGCAACAGTTCCTTGGCGGAGGTGAGACTCAATGGTTAGCTTTTTATTGTTATAACATAACATTTAAAATGCAATCATTTTGGAATCGTGCTGTATGCAGCTACGCTTTCCGCTAAGGTGCGCACCTCAAGATTTCATGAATGCAAACAGGCCCCTGCCATGACCACACCCAATACCGACCCGCTGCACGGCGTGACCCTCGAGCAGATCCTCAATGCGCTGGTGGAGCATTACGAGTGGTCGGGCCTGGCCGAACGCATCGACATTCGCTGCTTCAAGAGCGACCCGAGCATCAAGTCGAGCCTGACCTTCCTGCGCAAGACACCTTGGGCGCGGGAGAAGGTCGAGGCGTTGTACGTGAAACTGGCGCGCACCAAGCGTTGGTGACGCCTGTACAGGGATCGCTCGCGATGCATAGCCAGACACTGGAATTGAGGCCAGGACAACGCACCTACGCTACCGCCGCTATGTTGCTTGGCTGGTTCGCGCTGGCGGTGCAGCTGTATCTGGTGCTGTGGGGACGCTGGACCGATCAGGCCAGCCTGCTTGGTGGGCTGGTGAAGTTCTTCAGCTATTTCACGGTGCTGACCAATACCCTGGTGGCGGCCGCGCTGACCTGCGCCATCACCGATCGGCACTCGGCTGGGCATCGCTTTTTCAGATCACCTGCCGTGTGCAGCGGCATCACCGTCAGCATTCTGGTGGTCGGCATCGCCTACAGCCTGTTGCTTCGTCACCTTTGGAGCCCGCAGGGTTGGCAGTGGCTGGCCGACGAGTTGTTGCACGACGTTATGCCGCTGGTGTTTTTGGTGTATTGGTGGCTGTTCGTGCGCAAGGGCACGCTCAGGTTCCGACATGTACTGGCGTGGCTGCTGTACCCAATTTTGTATTTCGGTTATTTGCTGTTTCGCGGCGACATGATTGGCGATTATGTCTACCCGTTTGTGGACATTGGCACGCTGGGCCTTGCTGCGGCCATGACCAATGCGCTGGGGGTGTTGGCGGGGTTTGTGGGGGTTGGGTTGCTGATTTGGTTGATTGATCGCGTAAGGTCAAGTTAACCGACATTGTGGGAGCCGGCTTGCTGGCGAAAGCGGTGTGTCAGTCAACCTTATGTTTTCTGAACGGACGCTTTCGCCAGCAAGCCGGCTCCCACAAATGTGTGGCGTTTACTCTTCCTCGGAACCCGCAATACGCCAATACCCCGCGGCCTTCACCGCCGCTTCATCGAGCTTGAACTCATCGAGCAGCACCCGGCGTACCTTGCGTGACAGCGACGACTCAGTTGCGACCCAGGCGTACAAATCACCCTCGGGCACCGTCAGTTGGCGCGTCACGTCCAGCAGGTCCCGCTCACCGCGCACTACCCAGATCACCTCGACCTGCGCCTGGCTTTCCAGCGTCTGGCGCTCGGCATCGTCCTCGATTTCCACCACCACCAGCGCACGACGATTACCCGGCAATTCTTCCAGGCGGCGGGCGATGGCGGGCAGGGCGGTTTCGTCGCCGATCAGCAGGTAGCTGTCGAACATATCCGGCACGATCATCGAACCGCGAGGCCCTGCGATGAACAGAAACTGACCGACCTCGGCCTGGGCCGCCCACGTAGCGGCGGGCCCGTCACCGTGTAGGACAAAATCGATATCCAGTTCGCCCGACTGCGCATCGTAGCGGCGCGGCGTGTAGTCGCGCATCGCAGGGCGAGGGCCATCGTTGTTCGAACCGGGCATGAAGTCTTCCAGCGCGGCCTGTTCTTCTGGCGTGGTCGCGAACAGCAGTTTGACGTGATCGTCGGTACCCAGGCTGATAAAGCCTTCCAGCTGCGGACCGTGCAGGGTGACGCGGCGCATGCGCGGGGTGATGTCGGTGACGCGCAGCACTTGCAGTTTGCGACGCTTGATTTCGTGGCTGACGCGATGGATCGATTGCTGTGAATTCATACCGGCTTCTCCGAACGGGTGTGTGGGCCGTCGACAACGGCTTTGGCGGTTTCGTTGAGCAGGTCGCGCACGCGGATGATTTCGTCCGGTGTCCAGCGACCGTGGTGCATTTGCAGGGCGTGGCGCAGGTTGTGCACGGCCTCGTGGATCTCCGGTGGGCGGTCATGGCCGCGCAGTGAGCGTTTGCTGACCTCGATGCGCATCTTCACGCCGTCCAGCGCGACGGCCTGTTCCACCAGAAATTGCTGGCCGGCTGCGGTGATCTGGTAGCGCTTCTTGCCGCCCTCGGCGTCGCCGGTGATCAGCTCGCTTTCCTCAAGAAAGGTCAGGGTCGGGTAGATCACGCCGGGGCTGGGGCTGTAGGCGCCGTCGAACAGGCCTTCGATCTGGCGGATCAGGTCATAGCCGTGGCAGGGCTGGTCGGCAATCAATGCCAAGAGCAGCAGTTTCAGATCACCGGGGGCGAATACCCGAGGCCCGCGTCCACCGCGCTCGCGGCCGGTACGTTTCTCGAACCCATCACGCCCGTCGCCGTGATCGCCGAAGTGCGGGCGATGGTGGTGGGGGTGGTCGTGTGAGTGGTCTCTCATCGTCTTTCATCTCTATCTCGCTACGTTAGATATACCTTAAGATATATCTTAAGAAAGATGCAAGATGCCTTAAGACGAACGGTTCTCATTTGCGGGAGGCGCCGATGTGAGGCCAGACTGGCTTTGACGGAGGGAACACGCACTTCTGTGGGAGCGAATTCATTCGCGAGAGGGTGCTAAGTCCGACAGATATGGATCGGATGTACCACCGTCTCGCGAATGAATTTGCTCCCACAGGTATTTCAGAGTCTGTTCGATATGTTCAGGGTCAATAAATGCCCGCCACCTGAGAAGCCGCGGGCGCCTTGCACTGGGTGTAGGTGCCCGGCTGAAGGTAGGGATTGAGGATCGGCGCCATGCCCTTGAGCACTTGAACCGGCAGGGCCGAGGTGAACTTGAAGCTCTCGGCGGCGCGACCCGGGACGTAGGCCGTCAGCGTGCCGAAATGGTTGTCGCCCAGGAAGAACACGAACGTCGCCGTGCGGTTGATCGCCTTGGAGGCCAGAATCCGCCCGCCCGAACCAAAGCTTTCGATGCGGTTGTCACCGGTCCCGGTCTTGCCGCCCATGGCGAGCGTGGTGCCGTCCGGCGTCTTGAACGTGCCCGAAACCCGGCGCGCCGTGCCTGCGTCAACCACTTGGGACAGGGCCTCGCGCATGGCCCCGGCAACCTCTGATGACAGCACCCGCTTGCCCAGTTCCGGATTGTTGTTGAGCAGCGTTTCATAGGGTGTATCGGCCGCGAAATGCAGGCTGTCGATCCGCAGCACCGGCAGGCGGATCCCGTCGTTCTGAATGATGCCGATCAGCTCGGCCAACGCCGCAGGGCGATCGCCGGAGCTGCCGATCGCGGTGGCCAGCGAGGGCACCAGATGGTCGAACGGATAGCCCAGGCGCCGCCAGCGCTGGTGAATGTCGAGGAAGGCTTCAATCTCCAGCATCGTGCGGATGCGGTTGTCACGGGCGCTCTTGTGCCGGCTCTTGAACAGCCAGCTGTACACCTCCTGACGCTCGAAACGGCTGGCGGCCACGGCGTCTTTGAACGTCGCTTCAGGGTTCTGCAACAGGTAGCCCACCAGCCACAGGTCCAGCGGGTGAACGCGGGCAATATAGCCTTGATCCGGCAGGTCGAACTTGCCGGGGCCATAGGCGTAGTACAGGTCGTCCAGACGTTTTTCGGTGAGCGGCGGCTGGGTCTTGTCGATCACTACATGGGCTTTGACGAAGGCGCTGAAGGCACTCTGGCTGGCGTTGGGCAACAGGTAGCGATGCACGGCCGCGATACGGCTGGCGGACGGGTGAACGCCGTCCATGAAGGTGTCGAGCCGATCCTGAGTGGTCTTGTTGCGGTACCGTTTCCAGAACTTGAGCAGGAAGGAGGTGCCCTCGCGATCGGCGAAATCCGCCAGGTATTCCTGACGCCTCGGGTCGCTGTCGTCCTTGAGCAGCACGGCGCTGTTGTTCGGGCCCTGATAGGTCACGTAGCGCACCACATCGCGCATCAGGCGAATGAACGGCAGGTTGATCGACTCGCGCAGGGCTTCGCGCAGGGTCGGATTGCGGGCGTTGTCTTCCTTGCGGAAGTTGTTGAAGTGATGCAGCCCGCCGCCGGTGAAAAAGTTTTCGCCGGGACTGGCGGAGTATTTGCGGTCCAGGGCTGCGGCCAGCATCTTCGACAGATCGCGGTCGTTGTTCTGCATCAGGTAGTCCAGCGCCCAGCGGCTCAACTGGTCAGGGGGCTCGACCGGCACCTTCTTCAGTTCCGCGTTGCTCATGCCCGAATACTTGTCGTGCAGTTCCTGGATGATCTGCAGATAGGTGGTCAGCACCCGCATCTTGGCGGTCGAGCCCAGCTCCAGCTTGCTGCCTTCGTTGATGTCGAACGGCTGGTCGGTGCTGTCGGTCTGCACCCGCACGCGAGAGCCGTCGATGTCGCGCTCGAACAGGGTGAAGCTGTAGCGCACCGCCTGGGTGCTGGTCGGGGTCAGCAAGTGTTCGCCGAGCAGCCCCAGCTTCCCCGCCACCTCTGGATTGGCCAGGTCACGCAGGTACTGGCCGACGCTGACCTGCAGATCATTCTGCAGGGTGCTGGTGGCCGACAGGTCCAGGCGATCGAGGTCGTACAGGGACCGGTCGAGCATGTTGGACAGGCGCGTGCGGGCGACGGTGATGCCTTTGTTGGTCTCGATGGGCTGCACTGTGGGTTGCTGCACCCAGTCGCGATAGGTGACGTTGGCGCCCAGCGCCGCATCGGCGAGCGATTGCTCGATCACATTGTTCTGCGCCAGCACACGAATGTGGCTGTCAGTCAGGTCAGCCAGTTCCTTGCGACCCTTGGCCAGATAATGCGAAGGGCGGCGCTGGGCGATCACCAGCGACAGCACTTCGCGCAGGGCCAGGCCTTGAGCGGCGAGGGTCTTGGCGTCTTTCGCGGGGCTTGCCAGCAACTGGTTGGTGCGGTCGAAATCAGCGCCATACCAGACCCGCAAACCCTCGGCCATCCCGTGCACTTCGCCATGGCCGGGCACTGCCGACAGCGGCACGCTGTTCAGGTAATCGCGCACCACCCGCTGACGGGCTTCCAGGGTTTCCTGGCCTGGCTGGTAGGCTCGCACACTGGCCGACACCATCTGGCGGATTTTCTCGGCGCCGGACTGAGTCAGGCCATCGGGGGAGTGACGGTATTTTTCCAGTTGTGTGGCCAGCGTGCTGCCGCCCGCCGACTGGCCAGGCAGGCCCACCAGTTTCGCCACCTGGGAAACGGCCGCCTTGAGAAATCGCGGCCAGTCCACGGCGGGGTTGGCCAGCGGGTGCTTGTTGTCGAGCAGATCGCGGTTTTCGATGAACAGCAGACTGTTGACCAGCACGGGCGGGATCGAGGCGAAATCAGGGTACAGCTGTTGCGGGTAGGTGAATTGATACAGCGCATTACCGCGGCAATCGGAGATGGTCAGGCCAGACTGGCTTTTCTCCTGATAGGGCACGAAAAAGCCACGTTTGACGTAGGAAACCAGTTCAGGGGAAAACCGCGATTGCTCGGTGATGCGGTAGTCGCGCTTGAGCAGACGCGGCAGGAAATCCCCCAGGGCCGAATAACCCAGACGCTTGTCGAAAGGGCCATCACCGGGATACACGATCGCATCGCTCGGGCCGTTTTCCACGCTGTAGTTCAGGCCTCGGGCCAGCTGGCTGAATTCCCGGGCCTGCAGCCTTGAAGAGCGGCTTTCCGTCGCAATCACAAATCCCAGGATCACCAAAGCCACCAGTATCAACACCAGCAGCACTCGCCACACATGGCGCGTATGGCCTGGGCCTGCTGGCACTGGAATGTTCCCCTGACTGTCAGCCTTGACTGCAGCCTTCTTTGCATCGGAATGCCACAAAGCGCCCATATCGTTGGCCCGGTTAAACCTGTTAATCGCACCTGAGTACAAGCTTAGACGCTGGGCGGGGAGGGTGAAAAATTTGTGAACAGGTTGTGCCAGAGCGGGCTGCGGTTAACGCCACGACTGGCCGGCGATTGCGTACTCAAGCTCGCTCCCGCCGGCAAGCCGTGCTGCTACGAATCTGCGGCGTAATACAAATCGCAAGCACACCCCAGGTCCCCGTAGCAGTCCGGCTTGCCGGCGGGGGCGGTCTTGAATCCGTTACCTGCGGTCAGCCCAGCCGCGGCGCACCGGCGACAGGTCGGTCTTGCTGATCCATTGTTGAATTGTAGGAATATTCTGTTTGTCGCGGGTGGGGTTGACATGAAAGTGGCGAGCTAATTACGTCGAGAGCGAGGTAAACAAGAAATCCCTAAATAACTACTCAAGAAAGAAAGTATGAAAATCATGAAAAAATCTAAAATGGCTGCAGTGTTACTGCTGCTGACTTTGGAGTCTCAGGTTTTACAAGCTGCTAATTCCGAAGCGCAGGGTGCAACTCAATCACGCGGATACAGTTACGGTCTTGAGCAGAGCGTTTCCGAAACCCACCTGGATGGAGAACTCATGTTAACCGATTTGTCGGACCAGATTCATGTGCTCCAGCAAATTCCAAAAAGCGTGACTGCTGTTCACTATTACACTTTCACCGCAGTGCGTGGACAAAAGGTGCTGCTGACGCATTCTGGTGAGGCACAGCGGGCTGCTTTTAATGTCGAATATCTTGCAGGTGACAGATGGGAAGTGCTGGTTGGCGATTCAAAGACTTTTTCCGGGCTCGGTGCGAATGGCACGGTCATCGTCAGAGTGATGAATAAAATGGGGGTTCCTCGCACCTCTGCTCCCTATCGCATCATCCTGGGATCATACCCCGTTCTTCAGAAGTACGAGTTCAAAGATGAGGCTTATGTAAACCGTATCCCTACCGGTCACACCGAGCCCTCATGGTTTACGACTCAAGGATACACTGACGGAGTACTTGAGGCTTCGTTTACGGACTCGGTAGGGGCGCCTCTGAGAGGGGCGTTAGGAAGGTTTGTCTTGAGTCTGAAAGAGTCAGGTCTGCGCCCAGTGATCCAGGAAGTGACCAGTGACGAAAATGGTAAGGTTTCGAGATTGGTAACGTTTGATCGCTGTGCGGGTGGGCGTGAAGCTCGGGATTATATAACCTACAACCTCGGGCAAAATACCTGGCGAAGCTACTACTACACAGGGGGATATATCTTCACCAATGTCCTTTTAGAGGGCGCAGGAGGTGAAAGTACAGAGCAAGATGTCAGGTCGTTTGGACATATCTGTAAGCAACGTCTGATCAAAAGTTCTGCCGGATAGATCCGAACAATTGAAGCTTGGCAGGCTGATGGCTGCCAAGCTTCACACCGGTGTTCAGACTTTTTCGGATATGGATGGGATTTTGCGAGGGGCCCGTTCTTGAATTTGTTCTGTTAAGGATCGGAAAATATCATCACTTCTCAAAATGGCGCCGTAGTCAATCATGTGTGCGATGTCGTCACTGTCCAGTTGATAGCGAGACAGCAAACCAGTTTTGTCATGCTTGGCCAACAGCGATGAAGCTTCTACATGTGCCATTAGATTTACCTTAAGGCCACGGTACTGGCTGAGTTGCTCAGTCAGCCATGATTTTTCAGATTGGGAAAGGTTGTTTTGCGGGGTCAGGATTGTGAAATTACCGGCCGCGTCCACTGTGAAGCCGAAGCTCTTGGAGGCCAGGTCGGGATGGGTTTTCGCGAGTTCTTCTCTAAATCTCAGGTAGTCGTCTTTCGCCAACTTAAGCGATATGGTCGCCTCCGTTTTTTTTATCGAAAGGTAGTCCTCCATGGTTTCTACGTCTTTGAGATTCGGCTCGGACAACCATGGTTTGTCGTCGTTGATCGTCATGTGTGCGACGATGCCGGCTCCTTGCTCGCGAGCGTCTGACGGTTGATATAGCCCAACTTTTTCCTTGTCAGTTGGGCGTAGAAGCGAGCCGTTGCTCAGAAGATTGATATCCATTTTTTCCTCACTGATTTATCCATCCTCCCCGCATAACGGCCGCATGCGAAAAAGCTTTGCCTGATAAACCAGTAGGAAAATTCCGAAGAGACCCCTCAGTGAGAACCTGTTCTCAAACCTTCACCACCTGCGCCCCCTTCGGGCTGCCCAACCGCTTGTTGAGTTCCAACCAGTTGGACAGCAGCAACATCAGGCCCAACCCGAGCAGGGCGGTGATGACGCGCATTTGCCACACGTCGCCTGCCAAGGCATTGACCCCGTCGGCCAGTGGCGCGAGGAGCACGCCCAGGCAGAAGATTTCCAGCGAGTAGCGGCCCATCCGGCAGGTTTGGCGGGCGGGCCAGTTGTCCAGCCAGGTTTGGCTGGCGGGCAGCAGTTTGGCGACGACGTAGACCAGCGCGATGAAGTGGATCAGGCGCAGGGGCGACAGGTCGGTCTTGCTGATCGGGTAGATCAGGTCAGTGAACGCCTTGGGCAGCAGGGCATCGTGGACGGAGGGGAATTTCCACAGGAAGGTGATGGTACCCGCGATCAGCATATACAGCGCAGCGATCAAAAATACCGGCTGTTGCCAAACGGGCCGCGCCGCCGGGCGAGGCTCGACAGCACGCTGTGCGTACATGGCAAAAGCGCCACCGAGCACGAAAATCAATTGCCAGGCCACCGGGTTGAAGTACCAGTAGCCACCACCTTCATAGGCGCGCAGGTTCCAGCCGAACAGTGGCACCATCATGTACAGCGCGAACGACAGCCCCACCGCGACCGCTGCGTTGCGCAGCATGATCGGCAGGATCAGCGGCAAGGCGCCCATCAACAGGATGTACAGCGGCAGCGGGTCGGTCAGGTTGGGCTTGAAGCGCAGCAGCAGTTCGTCCGCCAGGGCCTGTTGCGGATTGCCGACGAAGTACTCAAGGCCCATCTCGCGCACCATGTCGCGGGTGTCGACGTGGTTGTTGGCGACGAAGACGATGCCCATCAGCAAGGTCAGCAAAAAGATGTGGGCGACGTAAAGCACCCAGGTGCGCTTGAGGATTCTCAGGCAGGCGACCACATAACCATCGCGCTGGGTGACTCGGCCGTAGGCCGTCACCGCCGCGAAACCGGCAAGGAACACGAAGACTTCAGCCGCGTCGCTGAAGCCGAAATTACGCAGCGTCAGTTGCGCGAAAGGGTTTTCCGGTACGTGATCCCAAAAAATGAAGATCAGCGCCAAGCCTCGAAAGAAGTCGATTCGATGGTCGCGTCCGTTCGTCATGACGGTGAACTCTTGCAAGACTGTTTAAAGAAGATAGCCATCAGTGGCTCAGGTTCAACGCCGGCCAGGGAGGCTGATCGGCGGCGCGAAGGGTGGCGGTTTTGTCACATAATTGCAAAGGTTGGGTATTTCAGGATGTCTCCAGCGTTGAGGGTGCAGCGCCGACAGCCGGTCATGCGCATACCGTGACTACCAGCTTCACTTGAGGGAAGGACGATCATGTTCCGGCCCCGAACCGGATCAGTAGTTGACCAGGACGGTCACCCTCTGCGGAATTCAATCATGGCACCGCTGCACAGGTTTGCGCGTTACAGCCTGGTCGGGTTGGCTAATACTGCGGTCCACGCTTCGGTTTTCCTTGTATTGCATTGGGTGGGTGGCCTGTCTCAGACCGGCAGTAACCTCACCGGCTTTCTCGCCGCAGCCTCCCTGTCTTTTTGCCTCAACGCACATTTCACCTTCCAGACGTATCGCTCATGGCGCCGCTACTGGGCGTTCATGGCCTTTATGGCCTTGCTGAGTCTGGCGATCGGCGCGCTGGGCGATGCACTCACCTGGGCACCCGCGGTAACCATTGTGGTTTTTTCAGCCAGCAGCCTGGTGATGGGTTACGTCTTTTGCAGACGCGTGGTATTTGCCGGAGGCCAGTCATGAAGGTCTCACTGGTGGTGCCGTTGTACAACGAGGAACACACGGTCGAGCTGTTTTATCAAGCCATCCGGCAGGATCGCGGTTTACAGGGTTGGCGCATAGAGATCGTCTTCGTCGACGACGGCAGCCACGACTCGACCGGGCAACGGGCCAAAGCCCTTGCCGATGCTGATCCGGATGTTGTGTTGCTGACCTTTTCGCGAAACTTTGGCAAGGAGGCCGCGCTGTTTGCCGGCATCGAGTACGCCGGTGGCGATGCGGTGATTCCGGTGGATGTCGATCTGCAGGATCCGGTCAGTGTCATTGGGCAGCTCATTACTGCGTGGCAGGCAGGTGCAGAGATCGTGCTGGCCAAGCGTCGTCATCGTGATGCCGAGAGCTTCTTCAAGCGGCATTCGGCGGCGCTGTTCTACAGGCTTTTGCGGCGAATTTCCTCGACACGGATCGAAGAGAATGTCGGCGACTTCAGGTTGCTGGATCGCAAGGTCGTGGAGGTCATCAAGGGCATGCCCGAACAGCAAGTGTTCATGAAAGGCATGCTGGCCTGGGCCGGGTTCGACACCGTGACCGTGGAATACGACCGCGTCGCCCGAGTCGCGGGGCGTAGCAAGTACAACGTGTGGAAACTGTGGAACCTGGCGCTCGACGGCATCACTTCTTTCAGCACTGTGCCATTGCGTATGTGGACGTATATCGGCGGCTTGATTTCCATGTCCACGCTGCTGTTCGCCGGATACCTGCTGCTCGACTACGCCATTAACGGCAATCCGGTACCGGGCTATTCCTCAATCATGGTTTCGGTGCTGTTTCTGGGTGGAACGCAACTGATCGGTATCGGCATCCTGGGTGAATACGTCGGGCGGATTTATCTGGAGAGCAAGCATCGGCCGCGGTATGTGATGAAGCAGGTCATCAGGCATGGAGAGCAAGATGAATAAAACCGGGGCGAGGTTTTCTCTTCAATGGCTGTCAGGTCTGCGCGGGTGGATCCTGATTTTGGCGTGCGCCGCTGGACTGCGCTTCTACCGTCTGGACAGAGCGGTTTTATGGTTCGACGAGGCGTTCAGCCTGGCCATCAGTGAGCACTCGCCAAGGGTGTTGTTCGAGGTCTGCGCCGCTGATGTACATCCGCCCCTTTACTATCTGGTGCTCAAAGGATGGGTATGGCTGTTTGGCGATGGGGTTGAGGCCATTCGTTCGTTGAGCGCCTTGATGGGTGTGGTCATCGTAGGGCTGGTGATCTGGCTTACGACAATCATTGCCAATCGGCGCGCAGCCGTTCTGGCAGGATTTCTGCTGGCGTTGTTGCCCATCGCAGTTCGTTATAGTCAGGAAGTTCGGATGTATGCGCTGGTGGGCCTTTTGATGACCGGCGCTGCAATTGCGCTGGTGTACTGGGTCAAACAGCCACTCAAGCACCGCTATCTGGCCGCTTATGCCGTACTGATCGCGGCTGCACTCTACACTCACTACTTTGCATTCACGGTCATCTGCGCACACTGGTTGTACCTGATGATCGTTCGCGCGCCTGCAGGAACCTCTCCACGCAGGCTCGCGCTGCACCCCGCCTGGTGGGTCGCTAACCTCGCTGCGGCGGTGATGTTTCTTCCCTGGCTGCCCACGTTCATCCGGCAACTGGGCAACACCGGTAACCTGGGTTGGATTACACCGGTGACTGCACACTCGATACCTTCGCTATTCTGGCAGTATCTGACTCTGGTCGACGGGACGCAGTTGCACTCAGTCCTGCTATGGGGGCTTGCGGCGGCAGTCTTTGCGCTCTGCATTTTCTGCGTTGCCAGCGACCATCGGTCCGCGCGTTTTTGCGCATTGTTGGGTCTGTGGATCTGGGTGCCGCCGGTGCTGGCGTTCGCCGTATCCTTGAGTCTGCCAATTTTCATTCCGCGATATCTCATGATCTCGGCATTGGCTTTGCCAATACTGGTCGCAGTCGCAGTGGACCGGCTGATGAGAGACCACCGCCGGATTGCAGCCCTGATCCTCATTCTGGCGTTGGGGCTTGAGGCTACGGGACTCAGGAATCTCTACGACCCGCAACGTCCCATCGACATTGAGATCCTGCATCGCAATGAGCGAATCGATGTCATCGCGGATTACATCAATTCTCACGTGCGCATCGGTGATCAGGTCATTTTGTTGAACAACTTCTGGTATTCAAGCCTCGCGTATTACCTCGAGGAGGCCCGGGCTTTGGTCTATGCGCCGACAGTGGCTGCCGGTGGGGAGGATTGTCCTCTGGGAAGGTATTGCCGCATAAAAGCCCCTTACGAATCCGGACGGGACGATTTCTACGTTGCAACGCTCGATGGACTGCCTGCGGATATTCGTCGCATCTGGCTGGTGGATGGCTCCCATGATTCCGACGTGGGGTTGACGCTGCCATGTCGCTGGCAGCTCCTGGACACGCTAGTCACAGGCGACAACCGCTTGCGGCTCTTTGAAATCAACGCCGGGCAGCTCACCTCAGGTGCAAAGCCGTGCCCGGCGCCGTGACTCGCGTAAGGATCAGATCTCGTTCGGCTCGAAGCTGTCAGCCCGCGCCATGCGCCACATGCGCGAATAGAAGCTGTCGTCGACGATGCCGTTGAGCAATTGCCCCGGTTGCAGGAACACGTGGGACTGGGAGAACAGCTTGACCTCGGTCGGCGACTGACGACGTACCAGGTGCTTGGCCTCCAGTTGCGACGGCGAGTCCAGCCCTGCGGCGGCGATCATCTCGGCCAGGGCGTGCAGCGTGCTGCGGTGGAAGTTGTACACCCGTTGCGCCTTGTCCGGCACCACCAGTGCGCGCTGGCGCAGCGGGTCCTGGGTGGCGACGCCGGTCGGGCATTTGTTGGTGTGGCAGCTCTGGGACTGGATGCAGCCGATGGCGAACATGAAACCCCGCGCCGAGTTGGCCCAATCGGCGCCGATGGCCAGGACGCTTGCGATGTCGAACGCGCTGACGATCTTGCCACTGGCGCCGACCTTGATCTTGTCGCGCAGGTTCAGGCCAACCAGGGTGTTGTGCACGAACAGCAGGCCCTCACGCATCGGCAGGCCCATGTGGTCGGTGAACTCCACCGGAGCTGCGCCAGTGCCGCCTTCGGCACCGTCGACGACGATGAAGTCCGGCAGGATGCCGGTTTCCAGCATGGCCTTGGCGATGCCCATGAATTCCCACGGGTGGCCCAGGCAGAACTTGAAGCCCACCGGTTTGCCACCTGACAGCTCACGCAGCTTGGCGATGAACTGCATCATCTCGGCAGGGGTCGAGAACGCACTGTGGCGCGACGGCGAGATGCAATCCTCGCCCATGGGAATGCCGCGGGTGTCGGCGATTTCCCGGGTGACCTTGTGCTTGGGCAGGATCCCGCCGTGGCCGGGCTTGGCGCCCTGGCTCATCTTGATCTCGATCATCCGCACCTGCGGATCCTGCGCCTGCTTGGCAAACCGCTCGGGGTCGAAACGGCCATCCTCGGTGCGGCAGCCAAAATAGCCGCTGCCCAGCTCCCAGGTCAGGTCGCCGCCGTTTTCACGGTGGTAGGGGCTGATGCTGCCTTCACCGGTATCGTGGGCGAAGTTGCCGAGCTTGGCGCCCTTGTTCAGGGCGCGAATGGCGTTGGCACTCAGAGAGCCGAAGCTCATCGCCGAGATGTTGAAGATCGACGCCGAGTAAGGCTGCGTGCACTGAGGGCCGCCCACGGTGACGCGGAACTGGTTCGGGTCGGCCTGGGGCGCCGGGCGCATGGAGTGGCTGATGAACTCGAAGCCCGTCTGGTACACATCGATCAGGGTGCCGAAGGGTTTGTCCGCCGATTCGTTCTTGGCCCGGGCATACACCAGTGAGCGCTGGGCACGGGAGAAGGGCAGGGCGTCGCTGTCGGATTCGAGCAGGTACTGGCGGATTTCCGGGCGGATCTTTTCCACGGCATAGCGGATGTTGCCCAGGATCGGGTAGTTGCGGCGCACCGAATGCGGCACCTGGATCAGGTCGAAAATACCGATCAGGCTCAGGATTGCAGTGGCGAGGGTGAACGGCCACAGCCATTCGTGGTGCAGGAATGGCAGGCTCAACAGGGTGAACAATACACAGCCGACGAAGAAGGCGTAGCGGCTGAGAAGCGAAAGGCTCATAGGCGATCCTTTGAGAACGTCACGGTTAATGAGAGGACGCTGTGCCGCGCCTTTTTTCGGTTCAGAGGGCAAGACTTTGTTTCACCTCAAGCGCTCTGCGCCTGAAGAAAAATCGAAAACAGCTCGGACTGCGATTTGATCCCCAGTTTGCTGTAGATATGTTTCTTGTGTACGCGCACGGTCTCGGCAGAAATATCCAGCTTGCGCGCAATCTCTTTGCTGGAGCAGCCGCTGAGCATCAGCCGGCCGACGTCCAGTTCCCGGGCGGTCAGTTGTGCGCCGCGGCTTTGCTGCACCGAGGCCTCCAGTTGCGAGCGCCAGTCGGTGGCGGGTAGCGGGGCGATCAGCGGTTCCTCGTCCGAGGCAGGCTCAGCCAGCTCGAAGGGTAGACGCTGGCGCAGAAGCGCGATGACCCAGGGCTGTATCATCGACAGCAGGGCGATCTGCTGCGCCTCGAAGCGCCGGGTCGAGCCCAGTGAGAGGCACAGCGTGCGCTCGTGGTCGAGTTGGCAATTGAACTGGATTTCGTCGGCCACCACATTCAGACGAAAGTATCGTTGGTAATACTCAGTCAGTTCAAAATGCTCTGGCGCCACTTCCGCAAGCCGGAACAGACCGCTCTGCGAGCGTTCGCGGCTTGCGATGTAGAAAGGGTCGAGCAGGTACAGGCCCTTGAGGTAGTCCTGGAACAACTGGTCAGGGCTGCCGTCTTCGGCCGGACTTTCGGCGAACACCAGAGGCCGCTGTCCGGAACTGAATTGCAGGGCCACCCAGCTATCGAATTCGACGTACTGATTGAGCAGGCGCACCAGTTGGGCCCAGAAATTCGGCCGGTCCAGCGCTTCGATCAACTGTGCGACCGAGCGGTGCCAGGCGATGTCCGCAAGTGCGAGTGTCATGGATCTACCCCTATTGGGTTACTACAGCTGCGTAATACCCCGTAATACTTGGCTTTGCGCATACTGCCCGCAGAGCAAGGGTCAGGCCAGCTTTTTGTACCTGACTGGTATGCGACTCGATAAGGAGAACCCATGAAGGTCGAATTCGCCCAATTGACGGGCCAGGACAATGGCACTGCCCATAACCTGAAAAAAACGCTGAACGCGATTGCCGCCTGCGCCAGCGACACGGCGTTGATCGTGTTCCCGGAAACCCACCTGATGGGCTTTCCGTCCAGCGAAACCGTCGGCGAGATTTCCGAGCCGCTGGATGGCCCTACCGTTCAGGCGGTTCAGGCGGCCGCCCGCGCACGCAACGTTTCGGTGGTGATCGGCATGGCCGAAAACAACGAAGGGCGCTTCTACAACACCACGTTGCTGATTACCCCCGAGGGCATTGCGCTGCGCTATCGCAAGACCCACCTGTGGGCCTCCGACCGTGGTGTGTTCACCCCCGGTGATCGCTACGCGACCTGCCTGTGGAACGGCCTGCGCGTGGGCATGCTGATCTGCTACGACATCGAATTCCCCGAGTCGGCCCGTGCCCTGGCGCAACTGGGCGCCGAGCTGATTATCGTCACCAACGGCAACATGGACCCCTACGGTCCCACCCATCGCACCGCGATCATGGCCCGCGCCCAGGAAAACCAGGCGTTCGCGCTGATGGTCAACCGCGTGGGCGAGGGCGATGGCGGCCTGGTGTTCGCCGGCGGCAGTGCGCTGGTGGATCCGTTCGGCACGCTGCTGCACGAAGCCGGCCGCGAGGAGTGCCAGTTCAGTGCCGAACTGGACCTGAACCAGCTGCAGGCGGCGCGTCGTGACTACCGCTACCTGGACGATCAGCGCCTGCGCCTGCCGGGCGAGGTGGTCGAGCACGCCAATGGCGTACGCGAATTGTTGATTCCACAACGCTGAAAAAAAGAAGGGAGGGCCGGTCGCTCTGACACTTTGCACAGAGGATCGGCCGCCATCTCCCTCGTTAGCTGTTCATAAAAAGAACGCCTTAAGTTCTGCCGCACTTTTCTCTGCCATAAAACCTATAAATTCGGAGTAGTCGCTCATGGCTCGTTTGCAACGTACCCTTTCGCTGGGGTCGGTGGTGCTGTTTGGCATCGCCTACATGACCCCCATCATCGTACTCGGCACCTTTGGCATCCTCGCGCAATCCACCGGCGGCATGGTTCCGGCGTCCTACCTGGCGGCACTGGTGGCGATGTTCTTCACCGCCATGAGCTATGGCCGCATGGCCTCGGCGTTCCCGGTAGCCGGTTCAGCCTACAGCTACGTGCGCAAGGCCATCAGCCCCAAGCTGGGTTTCATTGCCGGCTGGGCGGTGTTGCTCGACTACCTGTTTCTGCCCATGGCCATCTGGCTGATCGGGGCTGCTTACCTGGGTTCGGCATTCCCCTCGGTGCCGCAGCCGGTCTGGGTGCTGGCGTTCATCGTCATCACCAGCCTGATCAACATCGTCGGCCTCAAGCTGGCCAACACCGTCAACGCCTTGTTGATGATCGTGCAATTTCTGGTGCTGGCCGCGTTCGTGGTGCTGTGCATTCATTACATCGGCGGCGACGCCAGCAAGCCGCTGTGGACCCTGGCACCGTTTATCAACGGTGACATGCAGATTCCGCTGATCATGAGCGGTGCGGCGATTGCCTGCTATTCGTTCCTGGGCTTCGACGCGGTCAGCACCCTGACTGAAGAAACCCGCGATCCGCGCAAGACCATCCCCAAGGCGATCATGCTGATTACCCTGATCGGCGGGCTGATCTTCGTCGGCGTGTCCTACTTCGTGCAGCTGGCGCATCCGTCGGCGCAGTTCGATAACGTCGACTCGGCGGCCTATGAAATCGCCCGCAACATCGGCGGCGATCTGTTCGTGACCATCTTCCTGATCGGCCTGATCGTCGGCCAGTTCGCGTCGGGCCTGTCGGCCCAGGCAAGCGGTTCGCGCCTGCTGTACGCAATGGGCCGCGACGGCGTGTTGCCCAAGTCGTTCTTCGCCGGCCTGAGCGAGCGCTTCGGCACGCCGGTCAACAGCATCCTGCTGTGCGCCGTGGTGGCCTTGCTGGCACTAAAACTGGACGTGACCACCTCGACCTCGTTCATCAACTTCGGTGCCTTCCTGGCGTTCAGCCTGGTCAACCTGTCGGTGATCTTTCACTACTGGATCGGTGGCCAGAAACGCGGCCTGCGTGAGCTGGTGTTGTTCCTGATCTGCCCGCTGATCGGCCTGCTGGCGGACCTGTGGCTGATGGTCAGCCTCGACAAGCTGGCGATCATGCTGGGCGTGAGCTGGCTGGTGATCGGTTGCGTTTACCTGGCCTGGCTCACCGGCGGTTTCCGCCGCCAGCCGCCGGACATGGATTTTCAGGAAGCTTGAGGCCGTTTACATGAATTGAATCCCCCCAGACCCAGTCCGGCTTGCCGGCGAGACGTTCTCAAGATCGCTGTCGCCGGCAAGCCGGACTGCTACGGGGTTGGGTGGGATTTTCGTCCTGCATTCCGTCAACTCAACGGCTCAAGGGCTGGACTAACGGCGCAAATTGCTTTTAGCTCTGCGACCTGAAATCCAGGAGCTTCCCCCTTTGAAAAAGTCAGTCGCCATCGTTTTCGGTGGGCAATCCTCCGAACATGAAGTGTCGTTGCAATCGGCGCGCAACGTGATCAACGCGATTGATCGCAACAACTATTACGTCACCCTGATCGGCGTCGACAAGCAAGGCCACTGGCTGCGCTTCGACGAACGCGATTACCTGCAGAACGCCAATGACCCCGCGCACATCAAGCTCAGCGAGTCCGGCCGTCTGTTGTCGCTGCGCCCGGGTGCCCAGGGGCCGCAGTTCGTCGAAGCCGAAACCGGCCTTGAAGTGCCGCGCATCGACGTGGTGTTCCCGCTGATTCACGGCAGCTACGGCGAAGATGGCGCCTTGCAAGGCCTGTTGCGCATGCTCGACATCCCCTTCGTAGGCCCGGACGTATTGGGCTCGGCGGCGTGCATGGATAAGGACGTGACCAAGCGCCTGCTGCGCGACGCCGGTATTGCCGTGGCGCCGTTCGTGGTGCTGCATCGCGGCGAGTCGGTGGATTTTGTCAGCATTTCCGCGCAACTGGGCCTGCCGCTGTTCGTCAAACCGGCGTGCCAGGGTTCGTCCGTGGGCGTGAGCAAGGTCACCGATGAGGCCAGCTACGCAGCGGCCCTGAAGCTGGCGTTTGAATACGACAACAAGGTGCTGATCGAGCAGGGTATCGTCGGGCGTGAAGTGGAATGCGCGGTGCTGGGCAACCATGAACCCCAGGTCAGCGTGTGCGGCGAAGTGGTCGCCAACGACGAGTTCTACGCCTACGACACCAAATACCTGAACGACGGCCAGGCGCGTATCGCGATTCCCGCCGAGTTGCCGGACGACCTCGCCGAGCAAGTGCGTGAAGTGGCCGTGCAGGGCTATCGCGTGCTGGGTTGCGCGGGCATGTCGCGGGTGGATTTCTTCGTCACCGAGGCGCGGGAGATCATCATCAACGAGATCAACACCATCCCCGGTTTCACCTCCATCAGCATGTACCCCAAGCTGTGGCAGGCCAGCGGCTTGAGCTACCCGGAACTGATCGACCGGCTGATCGTGCTGGCACTGGAACGCGCCGCAGAAACCCGCGCGCTGAAAACCGAGGTGGTGCTTTGAAGGTGATTCGCATCGCAGCTGCGTTGCTGATCGGCGCAGACGGTCGAACCCTGCTGGTTCGCAAGCGTGGCACCCAGGCGTTCATGCAGCCGGGTGGCAAGATCGATGCGGGCGAATCGCCTGCCCAGGCGCTGGCGCGGGAGCTGCACGAAGAGCTGGGGCTGGTGGTTGCAGCCGAGCATGCGCAGTTTCTTGGCGAGTTTTCTGCCGTGGCCGCCAATGAGCCAGGCTTTGAGGTGAACTGCCAGCTGTACCGGCTGGATGTTGTCCAGGACGTGGTGCCTGCGGCCGAGATCGAGGAGATCGTCTGGATCGATGCCGGAAACGTCGACCACCTGCACCTGGCGCCATTGACCCGAGATTCGATCTTTCCGTTGTATCGCCAGTTGATCGCCTGATCCCGTAGCAACCCGGCCGGGCGGCGATCCGCTTGCCGGCGGGGCGATCTTGAGGACGCCTCGCCGGCAAGCCGGACTGCTACGGGGTTTGTGGTGTATCACTGATTCGTGGGCGCCGTTGCGTGCGTAGCAGTCCGGCTTGCCGGCGACAGCGATCTCGAGGACGCCGCGCCTTCGGGCCGGTTCTAGCGAACGGCACTCACCCCATCCAGCGTCGAGAAGGACGTATCCTTGGCCGTCAGCAGGAAATCGCGCATGTACGGCGCATCCAGCATGTCCGCGCGGATGGCGGCGTAGAGCGTGGCGAACAGGCCTCTCTCGCCCAGGCGCTTGGCTTTGACATAGCCTCGCGAGCTGTATTCATGCAGCGCCCAATGTGGCATCCCGCACACGCCACGGCCGCTGGCGACCAGTTGCATCATCATCACCGTCAGCTCCGAGGTCCGCACCTGCGCAGGTTCGACATCGGCGGGCTCCAGAAAACGGGTGAAGATATCCAGCCGGTCGCGCTCCACCGGATAGGTAATCAGGGTTTCGCTGGCCAGGTCTTCGGGCACCACGAACGGCCTGCCCGCCAGCGGGTGCTGATTGGCTACCGCCAACATTGCCTCGTAGGTGAACAGCGGCACGTAGGTAATGCCTGGCAGATCCACCGGGTCCGAGGTCACCACCAAATCCAGATCGCCACGGGCCAGGGCCGGGAGTGGGGCGAAAGCAAAACCCGATGCCAGGTCCAGCTCCACCTCGGGCCAGGCATCGCGGAACTGGTCGATGGTCGGCATCAGCCACTGGAAGCAGCTGTGGCACTCGATAGCCATGTGCAGACGCCCGGCCACACCGCCCGCCAAGCGGGAGATATCGCGTTCGGCGTTGCGCAATTGCGGCAACACCGAATCAGCCAGTTGCAGCAGGCGCAAACCGGCGCTGGTAAAGCGCACAGGCTTGGTCTTGCGCACGAACAGCGGCATGCCCATGCGCTCCTCCAGCTCCTTGAACTGGTGCGAGAGCGCCGATTGCGTCAGATGCAGACGATCAGCCGCATCCACCAGGCTATCGGCCTCGCGCAGGGCATGAAGGGTTTTGAGGTGACGAATTTCAAGCACCGGGGCGCTCCATGAGCAAATTTTGTGATAAAAATGGATGCCATGAGTTTGCCTCATGCAGAACGCGCTGTCGACACACCCATTTCAAGGTATTTGCCGAGCCGCTTGAAGCTTTTCGCTTGAAGCTTCCGTGACCGTTCGTATCTCTTCATCAAACTGTCACGCAAGTGTGGCAGCGCGCCTGACAAAACTTCATCAGACTCGCGGCTTACTGGGGTTCTGCGTTTCGGTGTTTTTCATGCGGGTTTTATTCTTCCTGGCTGCCTTGTTGTGCAGCCTGCCGTCTTTTGCGGCTTCTCGATGCGATGTCAACGTTCCCACGCAAGTGGCCGAGCTCGATGAGGTGCACCTGGCGTATCAAAGTATCGGTCGTGAGTCCGATCCGGCATTACTGCTGGTCATGGGCCTGGGCGGGCAGTTGATTCACTGGCCGGACGAGGTGGTGGTCGCGCTGTGCCAGCAGGGTTTTCGCGTGATTCGTTACGACAATCGCGATGTGGGCCTGTCGACCTGGGTACAGGCGCCCGCCACCGCCAACCTGACGTACGAGGTGCTGCGCTACAAGATCGGTTTCCCGGTGTCGGCGCCGTATTCGCTCACCGACATGGCCCAGGATGCCCTGGGCCTGATGGACGCGATGCATATTCAGCAGTTTCACGTGCTGGGGGCCAGCATGGGCGGCATGATCGCGCAGCATCTGGCCGACATGGCGCCCAAGCGGGTGGAGAGCCTGACGCTCATCATGACCAGTTCCGGCGCACCGGGCCTGCCGATGCCAAGCCCGGCGTTGCTGCAATTGCTGGCGCGCCGCGGCGCACCTGACCGGCAGACCGCCATCGAGCAACAGGCTGATCTGCTGGCGGCGCTGGGCAGCCCGGAGGTCAAAGACGATCGGCAGAAGTTGCTGCAACAGGCGGCGATTTCCTACGACAGAGCGTTCAATCCGGAAGGGGTGAAGCGGCAGATTCTGGCGATCCTGGCAGAGCCCAGCCGTGTCGAACTGTTGAATCGCCTGCGCGTACCGACCCTTGTGGTCCATGGCACGGCGGACCCGCTGTTGCCGGTGATGCATGGCGTACACGTCGCCGCGCACATCCAGGGCAGCCAGTTGCGGTTGATCCCGGGCCTGGCGCACCGATTCCAGGAGGCGTTCAAGGCGCCATTGCTGGCGGCGGTGTTGCCCTACCTGCGCGAGCACCGCGAGGATGTTTCCCACGTCGCCCAACTCTGACTTCGTACCCCGTACCCCGTACTGCTACGGGAGATGTGTTGTGCAACGGGCGGGGTTTGTCTGCCCGTTTGATCGGCGTATCGTGCAACTTTCCTTTGCACGAGACTGCCATGAGCACTCCACTGAAAATCGATTTCATCTCCGACGTGTCCTGCCCCTGGTGCATCATCGGCCTGCAGGCCCTGGACCAGGCGCTGGATCATCTGGGCGCCGAGGTTCAGGCGCAGATTCATTTCCAGCCGTTCGAACTGAACCCGAAGATGGGCCCGGACGGCCAGGAGATCTTCGAGCACATCTCTGAAAAATACGGCTCGACCCGCGAGCAATACCAGGACAACGCCGAGAACATCCGCCAGCGCGGCGCGGAGCTGGGATTTGTGTTCAAGCAGGGCGAACGCCGCATCTACAACACCTTCGATGCCCACCGTCTGTTGCACTGGGTCGAGGAGGAGGGCAAGCAGCACGCCTTGAAAGTGGCGTTGTTCACCGCCTATTTCAGCCAGCACGCTAACGTTTCCAGCCATAAAGTGCTGGCCGATGTGGCCGAGAAGGTCGGCCTGGACCGCGCTCGTGCCGAGCAGATCCTGGCGTCGGACGAGTTCGCAGGCGAAGTCCGTCAACTCGAACATCTCTGGACCTCCCGCGGCGTCAGTTCAGTGCCCACCATCGTGTTCAACGATCAATACGCCGTGTCGGGCGGGCAGCCGGTGGATGTATTTGTCGGCGCCATTCGTCAGATCATCAGCGAGCAGGCGAGCGTCGTGAACCCGGCCGAGTAAGGTTCGCCAGCGCCGCAGATCAATCTGTGGGAGCGAATTCATTCGCGATGGCCGGTTCCGGCGATACGGGTGTATCGGTCATGCCGCCCCTTCGCGAATGAATTCGCTCCCACAGGTTTGAGTTCAATTTACGAGATGTTTCTTCTGCGTTCGGCGCCAGATTTTTACCCTATCGTCTACCCAGCGCTCGAAAAAATCGCTTGCTCCTACCCACCCCTTTCGGATATCAATTTGTACATGATTAAACAGGTTCGATTTGACAAGAAACAGCGCGTGGTCGACGAGCTCGCCCGACGCATCGAAACCGGCCAGATGGGCTCCGGCGAACTGCTGCCCGGCGAGAATCTGCTCGCCCAGGAATTCAACGTCAGCCGTGGCACGTTGCGTGAGGCGTTGTCGGAGCTCAAACGCCGCAACTACATTGCGACCCAGACCGGTGTCGGTTCGATCGTGACCTTCGATGGCATCTCGCTGGACCAGCGCGCCGGCTGGGCTCAGGCCCTGGCCGATACCGGCGCCCGGGTCAGCACCGAGATCCTGCGCCTGGTTGCGGTGCAGCGTCCTGACCTGTCGGCCCGCTTCGGCACCGAGCATTTCATCGCCCTGGATCGCCGCCGTACGTCTTCCGACGGCAGTGTGGTGTCGCTGGAGCGGGTGCTGATCCCGGCAGTCAACGGTCTGGAAAACCTGCCCCGCGATGGGCTGATCGATGACTCGTTGACCGTGACCATGGCCGCCCATGGCTACGTGGGTGATCGCGGTGACCAGTGGATCGGCGCCGAGCCGCTGAACGCCGATGACGCCGCGCTGATATTGCGTGAGCCGGGCACGGTGTTTCTCAAGGCCACTCGCACCACGTTCGACCGGCGACAACGTTTCATGGAGCACGTGGAGAGCCTGTTGGACCCCGTGCATTTTCGTTTGCATCTGGCATTTGGATCTTCTACATGACCGCATTGATCGATACTCGCGACCGCGCCCTGGCCGCTTTTTACGGCCTGGCACTGGGCGACGCGCTGGGCATGCCCACGCAATCGCTCAGTCGCGAACAGATCAAACAGCGTTTTGGCCGCATCACCTCGCTGACGGCTGCCGATGCCGACCAGCCCATTGCGCCGAACATGGCCGCAGGCTCCATCACCGACGACACCGAGCAAGCCGTGCTCGTCGCTGAATTGCTGGTGTCCGGTGGCGGACGCATCGATCCGTCGGACCTGGCCCAGAGCCTGATCGACTGGGAAGCGGTGATGCAGGCCAAGGGCTCGCAAGACTTGCTTGGCCCGTCGACCAAGCGCGCGATTGAAATGATCCTGGCCGGCCACAGCCCCGAAGAAGCGGGGCGCTTCGGCACCACCAACGGCGCAGCCATGCGCATCACGCCAGTGGGCATCGCGGCGGACGTGCTGGACGAAGGCGCGTTCGTCGAGTCGGTGATCCAGGCCTGTCAGGTCACCCACAACACCACGCTCGGGATTGCCAGCGCTGCCGCAGTGGCTGCAGTGGTTTCGGCCGGAATCAATGGCGCAAGCCTGGTCGAAGCACTGGAAACCGGCGTGCGTATCGCAGCGCGCGCCGAGGGCCATGGCCACTGGATTGCCGGCGGTCGCATCGCGGCCCGGATCGTTTGGGCGAAAAAACTCTGCGAGACGGCAGACAATCATCAGCTCGCCGACCTGATCTACGACGTCATTGGCACCTCGGTGGCTTCTCAGGAATCGGTGGTCGCAGCCTTTGCGCTGGCCCACCAGGTCGCGTCCGGCCAACTGTCGCCGTTCGATGCGCTCTGCACGGCGGCAAGCCTTGGCGGCGACACCGACACCATTGCGGCGATCCTGGGGGCGATGCTCGGCGCCTGTCAGGGCATGGGCGCCTGGCCTCACGGCCTGATCGAACAGGTCAAGACCGTGAACAGCCTGGACCTCGATCCGCTGGTCGAACACTTGCTGTCCTTGCGTGCAGTCTGAAATCCCCTTGATTTGAACGCTGCACGACCGAACAAGAGAAACATGCATCGCCCCTGAACCTAGCGGTGATCCGGGGTCGATTCGCGCCGATATCGGTGCGAATGGCCCAATCGACACGGACGTCACTTGCTTTGCGTACTGCCCACAACCAGAACAAATGGCAACAGGAGCATTTCCCATGACGTCATCCAACGCCAGTCAAGGCGCAGGACAGCTTGAAACACGCGGCATCGAGCCGGTTCCGGAAAACGAGTGCAACGGCCATCCGCTGCAATTGTTCTGGGTCTGGTTTGCGGCCAACATCAGCATTCTCGGCTTGCCGTTGGGCGCGACCCTGGTGGCCTTTCGCGGGCTGTCCATTGGCCAGGCCATCATCGTGGCGATTCTCGGCGCGGCAGGTTCCTTTGCCGTGGTGGGGGTGATCTCCATCGCTGGCCGTCGCGGCCGTGCGCCAAGCCTGACGCTATCGCGGGCCATTTTCGGCGTGCGCGGCAATATTGGTCCTACCATCGTTTCGCTGATGTCGCGCCTGGGTTGGGAAACGGTCAACACCACCACGGCGGCCTTCGTGCTGTTGTCGTTGTGCTCGATCCTGTTCGGCACTGCGGTGGAGGCGAAGAACTCACCGGGTCTTACGCTGCTATTCATTGGCATTTTCGTGCTGATGACGCTGACCGTATCGGGCCTCGGCCATGCCACGCTTCTGGTGATCCAGAAGTGGGCAACCTACATCTTCGGCGCTTTGAACGTCGTGGTCGGCGGCTTCCTGATTGCTCACATCGACTGGACCGCCGTGTTCAACGCCACGCCTGCACCTTTGAGCGCGATGATCATCGGCGTCGGCACCATGGCGGCGGGCACCGGCATCGGCTGGGCCAACGCAGGCGCCGACATGTCGCGCTACCAGCACGCCAGCGTCAAGGCCACGCGCCTGGTCGCTTCGGCCGCTTTCGGTGCGGGCATTCCGCTGGTGCTGCTGATTACCCTGGGCGGCTTGCTGTCGGTGGGCAACGACCACCTGGCCTCGGCCACTGACCCGATCATCGCCATTCGTGAGCTGCTGCCCACCTGGATGGCCGTGCCATACCTGATTACCGCCTTCGGTGGCCTGCTGCTGTCGAACAACCTGTCGGTGTATTCGGCGGGCCTGACCACGCTCACCCTGGGGCTGAAGATCAAGCGCGTGCACGCGGTCATCGTCGACATCGTGGCGATCTTCGCCGGCTCCATCTATTTCATGCTGATCGCCGACAGCTTCTACGGCCCGTTCATCACCTTCATCTCGATGCTCGCCGTGCCGATCACCGCCTGGGTCGGGATCTTCGTCGTCGACCTGATCCACCGCCACTATTATTCGGCCAAGGACCTGATGGACGTCACCTCGAGCAGCGCCTACTGGTACAGCGGCGGGGTGGAATGGCGCGCGCTGGGTGCGTGGGCGCTGGCCATCGTGCTGGGCTTCAGCTTCACCACCGTCGCCACCACGCCGGAGAATGTGATTTTCAAAGGTTTCCTTTCCGACTCCTGGTTCGGCCATAACGGCCTGGGCTGGATCGTGACCTTCGTGGTCGCGGGTGGTCTGTACGCCATTCTCGGCGGTTCCCGCGACCGCCGCGTCGTTGCCAAAGAGGCTGCTCATGCCCGCTAGATTGCTCTACACCGGCCAGGTCGTGGTTGACCTGGTCATGGCCCTCGATGCGCTGCCCCGCTCGGGAGGTGATGTGCTTGCCAGCTCGGCGGCGTTCGAGGCCGGTGGCGGTTTCAACGTGATGGCCGCGGCCCGTCGCAACGGCTTGCAGACGGTTTATCTGGGGCGTCATGGCAAGGGGCGTTTCGGTGATCTGGCACGCCAAGCCATGACCGCTGAAGGCATCGAAATCGCCACGGCTGCGTCGAGCGATCAGGACACCGGACTTTCGGTGGCGTTGATCGAGCCGTCGGCGGAGCGTTCGTTCATCTCCTATGTCGGGGCCGAAGGCGGGTTGTCTGCCCAGGACCTGTACAGCGTGGCGGTGCAGCCGGATGACTTCGTGTTTGTCAGTGGTTACAGCCTGCTGCACAAAAACAAGGTATCGACACTGCTGAACTGGCTCGGCGAACTGCCGCAAGGGGCGGGCGTGGTGTTTGATCCGGGCCCCTTGGTGAACTCGCCGGACAGCGCCGGGATGCAGGCGGTGTTGCCGTTGATTACGCTGTGGACCAGCAACTGCGAAGAGGCGCTGCGTTTCACCGGGTGCGAGGTGATTGCCGATGCGCTGGAGAAACTGGCGCAGTGGTTGAACGATGATGCGCTGATTGTCGTGCGAGACGGCCCGCAAGGTTGCTGGATCCGCCAGGGCAGCGACACGCAGCATGTACGCGGTTTTCCGGTCACGGCCATCGACACCAACGGCGCGGGCGATGCCCATGCCGGAGTGTTGCTGGCGGGGTTGGCGGCGGGGCTTACGGCGCAACAGGCCGCCTTGCGCGCCAACGCGGCGGCGGCGATTGCCGTCACCCGCTGGGGCCCGGCGACCGCGCCCCTCGCGGCCGAAGTCGACGAGTTAATCAAGGCCAATGAGGCCTGAACCTGTGGGAGCGAATTCATTCGCGAGGCGCCGTTACAGCCGATACATCTTCATCGGATGTACAACCGCATCGCGAATGAATCCGCTCCCACAGGTGCGGTGTTCGACCCGGTAATCGGGACGGATCACGCGGGATCAGCGCACGATCTTGTCCACATGAATCTCCAGCTTCTTGAGCCGATACCACAGGCTGCGCTCGGAAATCCCGATCAACTGCGCGGCCGCTGCCTGCACCCCGTTGGTCTCGTGCAGCGCGGCGAGGATGTAGGCTTTTTCGACTTCTGCCAGGGCGGCGTCGAGGTCCTTGGGGATGCCTGGCCCGTCGCTGAGAATGCTGGCGGTCGAACTGTCCAGCGGTCTTGAACCGAACAGGTACGCAGGCAAATCCGATTCTTCGATGCTCTGTGAAGCGGCGACGATGGTCGCCCGTTCGACGCAGTTCTGCAGCTCGCGGATATTGCCAGGCCATGGATAGCGGGCCATCGCCAGCAGCGCTTCGGGGCTGAAGCCGGTGATGCGTTTGCCCGCCGTGGCGCCGAGCACGTGAGCAAAGTGGCGGGCGAGGGCGGGGATATCCTCGACCCGCTCACGCAAGGCGGGCAACGGGATCGGGAATACATTGAGGCGGTAATACAGGTCCTCGCGAAACTCCTTGCGCGCCACCGCCTCCAGCAGGTTCTTGTTGGTGGCCGCAATCACCCGCACATCGACCTTGCGCTCGCGCGGATCGCCCACCGGCTCGATCACCCGCTCCTGCAACGCCCGCAGAATCTTGGCCTGCAACGCCAGCGGCATGTCGCCCACTTCATCGAGAAACAGCGTGCCCTTGTCGGCCTGTTGGAAGCGCCCGATGCGGTCGGACACAGCGCCCGTGAACGCGCCTTTCTTGTGGCCGAACATCTCGCTTTCCAGCAGGCCTTCGGGTATGGCTGCGCAGTTCACCGCCACGAAGGGTTTGTCCGCGCGATTGCCGTGCTTGTGGATGGCCCGGGCGACCATCTCCTTGCCGGTGCCGCTTTCGCCGGTCAACAGGATGGTTGCGCTGCTTTCACGCACCGAATCCACGGCTTGCAAGACGCGGCGAAACGCAGGGCTTTCGCCTACCAGGTTGTCGATTTGCTGGTGCTCATTGAGCTCGGCGCGCAGGCGCTGGTTGTCGCGCAGGATGTCGCGAAACTGCAGGGCTTTCTGCACCGTGATGTCCAGCTCGTCGATGTCGAACGGCTTGCTGATGTAGTCATAGGCGCCGTTGCGCATCGACTGCACGGCGTTCTTGACCGTGCTGTAGGCGGTCATGACGATCACCGGCAACTGTGGAAATCGCTGTTTGATCTCGGCCAGCAGTTGCGGGCCGTCCATGCCGGGCATCCGCCAGTCACTGATGACCAGGTCGATCTCCTCGCGCTCCAGCACGGTCAGCGCGTGCAGCCCATTGCCTGCGGTGAACACCTGAATACCGTTCTGGCTCAGGGCCGAGGCCAGCAGGTCGCACAGCTTGGGCTCGTCATCGACCACCAGCACGTTATGGCTCATGCCTGTTCTCCTTCATCGGCCGGCAGATAGAGATTGAATGTCGCGCCAGCGCCCTGTTCGCTGATGCACTCTACACGACCGTCGTGGTTCTCCATGATCGAAAACACCTTTGCCAGCCCAAGCCCGGTGCCCGACGCCTTGGTGGTGACGAAGGGGTTGAAGATGCGCTGTATGACTTCCGGATCGACGCCCTGGCCGGTGTCGGTGATGCTGATCCGGGTGATGGGGCGCTCGCCGTCCAGTGGCTCCCGGGCGATGGATAAGCTCAGTTGTCCACCTTCGGGCATAGCGTCGATGGCGTTGAGGATCAGGTTCAGGCAGGCCTGGGTCAGTTGCCGTGCGTCGGCGTACACCGTAGCGCCTGGGGTCTGCTCATCAATCACCGCCTGCACGTTGTGGGTCGCCAATTCCGGCGCGCAGAAGCCCAGCACGTCTTCGAGCAGGCCACGTGCAGATTGCGTCGAGCGGATCGGCGCGCTGGGCTTGGCGAAGTCGAGGAATTCGGTAATCAGGTCGTTGATGCGCGTGACTTCCGAGATCACGTACTCCAGATGGCGCATGTCGGTTTCCGGCAGGCTGGCGCGGCGGTGCAGCAGTTGGGTCGCGGTCTTGATGATGCCCAGCGGGTTGCGGATTTCATGGGCCAGTCCCATCGCCACTTCGCCCAGCGTATGCAGCCGGTCACGTCTGCGCAGTTGCGCTTCCAGATGTTGCAGTTCACGCAGGCGTTCGGTCATGTGGTTGAAGGTCACGCTCAGCTCGGCCAGCTCGTCGCCGCCGATGACTTCGACCTGACGATGATAATCGCCCGCGGTGACAGCGCGAACACCTTCGCGCAGGCCGCGCAAGGGGCGGGTCAGGTGTTGCGAGACCAGCGAGCCGACCCCCAGCGACAACGCCGAACCGACCAGGAAAATCGCCAGGAACAGATTGGTCTGGTTGACCAGCCCCACCAGCGAAGAATGGCGCAGCAGGCCGCTGAATATCACCCCTTGCAGCTCGCCGTTGTCGTTGAGAATCGGCGAGTACAGACCGCTGTAGCGCGGCGTCGATTGCTCGCTGGCGGCCTTGGTGTCGCGCAGGATGGCTTCGATGCGCGGCGGCACCTGCGGTGGGTGATCCTCGAAGCGCTGGGTCGAGAAAATCTCGCCGAAGCCGTCGCTGTTGCGCAGGTACAGGCGCAGATCCAGCGAGTGCACGTCGGCCACGCTGGTGAGAAAACTGTTGTCCAGATAGGTCGCGATCACCAGCTCGTAATCGACCCCGCCCTGCAGCGTGTGAAAGGTCGAAACCACCGTGCCGACGGCGCTGCCGCCCTCGTGAATGGTCTGCAGCACGGCCTTGGGCGCCAGGCTGATCTGGCTGACGATGTCGTCGGCGGCGGTGGAAAACATGACCTTGTGATCGTCGCTGCGAATCAGCGCCACCACATCGATGCCCATGGCATCGGCGACGTCGGCGATCAGCTTGTCACGCTTGCCGCCGGTCTGGGCGTCGGGCCGCGCATAGGCCTGGAACAACTGCGCCACGCGCGCGTTGTTGTGCATGATCTCGGTGGTTTCGTCGATGACGATCTTGGTCGATTCCTGCAACCAGATGCGCACGTTGCTCTCGAAAATCTGTGAGAGCGTGGAGGCGGCCAGTTCGGCAGCGATCATGGTCGGGATCACGCTGACCAGCCAGAACGCCAGCACCAGCTTGCGCTGCACGCTCCAGCGCGAGAGGGAAAACAGTGAACGGGCGGAGCGTTCCGGAAATTCAGTCATCGATGTTCGCTTAGTGCCGCAGCCATGGCAGGATCGGAGCGGTCGGGGCGGATGATCCGTTTGACCAGTTTGAGCACGGTGTTCATCAACCGGTTGCGGTGGCGGAAGAACAGCAGGTTGGGCTCGAATTGACACCCGAAGCGGATCTTGTTCGCGTACCCCGCCTGGCCTGCTTCGTACACCGGAATGCGATTGTGGATGCAGTACTCGACATTGGCCAGCCAGCTGCGTGCATAGAGGTTGTGCTCCCGGGTGCGCTCCAGGTCGTGGGCGAAAATCTTGTCGATCAGGCGTTGCTCGTTCAGCAGCATCAGGTTGAACGCCACCAGCCGGTTATCGATCCAGTACAGCACGCACACCGCCCGCTCGCCGAGCTGTTCGAGGATGCCGGTGAAGTAGCCGGGTCCGAGCCGTTCGAATTGTAGATCACTGCGCGCAAGCGTCGCTTCATAGAGCTGCATGATGTCCGGCAGCACGTCGTCGATCTCTCGCCGCCATTCGACGCGTGGCGCCGGCCCGCGCAGGGTGCGACGCAAATCCTTGCGTGTGGATTTGCCCAGTGAGCCCAGGTAGGCGTCCATCGACGGATAGGTCACCGGCAGCAGGGCGCTGGGCAGGCTGGGCATGGCTTGCAGCCCGGCGGTGCGGCAGGTCTGGGCCCACAGGCGTTCTTCCCCGGGTGCGTCCTTCACCGCAAGCAAGCCGACGCCAAGACTGTCGGCGTCATGCCGTGCCCGTTGCAGCAGCCGGTTGAACACCTCCTGACGCCGATGCCCGGGGACGTGGCTGGCGGTCCCGGCGTTGCACCGCTCGGCCACCGGGGAGCCAACGGCGTACAGCTGTAGATCGAACACCCCCGGCCACAGGCGGTTGAGTTGCTCGGTCAGGCGCTTGCCCACGCCCTGCATGGTCGTGTCGAGGCTGTAGCGGGTGACGAATGCCGGCGCGACACCTAGCAGCAGCGGGCCGTCGAACACCGCCAGGTAGCGCCAGGTGAAACGCTCGATGCCCGCCTGCTCGACCGCCAGGTAGAAATCCCAGTCCTCCAGTTGGCCGGGGAAACAGTCGTTCCACTCCTCACGGGCGATGAAGCGGATGCTGGAAAAGGCATGGGTGCTGATCATGGTTCAGGCCAGTCGAGGTTGATCGGCAGCGCCGAGCGGTTCGCCCGGCAGTGGGTTGTCGATGGCAGCGTCCACCTGTGAGCCGGCCTGCACGCGGGTCTCGATGAATGATGCACTGAGGTCGATGACCTGCCGGTATTCCAGGTCCACGGTAATCATGTGATAGCAGTTGTCGAGCAGCACCTTGACCACCGGCGCGCCCAGGTGACGCTCGACGTAATCGGCGTTCCAGCGGCTGGTAATGTCGTCTTCCAGCGAATGCAGCACCAGCGCGGGGGCGTCGACGTAAGGCATGCCACGCTTGGCCACGGCGATCAGCCGATGCAGTTCGCGCACGCTGACGCCGGACATGGTCAGAAGCCCCGCGTTGCTGCTTTCGCCTTGCTTCATCTGCTTTTCAACGATGGCGCGCAGGCGCGGGTTCTTGATGCCGTAGGGCGGTTTTTCATTGAAGCGACACAGGTGCACGCCGAACGGCACCATCATGTAGAGGTGGGTGAACTTGGCCACGAACGGCATGTTCCAGCCGTCGTAGCGCAAGGTCGTGGAATACAGCAAGAGCCCTGCGATTTCACCGGGGTGCTGCGCGGCCATGTGCATCGACATCACGGCGCCCATCGACAAGCCGCCGACGAACACCTGGCTGTGCCGCCGGCGAATGCCGACGAAGGTGCGCAGTGCGCTCTGGTACCAGTCGTCCCAGCGGGTGCGCTGCAGGTCGTCGTTGTCGCCGCAATGCCCGGCCAGGGTCGGCACATACACCGTGCAGCCCCGGTCGGCCAGGCCCTGGGCCACCCGACGCAACTCCGTCGGGGTGCCGGTCAGGCCGTGGATCAGCAACACCCCCACGGCGCCGTTGCCGAGAATGAACCCGGCATCGCCTTCGCCCGTGTCGATCGCAGTGTGCGAGGGCGTCGGGCTCATCGTTGCATGGCCCGGTGCAGCAGGCGGTCGAGCAGGGCGATGCCCAGGTCGATCTCCGGGTAGCTGATTTCCAGCGACGGCGCGAGGGTGATCACGTTCTTGTAGTAACCGCCCACGTCCAGCACTAGGCCCAGGCGTTTGCCGTCGATCTCGATGTCGCCCTTCATGCCTTCCTCGACCATGAAATCCAGGGTCGCCTTGTCCGGGGTGAAGCCATCCGGGGCGCAGATTTCGGCGCGCAGGGCCAGGCCCAAGCCATCGACATCGCCGATGATCGGGTAGCGTTTCTGCAAATCGCGCAGGCCTTCGAGGAAGTATTTGCCCTTGTTCATGACCATTGCGCCGTAGTCGACTTCCGAGGTCATCTTGAACATTTCCAGGCCCACCGCCGTGCCCAGCGGGTTGGAGGCGAAGGTTGAGTGGGTCGAGCCTGGCGGGAAGATTTTCGGGTTGATCAGCTCTTCACGGGCCCAGATGCCGCCAAGCGGGTTGAGGCCGTTGGTCAGCGCCTTGCCGAAGACGATCACGTCGGGTTTGACGTCGAAGTGTTCGATCGACCACAGCTTGCCGGTGCGATAGAAGCCCATCTGGATTTCATCGACCACCATCAGGATGCCGTGCTGGTCGAGCACGTGCTTGAGTTCGCTGTAGAAGTTCATCGGCGGAATCACGTAGCCGCCGGTGCCCTGAATCGGCTCGACATAAAACGCGGCGTATTCGCTCTGGCCGACTTTAGGGTCCCAGACGCCGTTGTATTCGGTCTCAAACAGGCGGGCAAACTGCTTCACGCAGTAGCTGCCGTACTCTTCCTTGGTCATGCCTTTGGGGCCGCGGAAGTGGTACGGGAACGGGATGAACTGTGCACGCTCGCCGAAGTGGCCGTAGCGGCGGCGATAGCGGTAGCTGGAGGTGATCGACGAGGCGCCCAGGGTGCGGCCGTGGTAGCCGCCTTCGAAGGCGAACATCAGGCTCTTGCCGTTGCTGGCGTTGCGCACGACCTTGAGCGAATCCTCGATGGACTGCGAACCACCGACGTTGAAGTGCACGCGACCGTCCAGGCCGAACTTGTTCTTGGCATCGACCGCGATGCGCTCCGACAGCTCGATCTTGCCCTTGTGCAGGTACTGGCTGGCGATCTGCGGCAGGGTGTCGATCTGCTGTTTCAGGGCGTTGTTCAGGCGCGGGTTGCCGTAGCCGAAGTTCACCGCCGAGTACCACATCTGCAGGTCGAGGTAGGCCTGGTCGCTGGTGTCGTAGACGTACGAACCTTCGCAGCGGCTGAAAATGCGCGGCGGGTCGATGTAATGGACGGTGTCGCCAAATGAGCAATACTTGGCCTCTTTTTCCAGGAGGATCTGGTCTTCGGCGGTAGCGATGCGGATATCAGACATGGTGGAAGAGTTCCTGGGATTCGTTGGAGAGGTGAACGACTGGCGCCGGCAGGCTGTGAGGCAGGAGGGCCAGCAGGGCAGGGAGTTGGGCGAAAGAGTCGAAGCGCGCATGGGGGATGCCGTTGCGCACGCAGTGGTCGGCCAGGCGACCCTTGGCGAAGACGAAATCGGCGGTGCCGGCCACGCACATGTCGGACTTGCCGTCCCCGATCACCAGCACGCGTTTGTCAGCCGGGGTGGACTTGCATTTGCAGTTGCCGGAGGCTGCGCGGCAGGCGTCGCTGGCATGGGGGAAGACGATGCGCCAGCTGTCCTGGTCGACCTGGCGCAGGCCGTTGGCGATGATCGGCAGCAGCGGCACTTGATGGCGCGAGAGGATGCGGGCAATGCCTTGTTCCAGGCCGTCGCTGACGATGTCCAGTGTGGCGCCCAGGCCCATGACATGTTCGACGAACGCCGGAAAATCCGGGTCGATGGTCACGCTGTCGAAGTAGTCCAGCAGTTGCGCCGGAAACGCCTTGACCAGCGCCAGCTGGCGACTGAGGCATTCCCGCGAGCCAATGCGGCCATTGAGCCATTCGTCTTCGATGTCCGCCCAACTGGGGTGGGCGAAGCGTTCGAGAATGTTGTCGATCACGTCGGTCGGGGTGATCGTCCCGTCGAAATCACACACGATATGCCAATGCATCATCTGCGTTTGCCTGTCTGGTCCAAAGGGAGAGCGGGGCGAGGGGCTCGCCGTGTTGCTCGTGACAGGGCAAGAGCAGGGACTGTGCCAAGGGCGTGAAAGCCCGGCGGGCCGGGGCTCTGACAGGTGTTGGTCACGCTTTGAGGGGTGCGGAGCTACAATTTTTGTAGCTTGCTACAAACAACATCAGTGCTTGCGCCGGTGGTGGCCTATGGGGATTGATGCGCGCATGTTCGCTGCCCCGAGACCTCTGCGATGACCCTTCTGCCGACTTGTTTCAAACGCCGCCTGTGCATCGCCGGGCTGCTCTGCGCCGCGTATTTCAGCCCCGCGTGTCACGCCGATTCACTGACCGGCGATGCTGGCGTGGGGATCGCGTATCAGCCCCATGACCCCACCGGCACGCGCTACGAAACCCGGCCGATTCCTTATCTGGACCTGTCCTGGGGGCGGGTCAATCTCAGCTCTGACGAGGGCTTGTCCTGGGATGCGCTGAAGGCCAACGGCTGGAGCGCCGGGCCGTTCGTCAACTACGTCGAGGGCCGCACGGCCAATGGCGCGCTGCATGGTTTGCATGACGTGTCGGACATGGGCGAGGCGGGTGGTTTCGTCGAATACAGTCCTTCGGACGCCTGGCGTGTGTTCGCTGAAGTGGGCCGCACCTTCGGCGGCAGCAACGGGCAGGGCGGGATACTGGGGCGTGTCGGCGGCGAAGTGGATTACCCGCTGGGCCTGGGTATTTTCGGCGGCACGACGCTGGCTGCGCACTACGCCAACGCTGAGCAGGGGCAAACCTTTTTCGGCGTCAGCGGCGCAGAATCACAGGCTTCCGGCATCCGCGCCTACAACGCCAGCGGCGGGTTTCAGAACCTGACCCTGACCCAGAGCGTGGCCTTGCCCATCGCGCCGGACTGGTCGCTGATAACCAGCGCAAGCTGGATTCACCTGGTGGGATCGGCCGCCGACAGCAGCATCGTTCGCCAGCAAGGCCGTGTGAATCATGGCGAGCTGGACGTCGCCGTGGCGTATCACTTCAAGTAGCGGGCGGGTTGGTCTGGGCCTTGCAATGAGCCGAAGCACTTATCGTTTTCGAGGAAGTTCTTCATGGCTCGTCCCGTTTACCGCTGGCTCGCGTACTCGCTCTGGGACCTGGTCCCGATTGCCATGGCGCTGGCCCATTTCGCTTTCGTCCTGTGGCTGGTCACGGCCTTTCACAGCCTGTCGTGGTGGGCCATTGTGCCGCTGGCGCTGGTGTATGCCGTCAGCCTGTCGTGGAGCATCAACAGCATCTCGCACAACCAGATCCACAACCCCTATTTCACCCACAAGGGCATGAACCGCGGGTTCGACCTGCTGCTGTCGGTGACCATCGGCTTCTCCCAGACCATGTACCGCGACATCCACAACCGCCACCATCGCGGCAACTCCGACCGGCCCAATGAAAAGGGCGAAACAGTCGACCCGCTGTCGATCTACCGCTACGGCCACAACGGCGAGCCTGAGGCCCTGTGGCGCTATGTGTTCCTGAGCGCCTTCCGTGATGAGCCCAAGAGCTACTACGAAGAAATGAAGCGCAAGCACCCTGACGATGCGCGCTGGGCGAAAGTGGAAATCGTCGTGACCGTCGCGGCCTATATCGCGCTTGCGTTCTACGACTGGCATGCGGTGTTGCTGTTGCTGCCGTTCTGGTATCTGGGGCAGTCGTTGTCTTCGTTGAACGGCTATTACGAGCACCTGGGCGGCAACCCCGATTTGCCGATTGCCTGGGGCGTGAGTTCGTACAGCACGCTCTACAACCTGATCTGGATGAACAACGGCTACCACGCCGAACACCATTACCGCCCCAAGATGCACTGGACCAAGGTCAAGGCCTTCCACAGGGAGATCAAGGACCAGCAGCGGATGATGGGCGTGAAGGAGATTCCGCTGTCCCATGGGTTGGGGTTTTTGCTGGATCACACAAAGTCTTGATATCGAACACCGACCCGTAGCAGCCCGGCCGGGCGGCGATCCGCTTGCCGGCGGGAGCGGTGTGTCAGACAAGGATTATTCGACTGACACACCGCCCCCGCCGGCAAGCCGTGCTGCTACAGGGTTAATGCTCTTTCTCCGCCAACAACGCAATCCCGCCGATAATCACCCACACCCCCAGCCAGTGCAGGGCGCTGATGTGTTCGCCCAGCCCCAGCCACGACCCCAGCAGCACCACCACGAACACCAGTGAACTCAGGGGAAAGGCCAGCGACAGACTGCTGCGCCGCAGGATCAGCATCCAGCTCAGGAACGACCCGATGTAGCAGGCCACAGCCCCCAGCACGGCGACATTGGTCAGCGCTGCCAGCAGCCAGGCCAGGCCAAACGGCATCGCTGACAGTCCATCGCCACCCACCTTCAGCGCCAGTTGCGCCGCGCTTTCCGAGCCGATCAACAGGCACCACAGGCCGATGCTCGCGGCGCGGCCTTCGAGCCAGCGCCAGGCCGGTTTCTGATTCAAGGTCTGTTCACTCATCTTCAGGCTTCCCGCTCACGACAGCCGATTGATCCAGCCCGGCCTTGCGTACCAGCCAGCCCAGCACCCGGGTGACCCACGCACGTCGGTGATGGAGATAATGGTCATTGCCCAGCAGTCGGCAACCAAGCCGCAGCTTCTCGTCATAGGCCGCCTGGCTGGCCTCGAACGCCGGGATGCCCTGCTCGATGCAACGCTGCACATGAGCCAGCCAGGTGCGGTGATAGAGGTTGTGTTCGCGGGCCGCAGCGCCGTCCGAGGCGAAGACCTTGTCGATCTGTCGCGTGCCGTCGCCCAGCAACAGGTTGAAACCGATGAGCCTGTCACCGGACCAGAACAGGTAGCAGGTCGCACGCTCGCCCAGTGTGGCCAGCACCGAGCGGAAGTAGTCGGCGGTCAGCGGTTCGATCTCCTCGCCACTGCGGGCTACCGTGTCGGCATACAACGCCAGCATGGGTTCGATCACGTCATCGACCTGATGCTGTCGCGCTTCGATGCGCAGGTTCGATGGCGCAGCGAGTTTGCGTCTGAGCCCTTTGCGCGTCACCCGGCCGAGGCTGCCAAGGTAGCCATCCACATCGGCATAAGGCAGCGGCAACAGGGTCCTCGGCATACCCGCAACACATACAAAACCCAAGTGTTCCAGGGCGCTGCGCAAGGTCACGCGCTCCTCGGCAACGTCCTTGAACAGGTACAACCAGGTGCCGTCCAGGCCCGACTGGCGCTGCAGGGCGTCGATCAATACCGACAGAATTTCAGGCGTGCGCGCCAGCCAGTCTGGGGCGCAGGCGATCGAGCAGGTTTCGGTGACGGGCGAGCCCACTGCCAGAATCGGCACAGAGAGATTGCCGAACAGCTTCGCCAGCAGCCCGTCGAGCACCTGGTTCAGGGGCAGCCGATGGCGATAGGCCGGGGCCACCGCGATCAGGCGCTGGCCGTCGCGGATCATGAAATAGCGCGGCTCGATGCCCGGCAGGTCGGCGTCTTCGATGGCGGCGTAGTAGTCGTAGCCTTCCAGTTCGTCGCTGTCGAGCTGCGCCCAGTCGCTGCGCCTGACTCGATGAATGCTGTGGCTGACCTCGACGCTCAGCGCCGAAGTGTCACTGAGCGTGACCGGGTTGCCATGGGCGTAAACGGATTGAATCTGTGTCATGAACACCTCACGCGCCTGTGGCGCACACCAGCATGACGCCGAAAGTGATGACCAAGGTGCCGAGCCAGCGACGCCGACTCACCCGCTCGCCGAGCACCAGTCGCCCGCCCAGCACGACGCCGACGTAACTCAGGCTCGCTGCCGGAAATACCAGGGAGAGCGGCGCCAGTGACAGCACCAGCAGCCAGGTGATGAACTCGACCACATAGGCGCCCACGCCGAACCAGAGCATCGGCGCGCCCGCGATCTGCACCCAGAAACTGCGCAGGCGAAACCCGCCTTTCTGTTCGGGCAGCCGATCCAGGCCGAGCTTGAACGCCAATTGCCCGATGACGTCGAGCGCGATAGAAAAAGCGATCAGCAGCACCACGGTCGGGGTCATGGGAACAGCTCCTCGAACAGCGCGATCAGGGCCGCGTTGGTCTGGGCGTTACGGCCGATGTCCGTTTCGCTCCAGCGTTCCGCGGGCGGCTGATCGGATTTCGCCTCCCAGCGCTTGAGCGGGTTGCTGAACGCCGGGGGGGCGAATTCGCCGCAGACATCGATGCCCAGTACCCGCGTGTTCGCAGCCAGCGCGCGGATGGCGTCGAGCAGATGGCTCAGGCGCATGCCGCCCTGATCCCAGTTGGTGGCGGCGTCTTCACTGGCCAGCACGTCCTTGTCGATGGTGATCCACACCGCGTCGGTGGGCAGGCTGGCCACCAGTTGTTCGAGGAAAATCGGCCAGTCGACCTCGGCCAGGTTGTGCCAGTGCAGATGCCCGTCGATCTGCCGGTGGCCGGGACCGTCGCCAACCGTGCCCCAGACTTTCGAGGGCGGATGATGCCAAGGGAACAGCTGCAGATCGCCGCGCTTTAGTGCGCCGAGGTTGCCGCCCTTGAGCTGCGGGCTTTGCAGGTCGTCGCTGCATGGTCCAAGAGTGATGATGCGTTTCACATGGGGCAGCTTCAGCGCGCTGTTGACCCATGAGCCGCAGTGACGGCGGGGCGCGAAATGCACCCAGTCCGGGTGGTTGTCGAAATGAATCAGCGTGACCGGCTCGGGCAACTCGCCCAGCAGGGCAGGGGTCAGGTGGTGATAGTCGCCGGAGCCAACGAAGAAGATTTCCGGACGATTGCCCACGGGCCGGGCGCGATGACCCAGATGTCCGGCAAAGCGCTGGTAGTTGTTTTCAGTGGACCAGAGCCGCAAGACCGGCCCCAGGGCCAGCAGGTCCAGCCGCGTCGCACGGCCGTCTTGCAGCCGGTCCTTGATCGGCGCCTGCTGCGTGAGGCTGTGATCGAGATCGAGAATGTTCAAGGTTGCCTTCACCCCGGAAATGCCGCCCCGACACCGGGTTCACGACCATGAACACCAGCCGGGCGGGCCTTTCAGGGGGAGTGCAAAGGGTGGGCCAAGGGGTTGAACGAGGCCTGAACGATGCTCAACCCAATCCGTACTTCTTCACCTTGTCGAACAGCGTGGTCTTGGCCATGCCCAGTTCCTGGCTGGCCTGGCTGAGGTTGCCGCCGCTGCGTTGCAACGCATCGCTGAGCAGGTTTTTCTCGAAAGCTTCCACCGCTTCGGAAAACCCCAGGCTTTGCGCAATGGCCGACGATCCGGCTTTCTTGAAAGCGGGCAAGCCCAGTGCATAGCGCTCGGCCACGTTGCGCAGTTCGCGTACGTTGCCCGGCCAGTCGTGGCTCATCAGCGCCGACATGGTCTGCCGGTCAAGCTCCGGTGGCTCGCGGTCAAAGCGCAGCGACGACAACTGCAGGAAGTGCTCGAACAGTTGCAGGATGTCCTCGCGGCGTTCACGCAACGGCGGCAATTCCAGGGTCACCACGTTGAGGCGGTAATACAGGTCGCTGCGAAACTGGTTGGCCCGGCTCAGTTCATCGAGGTCCGACTTGGTGGCCGCGATCACCCGGCAATCCACCGCCACGCTCTGGTTCGAGCCCAGGCGTTCGAGGGTGCGCTCCTGCAACACCCGCAGCAGTTTGATCTGCAGGTTGATCGGCATGCTTTCCACTTCATCAAGAAACAGTGTGCCGTCCTGGGCGTGCTCGATCTTGCCGATGCGTCGTTTACCCGCGCCGGTAAAGGCGTTGGCCTCGTGGCCGAAGATCTCGCTTTCGAACAGGTTCTCCGGCAGCCCGCCGCAGTTCAGCGCAACGAACTGATTGGCATGGCGACGGCTGAAGTCGTGCAGGCACCGGGCGACCAGTTCCTTGCCGGTGCCGGTTTCACCTTCGATCAGCACGTTGGCTGAGGTGTCGGCGACGTTGGCGATCAGCGCCCGCAGGTTCTGCATGGCGGGCGAGCGACCGATGATCTTGCCTTCCAGCGAGTCGCGCTCGGCCAGTTGCCGGCGCAGCGACCAGACTTCCCGCGCCAGCCCGCGTTGCTCCAGCGCACGCCGGGCAACGTCCACCAGACGTTCGGGGGAGAAGGGCTTTTCCATGAAATCGTAGGCACCGTCGCGCATGGCGCCGACCGCCATCGACACATCGCCGTGGCCGGTGATCAACACCACCGGCAGGCTGCGGTCGCGTTCTTTCAGGCGCTTGAGCAACTCCAGCCCGTCGATGCCCGGCAGGCGGATGTCGCTGATGACTATCCCGGCAAAATTGTCGCCCACCAGCGCCAGCGCCTCCTCGGCACTGCCTACGCCCTGGCTGTGAATGTCTTCCAGCGCCAGCGCCTGCTGGCAGCCCAGCAATACGTGAGGGTCATCTTCGACGATGAGGACGGTCAGTTCAGTGTTCATGTGCAAATCCAATGCCTCAGCGTTGCCTTCATCGCGAATGAATTCGCTCCCACAGACAGAACGCATTCCCCTGTGGGAGCGGATTCATCCGCGAAAATTTTCCGGCCGACGATAATGTCTGAAAGGTGCTTCATGCCTTCGCCAACCCACGATCCACCAACGGCAACACCAATACAAACATCGTGCCGCCTTCGGCCGGGTCTTCGGCGTTCAAACTGCCGCCTGCCGCCGCCGCAAGGCTTGCCGACAGGGTCAATCCCAACCCCAGCCCTTGCTCGCCAGGCTTAGTGGTGAAAAACGGTTCGAACAGGTGCTTGCGCGCTTCGGCGTCGATGCCGTGGCCGTTGTCGCGGACCCGCAGGCGATAACGGCCTTCGCACATGTCGCCCTGCAGCCAGAGCACGGGCAGGGGCTGTGCCTGCATGGCGTCCAGCGCGTTGCCGATCAGGTTGACCAGAATCTGCTCAAGGCGCGTCTGATCGATCGCCAGCTCGACGTCCTGGAACTCCTGATGCAAGTCCAGCGCGCTGTTTTCCAAACGCCCGGCCAGCAATTGCAACGCGGCTTCCACGGCCTTGCCCAGCGACGCCTGGCCCTTGTCTTCGCCACGTCGGGCAAAGGCGCGCAGGCTGGCGGTGATACGGCCCATGCGGTCCACCAGGTCGTTGATGGTGCGCAGGTTGGTGCTGGCGGTGTCCAGCGCACCGCGCTCGATGAAACGCACGGTATTGCCCGACAGCGTGCGCAACGCGGCCAGCGGTTGATTGAGTTCGTGGGCGATGCTGGTGGACATCTGGCCGATGGCCGCGAGCTTGCCGGCCTGTACCAGCTCGTCCTGAGCCTGGCGCAGCGTCTCTTCAGCCTGGCGCCGCTCACGAATCTGTCCCTTGAGGCGTTCGTTGCTGGCGCGCAGGTCGGCGGTGCGTTCGGTAATCCGCCGTTCCAGTTCGTTGTTGGCCTGCTCCAGTGCTTCACGGGCGGCCAGGCGCACGGAAATCACCTTGCGCCGCTCGTTCCAGGCAATCAACAGGAAGGTCACCAGGGCAAAGGCCACGGCCACCAGCATTCCCTGATTGGCGGCTTCGCGGCGCAGGTCCTCGATCGGTGTCAGCAGGGTCAGGTGCCACGGCGTGTCTGCCAGGTTCCGGGTCTGGGCCAGGTAGCTCACCACGGTGTGTTCGTGGTCGACGCTGCTGTTGGCGGGGAAGGTCAGCTTCTCCACGCCCTCGGCAATCGACTCACGCTCAAGCGGCACCAGCTCGTTGAGCGGCCACCAGTAATATTGCAGGCTGCGCGCCAGGCGCTCCTTGATGTCAGCCGTCAGCGGGCGCACCGATTTCAGACGGCGGGCCGGGTCGCTGGACAGAATGATGATGCCGTTCTCGTCACTGACGAAGGCTTCCAGACGCGCCCGTTGCCAGCGCTCTTCCAGCGCTTCCAGACGCACCTTGATCACCGCGACGCCGATGATCTTGCCTTTCTCCTCAAGCCCGTGGGCCAGGTAGTAGCCGGGTTCGCCGGTGGTGCTGCCGATGCCATAGAAGCGGCCGGGCAGGCCACGAATCGCGTCCTGGTAATAGGCGCGGAAGGACAGGTCTTCGCCCAGGTAGCTGTCAGCGTCGCGCCAGTTGCTGGTGGCGAGCACGCGGCCCGTGGTGTCCAGCACATAGATGGCCCTGCTGCGGCTGCGGCGGTTCAGGCCTTCGAGGTAGTCGTTGACCTTGACCCGCAACTCCGGCGTCGGCTCGTTGAGCAGGTCGGAGACATTGGATTCGAGCTCCAGCACGCTGGGCAGGTAGTTGTATTTGTTGATTTCGCTTTCGACGGTACGCGCGTGCAGCTCAAGCTGGCGCTGGCCGTTTTCGCCCAGAGTCTTGATGCCGGTCGTTTCGCTGTACAGGTATGTGGAGTAGCCCAGCGCGATCATCAGCAGGATGACCAGCGGCGGCAGGAACAGTTGGCGGATCAGGCGGGGTTTCACGGCAAGTGATGGCGGCGCGCTAAGAGGTGGATCGCATTTCATCACAGTCGTCCTGGACCGACCAGCCGCTCGTGTCATTGATGGTGAACACGAACAGCCGGTGGTTGTGTGCCCTTATGGGGCGTTGCCCTCGTGAGGCTAAATCGATTAGTGCTGCAGGATCTTGTTCAGGAAGTGCTGAGCGCGTTCGGAGCGAGCGTTGATGTCGCCGAAGAACTCTTCCTTGGCACAGTCTTCGATGATCTGGCCCTTGTCCATGAAGATCACGCGGTCGGCCACTTTGCGGGCGAAGCCCATTTCGTGGGTCACGCACATCATGGTCATGCCTTCGTGGGCAAGCTGCACCATCACGTCGAGCACTTCGTTGACCATTTCCGGGTCAAGTGCCGAAGTCGGTTCGTCGAACAGCATCACGATCGGGTCCATCGCCAGCGCGCGGGCAATCGCCACGCGTTGCTGCTGGCCGCCGGAGAGCTGGCCCGGATGCTTGTGGGCGTGGGCCGACAGACCGACGCGCTCAAGCAACTGCAGGCCTTTCTTGGTGGCTTCTTCCTTGCTGCGGCCCAGCACCTTGATCTGCGCGATGGTCAGGTTCTCGGTGATGGTCAGGTGCGGGAACAGCTCGAAATGCTGGAACACCATGCCCACGCGCGAGCGCAGTTTCGGCAGGTTGGTCTTTGGATCGGCGATGGAGGTGCCATCGACCTCGATGTCGCCTTTCTGGAACGGCTCAAGGGCGTTGACGCACTTGATCAGGGTCGATTTGCCCGAGCCGGACGGCCCGCACACCACGATCACTTCGCCTTTCTTGACCTCGGTGCTGCAATCGGTCAGCACCTGGAAGTCCCCATACCACTTGTTGATATTTTTGATGGAAATCATACGGCTAACCTTTTCTGCATGAGCTTGACCAGACGCGACGCCGCGAAGCTGATCGTGAAGTACACCAGACCTGCGATGACCAGGAACTCATTGGAACGACCAATGATGTCGCCGCTGGCGCGTGCCGAGTTGAGGAAGTCGACCAGACCGACCGTGTACACAAGCGAGGTGTCCTGGAACAGGATGATGCTCTGCTGCAAGAGCAGCGGGGTCATCTTGCGGAACGCCTGGGGCAGGATGATCAGGCGCATCATCTGGCCGTAGGTCATGCCCAGGGCCTGCGCCGCGCCCATCTGGCCACGGGAGATCGATTGCACGCCGGCACGCACGATTTCGCAGAAGTACGCCGCCTCGAACATCATGAATGCCACGACGCAGGAGGTGAACGCACCGACCGGGGTGTCTTCGCCGGTGATCCAGCGCAGCACGAACGGCACCGCCAGGTAGAACCAGGTGATGACCAGCAGCAGCGGGATCGAGCGGAAATAGTTGACGTAGGCGCCGGCAAAGCGCGACATCCACTTGCTGGGTGACAGGCGCATCAGCGCCAGGATCGTGCCCAGGACGATGCCGCCCACAACGCCCATCGCCATGAGCTTGAGGGTCATGAGCATGCCGTTCCACAGGCCCGGAATGGCGGGGATGATTCCAGAGAAGTCCATTATTTACCTCCCACGGAAATCAGGCCCGGCACGGCGACTTTCTTCTCGATCAGACGCATGAGCAGCATCAGGCTCATGTTCAGCGTGAAGTAGATCAGGGTTGCCAGGGTGAAGGCTTCGAACAGGTTCGCGGAGAATTCGGCGGTCTGTTTGGTCTGGGCCAGCAACTCCATCAGACCGATCAGCGAGGCCACCGACGAGTTCTTGAACACGTTGAGGAATTCGGAGGTGAGCGGCGGAATGATGATCCGGTAAGCCTGCGGCAGCAGCACGTTCCAGTAGATCTGCGGCAGTTTGAAACCCATGGCGCGGGCGGCGGATTCCTGGCCGCGTGGCAACGCCTGGATACCGGTACGCACTTGTTCGCAAACCCGTGCGGCGGTGAACAGGCCCAGGCACACGACAACGCTCAGGAAAGCCGAGGTGGTCGGGTTCAGGTCCTGCTTGTACCACTCCTGCAGGTTCTCGGGCAGCAGGTCCGGCACCAGGAAGTACCAGATGAACAGCTGCACCAGCAGTGGCACGTTACGGAAAATTTCCACGTAGCACGTGGCAATGGAGGACACGATGCGGTTGGGCACCGTACGCATCACCCCGAGCACTGAGCCCAGGATCAACGCGATGATCCAGGCGACGATGGAGATGCCGATAGTCCAGCCCAGACCGGAAACGTACCAGTCCAGATAGGTCTCGGTGCCCACGCCGGTGGACTTGAAGAACACGCCCCAGTCCCAATTGTAATTCATCAGGGTCTCCCCTCTGATCGATCGTTATGCACGCACACCGCTTTGCAGCGGCTCCCGGGAAAGCGGCGCTTTCCCGGGAATCAGGCTTTTCAGGCTTTTATAATGTTGAGCTAAGGGCTCAGGCCTTCTTGTCTTCTGCCGCTGGTGCTGGCTTGTCGTTCGGATTGGCAATCAGCGCCTTGAGCTTGTCGCTCATCGGGAAGTTCAGGTTCAGGCCTTTAGGCGGGACTGGCTGGGTGAACCACTTGGCGTAGATCTTGTTGATCTCGCCGGATTTGTAGAGGCCGACGATCGCGTCATCCACAGCCTTCTTGAAGGCAGGGTCGTCTTTGCGAACCATGCAGCCGTAGATTTCGAAGGATTGCGGAGTGCCGGTCACTGCCCAGTCATCCGGTTTCTTGGCCTTGGCCATTTCGCCTGCCAGCAGTGCGTCGTCCATCATGAAGGCAACGGCACGACCCGATTCCAGCATCTGGAAGGACTCGCCATGGTCTTTGGCGGAGATCACGTTCATGCCCATCTGCTTGTCGGCGTTCATGGACTTGAGAATGCGTTCGGACGTGGTGCCGGCAGTGGTCACGACGTTTTTGCCTTTGAGGTCGTCGAAATCCTTGTAGGCGGAGTCTTTCTTGGCCAGCAGGCGAGTGCCGACCTCGAAGATGCCGACCGAGAAGTCGACTTGCTGCGCGCGCTCGGCGTTGTTGGTGGTCGAGCCACATTCAACGTCGACGGTACCGTTCTGCACCAGCGGGATACGGGTTTGCGAAGTGACCAGGTTGTAGTTGACCTTCAGGTCCGGCTTGTTCAGGTCTTTCTTGATGGCTTCGACGATCGCCAGCTGGATGTCGTGGGAATAGCCGACCGGCTTGCCGGAAGCGTCCGCGATGTAGGAGAACGGAATCGACGAGTCGCGGTGGCCCAGGGTGATGGTGCCCGAATCGTTGATTTTCTTCAGGGTGCCAGTCAGTTCGGCGGCGAACGCTGGGGTGCTGATCAAAGCGGCTGCAGCAATGGCCACGCCCAGAATGTGGGGAACGATACGCATCTGTTAATCCTCGACTTTGTTTTTTTTATGGGTCCGGTGTTGGGTCGGCCCTATCGTTTCAGAACGCTACAACGGCGGCCCAGACAGGCGGCACGCTACATCGGAGCAATCGTGAAAGAGTGTAGAGCATGAGTCATGCCAAGCACGTGACAGCTACTAACTTACTGAAAATAAAGGGGATTTATTTTTGAGTTGAAGCGAGGAGGGTTGTGGCCGTCCGGGATGCCGAATGGCCAGCAGTATTGCGTTCGGAAAACCGAATGAAGAGGGGCGTTGCATGACATCTGCCCCTGTGGGTCATGGCCGGACGGTCAGGGTCCGGCGCGAATTAATCAGGCGGCTTCTATGGTGCTTTTGTGACGAGCAATCTTGTCCAGGTACGCCTGCACCTTCTGCTGCTCTTCAACCGTGGTGAACAGGCCCAATTTGGTACGGCGCCACAGGATGTCATCGGCCTGAGTCACCCATTCGGCGCGGCAAAGATAATCCACTTCGGCGCTGTACAACCCGCCGCCCAAGTGCTCGCCCATGTCGGCCAGGCCCTGCACACCATCGATGATCTGCCAGCTGCGCGAGCCGTAAGTGATCGCCCAGCGCTTGGCAATTTCGGCAGGCAGCCAGCTGCAGCGTTGTTGCAGGTCGCTGGCCAGTTGCGCCGGGGTGGTCATGTTCTCGCCGCCCGGCAGGCTGGTTTTGGCGGTCCAGCTTCCCTTCATCTGCGGGAAGAACGGCGCCAGTTGCTGCATCGCCGACTCGGCCAGCTTGCGGTAGGTGGTCAGCTTGCCGCCAAACACCGAGAGGATCGGCGCCTCTGTGGCATCGCCCGAAAGAGCCAAGGTGTAGTCACGGGTGATGGCCGACGGGTTATCGGATTCGTCATTGCACAGCGGACGTACGCCTGAGTAAGTGCGAATGATGTCGCTGCGGCTCAGTTGTTTCTTGAAGTGTTCGTTGACGATCTTGAGCAGGTAGTCGGTTTCGCCTTCGGTGATCGCGACCTTGGCCGGATCGCCTGTGTATTCGCGGTCAGTGGTGCCGATGATGGTGAAACGTTCCATATAAGGAATGGTGAAGACGATGCGCTGGTCTTCGTTCTGCAGGATGAAGGCGTTTTCACCCTCGTAGAGTTTCGGCACGATCAGGTGACTGCCCTGAATCAGGCGAATGCCGTACTTGGATTCCAGCTTCAGGTCTTCACGGATGAATTTGGCGACCCATGGACCTGCCGCGTTCACCAGTGCCTTGGCACGAACCGAGAACTGGGTGCCGTCGTTGCGTTCCATTTCCAGCTGCCACAGGCCACCGTTGCGACGGGCGCTCAGGCAGCGGGTGCGGGTGTGCAGGTGCGCGCCGTGTTCACGGGCGGCCATGGCGTTGAGCACCACCAGGCGTGCGTCGTCGACCCAGCAGTCGGAATATTCGAAACCGCGCGTGATCGAGCTGTTCAGCGGGCTGTTGGCGCCAAAACGCAGGTTTTTCGAGGCCGGCAGTTTTTCCCGTTTGCCCAAGTGGTCATACAGGAACAGGCCGGCACGAATCATCCACGCCGGGCGCAGGTGCGGGCGATGGGGCAGCACGAAGCGCATGGGCTTGACGATGTGCGGGGCCTTTTCAAGCAGCACTTCACGTTCAGCCAGGGCTTCGCGCACCAGGCGGAATTCATAATGTTCGAGGTAGCGCAGGCCGCCGTGGATCAGCTTGCTGCTGGCCGAGGAGGTGTGGCTGGCCAGGTCGTCCTTTTCGCAGAGGAACACCGACAGGCCACGGCCCGATGCATCCGCCGCGATCCCGACACCATTGATCCCGCCGCCGATGACGGCGATGTCGTAGACCTCTGAAAGGGGTGGAGCAGGGAACGCTGAGTGGGCCATCGGGGCCTCCTGTCTGTAATTCGATCATGTTCGCTATTGGCGAAATCGAACATTTGAGTTCATTTTCGAAAATGATAAACCAATAAGACAGGTCTAACCACTCAGTATCGATTGAAAATACTGATTGAAGGGAAAGTAAAGGAACAAAAACGAACATGAGGCCGCCCGTAGGTGGGGGACTACCAATGGCCTGGAGAAGCGAATCTCCCTGTGGGAGCGAATTCATTCGCGAGAGGCCAGTACATACGAAACCGGAACGTCGGATGTACAACCGTCATCGCGAATGAATTCGCTCCCACAGGGGATGTGCGGCGAAATAGAATGGTTGGCTTAAACCACTTCCAACCGAATCTTGTTCTGCGTCAGCAGTTGCGCCAGGGCCGGCACCGGCGGCTGGTCGGTCACCAGGCAGTCGATCAGGGTGATGGGGCCCAGGCGGACCATGGCGTTGCGGCCGAACTTGCTGGAGTCCGCGGCCAGGATCACCTGGCGGGCGTTGGCGATGATCGCCTGGGAGACGCGCACTTCCTGGTAATCGAAATCCAGCAGGCTGCCGTCTTCGTCGATGCCGCTGATGCCCACCAGGGCGAAATCGACTTTGAACTGGGTGATGAAATCGACGCTCGCCTGACCCACCACACCGCCGTCGCGGCGTACGTTGCCACCGGCCAGCAAAACTTCGAAGTCATCCTTGCCGCTCAGGATCGAGGCCACGTGCAGGTTGTTGGTGATGATCTTCAGGTGATTGTGGTTGAGCAGGGCGCGGGCGATGGATTCGGTAGTGGTGCCGATGTTGATGAACAGCGAGGCATGATCGGGGATCTGCGCGGCAATCGCCTCGGCGATGCGCTGCTTCTCGTCGCGCATCTGGTCGGCACGCATGGCGTACGCGGTGTTTTCGATACTGGAGTCATAGGCTGCACCGCCGTGGTAGCGACGCAGCAGGTTCATCTCTGCCAGCTGGTTGATGTCGCGGCGGATGGTCTGCGGGGTAACGACGAACGACTGGGCCATTTCCTCGATGCTGACATAGCCGCGCTCACGGACCAGCTCGAGGATCTGCTGTTGACGGGGTGGCAGATTCATTTTTTTTCCTTCGGGCAAGAGCGCCCATGATGCCGCAGGCGGCCATTACCTGTCAGCCGGAAAAAGAATCTCTGAGCGATCGGGGATCAGCGTGTGGGAGCGAATTTATTCGCGAAAAAGGTACAGACGACAAATGTACGTCGGATGTACCGGCCAATCGCGAATGAATTCGCTCCCACAGTGAGACGGGTCCAGCAGTTGAATCGCCGTATGGCTGGTTATTCGGCGTCTTCGTGGGGCTCCCAGTCCCGCGTGCGGTCCACCGCCTTGCGCCAGCCCGCGTAGAGTTTCTCCTTCTCGGCATCGTCGCACTGCGGCTCGAACCTGCGCTCGATCACGGCCTTGTCTTTCAACTCGTCCAGCCCGCTCCAGAAACCAATGGCCAGGCCCGCCAGATACGCCGCGCCCAGCGCTGTGGTCTCGCGCATTTTCGGGCGTTCGACCTGAGTGCCGAGGATGTCGGCCTGGAACTGCATGAGGAAGTTGTTGGCCACCGCGCCGCCGTCCACGCGCAGCGCCTTGAGCGGCTCGGCGGCGTCCTGCTGCATGGCGTCGAGCACGTCGCGGGTCTGGTAGGCGATGGATTCAAGGGCCGCACGGATGATGTGATCGACCTTCACGCCGCGGGTCAGGCCGAACAGCGCGCCTCGGGCGTACGGGTCCCAGTAGGGCGCGCCCAGGCCGGTGAACGCCGGGACCAGATACACACCATTGCTGTTCTTGACCTTGGTGGCGAAATATTCGGTGTCCATGGAGTCATTGACGATTTTCAGTTCGTCACGCAGCCATTGCACGGTCGAACCGCCGTTGAACACCGCGCCCTCCAGCGCATAGGCCACTTCGCCGCGAGGGCCGCAGCCGATGGTGGTCAGCAGGCCATGGTTGGATTTTACGGCCTTCTTGCCGGTGTTCATCAGCAGGAAGCAACCGGTGCCATAGGTATTCTTGGCCTGGCCGGGCTCCACGCACATCTGGCCAAACAATGCCGATTGCTGGTCGCCAGCGATACCGGCGATGGCGATGCCGCTTTTGCTGTGGCCATAGACTTCAGATGAAGACTTGACCTGCGGGAGCATTTCGCGAGGCACGTCGAGCACGTCCAGCATCCGCTGATCCCATTCCAGGGTGTGGATGTTGAACATCATGGTGCGCGAGGCGTTGGTGTAGTCGGTGACATGGACCTTGCCGCCGGTGAATTTCCAGATCAGCCAGCTATCGACGGTGCCGAACAGCAGCTCGCCACGACGGGCGCGTTCGCGGCTGCCTTCGACGTGATCGAGAATCCATTTGAGTTTGCTGCCGGAAAAGTACGGATCGATGACCAGGCCCGTGGTTTCCCTGATGTAGTCCTCAAGGCCGTCGCGCTTGAGTTGCTGGCAGATTTCGGTGCTGCGACGGCACTGCCAGACCACGGCGTTGTAGATCGGGCGGCCGGTGTCCTTCTCCCACACCACCGTGGTTTCACGCTGGTTGGTGATACCAATGGCGGCGATCTGGTTGTGGTGCAGGTTGGCCTGGGCCAGCACCTTGGTCATGCAGGCGGTCTGGGTGGCGAAGATCTCCATCGGATCATGCTCGACCCAGCCAGGCTGCGGGTAATGCTGAACGAACTCGCTCTGGGCGCTGCTGACCACATTGGCGTCGCGGTCGAAGATGATGGCACGGGAACTGGTGGTGCCTTGATCGAGGGCAATAATGTAGTTTTTGTCGTTATCGGTCATGTCGGTTGCCTGGTAATGAAGCCGGTATCCTGGGGGCTGCTATCAGTTTACGTGCAAGCGCCCCGGTTGCGCAGGCAGCAGCGATGCCTGCGCGCAATATTCGTATTCGAAAAAATATAGACGTAAACGAACATTGTCAAAGGTCGAAAGCGAACTGTGACCGGGTTTTGCCTCGTCGGCGAAAATTCGTTGCCAGGCACGTGCGCGCGTGCAGCGTTTGCAGGGCAGATGGCCTAAAGTAATGACTGCCAACAAGAAACACCCTGGTCGTCTGGAGTGATGCATGACCCCTGCATTGGATTTACTGAAGAAAGCCCGCGCCGAACACCGTGTCCACAGTTACGAACATGATCCGAAGGCGGCCTCCTATGGCCTTGAGGCCGCCGAGAAACTGAACCTGCAACCGGCCCAGGTGTTCAAGACGCTGCTGGCCAGTACCGAAAAGGGCGAGTTGCTGGTGGCGGTGGTGCCGGTGGTGGGCTCGCTGGATCTCAAGGCACTGGCCCATGCCGCCGGTGCGAAGAAGGCCGAAATGGCCGATCCGGCGGCGGCCCAGCGTGCGACCGGCTATCTGCTGGGCGGCATCAGCCCGCTGGGGCAAAAGAAAAGACTGCGAACCTTTATCGATGAGTCGGCTCAACCGTTCGCGACGATATTTGTCAGCGCTGGTCGACGCGGGCTTGAGGTCGAGTTGTCGGCTGCGGTACTTGCACAACACACCAGTGCGATTTTTGCTCAGATTGGTCGTGAATGACCCGCGCCACCTTCAACGATTGGGGATGCCTTCCATGCAGCTTGAATTCCATCAAGTCGACGCTTTCAGTGACCGACCCTTCGCGGGCAATCCTGCGATGGTCTACCGCCTCGATGCCTGGCTGTCGGATGAGTTGATGCAGCACATTGCGACCGAACACAATCTGTCGGAAACGGCCTTTGTCGTGCGTGAGGCTCAGGGCTGGCATATCCGCTGGTTCACGCCCACCAACGAGGTGCCGCTGTGTGGGCACGCGACATTGGCCAGTGCGTTCGTGTTGTTCGAAAAATATGCAGAAACAGCAGACACCATCGAATTCCTCAGCAAGTCAGGCCCCTTGACCGTCACTCGGGAGAGCGGCCGGTTGTGGCTCGACTTCCCGGCGATGCCGCCGAGCGAGGTCGGGGTGACGGTGGACATCGAGCGGGCGTTGAATACCGATGTGGTGGACGCATTGGGTGCGGCGGCGTTGATGGTGGTGCTGGAATCGGAGCAGGCGGTTCGCGAATGCAAGCCTGACATGGCCGCCATTGCCCGCCTGCCGTGGCCGGGGGTGATCGTCACCGCCAAAGGTGATGGCGAGCTGCACGATTTCGTCTCGCGCTATTTCGCGCCGGGCAATGGTATTCCTGAAGACCCGGTGACAGGTTCGACCCACTGCAGCCTGATTCCATATTGGTCGGCGCGGCTGAACAAATTCAGCCTGGCGGCGTTTCAGTGTTCGAGACGCGGCGGGGAGCTATTCTGTCGGCTGGAAGGCGACCGGGTGAAGATCGGCGGGTATGCGACGCTGGTGGCAAGCGGTACGCTGACGCTTGGCTAATTCCATCCGTAGCAGCACGGCTTGCCAGCGGGAGCGGTGTGTCAGTCGAATAATCCTTGTCTGATACACCGCTCCCGCCGGCAAGCCGTGCTGCTACGGATATCACTGCTGGGATGACAATTCAGACCGCCACATCCTGATGCACCGGAACGCTCCCGACAGCAGCAAACAACACCAGATGCTCAGCGGAAACCCGAATCCCCACTTCATCCCCGGCGCGCAGGTCCACGTGGCTTGGGAAAAGCGCTTCAAGCTGCGTCCCGGTCGGCATTTGCAGGCGGTACAGGGTTGCCGCCCCCTGGAAGGTCTTGCTGGCGACCCTGGCCTTCATCTCGCTGTCCGGGGCGTGGACGATGTCGTCCGGGCGCAGCAGCACATCCATCGGTGTGCCATTGGCGCCTGCATAGGCGCGATTGCCGCGTAGCAGGCCGAGTTCGGTCTGTACGCTTTCACTGTCGAGCAGTTGCCCACGAATGAAATAGCCTTGGCCTACAAAGCTTGCGACATAAGGCGTCGCCGGTTCGTGGTAGAGGTTGTAGGGCGTATCCCACTGCTCAAGTCGGCCTTCCTTGAACACGCCAACATGATCGCTGACCGCGAAGGCTTCTTCCTGGTCATGGGTCACCAGAATCGCACTGGTGCCACGGGCCTTGAGGATGTCGCGCACTTCATGGCTCAAGCGTCTGCGCAGTTCGCCGTCGAGGTTGGAAAAGGGTTCGTCCAGCAGCAGCAATTGCGGCTCGGGGGCCAGCGCGCGGGCCAGGGCCACGCGCTGCTGCTGGCCACCGGAAAGCTCGTGGGGATGGCGCTTGCCCAATGCGCCCAGGTTGACCATTTCCAGCATCTCCTGGACCACCTGCGCCTGGCGCGGGTGATTGCGAATGCCGAAGGCGATGTTCTCGGCAACGGTCAGGTGCGGAAACAGCGCGTAATCCTGGAACACCATGCCGATTCGGCGCTTTTCCGGGGCCAGGGTGAACCCGGCCCGGGAGATGACTTCGTCGGCCAGCACGATCTCGCCCTCATGCACCGGCTCGAATCCGGCAATGGCGCGCAGGGTGGTGGTCTTGCCGCAACCCGAGGAGCCCAGCAGGCAACCGATGTCGCCTGCATTGAGGTGCAGATCGAGGTTCTGCACCACGCGTTGGTCCTGGTAACCACAGGCGAGGTTGCGCAGTTTGAGCAGCATCAGTTCACTCAGGCAGGTTGCAGGGCAGGGGCCACGAGGAATTCCAGCAAGGCCTTCTGCGCGTGCAGGCGATTTTCAGCCTGGTCCCAGGCGACCGAACGGACGTCGTCGAGCAGGTCTTCGCTGATCTCTTCGCCCCGGTGCGCCGGCAGGCAGTGCATGAACAGCACGTCATCGGCGGCCAGGTCGAGCAGTTCGCGGGTGACCTGGAACGGCTTGAACAGGGCGATACGTTTGGCGGTTTCGTCTTCCTGGCCCATGGAGGTCCAGACGTCAGTGCTGATCAGGTGCGCGCCCTTGACCGCTTCGCGCGGGTCGCGGGTCAGGGTGACGCGGTCGCCGGCCAACGCCATGAAGTGCGGGTTCGGTTCGTAACCTTCCGGGCAGGCGACACGCAGTTGGAAGTCGAACTGGATCGCCGCTTCTATATAGCTGTTGCACATGTTGTTGCCGTCACCGATCCAGGCCACGGTCTTGCCCTTGATCGAGCCGCGATGCTCAAGGAAGGTCTGCATATCGGCCAGCAACTGGCAGGGGTGCAGGTCGTCCGACAGGCCATTGATGACCGGCACGCGGGAATTGGCGGCAAACTCGGTGAGGTTACTGTGTGCGAAGGTGCGGATCATGACCGCATCAACCATCCGCGACATCACGCGCGCGCCGTCGGCAATCGGCTCGCCACGGCCCAGTTGGGTATCACGGGGCGACAAAAAGATGGCCTGGCCGCCGAGCTGGATCATGCCGGCTTCGAACGAAACACGGGTACGAGTCGAAGATTTCTCGAAGATCATCGCCAGCACGCGGCCGCGCAACGGCTCGAACAGCACCCCTCGATTTCGCAGGTCCTTTAGCTCCACGCCGCGACGAATCACGCCGACGAGCTCATCTGGCGTGTAGTCCATCATCGAGAGAAAGTGCCTTGCGCTCATCATTAACTACCTTGTCTGCAACAGACCGCAGATCCTCAAAGCCGGGTTTTATCGGGAAAACGGGCGAGACCTGCGGCAAAAGCCGCACGGGGCGACGGATAGGGAAGGCGCGAGGGTATAAGAAAATGTCGCCTCGTGCCAAGGCCCGGCATGCCGGAAAATAATCGTCAGACGTTCGGTAGCCTGAAAACGGCGCTGCCAGGACGCTTTTCATGTAACGAAGTGCTACAGTTGCTCAGGCTTGAGAGGCACTTCGCCATCTATGCGATGTTGAACGGTAGAGTTTGTACACCGGACTCTCAAGATCGCGCAATTACTGCCGATTCTGTAATAGTTTCAAATTGATGCAAACCTTGCGACATGCTTCACGCCCCGGAAACCCGGACGTTTTCTAAACCAGTGGCGTGGGTTATAAAGGCTGCTTATGTCCTCCAGAAGAGGTGGGGAATGGATTCAAAAGAGAAACAACTGACGGAACTGCTCGGGCTCACGGCTCGTACCCTCACGCACCTCACAGCTTCCATGACATCGATGTCGTTCGAGCTGATGCGCAGCGAGGATGAGGTGACCCGCTCTGCAGGTCGTCGCATGATCGACCGTATGGCTACGATCAGTGCCGGCCTGGACGATCACTGGCGTCTGATCGGTGAACTTACCGGTGTTCAGGTTTCCCAGGAACAGGTCGAGACCGTCCATGAGATCCAGATGCAGCGCAAGGTGGTCACACCCATTGGCGGTTCCGCCTCCTGATCCCCTTTCTGCTTGCGCGGGCGGGCCATCGGCTCGCCTGATGCTGTCCGATTCACGGCACTGACGTTTCTGGCGAAGTGCTGCTCCAGGCGCCATAGTTTTGTCTGCGCGATCACCCCGGTCGCAAAACAAGAATATGAGACTGGCGATGACCAAGACTCTGCACCACCGTGCGTGCCACCTGTGCGAGGCCATCTGTGGCCTGACCATCGAAACCACCCTTGAAGACGATGCTACCGTGCGCATCAACTCGATCAAGGGCGATGCGCTGGACACCTTCAGCCGTGGGCACATCTGTCCCAAGGCCGTGGCCTTGCAGGATATCCAGAATGACCCGGACCGCTTGCGTCAGCCTATGCTTCGCGTTGGGGATCAATGGCAGGCCATCGAATGGCAGGCGGCGTTCGACCTGGTGGCCCAGCGGCTGCTGGACATCCAGGCACGTCATGGCCAGAACGCGGTAGCGGTGTATCAGGGCAACCCCAGCGTCCATAACTATGGCCTGATGACCCACAGCAATTACTTCCTGGGCCTGCTGAAAACCCGCAATCGTTTTTCGGCGACGTCGGTCGATCAGTTGCCTCATCACCTGACCAGTTACCTGATGTATGGCCACGGTTTGTTGCTGCCGATTGCCGACATCGACCACACCGATTTCATGCTGATACTGGGCGGCAATCCACTGGCGTCCAACGGCAGCATCATGACCGTGCCCGACGTCGAGAAGCGCTTGAAGGCGATTCAGGCCCGTGGCGGCAAGGTTGTGGTCATCGACCCGCGGCGCAGCGAGACGGCAGCCATTGCCGACCAGCACCTGTTCATTCGCCCCGGCGCCGATGCCGCGCTGCTGTTCGGCCTGCTGCATACCTTGTTCGCCGAGGGCCTGACCCGTGACAGCCACTTGCCGGTGGATGGTCTTGAGGAGGTGCGCGCGGCCATCGCGCCAATGGATGCCGACGCCATGAGCCTGCGCTGCGGCATCCCCGCGGAGCAGATCCGTCAATTGGCGCGGGATTTCGCGGCGGCTGACAAGGCGGTCTGTTACGGCCGCATGGGTATTTCGACCCAGGCGTTCGGCACGCTGTGTCATTGGCTGGTGCAGTTGATCAATCTGGTCACCGGCAATCTTGACCGCGTAGGCGGCGCGCTGTGCACCTCACCCGCGCTGGATATGGTGGCGTCGACCTCAGGCGGCGGCTTCAATCGCTGGCAAAGTCGCGTCTCGGGGCTGCCCGAATACGGAGGTGAATTGCCGGTCTCGGCGCTGGCCGAAGAAATGCTCACCGAAGGCGAAGGGCAGATCAAAGCGCTGGTCACGGTTGCCGGCAACCCGGTGCTCTCGACGCCCAACGGCCGCCAGCTGGATCAGGCGCTCGACGGCCTTGAGTTCATGGTCAGTATCGACCTCTACATCAATGAAACCACTCGCCATGCCGATTTGATCCTGCCGTCCACTTCGGCGCTGGAAAACGATCACTACGACACCACGTTCAACATGTTTGCAGTGCGCAACGTCACCCGCTTCAACCGCGCGATTCTGGCCAAGCCCGAAGGGGCGTTGCATGACTGGGAAATCTTCGTCGGTCTGGCCCGTACCTTCACCACCCTTGCGGAGCGCGAGCTGAAACCGACCATCGCCCCGGCGCACATGGTCGATCGCGGTTTGCGCGCAGGGCTGTATGGCGATACATCGGACCTCAAGCTTTCACTTGAGACGCTGTATGAGCATCCCCACGGCCTGGATCTGGGTGCCCTGCGGCCCAACCTGGCACCTCGATTGCGAACCGCCAATCAACGGGTACAGGCAGCACCCGAGGTGATTCTTGCCGACCTGGTGCGGTTTGCGATGCAGCCGGTGCCTTCGGTTGAAGAGCTGTTGCTGATCGGTCGGCGGCATGTGCGCAGCAACAACTCCTGGATGCACAATTATCATCGGCTAGTGAAGGGCAAGCCGCGCCATCAGTTGCTGATGAACCCGCAGGACATGGCCACGCGCGGGCTCAGTGACGAGCAGCGGGTGAGGGTGAGTTCGCGGGTCGGGATGATCGAGGTGGAGGTCATGGGCAGCACTGACATGATGCCGGGCGTGGTCAGCCTGCCCCATGGCTGGGGCCACGGCCGGCCGGGCGTGCAGATGGAGATCGCCCAGGGTCAGCCGGGGGAGAGTGCCAATGACCTGACCGACGAACGGCATCTGGATGCGATTTCCGGCAATGCGGCGCTCAACGGAGTACCGGTGACGGTTGCAGCGGCATGATGGGCGTCATATCTATGGTCGCAATTAAAGCCAAGACCGAGCGTTACGCTAGGCTTTCCGTTACAATGCGCCACCGTGTCGACATTTAGAGTCGTAAAGTTCAGCCGAGGTGCTCCGTGGATATCATCGAAACGATCAAAGACCAGATTGCCAAAAACACCGTTCTGCTCTACATGAAAGGCGCGCCGAATGCCCCTCAGTGCGGTTTTTCGGCCAAGGCTTCCCAGGCGCTGATGGCCTGCGGCGAGAAGTTTGCGTACGTCGACATCCTGCAGAACCCGGAAATCCGCGCCAACCTGCCCAAGTACGCCAACTGGCCAACCTTCCCGCAACTGTGGGTTGACGGCGAGCTGGTAGGCGGCAGCGACATCATCATCGAGATGCACGCCGCAGGCGAGCTGCAGCCGCTGATCAAGGCTGCCGTCGAGAAGAACGCGACTGCCTGATTCAGGTCGTCAATAAAAAGCCCCGGTCTCTTGCGAGATGCGGGGCTTTTTTGTGCGCAATGAGACTCCAAGAGCCCCCGTAGCAGTCCGGCTTGTCGGCGAGGCGATCTTGAGGCCGCCCGATTCCCTGTAGCAGCCGGGCTTGCCCGCGGGAGCGATCTTGAGGACGCCCCGGCCGGCAAGCCGTGCTGCTACGGTTTTGCTGCGAACCCAATCCGGTGCCCGCCCGATTTCCCGTGGCATAAAAAAGCCCCGCCGGGCTCAACACCGGGCGGGGCTTTTTGGGACAAAGGCTGAAATCAGTCTTCTTCGCCCATCTGCGATTGCAGGTAATTCTCGATGCCGACCTTGTCGACCAGGCCCAGCTGGGTTTCCAGCCAGTCGATGTGCTCTTCTTCGGACTCCAGGATGTCCTCGAGCATTTCACGGCTGCCGAAGTCGCCAACGGTTTCGCAATGAGCGATGGCCGCTTTGAGGTCGGCATGACCCTTGCGCTCGATCTTCAGGTCGCACTCCAGCATTTCCTTGGTGTGTTCGCCGATCAGGATCTTGCCCAGGTCTTGCAGGTTCGGGAGGCCTTCCAGAAACAGGATGCGCTTGATCAGTTTGTCAGCGTGCTTCATCTCGTCGATGGATTCTTTGTACTCGTGCTTGCCCAGCTTGTTCAGGCCCCAGTCTTCGTACATGCGTGCATGCAGAAAATACTGGTTGATCGCGACCAGCTCGTTTCCGAGGATCTTGTTGAGATGCTGGATGACTGTAATGTCGCCTTTCATGATCGAGGTCCTGTCGAAGATGTTCGTTATAAGCCGCAAGTTTGAGCTTCGAACAATCACCTGTCAAACCTAAGTTATTGAATAATAAGTGAAAATTAATAGGAATAAGAATGTTTTTGTTCCGCATCTTATCGCTAACTAGTTGAATTACAGGCATAAAAAAACCGGACACTGGGTCCGGTTCTTCGAAATTCGTTGAATCAGGCGGCAGAAAATTCTGCAGGGTAGGCAAGTACTGCCTGGGTTGTTTGCAGTTCCGTCAGGGTTTCACGCACCACTTCCTTGGCAAGGCAGGCACATTTCCCACATTTACTGGCGACACCCAAGGTCTCGCGCACTTCACGATAGCTGCAGCATCCTTCCATGATCGCTTCGCGGATTTGTCCGTCGGTGACACCAGTACAGAGGCAGACATACATAAAAAAAGGACCGTCGCTGAGTTATTTGCGATATGAGACGGATACTAATGTTAATGAGAATGCTTGTCAAAACTACTTCCTGACCTTCGGGTGAAGGCCGATGAATGGTCGGGTGAAGGTGCGGAGAAGCCCCGGTCCGTAGCAGTCCGGCTTGCCGGCGATTGCGACCTCAGGATCGCCGACGCCGGCAAGCCGGACTGCTACGAGATTCGCAACGCCCAGTACCCGTGCATAAAAAACCGGCCACAAGGGCCGGTTTGCGGTAGCGCAACAGGCTTCAATCGTCGAAGTCGTGCCAGCCGCCCATTTCCTTCCAGCGGTTGACGATGCCGCAGAACAGATCGGCGGTCTTCTCGGTGTCGTAGCGGGCCGAGTGAGCCTCGCGACCGTCGAAGTCGATGTCAGCCGACTGGCACGCTTTCGCCAGCACGGTCTGGCCGTAGGCCAGGCCCGCCAGGGTTGCGGTGTCGAAGCTTGAGAACGGATGAAACGGATTGCGCTTCATGTCCAGCCGCGCCACGGCCGCGTTGAGGAAGCCGAGGTCGAAGCTGGCGTTGTGGCCAACCAGGATCGCCCGCTTGCAGCCATTGGCCTTGAGCGCCTTGCGCACGCCGCGGAAAATGTCGGTCAGGGCCGTCTCTTCGCTCACCGCCATGCGCAGCGGGTGGTCGAGCTTGATCCCGGTGAACTCAAGGGCCGCTGCTTCGATGTTGGCGCCTTCGAACGGCTCGACGCGGAAGAAATAGGTGTGTTCCGGGAACACGAAGCCCTTGTCGTCCATGCCGATGGTAGTCGCTGCAATTTCCAGCAACGCATCGGTGGCGGCGTTGAAACCACCGGTTTCTACATCGACAACGACCGGCAGATAGCCGCGAAAACGCGCCGCCATCGGGTGCCGGGAGCCCGTACCGCCGCCAGAACCTTCCTGTTCGTCGTCGTAAAGATCTTCACTCACGCGTTTTCCTCCAGCAGGCGCCAGCGCAGTTTTTCACCGGCGCGCAGCGGGATGACTGACAGCTCGCCAAACGGCAGGCTGGCAGGGGCAGTCCATTCTTCACGAACCAGGGTGATGGTCTCGGTGTTCGCAGGCAAGCCGTAGAACGCCGGGCCATTGAGGCTGGCGAAGCCTTCGAGCTTGTCCAGCGCATTGCGTTGTTCGAACGCTTCGGCGTACAGCTCGATCGCGGCGAACGCCGTGTAGCAGCCAGCGCAGCCGCAGGCGGCTTCCTTGGCGTGCTGGGCGTGAGGGGCCGAATCGGTACCCAGGAAGAACTTGCTGCTGCCGCTGGTGGCCGCATCCAGCAGGGCGACCTGATGGGTGTTGCGCTTGAGGATCGGCAGGCAGTAGAAATGCGGGCGAATCCCGCCAACCAGCATGTGGTTGCGGTTGTACAGCAGGTGATGGGCAGTGATGGTCGCGCCGACGTTGGCCGAAGCCTCGTTGACGAACTGCACGGCGTCGCCCGTGGTGATGTGTTCGAACACCACCTTGAGCGTCGGGAAACGCTCGACCACACGGCGCATGTGCTCATCGATGAAGATCTTTTCGCGGTCGAACACGTCGACGTCGCCGCGGGTCACCTCGCCGTGGATCAACAGCGGCATGCCGACTTCTGCCATGACTTCGAGCACATGGAAGATCTTGTCGACGCTGGTCACACCGGAATCGGAATTGGTGGTCGCACCAGCCGGGTACAGCTTGGCCGCGTGCACGAAGCCACTGGCCTTGGCGGCTCGGATGTCTTCGGGTTGAGTCACGTCGGTGAGATAAAGCACCATCAATGGCTCGAAACGGCTGCCTTGTGGACGAGCAGCGAGGATGCGCTGGCGATAGGCATCGGCTTGCTCGGCGTTGCGTACTGGCGGCACCAGGTTCGGCATGATGATGGCGCGGCCGAAGGTGCGGGCCACGTCAGCGACGGTATGGGGCAGAACAGCGCCATCGCGAAGATGGATATGCCAGTCGTCGGGGCGCAGGAGGGTCAGGCGGTCGGACATTGGGAATTCCAGGCGGGTAAAACGTGCCCGAATGCTACCGGAAAAGACTCCTTCAGGCACTCGCTATCAAGTTTTGCAGGAACTATCCGATAGAGATGTGTAAGCGATAAATCTTGTTACGCGGTAAATTTTTGTGGAGCCTCCCGTGCGCCAGCGATATCTAGCCCTGCTCAGCGCGTTTGCCAGCGTGCCCGCGATGGCACTCACTTTCCAGACCCGTCTGGAGAATATCGAGTGGAAGGTGGAAGGCGACCCGTTCGAGTGCCGCCTGAGCCAGCCGATCACCGACTTCGGTGCGGGCGAGTTCGTGCGTCGCGCGGGTGAGCAGGCGACTTTTCGCCTTAAAGCCAATGGCTACAGTCTGGCGGCAGGGTCTGCGACGCTGATCGCCGCTGCTGCGCCATGGCAGCCGGGGCGCGGCGATCTGAACCTGGGCGCAGTGAAAGTCGGCAACGGGGATATTCCTTTCAATACCAGTCAGGCCCAGGCGAGCCGGCTGATCGCGGGTCTGATGGAGGGGCGCAGCCCGGTCATCCGTCACAGCCTGCGCGACGGTGGTGGGGCGATGGAAGTTCGCCTGCTGCCGGTCAAGTTCACCTCGGCCTTTAACCAGTTTCAGGCGTGTACGGCCAAGCTGTTGCCGATGAATTTCGATCAGGTCAGCAAGTCGGAGATAGGCTTCCCGGGCGGTGGTATCGAACTCGATGCCCGGGCCAAGCGCCAGCTCGATACCGTACTGGCTTATATGAGTGCCGATCCTTCAGTCAATCGGGTCGAGCTGGACGGCCATTCCGATAACAGCGGCAACCGCCTGACCAACCGAGACCTGTCCCGCCGTCGGGCATTGGCAGTCATGGACTACCTCAAGGCCCAGGGCATCCCGGAAGAGCAGATCACTGTGCGCTTCCATGGCGAGCAGTATCCGCTGGTACCCAATACCAATAATGCCAACCGGGCGCGCAACCGTCGGGTGAACATTCATCTAGAACGTGTCGCTCAGTTGAAGCCGGCAGTGGCACCGGTGCAGGCCCCTGCACAGGCGCCCGTGCAGCCCCCGGCACCAGTACCGGCGCCTGCACCTGTACCTGCGCCATCAGCCACGCCAGCGCCAACGTCCACGCTGGGCTCGCCGCCAAAAGCCTCGTAATCGAGTCGTGTGTTCGACAGATTCTGTCGCTTCGTCGTCAGAAGCTGTCGCGACACTGTAAATCCACGGGTTTGAACGGTAGAATCAGCGGTTTTCCGTACAACGCGTTGGAGTGATGGCATGGCGGACGTTAACAAGGTAGTTCTCGCGTATTCCGGTGGCCTGGATACTTCGGTGATCCTGAAGTGGCTGCAAGATACGTACAACTGCGAAGTGGTGACCTTTACCGCTGACCTGGGTCAGGGCGAAGAAGTCGAACCAGCACGCGCCAAGGCGCAAGCCATGGGCGTCAAAGAAATCTACATCGACGACCTGCGCGAAGAATTCGTGCGTGACTTCGTGTTCCCGATGTTCCGCGCCAACACTGTCTACGAAGGCGAGTACCTGCTGGGTACTTCCATCGCGCGTCCGCTGATCGCCAAGCGCCTGATCGAAATCGCCAACGAAACCGGCGCCGACGCCATTTCCCATGGTGCCACCGGCAAGGGCAACGACCAGGTCCGTTTCGAACTGGGTGCCTACGCACTCAAGCCGGGCGTCAAAGTGATCGCACCGTGGCGTGAGTGGGACCTGCTGTCCCGCGAGAAGCTGATGGACTACGCCGAGAAGCACGCGATCCCGATCGAGCGTCACGGCAAGAAAAAATCCCCGTATTCCATGGACGCCAACCTGCTGCACATCTCCTATGAAGGCGGCGTGCTGGAAGACACCTGGACCGAGCACGAAGAAGACATGTGGCGCTGGACCGTTTCCCCGGAAAACGCTCCCGACAAGCCGCAGTACCTGGAACTGACCTACCGCAACGGCGACATCGTCGCGCTGGACGGCGTCGAAATGACCCCGGCCACCGTACTGGCGACCCTGAACAAGATCGGCGGCGAGCACGGCATTGGCCGTCTGGACATCGTCGAGAACCGTTATGTGGGCATGAAGTCCCGTGGCTGCTACGAGACCCCGGGCGGCACCATCATGTTGCGCGCTCACCGTGCGATCGAATCGATCACCCTGGATCGCGAAGTCGCTCACCTCAAAGACGAGTTGATGCCCAAGTACGCCAGCCTGATCTACACCGGCTACTGGTGGAGCCCTGAGCGTCTGATGCTGCAGCAGATGATCGACGCATCCCAGGCTCACGTGAACGGTGTCGTTCGCCTGAAGCTGTACAAGGGCAACGTGATCGTCACCGGCCGCAAGTCCGACGACTCGCTGTTCGACGCCAACATCGCGACGTTTGAAGAAGATGGCGGCGCTTACAACCAGGCCGATGCGGCAGGCTTCATCAAGCTCAACGCACTGCGCATGCGCATTGCCGCGAACAAGAACCGCAAGCTGTTCTGATCGCTGACCGCATGAAATGCAACCCCGATGCGGGGTTGCATCTGCCTTCAAATGCATCGAGATTTAACGATCAGGCCGTAGGGTCGGTTAACTGAGTGGCTCAGCCACGTCAGAAGACGACTGTTCGGGTTCTCCGATTTTCCCCGGACTTTTGAATTCGAAGCGATACGCCTTGCCAATGTCCCAGACATCGCGCACCGAAAGCCCCAGCAACTGTGCAATTTCAGGCACGGTGTACCCCAGCGTCGAGTAATGCATCGCGTGGCCAGCCACGGTGTCGTCGACGGTGGTCGTTTCCCGGTTGCGCAGTGAGCGTTTCCCTCTGACGGGCCTGCTGTCAACGATCTTCACGCCATGCTCGCTCGCAAGTCGCCTTATTTCCTTGCGGTTCATCCGTAACGAATACTGAATTGCGGTAACTCCTGCCCCTTTAGCTACCAGCCCCTTGAGCTGCTCAAGCCTGGCGTTCATCAACATTTGCTGATCGGCCTTCGCAGGCATTTGCGCGATTTCTGAGGCCCTGTTTGCCGATTGTCCCTCAGGTACCTCATTGATGACCCCTCCCAAGGCGACATAGCGCTCGACGGCCTGGGCGATGTCGAGATTTTCATTAAAAGTCTTGGCTGTTAATTCTGCTTTTCTGGTCATGGTTTATTCCTTTGAACATGTAGGTATAAGGCGTAGCCCGGTGCATATGCAGGGATTCGGATAACTTTTACGCGTCGTCGGCGGCATGTTCAGGTTGGCCGAATCCTGCTCGCGCTCGACATCAAGGCAAGATAAATAGCTGGATAGTGGTCGGGTCTTAACGAAGCACGAATGGTTTAGTGCGTCGTAGTAGTTGTTGGCGTGGGGCGATAATTGCAGAAAAAAAGTAACGATTGAAAGTGGGATTTGCAAGTAAAAAATACTTTTTTGAAGGCCGTTGTCTGAAGTGCTTTTCAAGTTCTTACATGGCGGGTGTGGAGGTCTGTCAGTGTTGTAGTACTTTTCTTATTTGGATGAAGTTGTCTGGATTTACTGAGAGGAATGGTATTACGTAGGCGTCGGAAGAGCGCTCTGCTATAAATTGTTCCCGACGAAAGTTTAGATGTGCTCATCAGAATCTCTCGTTCAGACTTTGGTTTAGCCCGCATTTCTGACAACACCCGCTGGCTGCCCCTGCGCGGGCTTGCCTGTGAGGAAAAATGGCGGAGATTCGGAAGTTTCTGAATATGTCGTAGGCTTTTTCCGTAAATATATATGTATGTCAAAAGACTTTTTCTAATGTGTATTTTTCAACGACAGCGTTTGCTGAACGAGTGGAGGTGTGATTTGCAATATTTTCTGGTGGTCCCCCTCTGGCATGTCCGCGTGATGCGCTTATCCTGATCGGATACGCCGCTGCAGGGCGCGCTGGGCGAACGGCCGGCCGTGTCAGAAGCGGGGCGGTCCGGTTCAAGGCACGTTGCCAGGATGAGTCATCAGCCTTTGAATCTTGAAAGATCGTCTGCCGGGTGCGTATATATTTTTCACGTCGCGCTCGGACAGATCGAATAGTCCCATGAGGTATTACGCAAATGGTCGAGCATGCTGTAGTAATGGGCGTGTGGATTGTGTGGCCCACTGGCCTTGAGTCCTCATCGCAGCTCATGCGAGTTGGTCAGGCAGGGAAAGACAAATGGAAGCCCTGCAAATGAACGCACATAAGTCAAAAAATGTAGGAAATTTCTGTTGCTTGAGTGGGAAAGGTCTTTGCCTGCTTGTACAGCGGGAGGAGCGTCATGCAAAGCACTAAACGACTAAGCTATTGTGCGGGCTCTGAAAATTCGAATAGCGAAGAATGGATTGCTCATGAATAAAGTGTTGATCGTGGATGATCACCCTGTCATTCGACTCGCCGTGCGCATGTTGATGGAGCGCCATGGGTACGAGGTCATCGCCGAAACGGATAACGGTGTGGATGCGCTGCAGCTGGCGCGAGAGCATTTACCCGATATCGTCATCCTGGACATCGGTATTCCCAAGCTGGACGGACTGGAGGTCATCGCCCGTCTCACAGCCATGACGTTGCCCTTCAAGGTGCTGATCCTGACGTCCCAGTCTCCCGGGCACTTCTCGATGCGCTGCATGCAGGCGGGGGCTGCGGGCTATGTGTGCAAGCAGCAGGACCTCACGGAGCTGCTCAGTGCGATCAAGGCCGTGTTGTCCGGGTACAGCTATTTCCCGAATCAGGCGCTGCACACGGTGCGTTCAAGCCTTGGGAATGCCAGCGAAGCGGAGATGGTCGATCGCCTGTCTGCACGGGAAATGATGGTGCTCCAGCAGTTGGCTCGAGGGAAGACCAACAAGGAGATTGCCGATGGCATGTTTCTGAGCAACAAGACGGTCAGTACCTACAAGACCCGGTTGCTGCTCAAGCTCAACGCCCACTCGCTGGTGGATCTGATCGAGCTCGCCCAGCGCAACGGGCTGGTGTAGGGATGCGAGCGCTGGTTCGCGGTGGCGTGAATCCCTATCAAAATCTTGCAGGCTGCCTCAATTGAATTCATGTCGTCAGGCCTGGCCTCTCATGCTGCCCGAGAGGCTCTTGACGCCTGAAGATCAGAGGTCGAAGTCGTAGTCCGCCAACTGCTTCTGCAAGCGGCGTTCTTCCAGCATGTTGTCGATGGTGCGGCGCTTGCTGAGGTTGGTCTTTGCGGTTTCCGCAGGTACTTGCGCGGCTTCGTCTGTATCGGTTGATACGAAGTCGTCGTCTACATCCATCTGCTCTTTGTCAGTACTCATGAAAGTCGACTCCAGGCTTAGACTGTCTTTGGCGCACCTTATAACGACAAACTCCGACCGGGTAAAAAAGATTTTTTCAATCGATCAACCCCTGTGAACGCTATCGCTCAATCGTCTGAGGTTTTCTGCTTGAATTCGCACAGGTCTTCGATTCTGCAACTGCCGCAGCGGGGCTTGCGGGCGATGCACACGTAGCGGCCATGCAGAATCAGCCAGTGGTGCGCGTCCAGCAGATAATCCTTGGGGACGAACTTCATTAACTTGTTTTCCACCTCCACGACATTCTTGCCGGGTGCGATGCCGGTGCGATTGCTCACGCGAAAGATGTGGGTGTCCACCGCCATGGCCAGTTGCCGGAAGGCGGTGTTGAGCACGACATTGGCCGTCTTGCGGCCTACGCCGGGTAGCGCCTCGAGGGCTTCTCGGGTCTGCGGCACTTCCCCGCCATGCAGCTCGACCAGCATGCGGCAGGTCTCGATGACGTTCTTTGCCTTGCTGTTGTACAGGCCGATGGTCTTGATGTACTCGGACAGCCCTTCGACGCCCAGATCATGGATCGCCTGGGGCGTATTGGCCACGGGGTACAGCCGGGCGGTCGCCTTGTTGACACCGACGTCCGTGGCTTGAGCGGAAAGAATGACCGCAATCAGCAGCTCGAAAGGTGTGGTGTAGGACAGTTCGGTTTTTGGGTCGGGATTGTCCTCGTGCAAGCGACGAAAAATTTCCAGACGTTTTGCTGCATTCATGAGAGGCGCTTTCCCTGGGAAACGGTCGTGTCGGGCGTCGGGTGTTCTGGCAGGTTCAAGCCAGGCCGGGTTCGAGGGCCTTGAGTGTCTGTTCGGCTTGCGTTAGCTGGTCGCTCAAGGCGGCGATGTCCTCACTGGAGGCTTCGGCGGCCTGCGCCTTCTTCAGCGCGGCGCGACTCATTGCCAGCTGAATCTTCGCGCGGTTCAGGGCGGCCTTGTCAGCCTTTTCAACTGGAGCGGGTGTTGCTGGCTGCGCGGCCTGCGGTGATTCAACGAGCTGCAACCGCGCCAGAACCTGCTCTGCATTATCAAGCTCGCGCTGCATGACCACCAACTGTGCGGCTTGCTCGGCAATCGGCGGATGCCCGAAGGCTTTGAGCGATTTGTTCAGTTGTGCGCGGCTCATGGCAACGTTGACGCGTGCCTGTTTCAATGCCGCCTCGGCGTCCTGGGCTTTCTGTGCGCCGACTCTCGCCAGTGCGGCCTGTACCGGGTCGGGGATGGCCGCCCGTGGCGCGGTCGCAGGCTGCTTGCGCGCCAGGCGTTCTGCCTGTCGCTGACGTTCCTCACGCTGCAACCTTGCGTTGCGTGCTTCGAAGCGCTGGCGGGCGTGATTGCGTTTAGCTGTGCGCTCTGCTCGTTGAGCATCGTTCGCCGCCAGGCCACCAACAATCGGCACCACGGTCGCCAAGGGCAGGGGAAGCATGTCGATGCAATCCACCGGGCAAGGCGCTACACACAGGTCGCAGCCGGTGCATTCGTCGACGATGACCGTGTGCATCAGCTTCGCTGCACCGACGATGGCATCCACCGGGCACGCCTGGATGCACTTGGTGCAGCCGATGCATTCGGCTTCGCGGATAAAGGCGACCTGAGGCGGGGCGCTGCCGCGTTCGGTGTCCAGGGCGATGACGTTGACATCCAGCAGGCGTGCCAATGCTGCGATGGTTTCATCGCCGCCGGGAGGACACTTGTTGATCGCTTCGCCGCTGGCGATCCCTTCAGCGTAGGGCTTGCAGCCGGGGTGGCCGCATTTGCCACACTGGGTTTGCGGCAACAGGGCGTCGATGCGCGAAATCAGGCTCATGATTTGACCCGGCCAACGCCCCGCAAGGAACGTCGGCCACGTGCAGGGTTACTTGATGCGCTGACCTGGCTTGGCGCCGTTGTCAGGGCTCAGCAGGTAGATCTCTTCACCGCCGGGGCCGGCCGCCATCACCATGCCTTCGGAGATGCCGAAACGCATTTTGCGCGGCTTGAGGTTGGCGATCATCATGGTCAGGCGACCTTCAAGCTCAGCCGGGTTCGGGTAGGCGCTCTTGATGCCGGAGAACACGTTGCGCTTCTCGTCACCGATATCCAGGGTCAGGCGCAGCAGCTTATCGGCGCCTTCGACGTGCTCGGCCTTCTCGATCAGCGCGACGCGCAGGTCGATAGCGGCAAAGGCGTCGAAGTCGATTTCAGGCGACAGTGGATCCTTGGCCAGCTCGCCATTGCCTTGTGGCGCGGAGCCGGTATCGGTCGCGCTGGCGGCGAGGTCCTCTTTCGAGGCGTTGGTCATGGCTTCCACCTTGGCCGGGTCGATACGGGTCATCAGGGCCTGGAACGGGTTCAACTGATGGTTGCTGAGCAGGGTCTGGTGGTCATCCCAGGTCAGCGGGGCGACGTTCAGGAACTGCTCGGCATCGGCCGCCAGGTTCGGCAGCACCGGCTTGAGGAAAATCACCAGTTGGCGGAACAGGTTCACGCCCAGGGCGCAGATGGCCTGGACCTCGTCCTGCTTGCCTTCCTGCTTGGCCAGCGACCATGGGGCCTTGTCGGCGATCCAGGCGTTGGCACGGTCGGCCAGCGCCATGATTTCACGCATGGCACGGGCGAAGTCGCGGGCCTCGTAGGCTTCGGCGATGCTCGGCGCTGCGGTGAGGAACGCGTCGGTCAGCTCTGGTGCGGCATTGCCGGCCACCAGCACGCCCGCGTTGCCCTTGTGAATGAAACCTGCGCAGCGGCTGGCGATGTTGACCACCTTGCCGATCAGGTCGGAGTTGACCTTCTGCACGAAGTCTTCCAGGTTCAGGTCCAGGTCGTCGACGCCACGGCCCAGCTTGGCCGCGTAGTAGTAACGCAGGTATTCCGGCGACAGGTGCTCGAGGTAGGTGCGCGCCTTGATGAAGGTGCCGCGGGACTTGGACATCTTCTGGCCGTTGACGGTCAGGTAGCCGTGCACGTTGATGCCGCTCGGCTTGCGGAAGCCCGAACCTTCGAGCATGGCGGGCCAGAACAGGGCGTGGAAGTTGACGATGTCCTTGCCGATGAAGTGGTACAGCTCGGTGGTCGAATCCTTGTTCCAGAACGCGTCGAAATCAAGCCCCGGGGTGCGGTCGCACAGGTTCTTGAAGCTGGCCATATAACCGATAGGCGCGTCGAGCCAGACGTAGAAGTACTTGCCTGGTTCGTCCGGGATTTCAAAACCGAAGTACGGCGCATCGCGGGAGATGTCCCACTGTTGCAGGCCCGAATCCAGCCATTCGGCGATCTTGTTCGCCACGGCGTCCTGCAGGGTGCCGCTGCGAGTCCAGCTTTTGAGCATGGCGTCGAAGGCAGGCAGGTCGAAGAAGAAGTGCTTCGAATCCTTGAGCACCGGGGTCGCGCCGGAAATCGCCGATTTCGGGTCTTTCAGGTCGGTCGGAGCGTAAGTGGCGCCGCATTTTTCGCAGTTGTCGCCGTACTGGTCTTCGGTGCCGCACTTGGGGCAGGTGCCCTTGATGAAGCGGTCGGCCAGGAACATTTTCTTTTCCGGGTCGAAATACTGGGTCACCGAACGCGTGGCGATGTGCCCGGCGTCACGCAGGCGGGTGTAGATCAGGCTCGACAGCTCGCGGTTTTCTTCGGCGTGGGTCGAGTGGAAATTGTCGAAATTCACCAGGAAGTCGGCGAAATCACCGCTGTGTTCGGCCTGGACATTGGCGATCAGCTGTTCAGGCGTGATCCCTTCCTTTTCCGCGCGCAGCATGATAGCCGAGCCGTGGGCGTCGTCCGCGCACACGTAAATGCACTGGTTGCCGCGGTGCTTCTGGAAACGCACCCACATGTCGGTCTGGATGTACTCGAGCATGTGGCCAAGGTGAATGGAACCATTGGCATAGGGCAGGGCGCTGGTGACGAGGATCTTGCGTGGCTCGGACATGGGGCTCGGCTACTTGAAGTGAAACGGAGGTCGGTAACTATAAAGGCCTGAGCGTTTTTTTTCATCCCGCAGATGCGCGATCTGCGGCGTCCGCGATATCTGGATACAACATCGCCGGTCGCGGGCAAGCGCGCTCCTACACATGCGAGCACCGTCCCGTAGCAGCACGGCTTGCCGGCGGGGCGATTTTGAGGACGTCCCCGCCGGCAAGCCGTGCTGCTACGGGACGGAGTACAAACAAAGATCTTGATCTGGCTTTTGATCTTTGTACGCGATGGTCCAGACACCGCAGAACGCGACGTAAAGGCGCCAGGCCGAGCGCAGGCGTCGTGGAGGGGGATGAGCGGCAGGAAGCCGCGAAAGCCGTGCGGGCCATGGATGGCCCATCACGGCGTGCCCCCGGAACGGCGCCGGAGGG
>Ga0207713_1000220_pt1 | contig 76897 bp, 67 predicted proteins | sample KBSS64metaG_FD_184404 | JGI IMG/M metagenome (GOLD analysis project Ga0207713, IMG submission 184404) | Switchgrass rhizosphere microbial communities from Kellogg Biological Station, Michigan, USA - KBS S6-4 metaG (SPAdes) (version 2) | ecosystem: Host-associated > Plants > Roots > Rhizosphere >...
TCAGCAACACCGATCAGTATCCGCCGCGGGACAACAACCTCTTCGCCGAACGCATGACTGCGCTTGCCCGGCATTACCCGCAGGTCAGCCACTGGCAGGTGTGGAACGAGCCGAACATTGTATGGCTGCCCCAGGCCGATCCGGTGGCTTATTACGACCTGTTGACCACCACCGCCAAAGCGCTGCGCAGCGCGTTGCCGGGCACGCCCGTCGTCAGCGCCGGGGTGGCCTATTACGGGCAGATGCGCGGGTCCACCGGCTACATGCTGCAATCCATGCTGGACCTGGGCCTGTCCAGCCAGAATATCATTGCCGCCTATCATCCGTACTCCGACTACCCCGAAGGCGATTCGACCGGTGATCGGGACTTTCTTGAGCGCGCCGATGCCCTGAACAAGCAACTGCATGACGCCGGTGTCAGGCAGGTCTGGGCCACCGAATGGGGTTGGTCCAGCTACAGTGGCCCAGCGCAGATGCAGCAGGCCGTCGGCCTTCAGCAGCAAGCCGATTACACGCTGCGTCGGCTGGCGATGATGAGCGCCATGGACTATCAGCGCATCTTCGTGTTCAACCTCAGCGACCAGAACTCACGCGTCAGCCCGCAGGATCGCGGCTATGGGCTGCTGGACCTGAACGCAGAGCCCAAGCCGGTCTACACCGCCCTGAAGAACTTCTTCCAGGTCACCGGCCCAACGTTATCCCCCGCTGACCTGCCCCCGCCGCTTGCAGTACCGGACGATCTGTATGCCCTTGCCTGGAACCGCCCGGACGGTTCGCACCTGCTGATGGTCTGGAGCGCGAGCAGCGCCCACCTGATATTCCCGGGCATCAAGAAAGCTACCCTGCATGACCCCTTGAGCGGCAACCACACCGAGTTGGCCGATGCCAAGGGCGTCGACGTGGCGCTGACCCCATCCCTGCAAATTCTCGCCTGGAGCCGCTAGCCATGCGCATTCTGTGGACGCTGCCCTATCTGCCCTGGCCCACCACCAGCGGCGGCAAGACCCGGCAGTTTCACCTGCTGCGCAGCCTGGCGGCGCGAGGACACCGCATCACCTTGCTGGTGCAGTCGACAATCGAGCTGGACGACGCTACTCGTGCTGCGCTTGAGCCGTGGCTGGAGCGGCTGATCGTGATCCCCAGGCGCCCCCTGCGCAGCCTGCGCTCACTGCTGACCATGGCCCTCGCCTCGCCGCCGATGCTGGCCAGCGCCAACGGCTTCTCGCACCCACTGGAGCAGCAATTCGAAGCCCTGCTCCAAGAGCCATGGGACGTGATCCAGATTGAGCACAGCTACAGCTTCCAGCCATTCGAAGGCCCACTGCGCCGCACCGGCAAGCCTTTCATCATGACTGAGCACAACATCGAGTCGGGGTTGGGCGCGGCCAGCTATCACCAATTCCCGGACTGGGCAGGACCGTTCACCCGCTTCGATCAATGGCGCTACCGGCAGTGGGAGAAACGTGTCTTCGCCCAGAGCCAGGCACTGATCGCCGTCACCGATAACGACGCCAAGAGCCTGACCCGCCTGACCTCGCGAGCGACGCACCTGGTGGTCAACGGCGTGGACTGCGATGCCTTCGCCAAGGTGAGCCCGGACCGCTACAGCCGCCGCTTGCTGTTCATTGGCAATTACGAATACGGCCCCAATCTCGACGCCGTGCAGTGGGCGCTTGAGCACATCATGCCCCTCGTCTGGGCACTCAACCCTCTGGTGCGTCTGTCCATCGGCGGCCATGCATTGCCACAGGAGTGGCCCCAGCGCTGGGCGGATCCGCGAATCGACTGGCTGGGCTTCGTGCCCGATTTACGAACGGTGCAAAAGGACGCGGCGATCTTCTTCGCCCCGCTGCGCGAAAGCGGCGGTTCCAGTATCAAAGTCCTGGAGGCCATGGCCGCCGGGCTTGCGGTAGTGACCACCGCTCAGGTGTGCTCGGGATTGAAAGTGCAAAACGGCACCCATTTCCTGGCCTGCGAGGATGCCCAGGGCCTGGCCCGGCTACTGATTGAGGCTATCGAGCAGCCTGCTCGACTGGCGAAGATCGGCGAGGCCGCACGCGCCTATGTGCGCCAGTACCACGACTGGTCCGTGGCCGCCGCGCAACTGGAGGGCATTTATGCCCGGGCTCATCAAAAAGCAAATTCAACCGCTTGCGCCTAGGCTTGATCGGTTAGGTCGGGGCTTACAACTGATTGCCGCCGTGCCAAGCCTCGTGGGTCTCACAGGCCTGCTTCAAGGCCTGGCGCAACCAGCGGTGGGCCGGATCCTTGTCAAAGCGCGGGTGCCAGGCCTGAATCACCGTCACCGGCTCAAGCTCCAGCGGAATCGCCAGGGGCAGCATGCGTAGCCCCAGTTCGCGCATGCCCCAGAGCACAGGTTCCGGCAGGGCCAGGATCATGTCCGAGCCTGAGGTGGAGAAGATTGCCGAATGAAAATTCGGGGTGATGAAAGAGACCCGCCGGGACAACCCCATCGCTTCGAGCGCATCGTCGATCGGCCCTCTCGCGCGGCCGCGACGGGACACGCTGACATGGTCGAAAGCGGCAAAGCGTTCAGGGGTGAGCGGCTCATCGAAGATCGGATGCCCCTCTCGGACGAGCCCCACAAACCGGGTGGTGAAAAGGTGCTGGATCTTGATTTCGGGGCCGAAATTACGCCGCGAAGTCACGTGCAGATCGATACGACCTTCGCGCAGCGCATCATCGTCGCCCTCGCCCTCAGGCACGAAACGGACGGTCGCCAGCGGTGCCTGCTGACGTGTGCTTTCCACCAGCCGCCCGCCGAAGCCGCCGAAGAACACGTCATTGGAGCGCACGTTGAAGCAGCGCTGCGAGGTGCTCATGTCCACCTCGTCACGGGCCTGGAACAGGTCAGTGGCCTGATTGACCAGGCTGCGCACCTGCGCCTGCATCGCCAGCGCCCTGGGCGTGGGCACCAACCCCCTTCCCGCCCGCACCAGCACCGGATCACCCAACGCCTCCCGCACCCGCGCAAGCGTGCGGCTCATCGCCGCCGGACTCAAATGCATGCGCCGCGCCGCCCCCACCACACTGCCCTCTTCGAGCAAAGCGTCGAGGGCGATCAACAGGTTCATGTCGGGCAGGGGCATTGAAGGTATTCCAGTGTCAGAGGAAACAGAGTGTAAACCCGTAGCAGCCTGGCCGGGCGGCTACAGGGGCGGGGTCAGGCACCTATCAAATCAACCCGCGTGCGCGCCATTCGGCCCGCTGCTGCGCGTCGATGCCGAGCCCTTCGAGCACCTCGTCGGTGTGCTGGCCCAGGGTCGGGGCCGGGCGGGTGACGCCGCCGGGTGTTGTGCCAAGCTTGGGCACGATGCCAGGCAAGGTGACCGGCGTGCCGTCGTCCAACTGGCTGTCGAGCAGCATGTCCCGGGCCTTGTAATGAGGATCGCTGGCGATGTCGGCCGCGTCGTAGATCTTGCCGGCAGGAATCCTCGCCGCAGTCAGTTTGGCCAGCACATCATCCAGATCATGACTGGCGGCCCAGGCACCGATGGCAGCGTCGATCAACTCGACCTGCCTGACCCGCCCATCGTTGTGAGCCAGCGCCGGATCAGCCGCGAGATCCGGACGTTCAATCAGCGCCATCAAGCGCTGATAGATGCTGTCGCCATTGCCCGCGATCAGCGCGTAGCGGCCATCCCGGCAGCGATAGGCGTTGGAGGGCGCGATGCCCGGCAAACTGCTGCCCGCAGGCTCACGCACAGCGCCGAACACCGAATACTCGGGGATCAGGCTCTCCATCATGTTAAACACCGACTCGTACAGCGCGACGTCGATCTCCTGACCCTCGCCGCCGTTCTGATCGCGATGACGCAAGGCGAGCAGCACGCCGATCACGCCATGCAGCGCCGACAGCGAATCGCCGATGGACACCCCGACCCGCACCGGCGTGCGCCCCGGCTCGCCGGACAGATGACGCAACCCGCCCATGGCCTCGCCCACCACGCCGAACCCTGGACGATCACGGTACGGCCCGGTCTGGCCGTAACCCGACACATGCAGCACCACCAGTTTCGGATTCAGGGCATGCAGCTCCTTCCAGCCCAGCCCCCAGCCTTCAAGGGTGCCGGGGCGGAAGTTTTCCACCAGCACATCGGCCTCGGCCAGCAGCTTGCGCACCACGTCCTGGCCTTGCGGCTCGCGCAGGTCCAGGGTCACTGAACGCTTGTTGCGCGACGACACCGCCCACCAGACGGAGGTGCCCTCGTGCAGCAGGCGCCACTTGCGCAACGGGTCGCCGGTGCCTGGCGGCTCGACCTTGATAACATCGGCGCCGAACTCGCCGAGAATCTTCGCTGCGAAAGGCCCGGCAATCAGTTGCCCCAGCTCGATGACCCGAATCCCTTGCAAAGGCTTTTGCATGACATGCCCTTTGTTCTGCGTGAAAAGTGAGGGCAATTGTCTGCTTTGAAGGGCGCCGTGAAAACGGCTAATTTCGCGCGACGGTTTTCAACGGCTCAAATCCACCGCCCAGCGCCTTGTACAGCCCCACCAGCGCCAGGGTCTGCGCCGTGCCGCTGTCTACTCTTTGCTCCTGGCTGCTGAGCAACGCCCGCTGCACGGTCAGCACGTTGAGAAAGTCCACGGCGCCAGCCTTGTACTGCTCGCGAGCGGTCTGGAGGGCGATGCGGTTCTGCTCCACGGCATCGTTCAATCTGGACTGCTGCACCTGGCTTGCGTTGTACAGGCTCATGCTGTCGTCGATTTCCTGCCAGGCGCGCAAAACGGTCTTCTGATAGTTCAGCGCCGCTTCCTGCTCTTGCGCCTCGCGCAGATGCAGCATGCCGCGCAGGCGACCGCCTTCGAAGATCGGCACGCTCAATTGCGGGCCGATACCGAATTGTCGCGAGCCCCAACTGCCAAAATCCGACAGCTGCATGGCCTGAAAACCGACATTGCCCGACAGCACGATCCGCGGATAGAAGTCGCCTTCGGCCACACCGACACTGGCAGCGGCCACATGCATGCGCGCCTCGGCCTGACGGATATCGGGGCGGCGTTGCGCCAGTTCCGAAGGCAAGCCGACAGGAATCACCTCAGGCAACGGCGCCCTGTCCACGGGCCGAATCAGTTCCTCTTGCAAGGTACGAGGGGTTTGCGCCAACACCAGGCTCAAGGCGTTTATCAATTGCGCCTGACGTTGTTCAAGCACCGGAATGCGCGCCGCTACGGTCGCCACCTGAGCCGAGGCCTGAGCCACATCCAGATGCGTCGCAACACCGCTGGCCAGCCGCACGTTGGACAGCTCCAGGCTGTTGCGCGCCAGCCCGAGGTTTTCCCGGGTCACGGCCAGGGTCTCCTGCACGCCGCGCAGTTGCAGGTAGTCCTGCGCGGTTTCGGCCTGGACCGCCAGCAGCACGCCGCGGCGATCGCTGTCGGCGACCGCGACGGTTGCATCCGCCGCTTCCACCTCGCGCTTGACCCGGCCCCACAGGTCCACTTCCCAGGAGGCGTCCAGGCCGCCGTCCCACAGGCTGAACGCCGCCTTGCCGCTCTTGCCTGAAGGATCGCTCAAGCCCTCGGCGCTGTTGCGCGCGCGCTGATAACCCATGCCGCCCGAAACGCCGGGCAGTTGCTCACCCGCCACCACCTGCCGCGCGGCGCGGCTCTGTTCAAGGCGGGCACCGGCGATTTTCAGGTCCAGGTTGGTAGCCGTCGCGCGGTCGATCAGCGAAGCCAACAGCGGGTCGTTGAACACCTCCCACCAGCGCTCCCTGATCTGAATGGGCTGTGGCTTGCTTTCACCCTGCTCGCCCTGGATCGGCAGCCAGTCCACCTGAACATCGGCCTTGGGCTGCATGAAATCATGGCCTACCTGACAGGCTGACAAGCTCAACACCATGGCCGTCAGCCCCAGCCACCGCCGACCATGGGAGTAGTCCTTTGTGGGAGCGAGCTTGCTCGCGAATAGGCCAGTACATCCGACCCACATCTGTTGCCTGTTGCCCAGCATTCGCGAGCAAGCTCGCTCCCACAGGTTCAGAGTTGGCTGTCTGTTGTTCATCGTGCGCTGACCTCTTGTGCCCCAGCGCTGCGGGTATCGATAGTGGCGTCCACCGACATCCCCACCCGCAACCGCGCCAACAGCGGCTGCCCCGGATCAAGCACAATCTTCACCGGCAGGCGCTGCACCACCTTGGTGAAGTTGCCAGTGGCGTTGTCAGGCTTGATCGCCGCGAAGGTCACCCCGGTGGCAGGCGCGATGCTTTCGACATGCCCCTTGAGTACGTCACCGGAGAAGGTATCGACCCGCACATCCACCGCCTGCCCTGGCGTCACCTGAGTGAGCTGGGTTTCCTGGAAGTTTGCGACCACGTAGACCTGGTCCAGCGGCACCACCGACAGCAACCGGGCGCCGGGTGTCACGTAGTTGCCGATCCGCACGGCACGCTCGCCGACCATGCCGTCGACCGGTGCGACGATGCGCGTATAGGACAGCTGCAACCGCGCCTGATCGCGGGCGGCCTGGGCGCGCTTGAGCCCGGCGTCGGCAGCGTGTTGCTGCGCAGTGAAAACGTCCACCTGCTTGCGGTCTGCGGCCAGGGATGCAACGGCGCTGTTCTGTCGTGCACGAGCGGTGTCGATGCGGTTGCGCGCCTGCTGGGCATTCTGCACGGTGCCTGCGCCCATGCCGGCCAGATGGGCATAACGATTCTGCTCCTGCTCGGCAAACGTCACCTCGGCCTTGCTCACCTCAACCGTCGCCTGGGACTGGGCGATCACCGAGGCCTGGCGTTGCACCACCGCGCTGGCCTGTTCGTACTGCGCCTGGGCGGCCAGCACGTCGGCCTCTGATGCCGCGAGCGCCGTCTGGAAATCCCGGTCATCGATCAGCGCCAGCAACTGCCCGGCCTTGACCTGCTGGTTATCCTCCACCAGCACCTGGCTGATGAACCCCGCCACCTTGGGCGCGACGTTGGAGTAGTCGGCACTGACGTAGGCGTCATTGGTACTCTGTTGCCCGCGCTCGCCGGTGAAGCCGTAGATGCCCAGCGCCGCCACCAGGATCACGGCGCCACACAAGGCCAGGGTCTGTTTCGAAGTCATGCTCATGAAGGTGCTCTCAAAAAAATTCAGGCTACGGCGCGCGGTGGGTAAACGCGGCTGGGCATCAGCGGGATCAGCAGGATCAGCGCGGCGGCGACCCAGCCCATGCAGAAATAGAGGTCGATGCTGGTCAGGGTCACGACCTGCTCATGGATACGGTGCGCCAGTGACGCCGCCGAATCCTCGCCCGCCATCTGCGGGGAATTGCCCAGGCGGTCCACCAGCATGCTGGAGTGAAAGTGCTGCCGAGACCGGGTCAGGGCATCCAGCACGCCGGTGGCCAGCACGGACGCCAGGCCACGGACGGTGTTGAACCACGCCGAGGCAAAGGGCCCGTCTGGTGGCGCGATCCCGCCCGTGGCCTGCATCAGCAGCGGCAGTACTGCCATGGGTTGCCCCACCACTTGCAGCCATTGCAGGGTGTAGAAGTTGTCGCGAATCCACTCCGGGCTCATCTGCGTCGCGGCAAAGCAGTACAGCGACAGCACCACCAATCCTGTGGTCAAAACCCAGCGGCAGTCGATCCAGCGGATGTTGAGCAGCGCGGCCACCAGCGGCAGCACCAGCAATTGCGGAATGGCCACCAACAGCATCATCGGCGCGGTTTGCAGCGCTCGATAGCCATGGACTTGCGCCAGGTACGATGCGGGAATGGAACCTGTGGCCGTCAGCACCACCAACACCCCGCCGAGGGTAATCAGGGCGTGGGACAGGTTGAGATCGGACAGCATCTGCAACTTGAAGAACGGCACCGGCGTGAACCATTCGTTGACCATGAACAGCACCAGCAACACCAACCCGCCGATCAACAAAAAGCTGATCAGCCCGGATTCGAACCAGTCCAGGCGGTTGCCTTGCAATAGCCCCGTCACCAGCATGCATATGGCCGCGGTCCCCAGCAGCACGCCGCGCCAGTTGAAGGTCTTGAAACGCTCCAGGCGAACCGGATCCTGGGGGATGCCGTGGGAAATGGCGATCATCGCCACCAGACAAGGCGTCACCACCTGCCAGAACGTCCACTGCCAGTTGAAGTATTCAGTCCACAGCGCTGCCAGCGGCGTGCCCAGGCTTGGCGCGAAGGTGGCTGTCAGTGCGTAACCCGCCAGGCCATAGAGCTTGATATCCGGCGGCAGGAAACGCAGGGCCACTGTCATCAACATCGGCGGCAGGCAGCCCGCGGCCAGGCCTTGCAATGCACGCAGAAACAGCAGGCTCTGGTAATCGGGGGCCAGCGGACAGAGCAGCGCCAGCACCACGAAAGCGGCGATGGCGCCCAACGTGAAGCGGCGCAACGACAAGGTGACCGCAAACCAGGGTGCGAAGGCCGTGGCCGTGAGCGAGGTTGCGGAATACAGCGAGGTGATCCAGCTGCCTTCATCGAAGCCGATGAACATCGCCCCACGAATGTCAGAGAGCGCAACGCGGGTGACCCCTTCGTTGATGCCCGCCACCAGCACCGCGATCAGCACGCCCACCAGCCCAATGATGGTCTGCAGGCCGAATGCGCCGGGCGCCGCCTTGAGCGCAGGTATGGGGGCAGCGGCGGTCACGGCAGGGCTCGTTGAAGGGCGTGCGACAGGTGAAGGGATAACTCAAAGGGCACGGGAAAACTCCGGGAAGAGGTTCATTCCCGGTAGTTTAAAAAGCCCTGACATGAAGAAAAATTTACATTTGGGCAGTGTATGAGTGCGTCAGACGCACGAATCAAGACAGACTGCTGTTTTCAGTGCATCACCGGCGAACATGCTCGGTGTCCCAAAACCGCTTGTACATCCCCAGCCGTCGCTTGAGCGGACGAGACAGCCGCGCCTCTTCCTTGCCCAGCTTGAACGCCAGTAATTTAAGGCCGTTGCGCAGTAGCGAAGCAGGCCAGAGATAGAAACGGCGCACACCCAGGAAACCCAGTTCGGACCTCACGTAACGCAGCCCTTGCGCCCCCGCACCGCCAAACCTTGCGTGAATCCACGACTCGCGTGCATGAAAAACACCCATGTCGAAGTAGCGGCGAAACTCTTCGCGCAGGCTATGGTTGCGTGAATGACGACAGACCGCCGAGGCTTGATAGGCGACCTTCCAGTGAGACAGCAACATCTTGGCGGCCACGTACATGTCTTCGGACAGGATCACGTGCAGCGGAAATCCGCCGACGGCACGCAGGGCATTGCACCGATAAGCACCGAAGGCGTTTGACATGAACGGCACGTTGATGCCCAGCTCCGGGATATCGGCCAGGGTCTTGGTCCGTGACACCGGCGGGTAATTGAACCAGCGCGCATGTTGTGACAGCACCGTGGCATCCTCGTGGGCCAGTTGCCGCCCGCAGACGGCACCCACCGTCTGATCCTCGAACGGCTCAAGCAGCAGTTCGACAGCGCGTGGGTCATCCAGCCTGGTGTTTTGAGTCAGGTAGATCAATACATCGTATTGGGGGTATTTCTCGGCCATCATCTGCCGGGTGGCGCCGTGGTTGAAATCCTTGGGATCGATCTCGACCACCTGGCTGCAGCGCGAGCGCGCCAGCTCCAGCGTACCATCGGTGGAGCCGGAATCGACAATCAGCGTGTCGAACTCGGCTGTCTGGGCCCACAGGGAGGTCAGCAATCGCTCAAGCTCCCTGCGCCCGTTGCAGGTTGGAATGACGCAGGCCACGCGTAAAGACTGCATAACAATACTCCGGGGCATGTCCATGATGCCCATTTGTCATGACACTCTTTTGAGGGTAGTTCACGATCAAGATCTTGGATCCAACCGCTCGTCAGCCCATCACTTCACTCAAAGGGATGAAATTGAGCAGGTCACCTTCAGCCACGGTGGTGCCCTCGATTACCTCGATGAGCCCATCGGCCCAGGCCGCGCTGCGCAGCACTCCGGAGCTCTGATTGCGATAGGCGACCAACCGCCCCTGCTCCAGACGTCCGCGCAGGTACTCACGGCGGTTGCCGGGTTTGCTCCAGACGAAACCGGCGGGCACCTTGAATTGCAGCGGCGTGACCTGTTGCACACCCAGCCGACGCAGCAAATACGGCCGCGCCAGAAGCGCAAAGGTCACCAGATTCGATGCCGGATTGCCGGGCAGGCCGATCACCGGCACACCGCGAAAATGACCGAAAGTCAGGGGCTTGCCCGGCTTGATCGCGAGCTTCCACAAGGAAATTTCGCCCTCTTCGCGCAGGGCGTGTCCGAGAAAGTCCGCCTCGCCGACCGAAACGCCGCCGGTGGACAGGATCAGGTCCACATGCCCCAGGGCGCCCAGTGCCGCGCGGGTTTTCTCAAGATCGTCCGGCAGGATGCCGGCATCCACCACCTCGCAGCCCAGCCGCTTGAGCCAGCTGCACAGCAGCACGCGGTTGCTGTTGTAGATCTGGCCCGGCCCCAGGGCCTGGCCGGGCTCGATGAGTTCATCACCGGTGGACAGCACGGCAACACGAGCACGCCGCTTGACCTGCAAATGGCCAAGGCCCAGTGTCGCGGCCAGGCCAAGCTCCACGGGGGTCATGACCGTGCCGGCGTCCAGCACCTTGTCGCCGACCGTGGTTTCCTGGCCCTTGGGCCGGATGTTCAGGTCCACGCTCAGTGCCTCAAGGAAGCGCACCCGATCATCGGGCTGCACTTGGGCGTTCTCCTGCATCTCGACGCAGTCGGCGCCTTCAGGGACCGGCGCACCGGTGAAGATTCGCGCGCAGGTTCCCGGCTGCAAGGGCAGCGGCGCCTGGCCTGCAAAAATCCGCTGGCTGACCGGCAGCGGCTCGCCGGTCCAGTCGGCCACGCGCAGGGCGTAGCCGTCCATGGCGCTGTTGGGCCAGGGCGGCAGGTCCAGGGTGGAGACCAGGTCGTCGGCCAGCACCCGACCCTGGGCATCGGCAAGGGCCACGGTTTCACGCTCGTTGATCGGTGCCGCTTCGGCCAGGCTCATCAGTCGCGCCATGGCCTCTTCTACCGGAATCAGACCACGCATTTCAGGCTTGCTCATTGGTCTTCACCCACGGGTCGCGCAGGGTTCGGCCTTTTTCAGGTGCGGCACGAAGTTGCACGGGCGGAAACTGTTGTTCAGCTGATCGGCCAGAATGCCGTCCCAGCCGGTGCGTACCGCATTGGTTGAACCTGGCAGGCAGCACACCAACGTACCGTTGGCCAGGCCCGCCAGCGCCCGGGATTGAATGGTAGAGGTGCCGATGTCGGCCACGGAAATCTGCCGGAACAATTCACCGAAGCCTTCGACCTGCTTGTCCAGCAGGCAGGCAACAGCTTCCGGGGTGCTGTCACGGCCAGTGAAGCCGGTGCCACCGGTAATCAGCACCACCTGCACTTCATCATCAGCGATCCAGGTGGCGACCTGGGCGCGGATCTTGTACAGGTCGTCCTTGAGCAGCACGCGCTCGATCAGACCGTGACCGGCGGCGGTCAGGCGGTCGACGAACATCTGCCCGGAGGTATCGTTTTCAAAGGTGCGGGTGTCGCTGACGGTGAGAACGGCAATGTTGAGCGGCACGAAAGGAGTGTCAGCCTTGGCTTTCATCGAGCAGGTCCGGTTGTAGAGGAAACAGAGCGGTGTTATATCACAGCACCCCTTTTTTCTCTGCCCGACCGCGCCGTTCCAGGAGCCCGCCATGACCGCCAGCACTGCCCTGCCCCCCTGCTCGATCCTGCTGCTGGCCGGTGGTCAGGGCCAGCGCATGGGCGGTCGGGACAAGGGCCTGCTGACCTGGCACGGCGAGCCGTTGATTGCCCACCTGCACCGTTTGGCCCGGCCATTGACCGATGACCTGATCATTTCCTGCAATCGCAATCACGAGCAGTACGCAGCCTTCGCCGATCGCCTGGTGCAGGACGACGAAGAAGGTTTCCCCGGCCCCTATGCCGGCATTCGCGCAGGGCTGGCGGTGGCCCGGCATGGGTTCCTGCTGGTCATGCCATGCGACACGCCGATGCTGGATCTGGAGCTGCTGCAAGGCCTGCGCGCCACAGCCGCCGCGCATCCCGGCAAGCCGGTGATGATTCGCCAGGGCGAACAGTGGGAGCCGCTGCTGTGCTGCATCCCCACCGCCCATGCCGAGGTGTTCGAGCGTCACTGGCAGGAAGGCCAGCGCAGCCCGCGCCGCACCATGGCCGAGCTAGGCGCTGTCGCACTTCAATGCGCCACTGACGATCCGCGCCTGGCCAACCTGAATACGCCCCAGTTGTTGACTGAAATCAAGCCTTGAACGGGCGTGCCATCTTTCATGGAACTTTGCCTGTAACCTTCGCGTCAGAACCGTTACTACACAAAGAATGACCCTTGGAGACACTGCAATGAAACAACGGACTATCCCCGCAGCCTTCCTGCTCGCACTTGGCCTGGCGTCTCTGGCCGGCTGCTCCTCGCCGACCGTGATCACGCTGAACGACGGCCGTGAAATCCAGGCCACGGACTCGCCAAAGTACGACGAAGAGTCCGGTTTCTATGAATTCAAACAACTGGACGGCAAAGAAACCCGCATCAACAAGGATCAGGTTCGTACCGTCAAAGAGCTGTGATGAAAAGTTGAATGAAAAGACCCGCCTGCTGGCGGGTTTTTTTTGCGCGCCCCACCCGCGACCACAAAACCGGGGGCTGCACCGATAACCTGTGGGAGCGGGCTTGCCCGCGAATGCGTCAGGCCTGATGCCCCGATGGTGCTCGATCCGCCGCTTTCGCGGGCAAGCCCGCTCCCACAGACCCGCGCCGGGCGAAGATGGCCGGTACACCGCAACCCCGTAGCAGCACGGCTTGCCGGCGGGGGCGGCGTCAGGTCAGAGCAATTCCTTGAGCCGATACCACATCATCCCCAGCGCCAGCAGCGGCGAGCGCAGCAGTTCGCCGCCGGGGAAGGTGCGGTGCGGCACACGGGCGAACAGGTCGACCGCGCGGCTGTCGTTGTCGGCGATCGCCTGGGCCAGCACCCGCGCCGCAAAGTGAGTGACGTTGAGCCCGTGCCCCGAATAGCCCTGGGCGTAATACACATTCGGTTTGTTGGCCACCGAACCGATCTGCGGAAAGCGATTGGCGCTGATGCCGATCATCCCGCCCCACTGAAAATCGATCCCCACGCCCTTGAGTTGCGGGAACACCCGCTCCATCTTCGGCCGCATGTAATCGGCAATGTTCTTCGGATCACGCCCCGAATAATTGCAGGCACCGCCGAACAGCAGGCGGTTGTCCGCTGACAACCGGTAATAATCCAGCGCAACCCGCTGGTCACACAGGGCCATGTTCTGCGGAATCAGCGACCGGGCCCGCGCCTCACCCAGCGGCTCGGTGGCGATCACGTAGCTCCCCGCCGGCAGCAGCTTGCCGGTCAGCGCCGGTTCCAGTTTGTTGAGGAATGCGTCGCACGCCAGCACGATCCGGTTGGCGGTGACCTGCCCACGGTCGGTGAACACCTGAATCTGCGCCCCATGGACGATACGCTGCACCGGGCTGGCTTCATGAATCACCGCGCCCATCTCTTCTGCCAGCCGCGCCTCGGCCAGGATCAGCTTGAGCGGGTGCAGATGCCCCGACCCCATGTCGATCAGGCCTCCCTGGTACACAGTCGAGCCGACCACCTCGGACAGCGCGTCCTTTTCGACCAGCCGCACCTCATGGGGATAGCCCTGGGCCGCCAGCGTCTGCTGTTCTTCCTGCAAGCCCTTGAAGTGCGACGGGGTGTTGGCCAGGTCGCAGTAACCCCAGCGCATATCGCAATCAATGCCGTACTTCTGTACGCGCTGGCGCACGATGTCGACCGACTCGAAACCGGCCTGCTCCAGGTAGTGCACGCCCTCCTTGCCCACCCAGCGCTCGACGCCACTGACGTCGTGCCCCAGGCCGCGAATCAACTGTCCGCCGTTGCGCCCGCTGGCACCCCAGCCGACGCGCCGGGCCTCCAGCAGCACCACCGACACACCCCGCTCAGCCAGCTCCAGCGCGGTATTCACCCCGGTAAAACCGCCACCGATAACGCACACGTCGGCAGTGATCGCACCGGTGAGCGGTGAGCGTTCAGGCGGGGTCCCTACAGAAGCTGCGTAGTAGGAAGCGATGTGTGGCAGTGCAACGGACATGGGTTTTCCTTAACGGTTGGATTTGATGTCGGACCATTTGCGCGTCATCAGGCGCAGGGTCGCGGGGCTCAATTCCGAAGAGATGTAAAAGCGGCTCATGACTTGCGGCGACGGGTAGATCGACGGATTCTCGGTGATCTCGGTGCCCATCAGGGCATTCGACGCAGGGTTGGGGTTAGCATACCCGACTGTCTCGCTGACCTTGGCAATCACCTGCGGGTCGAGCAGGTAATTGATGAACGCCAGCGCTTCTTTGGGATGCTCCGCGTCCTTGGGGATCGCCAGCATGTCGAACCAGACGTTGGCGCCCTCCTTGGGAATCGAATAGGCGACGTTGACGCCGTTGTTGGCCTCGATGGCGCGGTTCTTCGCCTGCAGCACGTCGCCCGAGTAACCGAAGGCCACGCAGATGTCGCCATTGGCCAGGTCCGACACCCATTTGGAGGAATGGAAATAGGTCACGTAGGGCCGCACGGCCTTGAGTTTCGCCGCAGCGCGCTCGTAGTCCTTGGCCGACTCGCTGCGCGGGTCCATGCCCATGTAGTTGAGTACGGCGGGAAAGACTTCGTCGGGGGAATCCATGAACGACACGCCGCATTTCTGCAGCTTCTTCATGTTCTCGGGCTCGAACAGCACCGCCCAGGAATCGATGGTGTCGACACCCAGCGCCGCCTTGACCTTGTCGACGTTGTAGCCGATGCCGTTGGTGCCCCAAAGGTACGGGACCGCGTACTGGTTGCCGGGGTCGTTGGCTTCCAGTTGTTTCATCAACTGCGGGTCGAGGTTCTTGCGGTTGGGCAACTGGGTCAGGTCCAGTTTCTGAAAGGCTCCGGCCTTAATCTGCCGCCCCAGGAAATGGTTGGAAGGCACCACCACGTCGTACCCCGAACGGCCCGTGAGCATCTTGCCTTCCAGGGTTTCGTTGGAGTCGAACACGTCGTAGATTGGCTCGATCCCGGTGGCCTTCTGGAAGTCCGCCAGGGTGGTCGGGCCGATGTAGTCGGACCAGTTGTAAATCTTCACGGTGTTGCCTTCAGCGTGTGCCGTTGCGACCGCGCCAGCCAGAACGGCCGGAACGAACAGCGTGGAAACGATCAACTTCATGGTGCCCCCAACGTCAATGAACAAGACGGTTGCGCTTACACACTCATCATCAGGAACTGGCGTTCCCAGGAGCTTATGACGCGCTTGTAGTTTTCATGTTCGGCGCGTTTGACCGCGACGTAGCCTTGCACGAATTTGTCCCCCAGCACCCGGCGCAGGGCGGCGCTGCCTTCCATGCGTTCCAGCGCATCCTCGATGGTCAGCGGCAGGCGCAAGCTCCGCCGCTCGTAGCCTCGGCCCTGCACCGGGGCGCTCGGATCGCAACCCTCGATCATGCCCATATAGCCGCACAACAGACTGGCCGCGATGGCCAGGTACGGGTTGGCGTCGGCACCCGGCAGGCGGTTCTCGACGCGCCGCGCCTGGGGATCGGACCCCGGCACGCGAAGGCCGACGGTGCGGTTTTCTTCGCCCCATTCCACGTTGACCGGCGCCGAGGTGTCCGGCAGAAAGCGCCGGAACGAGTTGGCGTTGGGCGCGAACAGCGGGAGCACTTCCGGGATGTAGCGTTGCAGGCCACCGATGTGTTGCAGGAACAGCTTGCTCGCCTCGCCCTCCTCGTTGCTGAACACACTGCGCCCGGTGTGGATGTCGACCACGCTCTGGTGAATGTGCATGGCGCTGCCCGGCTCGTCGGTGATCGGCTTGGCCATGAAGGTCGCCGCCACGTTGTGCTTGAGCGCTGCCTCACGCATGGTGCGCTTGAACACGGTGATCTGGTCCGCCAGGTCCAGCGCGTCACCATGGCGGAAGTTGATTTCCATCTGCGCCGGGCCGTCCTCGTGGATCAGCGTGTCCAGGTCGAGCCCTTGCGCTTCGCACCAGTCGTAGACGTCTTCAAACAATGGGTCGAACTCGTTGGCGGCCTCGATGGAGAACGACTGGCGACCGCTTTCAGGACGGCCCGAGCGCCCGGTCGGCACTTGCAGCGGCAGGTCAGGGTCTTCGCAGCGCTGGGTCAGGTAGAACTCCATTTCCGGCGCTACAACCGGCCGCCAGCCCTGCTCGGCGTACAGTTGCAGCACTTTTTTCAGCACGTTGCGCGGCGACAGTTCGATGGGGTTGCCGTAGCGGTCGAAGGTGTCGTGGATGACCATCGCCGTGGGCTCCAGCGCCCAAGGCAAGACGTACACCGCCTGTGGATCGGGGCGGCAGCTCATGTCGATGTCGGCAGGGTCCAGCAGGCTGTAATAGATATCGTCGTCGACGTAATCGCCGGTCACCGTCTGCAACAACACGCTCTCGGGCAGGCGCATGCCGTGCTCGTTGAGAAACTTGTTGGTGGGCAGAATCTTGCCCCGGGCGATGCCGGTCAGGTCGCTGACCACGCATTCGACTTCAGTGATGCCGTAACTTTTCAACCACTCGGCGAGTGGATCTTTCACGCTGCTGTCCATGGGGCCTCTGGCTGTCGGGACGGGTCGTGGCGTTGCGCACTGGAGTCGCAACGTCGTAGTGGCGCCCATGCTGAAGGGACCCTGCTCGTTCGTCTATCCACTTTCGCTCGCAAGGTTCGCCCCATTTCAGTGCGCTGTTTTTGTGCAGCTTCTACCGTGTTGCCCGCCCCCAAACCTTGCTGCTAAGGTGCCCGCACCCATAACAACACTGCCAGAGCAGGTCTTTCATGTCGGTCAGGGTATTTGAAACCGTCGCCGCCGATCAGCAAGGCATCTCCAACGCTGGCTGGAGCCTGCACTACGCACAGATGTCTTCGGGGCAGTTCAAGGGTCGCCTGGTGGAGGCGGAACTGGGCGGCGTGCAGGTCTACGAAGAACACATGAATACCCGCATCGAGCAGTACTACAAGGCGCCCAGCGACGCCCTGGTGTTCAGCTTCGACATGAGCGAACGGGCCCTGTACCTGCTCGACGCCAGCACCCAGAACCTGTGGATCACTCCCGAGAATTACCGCGAGATCGCCGTGGTGATTCGCCAGGACTGCCTGGGCGCGCACCATCTGCACGAGACCTTCGAAGAGCTGTTGCTGACCCCGCTCACCTCCCCTCACGCAGCGCTGTTCAGTGGTTGGCTGAGCAGCATGCTGACGCGCCTTTCCCAACAGGATGATGCCGAACAGGCGCGGCTTCTGGGCGAACACCTGATCGAGGATTGCCTGTTCGTGCTGGAACAATCGGACCCGGCACGCATGGGTGACGCCTGCCTGCGCCTGGCCGGTCAACGCAAGATCGTGCAGCGGGTGTTCGAGCAGGTGAGCGCCTACCCCACCGAAAACTTTAGCGTGGTTCAACTGGCCGACAGCGCCCGCATCTCCTTCCAGCAACTGCGCAAGGCGTTCAACGCCTGCGTCGGTATGGCACCCACCGCCTGGCTGCGCAGCCGGCGGTTGAATCTGGCCCGTCAGGATCTACTGACCTCACACGCAAACGAAACCAGCGTGGCGGATGTCGCCATGCGCTATTCGTTCTGGCACCTGGGGCGTTTTGCCGAGGCGTATCGCGAGTTGTTTCTGGAATACCCGAGCCAGACGCTGGGTAGATCACTGCGCTGATCTGCTTATGCCCGGCAGGGCGTAGGAGCGCAGCTTGCTCCTACGCCCTGCCGGGCAGAAACACCTGCAACTCAATAGTCCCTAAAATAGAATCAATGAGTCTCAATTTAGGGCAATTGTTCCCCATTCGTTTAGTCCGTAGATTTACTCCCAAGCCAGCAAGCAAACAGCCAGCGAGCTGAAGCGGCGACCCATACCGACCATCTTCGAATTAAAGGGAACACACCATGTCCATCCGCGAACTGCTCAACCCGACCAACTCCGCCCTGATCCTGATCGACCACCAGCCACAGATGGCCTTCGGCGTGCAGTCGATCGATCGCCAGACCCTGAAGAACAACACCGTGGGCCTTGCCAAGGCGGCGAAAATCTTCAACGTGCCGACCATTTTCACCTCGGTGGAAACCAAGAGTTTCAGCGGCTACATCTGGCCGGAACTGCTGGCCGTGCACCCGGATCAACAGCCCATCGAGCGCACCTCGATGAACTCCTGGGAAGACAAGAAGCTGGTAGATGCGGTCAAGGCGACCGGGCGCAAGAAGCTGATCATCGCCGCGCTCTGGACCGAAGTCTGCCTGAACTTCCCGACCCTGGACGCGCTGGCTGAAGGCTACGAGGTGTACATCGTCACCGACGCCTCCGGCGGCACCACCAAGGAAGCTCACGACATGTCGGTGCAACGCATGATTCAGGCCGGTGCCGTGCCTGTGACCTGGCAGCAGGTGCTGCTCGAATTCCAGCGTGACTGGGCTCACAAGGAAACCTACGAAGCGGTCATGCAACTGGTGCTGGAACACAGTGGCGCGTACGGCATGGGTGTCGACTACGCCTACACCATGGTCCACGGCGCACCGCAGCGCAAGGCTGACTGAACACGTTGATCCGGGCCTCGATGCGGGGCCCCTTTTTTACCACGACTTCATTCTGATTTTTTAAGCGAGCCCATCATGAACACCGTTAAAAAAGCCCTGACCGCCACCCTGCTGGCCCTCTCCATCGGCAGCGCCTTCGCCGCTGAAAACACCGTGCCTGAACACCAGACCCAGGCCTTTCTCAACGCCCTGGCTGCCGGTGGTGGCCGCCCGCTGGAGCAACTGAGTCCCAAAGATGCACGTGCGGTGCTGACCGGCGCGCAGGGTTCGGTGAAGGTCGACATGTCCGGGATTCAGGTCAGTGAAAAGACCATCCAGGCCGAGGGTCAGAACATCAAGCTGACCATCGTGCGTCCGGCCGGGGTCAAGGGTGAGTTGCCGGTGTTCATGTACTTCCACGGCGGTGGCTGGGTGCTGGGCGACTACCCGACCCACGCTCGTCTGATTCGTGATCTGGTGGTCGGCTCGGGTGCGGTGGCGGTCTACGTCGACTACACGCCATCGCCGGAAGCGCACTACCCGACCGCGATCAACCAGGCCTACGCGGCAACGCGCTGGGTGGCCGAGCATGGCAAGCAGATCAATGTCGACAGCTCGCGTCTGGCAGTGGCGGGTAACAGCGTGGGCGGCAACATGGCGGCGGTCGTTGCGCTGAAAGCCAAGGAACAGGGCACGCCGAAACTGCGCTTCCAATTGCTGCTGTGGCCGGTGACCGACGCCAGCTTCGACACCGCTTCCTACGACCAGTACGCCGAAGGGCACTTCCTGACCCGTAACATGATGAAGTGGTTCTGGGACAGCTACACCACCGACGCCGCCCAGCGCGCCGACATTCATGCCTCGCCGCTGCGTGCCAGCATCGAGCAATTGAAAGGGCTGCCACCGGCGCTGGTGCAGACTGCTGGCCTGGACGTGTTGCGTGACGAAGGCGAAGCCTATGCCCGCAAGCTCGATGCTGCCGGTGTGGATGTCACCGCCGTGCGCTACAACGGCATGATCCACGACTATGGTTTGCTCAATCCGTTGAGCAACATCCCGGAGGTGAAGGCCGCGATGCGTCAGGCAGCCAGTGAGCTCAAGGCGCATTTGAACTGACAGGCGACCCTCTCCCCCGTAGCAGTCCGGCTTGCCGGCGTGGCGTCTTTGAGATCGCTGTCGCCGGCAAGCCGGACTGCTACAGGATCGAGGTCCCACTTAACCGTAGCGGCACGGCTTGCCGGCGGGAGCGATCTTGTGGACGTCCCCGCCGGCAAGCCGTGCTGCTACAGGGCTTAGTCACCTTCGAAAATTCATTGGCTACACGGAGTTCCCCATGTCATCCATCCACCGCACCACCGCCCCGGCCCTGAGCTTCAACGGTGGCTTCGTCGACACCATCGGTTTCCTCGCACTCCAAGGCCTGTTCACCGCCCACGTCACCGGCAACTTTGTGACACTGGGGGTGAGCATCGTGCACGGCACCTCCGGCGCGCTGGCCAAGCTGCTGGCCCTGCCGATGTTTGCCCTGGTGGTCGGCCTGACGCACCTGGCCGCCGTTGCCATCAACCGTCGCGGCCTGGTGCCCCTGCGTCCGCTGCTGATTCTGCACACCGTGCTGCTGGCGCTGTTCGCTGCCTTCACCCTGTGGTTTGGCCCATTCAACGATGGCGACAGCGGCGCTGCCCTGCTCACAGGCATGACCGGTGTCGCGGCCATGGCGGTGCTCAACGCGATCTCCCGCCAGCACCTCAAGGGCGCCCCACCCACCACGCTGATGACTGGCAACGTCACGCAACTGTCCATCGACCTGTTCGCCCTGATCGGCCTGCGCGATGTCGAGCAACGCGCGGCCATCAAGCAGCGGCTCAAGCCCATCGGCCTGAACCTTCTGGGTTTCACGGTCGGCTGTGTCGGTGCCGCGCTGCTGTACCTGGCCATCGGCCTGTGGTGTCTGTTGGTACCTGTGCTGGTGTCTATCTGGACCTGCATCAACACTTTCGGCAGCAACGACGGCATCGCAGATTCAATCGCTTGAGTGCATCTCGAACAGGTAGCGGTTTCGGCCTGCGCTCTTGGCCTTGTACATCGCATGGTCGGCATGCTGGACGAGCGTGCCGATGTCGTCCCCGTCGCGGGGGAACAGACTGACGCCCATGCTCGCGTGGATCTGCACCTTGCGCCCGTCGATGAACAGCGGCAACTGGAAGCACTGATGGAGTTTTTCCAGCAACGCCGCGATCTTTTGCGGATCCTTCACATCGCAGAACGAGATGACGAATTCATCACCGCCCAGACGCGCCACACAGTCGGCGCCGTCGCTGGCCGTGGTGAGCAGCTTGGCCACCGCCTGCAACACCTGATCGCCGAAACGGTGGCCATACTGATCGTTCATCTCCTTGAAGTGGTCCAGGTCGACGAACAGCAAGGCCATCTTCTTCCCGCCCTCCCGCGCCTCGATCAGCGCCTGCTCCAGGCGCTCGAAGCACATGCGCCGGTTGGGCAACTCGGTCAGCGGGTCATGCCGGGCCAGGTGTTCGAATGCCGCGCGGCTGGACGTCAGATCGTCCAGCTGGCCGAGGATTTCCTGTTTCATCGCATGGAAACGATGAGCCAGGACCCCCAACTCGTCGTCCCTGGGTGCCAGCACGCTGATCTTGCGCTCACGGGAGAACAACTCCACCGCATCAGTCATGCTGCGCAATGGCCGGATCAGCGCACGGGAGGCGATAAACGCCGCCAACAGCGCCAGCACGCTGAACAACAGCGCGATCTGCACGATGCTATTGCCCACTCGCGAGACCTTGGCCAACACGTGGCTTTGCGGCTGGCCCAGGCCCAACACCACGAACGGCTCCGCATCGCCGTTATGGGAAAGGCGCACGAACGCCGCCACGAGCCTGTCCTGCTGGCCCTGCTCGACACTGCGACTGATAAGGCTGCCTGGCGCCTTATCGGACAACAGCCCGGCGACTTCGGGAAATTCATCCTGCAAGAACAGCCGTCGCCCCTGATCGAAACCAAACGTGCGGCGATGATCCGGATGCACCAGCAAATCGCCCCAGCGGTTGCTCAGGTACACCTGGTACTCCTTGGGCAGATCGCTTTGCAACTGACTGAACAACTGGTCCAGGTCGACGTTGATGACCAGCAGCGCAAACACCTTGCCCGCTGCATCGGCCACCGGTGTCGAGACATGCAGCGTCGGTTTACCCAGCCCCGAGTGCGCGCCCTGCTCGTGGTTGATCACAATAGGCGAAATACGCACCGCTCCCGGCGCCAGGCGCAGGGTTTCGAAGACGTAGGCGTAATGAGCCTTCTCCTGCAGATCGGCACCATCCACCCTGACGATATCGGCCCCGTCGCGATCCTGGCGAACCAGCTCCAGACCGTGATCGGTCGCGCTGATCAGGCGAATCTGCATGTAATCGGGATGGGCCAGCAACATGGCCCGGAACGATTCGGCCAGGTTGTCGCCGACGGTTTTACGGGTCGCAGGATTGGTCAGTTCGCCCAGTTCGTGAACCTGGGCACCGTTGGTCAACACTGTGGCATCCAGGGAAATATTGCGCAGGCTGCTGTGCAGGTTGCGGCCCAGTACCTGGACCGACGTCAACAAGTCACGCTCGGCGGCCTGCAGAAGCATCTCCCGGCTGCTGTTGTAGATGTAGTAACCGGCAAGCCCCGTGGGCACCATGCCGAACAGCGCCATCAGGCAACCGAGCTTGAACGCGATACCGAACCTCATCGCACCTCCACCAACGGCGGACGCTCGCCGGACACGATCCGCTGCCACAACTGGGCCCGGCGCTGGTCGTCTTCAACCGGGCGTAGCCAGATCATGCGGTTGGATGGACTCGCATCTACCGGTTCCTGGACCGTGTTGGACAGGTCCTGGCGTTCGCTCAGGGCGCGGCTGACATCCGGTTCGAGCATGTAATTGATCCATTCATTGGCCAGCCGCATGTCACGCGCGCCCTTGCTGATCGCCCAGCAATCGAGCCAGGCGAGCACGCCTTCCCGGGGCACCACATAGCCGACATCGACACCGGCATCGCGCAGTTGCTTGAGTTGCTGACGGCCGTAGTTGGCGAAAATCAGCGTCACCGAATGGCTGCGAAACAGCTCTGCCGCCTCTTCCGGCAAGGAATAGAAGGTCAGCACATTGCGCCGCAACGCGATGAGCTTGTCGGCAACGCGGGGAAAATCCGCCGCGCTGATGCGCAATGGATCACCGCCGAGTGCCAGGCTCGCCAGGGAAAAATTGTGGTTGCTGGTGTTGAACGCCAGAACACGCCCCTGAAACCTCGGGTCCCACATGCTCTGAATCGAGTCGGGTGGCTGGCTGAACTGCTTGCGGTCGTAGATCAGGCCCATGTCCGACCACGCATAAGGCACGGCATAGACTTGCCCGTCGACAACAATGTCGGGGATTCTGGCATAGTCGCGAAAACGCGGAAGCTGACGCGCCGTGTTGGCGATGCGCTCGGGATGCAAGGGCTGCAACAGGCCCTGGTTCACATAGCGGTGAATCTCGGCGGTGTTGGCCGCGATCACGTCGAAATCGCCACCCTGGTTTTCAGACAGTTTGGCGCGCAGCACCTCATCGCTGCCCACCAGCGTGACTTCGACCTTGGCCTTGAAGCGCTTCTCGAAAACACTCACCAGGTCAGGGTCGGCATATCCGGGCCAGGCCAGCACACGCAGCGTCTGCTCGGCAGCGCCCGCCGGCAGCCACGCAAAAAGGCCGCACAACAAAAACCCCAACGGGCGCAGGTATTTCATCAAAGATGCCCAGACCGGGGAATGTCGCCACTATACCTATGGCAATGTGCCGTTGCTTGCCAACCTGTTTGCGCACATCACACCTTCGGTCGGAAACGGTACCTGAATCCATTCACCCCTGATTTGGCCAAGCATTGCGTTAGACTTGGCGTTTTTGCATCAAGGAGTGAGACGCATGCAGCTTTCTGGAGCGATTCCGGTACTTCGCATGTTCAGCGAAGAAAAGGCACGTGAGTTTTATGTGGATTTTCTGGGGTTCTCGGTGGACTGGGAGCACCGCTTCGAAGCGGACTTGCCGCTGTACATGCAAATCCGCCGCGGCGATCTGATCATCCACCTCACCGGCCACCACGGCGACGCCACCCCAGGCTCGACCATCTTCGTGCCGATGCAGGAGATCGAGTCGTTTTGCCAGGCACTCAACGACAAACGCTACGGCTACTCGCGGCCGGGAATCGTCGAACAAGGCTGGGGCAAAGTCATGGAAATCGCCGACCCGTCTGGCAACAAGCTCCGCTTCTGTGAGCTCTCGCCGGATTGACCTGTAGCAGCACGGCTTACCGGCGGGGGCGATCGTGAAGACGCCGACGCCGGCAAGCCGGACTGCTACGGGACGGGGTGTGCCGAAGATTTTGATCCGGCTTTTGATCTTGGTGCGCGATGGTGCAGGCGACACAGGACGCGACGTCAAGGCGCCAGGCCGAGCGCAGGCGTCGTGTAGGGGGATGAGCGGCAGGAAGCCGCGAAAGGCGTGCGGGCCATGGATGGCCCATCACGGCGTGCCCCCGGAACGGCGCCGGAGGGAGGGAACCGAGACGAAGTCGAGGCCCAGCCAGGAGCAGGGCTTTTTTGGTTACTTTTTCAGCTCTTGGAAAAAGTGACCCGCCGTAAGGGCGGAAGGCGCACCTGGTACCACCCGAGAAAACGGATATACCCCCGATCCAAAAGTCACCAAGCCGACGCGGAGCCTCAAACCCGGCGTTACCACGCAGAGCGTGGGAACGATCAAACGCCAACAACTAATTCAACAACCGCTGAATCTGCGTCTGCAAGGTTTCCATCGTAAACGGCTTGGCCAGAATCGGCGCCTTGCGCGCAATCGGACTGCCAGACTCAACGATCTCCGCAGGATACCCACTGATGAAAATCACCTTGAGCTCCGGTCGCAACTTGACCGCGGGCTCGGCGATCATCACCCCCGACACACCGCCCGGCAGGCGATAGTCAGTGATCATCAGATCCAGGTGAGGCTTGGTGGCAAGGATTTCAAACGCCTGCTCACCGTTCTCCGCCTGCAACACCCGATACCCCTCTCCGGACAGATAGTCAGAGAGCAGCATCAGAATCAGCGGCTCGTCTTCGACGATCAGTACGACATTTTCTGCATCAGAGCTCATTGGGACGCCTTCGATCTTGTAAATAGCTGCCATTACGACCATGGCCCGCGCTGGAGGTTGCGCAGAAAAATCAGTTATTTACTTCAGCGGTCATGCCAGATCGAAGTGAGCGCGCTGGCAAGCTGACGGCAACGCTCTGGCCCGACGTTCTGGCGCCCGGATCCGGTCAAAGCGGCAAGCTGATGCGGAACATCGACCCCTTGCCCTCTTCGCTTTCAACGCTGATCGAACCGCCATGGGCGGCGACGATCTGGTCAGAAATGAACAGGCCAAGCCCCAGCCCGGCAATGGCATGGCTGGCAGACACTCGCTCGAACTGCTGGAAGATGCGCTTCTGGTTTTCGGGACTGATGCCGATCCCCTGGTCCCGAATCTCCACCCGCGCCTCGTTGCCCTCGCCGTACACCCGAATCTCGATGGGTTTGTGGGCGCCGTAACGCAGCGCGTTGGTCAGAAGATTGGCCACCACCTGCTCCAGGCGGAACTCGTCCCACACCCCGATCACCGGCTCGCTGGCATGCAGGGTCACCACGCTTTCGGCGGCAGCGATCTGCGCCCCGTAGCTTTCCAGCAGATTGACCACCAGTTCCGACAGGTCGAACGCGCTGGTGCGGATCGACAACTTGCCGGTGCGGATGCGCGACACGTCGAGCATGTCCTCGATCAGGCGAATCAGGCTCTGGATCTGTCGTTCATCGCGCTCGACCATGGCCTTGAGCTTGTCCATGGTGAACGCCGACGCGTTGTCCTTGGCCAGGTGCAACTTGCGCAACTGGGTTTCCAGAATCAACCCGTTGAGGGGCGTGCGCACCTCGTGAGACACGATGGACATGAAATCGTCGCGCATGCGAATCGCGTGTTCGAGTTCATTCTGGGTTGATTTGAGCTCACGCAGCAGCGCCTCCTGCTCCTGACGGCTGCGCTCCAGTTCCTCGACCTGTTGCTTCATGGCCTTGCGCTGGCGGTACAGGTCGACGAAGACATTGACCTTGCTCTTGACCGCATGAATATCCAGCGGCTTGTGCAGGAAGTCCACTGCGCCGCTTTCGTAGCCCTTGAACGCGTAGTTGTACTCGCGCGCAGCGGCGCTGACGAAAATGATCGGAATACTCTTGGTCTTCTCAGTGCTGCGCATCATCTCGGCCAGTTCGAATCCGTCCATGCCCGGCATCTGCACATCGAGAATCGCCATGGCGAATTCGTGTTCCAACAGCAGCGACAATGCCTCGACGGCGGTCTGCGCTTTGAAGACCTGACGATCCTCGCGCTTGATCAGCGCTTCAAGGGCCAGCAGGTTTTCCGGCAGATCGTCGACGATCAGCAGTTTGGCGGTGGTTTCAGTCAGCATGCAATTCGTTCCAGCTCAACCAACAACAGCCCGATATCGGGCAGGGGCAAGAGAAAATCCGGGGTGTGCAGAGCCAGCGCGGCGTCTGGCATGGTACGTACCAGCGCGCTGGCCGGGTCCTGGACTACGGTAAGACCACCATACGCCTTGATTCGTGCCATGCCCTGCGCACCATCGTTGTTGGCGCCGGTCAGCAGTACCCCCGCAAGCCTTGAATCATAAGCATCGGCGGCCGACTCGAAGAGGATATCGATGCTGGGACGCGAGAAGAAAACCCGCTCTTCCTGGCTCAGCGACAGGCTCAAGTCCGCCTCCACCGAAAGGTGATAGCCGGGCCCGGCGAAATAGAGCGTGCCCGGCGCGATGGGTTCCTTGTCGACCGCCTCTTTGACCGGTATCGGCAAATGGGCGCTGAATACATCGGCCAGCAGGCTGCGGCGCTCATCGGGCAGGTGCAGCACGGTAATGATCGGCAGGCGATACCCTTTGGGCAGCACACGAAAGATTTTCAGCAAGGCCTCGACACCGCCAGCCGAGGCGCCCACCACAATGGCATCGACCGCCGGTAACGCGGGCCTGTCTGCACCTGCACCGGCATCTGCGCCGGGAAAGGACGTCTTCATGATTTGCGGTAGATCCGCTCTTGTTTGACCAGAGGGTCGAATCGGTCCCTGAAATCTGAAAAGTCCAGGGTTTCCTTGCTGCCCAGCACCAGAAAGCCACGGTGGCCAAGCGATTCGTGAAAGAGCCCGAACGCCCGGTTCTGAAGCTTCTTGTTGAAGTAGATCAGCACATTGCGACACGAGATCAACTGTGTTTCGGAGAACACGCTGTCGGTGGCCAGGCTGTGGTCGGCGAACGTCACGTTTTCCCGCAGCGTCTTGTCGAAGATCGCGTAGTCATAAGCTTCCGTGTAGTACTCGGAAAAACGCCGTTTGCCGCCCGCCTTGAGGTAGTTCTCGTTGTAGACGCGCACGTTGTCCATCGAATAAATACCCTGCTTGGCCTTCTCCAGCGACGCAGGGTTGATGTCGGTGGCGTAGATGATCGTGCGGTCGAGCAGCCCCTCTTCACGCAGCAGGATCGCCATTGAATAGACCTCTTCCCCGGTGCTGCACCCGGCGATCCAGATCTTCAGCGACGGGTAGGTCTTGAGCAGCGGCACGACTTCGTGACGGATTGCCAGAAAATGCGTCGGATCACGAAACATCTCGCTGACCGGAATCGTCAGAAATTGCAGCAGTTGCATGAACGCCGAAGGGTCGTGGAGCACCCGCTCCTGCAGTGCCGAGATGGTTTTGACCTCGAATTGACGTAACGCGTGGCCGACACGCCGTTTGATCGACGCGCCGGAGTAGTCACGAAAGTCGTAGCTGTATTTCAGGTAGATCGCCTCGATCAACAAGCGCAATTCAATATCAATGTTTCGCTCAAGGGCCATCAGTAAAACCTGGTCTTTCTACGGGCGTGATCCAATTGATCGAATCCACTCAGATACGTTCCATTTTTGGCAACCACACACGAATCAGCGAGAACAGCCGGTCCAGGTCGATGGGTTTGGCCAGGTAATCGTTGGAGCCTGCTGCCAGGCAGCGATCCTGATCGTCCTTCATGGCCTTGGCGGTGACGGCGATGATCGGCAGTTTACGCCAGCGCGGGTCCTTGCGGATTTCGATGGTCGCTTCGTAGCCGTCCATCTCCGGCATCATCACGTCCATCAGCACCAGGTCAATGTCCTCGACCGTCTTGAGCTTGTCGATGGCCTCGAGCCCGTTGCGCCCGACCTCGACGATGGCACCCTTGTGCTCCAGCGCGCTGGTCAGGGCGAAGATATTGCGCACGTCGTCGTCCACCACCAGAATCTTGCGGCCCTCGAACACGCGGTCGCGGCTGCGGGCGGTCTTGAGCATTTTCTGGCGTTCGTTGGACAGCTGCGATTCGACCTTGTGCAGGAACAGCGTCACCTCATCGAGCAAGCGCTCCGGCGAGCGCGCGCCCTTGATGATGATGGTGCGCGAATACTTGAGCAGCTCGGCCTCTTCTTCGCGGGTCAGATTGCGGCCGGTGTACACGATGACAGGCGGGAACGAGCAGATCTCGTCGGTGGACATGCGCTTGAGCAGATCATTGCCGAGCATGTCCGGCAGTTTCAGGTCGATGATCATGCAGTCGTAGGCGTTGTCGCGCAGCAGCTCGAGCGCGTCATGGGCAAAGCCCACTGCGGTGATTTCGATGTCATCGTCGCCGATCAGCCGGGCAATGCTGTCGCGTTGCAGGGCATCGTCCTCGACCAGCAGGATCCGCTTGACCTTCTGCGTGAGCTTGGCTTCGAGCCGCGCGAACACGTCTTTCAATTCTTCGCGGGTGGTCGGCTTGACCGCATAGCCAATGGCGCCCATTTGCAGCGCCGCTTCCTGGCGATCCTCGACGGAAATCACATGCACCGGAATGTGCCGGGTGCTTGGCATTTCCTTCAGGCGTTGCAGAACCGTAAGCCCGGAATGGTCAGGCAGGCGCATGTCCAGCAGGATCGCATCAGGCATGAAGGCCGACGCCAGCTCGAAGCCTTCGTCAGCGGCATGGGCCACCAGGCAGTGATACCCAAGCTCGTGGGCCAGGTCATAAAGGATATGGGCGAAACGCACCTCGTCCTCGATCACCAGAATGCAGCGCTTGGTGAACGGCACTTTGTCGCGGTCATCGGCGAATCGTGGGATTGGCTCGGCGTGCGGGAGCGCAGTGGCAGCAACCTGCGGTTCGGGCGCCGGGGCGGCAGGCCTTGATGCAGGCGCCGTCGCAACCGCAGCAGCCTGCACCGGCAACGGCGCGTTGTGCTCCACATACTCTTCGGGCATGACCAGGGTAAACACGCTGCCCTGCCCCGGCGTGCTGGTGACCGAAATCGAACCGCCCAGCAGATGCGCCAGATCGCGGGAAATCGAAAGACCCAGGCCGGTGCCGCCGAAGCGTCGGTTGGTGGTGCCGTCGGCCTGATGGAAAGCCTCGAAAATGATCTGCTGTTGATGCTCGGCGATGCCGATGCCCGAATCGCGCACGGTAAAGGCAATGCCCCCGCCCGGCTGGCCCGACACTGTGAGGCTGACGGCGCCGGTGTCGGTGAATTTGACGGCGTTGGACAGCAGGTTCTTGAGCACCTGCTCCAGACGCTGGCGATCGGTGTACAGCGCCACCGGCGTGCCAGGCTGGACCTCCACCGAGAACTGCAGGTGCTTGTCGGCGGCCAGCGGTTCGAAGGTCATGCGCAGGCTGTCGACCAGGCGGCTGATGCTGGCGTTTTCAGGGCGCACGTCCAGCTTGCCGGCCTCGACCTTGGCGATATCCAGAATGTCATTGATGAGGTTCAAGAGGTCGTTGCCCGCCGAGTAGATCGACTCGGCGAACACCACTTGCTCGTCCGTGAGGTTGTCCTGCGGGTTTTCCGCCAGCAACTTGGCCAGGATCAACGAGCTGTTGAGCGGCGTGCGCAGTTCGTGGGACATGTTGGCGAGGAATTCGGACTTGTACTTGCTCGAACGCTGCAGTTCGTCGGCCCGGGCTTGCAGCTCGACCTGAGCGATGCTCAGTTCTTCGTTGTTGCGATCCAGCGCATCACGCTGGTCGGCCAGCGCCTTGCCCTGCTCGGCCAGTTGTTCGTTGGTCTGTTCAAGCTCCACCTGCTGGGTTTCCAGATGGGCCTGGGACTCCTTGAGAATTCGCGATTGCTCCTCGAGCTCTTCGTTGGCGGTGCGCAGCTCTTCCTGCTGGACCTGCAGTTCTTCGTTGAGCTGCTGGGTTTCGGCCAGCACTTCCTGAAGACGCTGACGGTAACGAGCGGCTTCGATCGAGGTGCCGACGTTCTCGGCCACCACTTTCAGGAATTCGAGATCCCGCGGTGTCACTTCGCGCAGGAAACCCAGCTCGATGACACCATTGACCTGATCGTCATTGCGGGTCGGGACCACCACGACGCTGCGCGGCGAGCCTTCACCCAGGCCGGACGTGACCTTGAAGTAATCCGCAGGAAGGTCGTCCAGAGTAATGATCTGGTTCTGCTCGGCAGCCTTGCCGACCATGCCTTCGCCACTGAAAATCGACTGTTCCTGCAACTCTTGCTGGCGCGAGAAGCCATAGGATGCCACGCGCAACAGGCCACCGTGCTCCTGGCGAACGTACACGGCCGCTACCACCGTGCCCAGATAATGGGCAAAGAATTGCAACACGTTGCGCCCCAGCAGGTTCAGGGTCAGTTGCCCGATCACCTGCTCCGCCAGCTCACTCTGCCCGTTGCGCAACCAGGCTACGTGGGCCAGGCGCTCGGCGTCTTCCTGCTGGGCCTTGAAGTAACCGGCGTAGCTTTGCGACAAGGTCGACATGTCGCGGCGCCCGACCCAGGCCAGGACCCCGCTGACCAGCAGGACGAACGCGACGTACAGCGAAACGGTCCAGATCGTGGTGCGCGTCACATCGGCGTTGCGGCTCAGGCGCAGTTGATGCTCCACCGCTTCAGCCTGCTCGTACTGCTGGCGAATCTCGTCAGTCAGGCGCTTGCCCTTGCGGGTCTGCACCGCCGAGATGTAATCGCCGTTGTTGCGCCGCAGGTCAATCATCTCCTGGGCATATTCATTCCAGCTGGCATGCAGGGCGGCCAGGCGCTTGAGGCGGTCCACCTGATCCGGGTTGTCCGCCACCAGCTCTTCGAGTCCGGTCAATTCTGCGGCGATCCCCGGTTTCGCAACTTCATAGGGGTCCAGGAAGCGCTCATCGCCGGTGAGCAGGTAACCGCGCATGCCGGTTTCCATGTCAATTGACAGTTTGAGCGAGCGATTGATGTTGTTGATGACCCGGTCGGTGTGTTCCACCCACTGGATGGCGGAGAGCAGATAGCTGATCAATACAACGAAGAACACCGCACTCAGTACGCCGACACCCAAGGGTAATCCGACGTTACGGCTCAACAGCTTGCGAAAACGTTGCTCATCGACGGCAGAGGTTTGGATCATCGCAAAAGGCCCGGGCAAATTCGTCTAAACGACGGAGTGTGCCGCAATCGTCGGCAAAAAACTCCAGTTTCTGACACACAAAGTAGAACAATCCCGCGTTCAGTCCGGCGAAAAAGTATGACTACTATACGTTTGAATGATTTTATCTCGCCACTACACTCAATTGAATTGTGTCGTTGACGCCGAGAACTTGTCACAATCGCTGGCTTAATTGTTTAGCAGATCGGGCGCCAATCGCCCGGTCCCGCGCCCTCCCGCTCAAGGAAATTTTCATGTCCGACCCAACCAGCACCATCCTGGTGGTTGAAGACGACAGCATCGTCCGGATGCTGATCGTCGACGTTCTCGAAGAGCTCGAGTTCAATGTGCTCGAAGCGGCCGATGGTGGCGAGGCCCTGGTGTTCCTGCAGGATCAGACCAAGGCCATCGATCTCCTGATGACAGACCAGGGTCTGCCCGACATGCCCGGCACTGATCTGGCGCGCAAGGCAGCCGACCTGCGCCCCGCCCTGCCGATCCTGTTCGCCAGCGGCTACGCCGAAAACATCGACACCCCGCCGGGCACCCACCTGATCGGCAAACCCTTCTCCATCGATCAACTGCGCGACAAAGTGAACAGCATTCTTGGCAAATGATTCCCTCTCCCCGGCGCGCCACACCCATGTCCTGATGATTGGCTACGTGTGGCCCGAACCTGGCTCATCGGCCGCCAGTGGCCATGTCATGCAACTGATCGAGTGTTTCCTGCAACAGGGTTGGCAAATCACCTTTGCAAGCCCTGCGACCGAAGGCGAGCACAAGGCCGACCTTGCCGCACTCGGGGTCACTGAGGTGGCCATCAAGCTCAATGACAGCAGCTTCGACGAGTTCGTCGGCCAATTGCAGCCCGACGTTGTGCTGTTCGATCAGTTTCTGATGGAAGAACAGTTCGGCTGGAGAGTCGAGAAGCACTGTCCAGACGCTGTGCGCGTGCTGGAAACCTGTGACCTGCAAAGCATGCGTCACGCCCGGCATCGGTTGCTCAAGGACCTGCTCAAGACCGACGCCAAAGGTGGCAGCTATGACGAACTGTTTGCCACGCCGGGGGATCGACTCTTCACCCAGGTGGCCCAGACCGATCTGGCCCAGCGCGAAGTCGCGTCCTTCTATCGATGCGACCTGAACCTGGTGGTGTCGGATGTTGAAATCGAATTTCTGACCCGCCACTTCCGACTTCCAGCCGAGCTGCTGCTCTGGTGCCCGCTGATGCTGCGCGACATCCCTAATAGCGGCACAGGCTTTGCCGAACGCGCGCATTTCCTGAGCATCGGCAACTTTCGTCACGCGCCGAACTGGGACGCGGTGTTGTGGCTGAAGAACACGATCTGGCCGCTGATCCGCCAGCAGTTACCGACGGCCCAGCTGCATGTCTACGGCGCCTACACCCCGCCCAAGGCGAGCGCCTTGCACAACGCCGCACAGGGCTTCCACATCATGAACCGGGCGCAAGACGCGCTTGAGGTGATGTCGGCGGCAAGAGTGTCATTGGCGCCGTTGCGTTTCGGTGCCGGGATCAAGGGCAAGATCATGGACGCCATGGCCTGCGGCACCCCGAGCGTCACCACCCCCATCGGCGCCGAAGCCATGTACGGCGAACTGCCGTTTCCCGGCGCCATCGCCACCGATGCCCAGGGGCTGGCGGACGCAGCGGTACGTCTGTATCAGGACCAGAGCCTGTGGGAACAAGCGCAACGCTCAGGCTGGCAGGTGCTGCGACAGCGCTTCCGTTTCGAACAGCACTGCACAACGCTGATCGAACGCATCGACCAGATCCGCGACAACCTGCAGGCCCACCGCACCGCCAACTTCACCGGAGCGATGCTGCGGCATCATCAGCACAAGAGCACGCAGTACATGGCGCAGTGGATCGAGGCGAAGAATCGGGTGATCTAAGGCCCCAATCCGGGACCCCACTCCCCGTATTTTCATCGCGTAACAGTTCCCCAATGGCACTCACAAGCCCAGCACCGAATAGTCACCGTCCTGGGCTGTGGTTGGTTTGAGGTGCCGCACTGTTCTCGATCCGATAAATGGTGCACATTAAGGCCTTGGCAACTCCCGGACTCCCGGCACCCGCATGACCAAAACAACAAGAGTCACCGACCCTTCCTACGAGCTGATGGACGACCACAACGGTCTGTCGATCATCTACCGCGAGCACGGCTTCCCTTGCCCTTTGGTGCGCTGGCACTTTCACAAGGAGTACGAGCTGCACCTGATCGTGGCCAGTTCCGGCAAGGTGTTCGTCGGTGACTACATCGGCAACTTCTACCCCGAGACCCTGTTCCTGACCGGCCCCAACCTGCCGCACAACTGGATCAGCCAGGTGGAGGAAGATGAGGTGGTGCCCAAGCGCGACATGCTGGTCAATTTCACCGAGGACTTGCTGGAGAGCGGCAATCAGGTGTTCGCCGAACTCAAGACCCTGGCACCGTTGCTGGAGCGTGCCCAGTACGGCATCGAGTTCCGCTGCAAGCGCACGATTCGCCAGGCCATGAAACTGATGCAAAAGATTGCCGACTCCAACGGCATGACCCGCCTGGGGCACTTCTTCATTCTGCTGGAGCTGCTGGCGGCCAGTGATGATTTCCAGTTGCTGTCGGGCACCACCGCCTCGCAACTCTCGGACGACCATGCCGTGGAGCGCACCAACAAGGCCGTGGACTACATCTTCACCCACTACGCCCGCGAGCTGACCCTGGAAGAAGTGGCGGACTATCTGGGGATGAAGCCCACCTATTTCTCCCGCGTGTTCAAGCAGGCGACCGGCCGCACCTTCGTCGAGTTCGTCAACCGGCTGCGCATCAGCAAGTCCTGCGAATTGCTGGCCGACGGCGACAAGCCGGTGACCGATGTCTGCTTCGAGTCCGGCTTCAACAACATTTCCAACTTCAACCGGCGCTTCCAGCAACTCAAGGGCATGACGCCCTCCCACTATCGGCGCCTGGCCGTGCAGCGCCTGACCGAGCAAAACCTGTACTGATTCGCTTCCTCTCTGCCTATCAAATACACATTTTTCGCGCCTCGCACCTGTAACAGTCCGGCTTGCCGGCGTCAGCGACCTTACTGACGCAAACGCCGGCAAGCCGGACTGCTACAGGTGCCAACGCCTGTCCCAGAGCGGTTCCCAAGGTGGCGGGCTGGCGCTGATCGTCTACGCTGGAACTGCGTCGCATTCTGCCGAATCGAAGTTCGGGCGCATTGTCGCCTGAACTCCGAGTGCAAGAAAGTATCAGTTCAAGTGTGTCGTAGGATTTGTCATAGGTCCCGCGCAACGTTGTAATCAACGGACATTCTTCCTGGTCTTTGGAAGGAACAAAAACAATAACCAAGCTTCTGTCGCCTCCCGGCGAAGAAGAGGAGAGATACATGAAGACCTCTGCAAAAGTTCTCCTTGCTGGCACCTGTCTCACTCTCAGCACCCTTGCAGCCGCGGGCGACGTGACCATCGCCACCGTCAACAACAGCGACATGATCCGCATGCAGCGGCTGTCCAAGACCTTCGAAGCACAACACCCGGACATCAAGCTCAAGTGGGTCGTACTTGAAGAAAACGTCCTGCGCCAACGCCTGACCACCGACATCGCCACCAAAGGCGGCCAGTTCGACGTGCTCACCATCGGCATGTACGAAGCCTCGCTCTGGGGTGCCAAGGGCTGGCTGAAGGAAATGAACGACCTGCCCGCTTCCTACGCACTGGACGACGTTTTCCCTTCCGTGCGTGACGGTCTTTCCGTCGACGGCAAACTCTTCGCCCTGCCGTTCTACGCAGAAAGCTCGATCACCTACTACCGCAAGGACCTGTTCAAGGCCGCCGGCCTGACCATGCCGGAACGTCCGACCTGGACACAAATTTCCGAATTCGCCGACAAACTCACTGACAAATCGAAAGAACAGTACGGCATCTGCCTGCGCGGCAAGGCCGGCTGGGGCGAGAACATGGCGTTGATCACCACCGTCGCCAACTCCTTCGGCGCGCGCTGGTTCGACGAACAGTGGAAGCCGCAGTTCGACCAGCCTGAGTGGAAAAACGCGCTGACCTTCTACACCAACGTGATGAAGAAAGACGGCCCTCCCGGCGCGTCCAGCAACGGCTTCAACGAAAACCTCGCGCTGTTCAACAGCGGCAAGTGCGCCATCTGGGTCGACGCCAGCGTCGCCGGCTCCTTCGTCACCGACAAGTCCCAAAGCAAGGTGGCCGATGACGTAGGCTTCACCTACGCGCCGCACGAAGTCACTGACAAAGGTTCGGCGTGGCTGTACTCCTGGGCCCTGGCGATTCCGACCAGCGCCAAGAACGACAAGGACGCGCGTGCCTTCACCGAGTGGGCGACCTCCAAAGAGTACGCAGCCCTGGTCGCCGAGAAAGACGGCGTGTCCAACGTACCGCCAGGCACTCGCGCATCGACCTACACCGACGCCTACAAGAAAGCCGCGCCGTTCGCCAACATCACCCTGGAATCGCTCAAGGCCGTGACGCCCAAGGCACCGACCTTGAAGCCCGTGCCGTATGTGGGTATCCAGTTGGTGACCATCCCCGAGTTCCAGTCGATCGGCACCTCCGTGGGCCAGCAGTTCTCCGCGGCACTGGTGGGCACCTCCTCGGTCGATCAGGCACTGAGCAACGCGCAAAGCGTTTCCGAGCGTGAAATGAAGCGCGCGGGCTACCCGAAAAAGGGTTGATCCCCGCCGTTTCCAGGCAGCAGTCGGCGTCCTGCCGCTGCTGCCCCGCTCAGGCTTTCGCTCAGGTTCGGAGTCACCATGAACACCTCAACCATTCCCCCTAGTGCGGCTTCGGTCGACGAAAAAGACCAGAATAAAGGCAGCGTGACCAAACCCGGCTGGTTCCTGGTCAGCCCTTCGGTGCTGTTGCTGCTGGTCTGGATGATCGTCCCGCTGGGCATGACCATCTACTTCTCGCTGATTCGCTACAACCTGCTCAATCCGGGCGAAAACGAATTCGTCGGCCTGGAAAACTTCGAGTTCTTCGTCACTGATGCGGGCTTCTTGCCCGGCGCCATGAACACCCTGCTGCTGGTCGGCAGCGTGCTGGCCATCAGCGTGATCCTCGGCGTGCTGATTTCCGCGCTGCTGGAGGCCAGTGAATTCCTTGGCCGCGGCATTGTGCGTGTGCTGCTGATTTCGCCGTTCTTCATCATGCCCACGGTGAGTGCGCTGATCTGGAAGAACCTGATTTTCCACCCGGTGTCCGGCATCCTCGCCTCGGTCTGGAAGCTGTTCGGCGCCCAGCCCATCGACTGGCTGGCCAACTACCCGATGCTGTCGATCATCATCATTGTGTCCTGGCAGTGGCTGCCCTTCGCGATTCTGATCCTGATGACCGCCATGCAGTCCCTGGACCAGGAACAGAAAGAAGCCGCGCGCCTGGATGGCGCCGGCCCCATCGCGATCTTCTGGCACCTGACGCTGCCGCACCTGGCGCGGCCAATCGCCGTAGTGGTAATGATCGAGACGATCTTCCTGCTCTCGGTATTCGCGGAAATCTTCACCACCACCAACGGCGGCCCGGGCTTCGCCTCGACCAACCTTGCGTACCTGATCTACAACCAGGCGCTGCTGCAGTTCGACGTGGGCATGGCTTCGGCCGGTGGCCTGATTGCCGTGGTCATTGCCAACATCGCCGCGATCATCCTGATCCGGATGATCGGCAAAAACCTCACCGACAAGTCCTGAGGGCCCGATCATGATGACGCTCAAACAATCCCGACGCCTGCAAAGCGTATTGCTCGGTGGCCTGTCGTGGCTGATCGCGGCGGTGATTTTCTTCCCGATCTTCTGGATGGTGCTGACCAGCTTCAAGACCGAGATCGACGCATTCGCCACGCCTCCGCAGTTCATTTTCACGCCGACACTGGAAAACTACCTGCACATCCAGGAACGCAGCGATTACTTCCACTTCGCCTGGAACTCGATCCTGATTTCCTTCAGCGCGACGATCCTGTGCCTGCTGATCGCGGTCCCGGCGGCCTACTCCATGGCCTTCTTCGAAACCAAACGCACAAAGAGCACGCTGCTGTGGATGCTCTCGACCAAGATGCTGCCGCCGGTGGGCGTGCTGATGCCGATCTACCTGCTGGCCAAGACCTTTGGCCTGCTGGACTCGCGCATCGCGCTGATCGTGATCTACACGCTGATCAACCTGCCGATCGTGGTCTGGATGATTTACACCTACTTCAAGGACATCCCCGGTGAAATCCTCGAAGCCTCGCGGCTGGACGGCGCCACCACGCGCCAGGAAATCTTCCGTGTGCTGATTCCGATCTGCAAGGGCGGGCTTGCATCCACCGCGCTGCTGTCATTGATCCTGTGCTGGAACGAGGCGTTCTGGTCGCTGAACCTGACCTCCTCCAACGCAGCGCCTCTGACTGCGCTGATCGCTTCGTATTCGAGTCCCGAGGGGCTGTTCTGGGCCAAGTTGTCGGCGGTGTCGACCCTGGCCTGTGCGCCGATCCTGATCTTCGGCTGGATCAGCCAGAAGCAACTGGTGCGCGGCCTGTCGTTTGGTGCGGTGAAATAACGCCATGAACAGGGTTCGCGGCGTACATAACGATTTCGATCACGCCGCGCACCCTGTAGCAGTCCGGCTTGCCGGCGGCAGCGATGGCACAAACGTCAGCGCCGGCAAGCCGGACTGCTACGGAGAAATCATCGCCAATACGCTCAACGTATCCATCGTCCATTTTTGATGTATTTGAAGAATAAAACTGGAGCCCCACATGGCTAACCTGACAATCAGAAATCTGCAAAAAGGCTTCGACGGCCACCAGATCATCAAAGGCATCGACCTGGACGTCAAAGACCGTGAATTCGTGGTCTTCGTCGGCCCGTCCGGCTGCGGCAAATCCACTTTGCTGCGCCTGATCGCAGGCCTTGAAGACGTCACCAGCGGCAGCATCGAACTCGATGGCCGCGAGATCACCCAGGTCACCCCGGCCAAGCGCGACCTGGCGATGGTGTTCCAGACCTACGCCCTGTACCCGCACATGACCGTGGGCAAGAACCTGTCCTTCGCCCTCGACCTGGCTGGCACACCCAAAGCCGAAGTCGAGAAGAAAGTCGCTGAGGCTGCGCGCATTCTGGAACTCGGCCCGCTGCTGGAACGCAAGCCCAAGCAGCTCTCGGGCGGTCAGCGCCAGCGCGTTGCCATTGGCCGCGCCATCGTGCGCAACCCGAAAATCTTCCTGTTCGACGAACCGCTGTCAAACCTTGACGCTGCCCTTCGCGTACAGACTCGCCTTGAGCTGTCCCGGCTGCATAAGGAGCTCGAAGCGACCATGATCTACGTCACCCACGATCAGGTCGAAGCCATGACCCTGGCCGACAAGGTGGTGGTGCTCAATGGCGGTCGCGTCGAGCAGGTCGGCTCGCCGCTGGAGCTGTATCACCACCCGGCCAACCTGTTCGTGGCAGGCTTTCTGGGTACGCCGAAAATGGGTTTCCTCAAGGGCAAGGTCAGCCGCGTCGAGTCCACCGGCTGCGAAGTCACCCTCGACGCCGGAACCAAAATCAACCTGCCCTTCACCAACGCCCAGCAGAGCGTCGGCGATGCCGTGACCCTGGGGATTCGCCCGGAGCATCTAGAGCTCGCCAAGGCCGGTGACTGCCAGTTGCAAGTGGTGGCGGACGTCAGCGAGCGCCTGGGCAGCGACACCTACTGCCACGTGCGCACCCAGTCCGGCGAAGCCCTGACCATGCGGATTCGCGGCGACCTGGCCAGCCAGTACGGCGAAACCCTGAGCCTGCACCTGGACAGCGCCCATTGCCACCTGTTCGACGCACAGGGCCAGGTCATTCGTAAAGCCTTGCAGGCCGCTGCCTGAGCAGGCGGCCTCACAGAATCGGGAATGCAGTCATGAAACTGAACAAACAGAACCTGTCGAACCTGGGCAGCCTTGAAAACGGTCAAGTCAACCTGCCCGCCTACGCCCTCGAAGACCGCCGCCAGGGCATCGCCCACATCGGCGTCGGCGGTTTTCACCGTGCGCATCAGGCGTTCTACACCGACGCGCTCATGAACAAAGGCGAGGGCCTGGACTGGGCCATCTGCGGCGTCAGCCTGCGTGAAGAAGACCGCGCCAATTTCGAAGCCTTGAAGGGCCAGGACTTCCTCTACACCCTGTTCGAACTGGGTGACACCCCGGACACCGAAACCCGCATCATCGGCGCCATGAGCCAGATGCTGATGTCCACCGACAACGACCTGGCGCTGATCGACAAACTGGCCAGCCCCGAGATCAAGATCGTCTCGCTGACCATCACCGAAGGCGGCTACTGCATCGACGACAGCACCGGCGAGTTCATGAGCCACCTGCCGCAGATCCAGCACGACCTGGCGCACCCCGCCACACCGAAAACCGTGTTCGGCTACCTGTGCGCCGCGCTGGCCAAACGCCGCGCCGAGGGCACGCCGGCGTTCACCCTGATGTCCTGCGATAACCTGCCACACAACGGCGCCGTCACCCGCAAGGCGCTGCTGGCCTTCGCCAAACAGCGCGACGCCGAGCTGCACGACTGGATCGCCGCCAACGTCAGTTTCCCCAATGCCATGGTCGACCGCATCACGCCCATGACCAGCACCGCCCATCGCCTGCAACTGCACGACGCCAAAGGCATCGACGACGCCTGGCCGGTGGTCTGCGAGCCCTTCGTGCAATGGGTGCTGGAAGACAAGTTCGTCAACGGCCGCCCGGCCTGGGAAAAGGTCGGCGTGCAGTTCACCGACGACGTCACCCCCTACGAAGAAATGAAGATCAAGCTGCTCAACGGCAGCCACCTGGCCCTGACCTACCTGGGCGCGCTCAAGGGCTACCGCTTCGTTCACGAAACCATGAACGATCCGCTGTTCGTCGACTACATCCGCACCTACATGGACCTGGATGTGACGCCACAACTGGCGCCAGTACCGGGCATCGACCTTGCCGACTACAAGCAGACGCTGATCGATCGCTTCTCCAACCAGGCCATCGCCGACCAACTGGAGCGCGTGTGTTCGGACGGCTCCTCGAAATTCCCAAAATTCACCGTGCCGACCATCAACCGGCTGATCGTCGATGGCGGCAACATGGACCGTGCCTCCTTGGTGGTCGCCGCCTGGGCGCTGTATCTGCAAGGCAATCGCACGGGCGATTTCAAGGGCGAGAATGGCGTCGAGTACAAAGTGGTGGATCCACGCGCCGACTTCTGCAAGGCGCTGGTGGCCGATGACGTGCTCATCACACAGCGCCTGCTGGAAGTGGAAGAAATCTTTGGCGCGGCGATTCCGAAATCAGCCGAATTCGTGGCATCGTTCGAACACAACCTGAACAGCCTCAAGCAATTGGGCGTCAGCAAAACTCTGGAAAACCTGTTGGCGAAAGCCGTCTGAGGTGGACATGTTTCTCGGCATCGATTGCGGCACCCAAGGCACCAAGGCGATTGTCCTGGATGCCAAAAGCGGCAAGGTATTGGGCGAAGGTTCGGCAGCGCACCACATGATCAGCGGCGCCAATGGCCGCCGCGAACAAGAGGTGCAGGAGTGGCTCGACGCATTCGAGCAAGCCACGGCTGCCGCGCTGAAAGAGGCCGGTGTGTCCGGTGCCGAGATTCAGGGCATCGGTGTGTCCGGGCAGCAACATGGCCTGGTGATGATCGACGAGCTGGGCCATGTATTGCGTCCGGCCAAGCTGTGGTGTGACACCGAGTCGGCGCCCGAGAACGATCGCCTGCTGCAGTACCTGGGCGGCGAAGCGGGCTCGCTGGAGCGCCTGGGCGTCGCCATTGCGCCGGGCTACACCGTGTCGAAACTGATGTGGACCAAGGAGCAGTTCCCCGAGCTGTTCGCCCGGATCGACAAGATCCTGCTGCCCCACGATTTCCTCAACTACTGGCTGACCGGGCGCTGCTGCAGCGAATTCGGCGATTCATCCGGCACCGGCTACTTCAATGTGCGCAGCCGTGAATGGGACGTCGACATCCTGAATCACATCGACCCGACGGGCCGACTGGTCAAGGCTCTGCCCGAATTGCTCGAAGCCCATGAACCGGTGGGCAGGATCCTCCCGGCCATCGCCGAACGCCTGGGCTTGAACCCTGACGCCATCGTCTCCAGCGGCGGCGGCGACAACATGATGGGCGCCATCGGTACTGGCAACATTGCTCCGGGCTCGATCACCATGAGCCTGGGCTCGTCCGGCACCGTGTACGCCTTCGCCAGCGAGGCGAACGTCAGTGCGCAGCCTTCGGTGGCGACCTTCTGTTCATCGTCCGGCGGCTGGCTGCCGCTGATCTGCACCATGAACCTGACCAATGCCACCAGCGCCATTCGCGAGCTGTTCGCGCTGGACATCGGCGCGTTCAACGCCGCCATCGCCTCCTCACCCATCGGCGCCCAGGGTGTGTTGATGCTGCCGTTTCTCAACGGCGAACGCGTGCCCGCCCTGCCCCACGCCACCGGCAGCATCCTGGGGCTGGACAGCACCAACCTGAATCAGGCCAACTTGTGCCGCGCGGTGGTCGAGGGCACCACCTTCGGCCTGCGTTACGGGCTGGATCTGCTGCGTGAGAGCGGCATCAAGAGCGCCAACATCCGCCTGATCGGCGGCGGCGCGAAAAGCGCAATCTGGCGGCAGATCGTCGCCGACATCATGGACACCCCAGTGATCTGCACCACCGGCACTGAAGCGGCGGCCCTCGGCGCGGCGATCCAAGCGGCCTGGTGTCATTCCCATGTCAGTGGCCAGAAAGAATCGCTGCAGGCCCTGAGCGAACGCTGCGTCAGCCTGGACCCGCAGAGCGAAACCCGCCCGGTGGCCGAGCACGTGGCTGCGTACCACCAGGTTTATCAGCACTACCGCAATCAATTGCAGGGTATCTGACAGAAGCTGTCAGCCCTTATGGAGCACCTATGTATCTGGTCTGTGGCGAAGCACTGTTCGACTTTTTCAGTCAGCCGGACGGCGCGCAACTCAACAAAATCGGCTATCAGGCCATTGCCGGCGGCTCGCCGTTCAACGTCGCCGTAGGCCTGCGCAGGCTCGGGGTGGACGCCGGTTTCTTCGCCGGAATTTCCACCGATTATCTCGGCAAGCGCCTGGCGGCGGTGCTGGAAAAAGAAGGCGTGCGCGATGATTTTCTGATTCGTTTCGATGCCCCGACGACCCTGTCGATGGTCGCGGTGGGGGCTGATGGCTCGCCGCAGTACAGCTTCCGTGGCGAGGGCTGCGCAGACCGCCTGCTGACTGTTGATCGCCTGCCAACGCTGGATGCCAGCGTGCGGGGCCTGCACGTCGGTTCGTTCTCGCTGGTGGTGCAACCCGTCGCCGACGCCCTGCTGGCACTGGTGCAACGGGAAAGCGGCAAACGCCTGATCACCTTCGACCCCAACGTGCGCCTGAACCCGGCGCCGAGTATCGATTTGTGGCGCAGCCAGGTGGCCAAATTCGCCGGGCACGCGCACATCATCAAGGTCAGCGATGAGGACCTGCACCTGCTCTATCCCGAGAGCGACCCCGAGACCGTCGCCCAAGGGTGGCTGCAACACAATTGCCAACTGGTGATCATGACCCGAGGCCGCCAGGGCGCGACGGTCTTCACCCGTGAGCACGGCCACTGGTCCGTGCCCGCCCGCGAGGTGAAAACCGCTGACACCGTGGGTGCCGGCGATACCTTCCAGGCAGCGCTGATTACCTTCCTCACCGAACGCGAACTCGACAGCCCGGTCAGCTTGCCAACGCTGAGCCGTGAGACTCTCACCGAAATGCTGAATTTTGCAGTGGCAGCTGCTGCGGTGACCTGCACCCGTGTCGGACCGGATTTGCCGTATCGGGATCAGGTGAAGGCTTAACCGTAGCAGCACGACTTGCCGGCGGGGGCGATCTTGAAAACGTCCCCGCCGGCAAGCCGTGCTGCTACGGTTGGTGTTCAATACGCAAATGCCGTAAACACCTAATCCCCTGTAGGAGCGCGCTTGCCCGCGACGGCATTGTGTCAGGTACTCAAGGAACGCTAGAACCAATGCAATCGCGGGCAAGCGCGCTCCTACAAATGTGGATTCCCCACGTAGCAGCACGGCTTGCCGGCGGGAGCGATGTTACGGACGCCACCGCCGGCAAGCCGTGCTGCTACGGGAACAACACCTCAGGCCATTTCCGCCTTCGCCATGGCGATCTTGGTCTTGACCTCTTGCTCGGCGATCTGCTGCTCGGACTTCTGTTTCTGCAGATCTGCGACTTTCTTGTCCACCGCCGCCTGCTCTTCGGGAGTCATGGCGTCGTATTCTTCCTTGCTCACACCGGTCAGTTGCTGACGCACCTTCTCGGCATCGCTCTGGTTCATGTACGCCAGGAACTGATCCTTGGCCGACTGAGCCACGGTCGATCCCGTATCAGTGTCGCTGATCTTGGCGATGTTTTCCTGCACCGTCTCGGTCACGCTGTCGGACGCCGCTACCTGCTTGTCGCTGCTGGCAGAGAAAGCCGCGGCAGCCGCTGCCTTGTCGTCATCTGTCACCTGTGCAGTAGTATTGGCCATGGCCGCCTTGAGGTTCACCATCATTCTGGCGAAGGACTCGTCGTAGCCCTGTTTGTCTTCGGTACCGCTTTGGGTGGAGCTGTCGCTACTGCCAGCGATGGCGGCAACCGGCGCCGAAGCACCCGCCAGTGCGCTGGTGGTGTACGCATCCTTGTCCGTTGTGTCGAAGCTCGTGTGGGTCACGGCTTTGGACACAAAGTGCTGGATGGCATTGTTACCAATGATCATCTTTCACCTCCTTATTCAGGTTCGATGCAGCGTCGGTAGCAGCAAAAGCGATGCCACAACGCGCCACCTCGCCTGTAGGCCACGTCCTACAAGACTTTGACAAAATTTACAGAATCTGAGGAAGCGGCAATAGCGGCCCGTTGTTGCCGCGAACGGCAGGCACTGGCCACACGGCTGGCTCGCCAGACGCGGCGCCATGCGTTGCGCATGACGCCGCCTTTCCAACTACGGTTTTGGCAGGGTTGCGCGCAGTTCGGCGACCTGACTGGCTTTCACCGCAGGTGCCTGATTGCCCCAGTTGCTGCGGATGAAGGTGAGCAATTGCGCCACTTCTTCATCGGACATGCGCCAGGCAAAGCCCGGCATCCCCAGTTCCGAAGGCGCTGTTGCCGTGGCAGGCAGTTTGCTGCCCGTCAGCACCAGGCGAATCATCGACACCGGATCTTGCGACAGCACTGACGAGTTGCCGGCGATCTTGGGGAATACCCGCTGATAGCCCTGGCCGTCGGTGCGATGGCAGGCCGCGCAGTTGTCGACGTACAGCTCGGCGCCGCGACCGCTCTCCTGCCCTGCCTGCAACGCCTTGGCCGTAGCCGGATCAGCCTTGAAGCTCGAGACCGAATGGGCGCTCGGCGGCAGGCTTTTCAGGTAGGCGGCCACCGCATGCAGGTCGGCGTCGTTCAGATGCTGGGTGCTGTGCACCACCACATCGCCCATGGCCCCGCCCAGTACCGCGTGGGTTTCGCTGCGGGCGCTACGCAGGGTTGCAACGATGTCATCGACGCTCCAGTTGCCCAGGCCGTCAGCCGGGTTGGCGCGCAGGTTTACCGCCAGCCAACCGTCGATCACCGGGCCGCCGGCCAGGTACTCACTGCCCGACTCATCCAGCGCCTTCTCCTGCAAGGTCAGCGCCCGTGGCGTGTGACAACTGCCGCAATGCCCCAGGCCCTGCACCAGATAGGCGCCGCGGGCGATCTGCGGATCCCGGTAACGCGCCGCATCGAACGCCACCGCTTGCGGCGCCGGTGCGAACACCTTGCGCCAGATCGCCAGCGGCCAGCGCATCGACAACGGCCAAGGCACGTCGTTGGCGCGATTGTCGGCTTTCACCGGTTCCACGCCCTGCATGAAGTACGCATAGAGCGCGCGTACGTCATCGTCGCTGGCGCGGGCATAGGACGGGAACGGCATGGCCGGGTACAGGCTGTCGCCGTTGGCCGCGATGCCGTGACGCAGCGCGCGGTCGAACTCATCCAGCGAGTACTTGCCAATGCCGGTGTCCTTGTCCGGCGTGATGTTGGTGCTGTACAGCGTGCCCACCGGCGAGGCGATCGGCAGGCCGCCGGCGAACGGCTTGCCGCCCTTGGTGGTGTGGCAGGCCGTGCAGTCACCGGCGTCGGCCAGGTAGCGGCCCTTGTCGATCAACGCCTGGTCGATGCTCGCCGAGGCACTCAACGCAGGCGTCGAGGTGGGCCACAGGGCGAACGTGAACAGGGCCACGAACACCAGCACGCCCAGTGCGATCAGGCTCAAGAGAAACTTTTTCATGGTCGTTTCTCCTTATGCCTGAACCAGCGGGCCGGGGTTTTTCAGGTACTGCTCGCGAATGGCCTTGGCAGACCAGTACGCCAGCGCACCCACCATCCCGGTCGGGTTGTAGCCGTTGTTCTGCGGGAAGGCGTTGGCGCCGATGGCGAACACGTTGTGCACGTCCCACGATTGCAGGTAGCGGTTGAGCGCCGAGGTCTTCGGATCGCTGCCCATGATCGCGCCGCCACAAGTGTGGGTGCTCTGGTACTTGGTGATGTTGTAGTGCTCGCCCGGCTTCTTGGCGTCGCCCGACATGGCGGTCGGGTTGAGGATCTTCGACATCTCCATGGCCTTGCCCACCAGGAACTGCGAAGCCTTGACCTCGTTGTCATGCCAGTCGAAGGTCATGCGCAGCAGCGGCCTGCCGAAACCATCCTTGTAGGTCGGGTCCAGGCTCAGGTAATGCTGCTTGTAGGACATGCACGCACCCTGCACCTCGAAGTAGAACGAGTGGCGGAAGGCATCGCTGGCCGCCTGCTTCCAGGCCGTGCCCCAGTTCGGCGTGCCCGGCGGAACGTTGATCCCGCGCACCGGCCCGGCACCGGGTTGGCGTGCCCAGATGATCCCGCCGCCGACGAAACCGGCCTTGGCGTTGTCCAGCTGGTTGCCGTTGAGGTTGTCCATGGTAGTGCCGGCGCCGCCAATCCCGATGAACTGGTTGGCCTGCACGTCCTTGTTGAAGAACAGCACCACGCGGTTGAGGTTCTGGTAGGAATAGTTGCGCCCCACCGTGCCTTCGCCGGTCTGCGGGTCATAGGGTTTGCCGATGCCGGACAGCAGCATCAGGTGCACGTTGTACAGCGAGAACGCGCACAGCAGCACCAGGTCGGCCTGCTGCTCGACCTCGCGGCCCTGGGCGTCGAGGTAAGTCACGCCGGTGGCCTTCTTGCCGTCGCTGTCCAGGTTGACCTTGAGTACCTGCGCGTGGGTGCGCAGCTCGAAGTTCTTGCGCTGGCGCAGCACCGGCAGGATGCTGATGTTGGGGCTGGCCTTGGAGTAGTTCAGGCAGCCGTAGTCGCTGCAGAAACCGCAGGCGTTGCACGGGCCCATCTGGCAGCCGTACGGGTTGACGTAGGGCCCCGAGGCGTTGGAGGCCGGAATCGGGTACGGGTCCCAGCCCATCTCGCGGGCGCCCTTGTAGAACATTTCCGCGCCCAGGTAATTGGGGTTCGGCCCCAACGGGAATTCACGGGAACGCGAGCCTTCGAACGGGTTGCCGCCGGCCTGTTTCACGCCCTGAATCACCCCGGCCTTGCCCGAGGTGCCGCAGACGTATTCGAAGTGATCGAAATGCGGTTCCAGATCCTCATAGCTGACCGGGAAGTCCTGGATGCTCATGTCGCTGGGGATGAATTTCGCGCCATAGCGCTGCTCGACATTGCTGCGCAGCTTGAAGTCTTCCGGCAGTGCGCGGAAGTGGCAGCCCGACCAGTGACTGCCCGCCCCGCCGACACCGGTGCCCGGCTTGAACGAACCCATCTGGCGATACGGCACGGCGGTGCCGTTGAGGCCGTGACGGGCGGTGACGGTTTCCTGGGACAGGCTTTGCAGGTAGCGGCGATGCACCGAGCCTTCCAGTTCGTCGACCACCTTGGGGTAGGCGAAATCGGGCTGGGTGTCGCGGTCCGCGCCGCGCTCCAGCACCACCACGTGCAGGCCGGCGTCAGTCAATTCCTTGGCCAGGATCGCGCCTGTCCAGCCCATGCCGACGATGACGGCGTCCACTTTAGGTTTTGCAGTTGCCATGTTCAGCCCCTCCGTCCGGCCAGATCGACTGGCGGCAATGGGTACGGCTTGTCGCGCACCGTGACCCAATCCATGTAGTCAGCGCGCATGCCCGGATAGCCGATCATCTTCCACGCGCCCATGTTCTTGTTGCCGCCGTGGGATGGATCGGCGAAGTAGCCGTTGCGCACCTCATTGAGCAGATTGGTGAAGAACAACTTCGAGGAAATGTCCTGCAGCGCAAGCTTGCCGCTCTCGGCGGCCTTGAGCAGTTCTTCCTGCTGGGGATGGGACAGCTCGGCGAAGACCTTGCCGGAGAAGGTGCTCTTGCAGCTGTCATCCATGGCCTTGATGCCGATGCGCAGGGTTTCGCGCAGGTTCAGGCGGCCCTGGTAACCGAACTCGGGTGCGGCCTCCAGAAACGGGCCTTGCATGTACCAGATACCGCCGTTGGCGTAGGGGGTCTGCATGTGGCGGTCGAGAAACTCCGGCACGCCAAGCTCGACGGCGCCAGGGCCGACGTGATCCGAAGGAATCAGCCGGTCACAGGCGGCGATCAGGAAAGCCCACTCCTGAGGGGTGAAGAAGGTCGGCTTGTAGTCGCCGGGCACTGCCGGGGTGACCGGTTGCGCGCCTTGGGCGGCGTCGCTTGCCGGCGTCTGGGCGAAGGAGGTGCCGGGAAGGCCGGCACTGGCCAGGGTTACAACGGGGATAAGGGTCAACGACTTGCGCAGGAAATCGCGCCGCGCCGGTGACGTGTCGTCATCGAACATCGGGTTTTACTCCTCGGACTGAACACGGGTGTGCCTGGTTTTTCTTGTGTGTTGTTACGGCCTCTTGTCGTGGCTCTCGTTGTGCACCGCCCGCCCGCGAAAGCCTGAACGGCCCTCACGTCGGGAGATTCGATTGCCAGCTAATCATTAGATAGCTAAGCAATCGGGTGTTACTAAACCAGCTATTGCCGCCCTCGGCTACGAGCAGGGACGGGTTAAACGATTCATCAAATCTTGAACTGCCCTACCAGCGCGCTGAGGTTGTTACCCAGTGCCGAAACGTCGCGCATGGTGCGGGCGCTCTGCTCGGTTTCCTCGGCGAGGTTTTCCACGGCGCCCGCGATCTGGTGCACGCTGCGGTTGATCTCCTCGGCGACCGAGGTCTGCTCTTCGGCGGCACTGGCGATCTGCGCGTTCATGGCATTGATGGTGCCGATCAGGCCCGAGATGGAGTCCAGCGAGACGCCGACTTCGTTGGTCTGCTGGTTGGCGCCCTCGCCCGCTTCGGTGGAACGGCGCATGGCCGCGACCGAGGCATGGGTGCCTGTTTCAAGGCGGGTGATCATGCCCTGGATCTCCTGTGTGCTCTGCTGGGTACGGCTGGCCAGCGCGCGAACCTCGTCGGCGACCACGGCAAAACCACGCCCGGCTTCCCCGGCCCGTGCCGCCTCGATGGCCGCGTTGAGCGCCAGCAGGTTGGTCTGCTCGGCAATCGAACGAATCACGTCGAGCACCGAGACGATGGAGCGCACGTCCTGTTGCAGGTTGTCCAGGCTGGTGCCGCTCAAGCGGATGTCATCGACCAGCGAACTCATGCCCGTGATGCTGGTGCCCACGACCTTGCGCGCGGCCTGGCCTTGCTGGTCGGTTTCGCTGGCGGCTTCGGCGGCGCGCTGGGCACTGTGGGCGACTTCCTGGGCTGCGGCGGACATCTCGTGAATCGCCGTGGCCACCTGATCGGTCTCCTCGCGCTGGCGCTGCATGGCCACCTCGGAACGCTGGGTCTGCTGCGTCGCCTGATCCACCAGGCCTGCAAGATCGGTGGTCATCTGCGCGATCTGCCGGACCATGGCGTGGATCTTGTCGACGAACAGGTTGAACGAGACGGCGAGATCGCCCAGCTCATCGCGGCTGGTCACCACCAGACGGTGGGTCAGGTCGCCGTCGCCGGCGGCGATGTCATCCAGGTTGGTCTTGAGAATACGCAGCGGACGCACGATACCGTTGGCAGTCCAGACACCGGCAGCAGCGGTCACCAGCAGCAGGATCAAGGTCACCACGAACACGCTGGCCAGAATGCTGCGGGTACGGCTGGTCACCGCTTGCTGTTCCAGCACCATGGCGGCGTCGATGTCGTCCATGTTGATCGCGCTGCCCAGCACCATGTCCCACTTGTCCAGATACACGGTGTAACCAAGCTTGGGCACCTGCACGGCTTCGTCACCCGGCTTGGGCGCTGCGTAGTCGATGTAATGCTTGCCGTTTTTAGCGACCTCGACGAAGGTCTGGTAGTGATACGAGCCATCAGGATCGCGGGTGTCCCAGAAGCTCTTGCCGACACCGGCCGGGCTGTCGCCACGGAAGATGCGCACACCCTTGGTGTCGTACCCAAAGAAGTAACCGTCCTCGCCGTACTTCATCGGCTTGAGCAGTTCCAGCGCTTTGTCCCGGGCGGCCATGTCGCCTTTGGCCGACGCGTCGTGCAGCGGCTTGATGGTCGTCAGCGCGACGTCAACGTAGTTTTTCAGCACCTGGCGGTTGCGCTCCACCAACTGCTCACGGGTTTCCTTCATTTCCTGATTAGCGCTGTTTTGCAACATCCATGCGGCCACGCCACTGAGAATCAGGGCGAACAGCAACGCGGGAACGATGGCAAGACAGAGCAGCTTGCTCTTGACGGTCAGCTTCATGAGACGAATCACCTCCTGGTCGTGTGGTTATCCCCTATCGGCCGGTGATCGTACATCTTGAAATAAATTGATGGCAAATTGACGCCAATCAGTTGGCAGTTTTAATAGCGGCGCACTCGAGGTTGCGTTTACGGGCGGGCAACGGGCAGTTCTCGCAGTACTCGAGCCCTCCCACCAGATAGCGCACGCAACACACCCGGCGCTGTCGCTTGAGGCCGGTTTGCCCCGCCACGTTGACGTAGCGCACCGGCTGATACAGCGGGTTACGCGTGCCGTCAGGCAAGGTCAGTTCGGCAAGCAGGTCGCGGCCGTGGCTCAGGTCCGCGTGGGGAACGGCGCTGGCGAGCACGCCCAACAGCCACTCGAAATAATTGCCGGCGTTGCTCCACAGTACTTTGGGCGAGACGCGCACCCGCCCGGCGACGCCGTCGATGAAGGGCCGCAGATGGCCTTCGAGAAGGTCTTCGAAACGCTGGAAGGGGTCAGTGGGTGTCGGCGACCAGCGTTGGCCTGCGTCAGGCAGCTTGAAAGCTTGGGGCATGCCCTGCTCGTCCAGCACCAGTTGCAGCCGCTCCAGTTGCAACGGCAGCCGATGGTCGAGAATCAGCGAAGCGGCCACCACGGGCGGAATCAGTTTGATGAAGTAGTACTTGGTCCAGATCGAAGCCAGGCCGCGCCGGTCACCTCTGGCGTAGTGCGCGCTGAAGCGGTCAAGCACCTCGTCGAACACCTCGGGCATCAGCAAGGCGCTCAGGGGCACGCCTTCGCGCGGGTCATCCTTGAGCACCAGCACATCGCGGTAATGAGCGAATTCGGCAATGAACATCGGCGCCAGGGCGGGGATCATCGCGCTGGCGCCGTTCGTGGGGATCGGAGGTTAATGAGCCTGACGCCGCGCCAACACCAGCAGCCCTTGCTCCAGCGCCGGGAACAGGCTGTTGTTGAAGTTGTTCCAGCGCAGTTCAAGGATGGTGTCGTCGGGGGCGATGGGCGTGTCGAGGACGTCGAAGATCACCTCGCCCGAATCGATGCCGTTATCGACGTAATGGAACGAGGCGCCGGTCATGTCCACCACCGGGATGTCCACGGTTTCGCGGGTTGTCCAGTCGATCACCTTCTTGCCACTGGCGCCGTACAGCGCATCGAGGGTGGCATAGGCGCCTCGACGCTCGTAGGGCGACTCCAGGCGGGTGATACCCGGATGGATATTGACGATGCGCCGATGGAAATCCGCGCCCGGACGCACCAGTTCATCGAGGATCACCAGCAGGCCGTCCAGCACCACGACTTCGGCCTCGAGGGCATGCAACCGCTCGCCCAGACGACGCTCGAAATCCGACTTGCCGGCCGGCCGACCCGTGTCACCCAGTGGCAGCGCGCGGTAGGTGGACGGCACGTTTTCCAGCAGTTCATTGACCAGCCGCCCCTGCACCCTGAGGTCAGCAGGATAGAACCAGTGCTCGCCCTGCCCCGGCGCGAAGCCGTACTCCTTTATGTTTTCCCGGTCGCGGGGCGATTGTGGGTTGTCGTCGCAGATCACCGCTTCCAGGGAGTAGTAATCCCCCAGCGGCGTGTCGTTGAGCGCCTGCACCAGGAACTCCAGGGGCGACTTCATGTAGCGTTTCTCGCCGTGGTAGTCGACGTACTGACCGGCCTTGTCGGCCGCCCCGTTGCGCAACGACCAGACGTATACAAGCTTGGTTTTTTGCATGGATTTCGAACTCATGGAGTGTTGAGCAGCGTGTGGCCATTGACGCCTTCGGCCATGGCGACCACCACCTTGCGTTCGCCGCTGAAGGGCTTGCGCGAGTGGGCGACGAGCATGTTGTCGAGCATCAGCACATCGCCGGTCTGCCAGGGGAACACCACCTCGCATTGCGCGAGTACGCCGCGAATCTGCGCCAGCGCGTCGTCTTCAAGGGGGCTGCCGTCGCCGTAATAGACGTTACGCGGCAGCCCCTCCTCGCCCACGGTGTCGAGCAGGATTTCCTGCATTTCCGGATCGAGGTTGGAGAGGTGGAACAGGTGCGCCTGATTGAACCAGACCCAGTCTTTGGTGCGTGGGTGTTGCGCCACGCCCTGGACCAGCTCGCGGGTGCGCAGGTCGCCGTCCTCGGTCCATTCGTACTGGATGCCGCGCTTGCGGCAGTAGGCTTCGACTTCGCTGCGTTGCTCGGTGTTGAACACCTGCTCCCAGGTCAGGTCCAGGCCGTTGCCGTAGTTGCGCACGTACATCAGGCGCTTGTCTTCGAAGCGTTTGCGCAGGGCCGGATCGATGCGGCGAAATACTTCGCGGCTGTCGGCAATCGGCGTCTCGCCGCCACTGGCCGCAGCCTTTGCGCAGTAGAACCAGATGCGCATCGGCCATTCGGTGGTGTAGGCCTGTTCGTTGTGCAACGGGATCGAGCGGTGCGCGGGGTATTCGGTGGAGGTGTAGACGCCCTTGCCACCGACCTTGCTGCGCGGGGTCGAGCCGAACTCGTAGTTGAGCAACGGGCGGCCGAAGGCTGCGGCGAAGCGCTGGAAGCCTTCGACGCCTTCGCTGTCGAAACCGCTGAAGAGGATGGCGCCGTCGCGCTCGAGCATCTGGTCGACCACGCCGCGCAAGGACTGAAATTCAGCCGCCAGCGTTGCGCCCGCCTGGCCTGGGTAGACGCGCAGCGGAAAGCCGGTTTCGACGTGGAGCTGGTGTGGCGTGAGCATGCTCATGTTCATGGGCAGGTCGCTCCGCAGGCAAATGGGTTTGAATGATTCAGGCCATGGCCTTGCGCAGGCTGAGCGGGCGCATGTCGGTCCAGGTGGTTTCGATGTAGTTGAGGCAGGTCTGTTTGTCGCCTTCGACGCCGACGCTTTTCCAGCCTTCGGGGATGGCTTTGTAGTCTGGCCAGATGGAGTATTGTTCTTCGTGGTTGATTACGACCCGGAATTGGGTGTTTTCGCCGTCAAAGCTCATGGGTAAACCTCGTCATGTGGGAATCGCCTGCGTGCAGGAGGCGTTATCTAGAAGACGATTGAGGGGGCGGGATGATTAGTGGTTCTTTCAAAAAATCGGGAACCGCGCTGGTTGATCGCTTGAAGTAGCTGATGATCGTTCCCACGCTCTGCGGGGTAATGGAGGGTGCGACGCTCCGCGTCTTCTTGCGACGCTGAGGTCGGGTGTATATCCGTTTTGGCGGTGGTCTGGATTTTGGGTTTCGCCCCTTACGGGCGACCTACTTTCTTTCGGGAAAGTAGGCAAACCATTTGCTCCTGGCTGGGGTCCTCCTTCGTCGGACTTCCCTCGACTCCGGCGCCTTGACGTCGCGCTCGGCGGTGTCTGCACTACCGCGCACAAAGATCAAAATCTCTGGCCAACCCCGCCCCGTAGCAGTCCGGCTTGCCGGCGTCAGGGCCCTCGAGATCGCCATCGCCGGCAAGCCGGACTGCTACGGGATGTTTGGCGCGGTTGCGATCTGTTTCTGGCCGCAGGCCGTGGGAGCCGGCTTGCTGGCGAAGGCGATCTTGAGGACGCCCCCGCCGGCAAGCCGTGCTACAACGGCCTTCGGCCCGAAGCGAATCGATGGCACAAGACACATCCCGTAGCAGTCCGGCTTGCCGGCGTCGGCATCGGCGTCTTCGTGATCTTTCCTCCCCGCAAGCCGCGCTGCTGCGGGTGGCGCCATCGGGGCGATTGGCTAAACCCATGCCCCCTATCGCTGCGATAGCAAACCTCGATTCGCCGCGATGGGCTGGCGGGCCTATTCTGAATCCATCGAAAACGGTTCTTATTCAGTGTCACGGAGGCCTGCATCATGCCCAAGTTCATCACCAACCTGCACCTCGACGATTTCTTCTCGGCCGTGAACAAAGCCGGCCTGTCGTCGAACCTGGTGCTGTCGTCCATGGCCTTTCCGCTGTCCATCGTCTCGGGTCTGTTGCTGCTCGACGGCGCGTTGAACGCCAGCGTTGCTTCGGCGGGTATCGGCGTGCTGGGGTTGATTGCGGCGCAGGCTATCAAAGCCCGAGGCCAGTAAGGTCTCGGGGCGGCCCCAAAAAGGCAGCGTCGATCCGCCCTTCTTCAGTACATCCTGCTTATCCGAACACCGTCACCGTCTGGCGGCTGATCGCCACCAACTCCCCTTTCGGCGTCCATAACGCGGCGGCCACATGGCCGTAACCGTCTCGCGCATGCTCGATCACCGCACGGTATTGCGTCCAGTCATGGGTGGTCATGGCAGGCAAGGGTTGAACGAATTCGATGGTCCAGGTCAGCGAACTGCCCGGTGCCGGTTTGCTCAGGTGCGGCAAGGTCGCGGGCGGCCAGGTGTCTACCAGGGCCAGTAGATGCGCCTCGGTCAGCGTTTCTTCTTCCACGTCGCGCAAGCGCGCATAGCCGCCGATGGCGGGCGACGGCGTGTTCGAATAGGGAAAGCCGCCCAGTGCCCAGCGCATCTCGATGAAACGCAAGTATTCGGGCATCAGGCCGGGTACGAACGGAAAGACAGGCACCTCATCCACCGGTTTGAACGACGGCGCAGATTCAGCCTGTACCGCAATCGTCGATTCACGCGGCGCGCCGAAGCTGCCCTGGATCAGCGTCACGGTCTGGCCGTTCTGCACCGCCCGGCCCAGCACCTGGCTGACCGCCTTGCCCTCACGCAGAATTTCGACTTCGAAGGAAATCGGCACGTCAACCGCCGGGGGCCCGACAAAGCAGATCGCCAGCGAACGCACAGGCCGGTCAGCCGGAACCTTGGCGCGCATGGCCTCGAACTGCAACGCTGCCATCAAGCCACCAAAACAGGAACGGCCCTGGCCCCAGGCAGCGGGGATGGAAACGTTACCTGGGTTATCCCGCACGGCATTGAGTAATTCGGAAAATTTCATGCGCACTCCTGGAGGCGGACGACAGGGTTTTCCGGATGTTAGCGAGGCCGATGACGCAGGACAGGGCTCATAACTGCCAATCCTGCGGCCTGATCGGGATCAATGGACAGGCTGTTCGCCAAAGCAGGCGTGAAACAGGCGATACAGGGCCTTGTCGGATTTTTCCTCGGCTCGCAGGATGTTCAACTGCCATCCCGCCACACAGGGCGCAAGGTCCGACTGCTCTTGAGCCTGAGCCAACCACTGCAAGTGATCGTGCCAATCGCCCAAGGCGCCCTGGGCTGACTTGAGGCGTTTCTGCATACCGTCGGGCTGGTGACTCAGTTCCGGATAAGCCTCGGCGGCGTAGCGCACCCGCTTGATGAGCAGGCGCAGGCGATGACGGTCATGGGCAGGATCGGCCATGGCCTCGCGCAGCTTCTTCCACTGTTTGTCCATGCGCTTCTCGATCCGCTGACGCAGCTTCTTGAGCAGGCCATGGCGCTGCTGGGCACGCAGGAACGACGGCATTTGGTCCAGCACGCCTAACAGGCGATTGAGTTCAGCGGAGGTGGCCACTTGCGGGCAGGCCGTTTCCAGATGTTTCGTGCGCTTGCGGGCAGGCTCGTCCATGCCCTGTTCATGCAGGAATGCCGCGAGCACTTGCATGTCGCGCAGCGGCGTGGTCAGGTCACCGACGCCCTTGGCCGCCTCTTCGACCTGATCCATCCCCGGCAAACCGCGCAGAGGGCGCAATACGCTGCGCAGGCGCCTGACGGTGGTACGCAGATCGTGCAGCGCTTCGCTGTCAGTCGACGCGGCCAGCCGTGCGTGGCAGGCCAGCAACTTGACGTTGAGACTGATAATCTCGGCGACCAGATGATCGACCATTGCGGACATCGAAGTTCTCCTTATCCGTTCATGACTGCTTATTCATTCATCACTGCGGCTTGTCCCGGACAGCCGACAGGCGCCAGGGCAAGCTACGGCGTAAATATTTCAAACGTCGGCGTAAATGCCCGACCGAGCCGGAAACGCCCGCGTAACGTTGCGCTTCGAATTCCCGGGCGAATCCTTCGATGGCCTCGGCCTGCGCCGGGAAACGCAAGGCCGCGCGTTGGGCGAATGCCTGCGCGCCTTCACCCTGCTGTCGTCTGAGACCATGGCGGGCCAGCAGTCGTTCGAACGCATTGAACAGCCGCAACTGCGAATCGCTCTCCCGCCGCCAGGGTTTGAACACCCACAGCGCGAGCAAGCCCAGGATCGCCACGGCGCCACCGGCAAACACCGGCGCCTGAAAGCCGGAGAACCAGCGCCCCAGCACCTGCAATTGCTGCTGGCCCTGATAACCCAGCACCCAGCGCTGCCAGCCGTAGTTGAGGTTATCCCAACTGAGGCGGATCGAGTTGACCCAGGCCAGGTGCCGGTAGCGCAACGCCGACATCGGCGAATCACCGAGAAAATCCTCGTCGGCGGCCAGTGCCTGTTCCAGCCCCTGTTCGATTCGCGCAGGCGCCACCGCCGCCGTCGGGTCGACACTGCGCCAGCCGATACCCGCCTGCCAGTATTCGACCCAGGCGTGGGCATCGAACTGACGCACGCTGATGTAATTTCCGTCAGGGTTCAGCTCCCCGCCCTGATAGCCAGCCACCACTCGTGCCGGAATCCCGGCGGCCCGCAGCACGAAGGTCATCGCGCCCGCGTAGTGCGCGCAGAACCCAGAACGGCTGCCGAACAGGAAATCGTCAATGCTGTTGGGACCCAGTGCGGGCGGCTTGAGGGTGTAATGAAACGGCTGCTCGGTGAAGTTCGACAGCAATGCTTCAACCAGCATCTCGGGCTTGGGGTAGCGCCGGTGCAGGTCGGCCGCCCACTCGCGGGTCTCGGGGTTGACCTTGGCCGGCAACTGCAAATCCTGGGAGCGGGCGCCGTCGCTGAGGACGGTTTCCCGCACCGCGTCAGGCCAAGAGTTGACCGTGTACAGGATCGACTGATCGATGGGCCGTCTGCGTTGCGAGCGGAAATCGCTCATCTGGCGAACCCCGGCAAGGTCCGTCTCACCGACATCCAGGGTCATCAACCAGGGCTTGCCCGTCGGCTCCATCACCACGCTGTAACTGATTTTTTCGCCATCGCGGCGCCAGTCCGGCGCATCGGGCACCTGGGCGCGGGACGATTGCGACCAGCGCCGACCGTCGAACTGCTCAAGGGTCAGAGCGCGCCAATACTGCTGATTGCGCGGCGGCACCGGCCCTTCGAAACTGGCACGGAACACCAGCGCGGCCGACTTGCTCAGTTCAGTGACATCGCCCGGTGCCATGCTGTCGGACAAGCCGGTCAAGGCCTTGTTGCTGGGCTGGGGCAGCGACCAGAGCGGGTCCAGGCGCGGGAAGAACAGAAACAGCAGCAACATCAGCGGAACGGCCTGCAACAACAGTTTGACCGACAACAGGAGCGTGTCCGCAGGCTTGCTGGCAAAGCCAGACTGCTGCAAGCCGATCAGCGCCGCCAGCAAGGTGACGATGGGCAGAATCGTGAATAGCCCCCAGAGCAGCGCATCTTCAAACAGATACCCCACCGCTACGCAAAAGAAGCCGAGGAAAATGAGCACCAGCGCATCGCGGCGGGTCTGCATTTCCAGCATTTTCAGAATGAACGCCGCGATCAGCAACGCCGCCCCTGCGTCCAGCCCCACCAGGCTGCCCCGAGCCAGGAAGATTCCACCCGCAGTGCCCACCAGCAGCCCGGACTTGACCCAGGTGCCGGGCATGCGCACCCGCATGCGAAAGATCTGGATGCGCCAGAAGGTGCAGGCCAGCCACAGCACGATCAACGAAACGGGAACGTGCAGGGAAAACGGCACGATGACCAATGCCTGGGCGATCAGCAGCCAGTTCAGGCTGACCCTGGGGATGGGCTTGGCAAGATTGCCCAGGGTCATGACCGCGCGCCGCTCATGCCCGCACGCCGTACAAAGCCAGTTGGCGCAGGCAGGCTTCACGATGGGCATCGCCGCTGTCCACCGCCGACAGGAAGCCCGGCAGGCGCAGAGCGAACGGCTGCTGGCGTTGCGAAAGTTCCAGCACCCAGTAACACAATCGTGACAGGCGCTCTTCGATGTCGCCGCCCAGCGCCATGAAATCCAGGCACAAATCGTGGCCGGACAGGTCCGTGAACTCCTTGACCATCAGCCCCTGGCCCCGCGACCACGCCTTCCAGTGCATGCGCCGCAGGGAATCGCCGGCCTGCCACGGGCGCAGGCCCTGATAATCGTCGACCCCTTCCCCGCGTGTGGCCTGGCCGTCGTCTTCGGCGTGAGGTTGCACCCCTTGCAGCAATGGCATGCTGCCGGGCACCGGGCGCGGATAGATCAACACCGTCTGCTCCAGATCCAGCCAGCTCCAGGCCCGGAAGATGCCCAGCGGAAAAACGCTCTCCACCCGCAAGCGCGGCGCCCGCAGCCAGCCGCGGTTGATCGCCGGCAGCGTCAGCGCCACCTCCTGCTGACTGTGGGCACCGACATCGGTCTGCTCCAGCTGTTCGGTGTCCCAGCCCAGCGCGATGGCATGATGGCCGCTGCTGATGCTTTCGAGGCGCAGGCGCAGTTGCACCGGCTCGCCGACGAACACCGAGCGGGCGTTGCTGGCGCTGAGCACAAGGCCCGTGAAGTTGCGGTAGGTGTGCAAAATCGCCAGCAGGCCCACCGAGACCATCAGGAAGGTCAGGCCGTAGGCCAGGCTGTTCTGATAATTGATCGAAACCAGCAGCAGCAACACCAGCACGAACGCGTACGTGCCACCGACGCGGGTCGGCAGTATGAAGATTCGACGGTGATTGAGCTCGATCCGCGAGGCCGGGGGGATACGGCGCCCCACCCAACGCTGCCAGACCGGTTTGAACTGTTCGATCAAAGCACCGGCACCTCGCGCAGCAGCCACTGGACCAACGCCCCGCCTCCATGGCCGGTGGGGTCGGTACGCTCGCGCAAGCGATGGCCGATCACCGCAGGCAGGATCGCCTGGACGTCTTCAGGTATCACGTAATCACGACCGATCAACAAGGCCCAGGCCCGCGCCGCCGAAAGAATCGCGAGGCTCGCCCGTGGTGACAGCCCGTAGGCGAACTGCGGCTGGCTGCGGGTGGCGTCCACCAGACGCAGGACATAATCGATCAGCGCATCGCTGGCCCGCACCCGCCGGGCCTCCTCCTGCAAGGCGGCCAACTGCCCGTGATCGATGATCGGCTCGATGCGCGGCAGCAGCTCGCGGCGGGATTCGCTCTGCAGCAGCGCCTTTTCCGCCGAGCGCGCCGGGTAGCCCAGCGACAGGCGCATCAGAAAACGGTCCAGTTGCGACTCGGGCAAGGCAAAGGTGCCGCCCTGGCTGAACGGGTTCTGGGTCGCAATGACAAAAAAGGGATCGGGCAGCAGTCGGGTTGCACCTTCGATGGTCACCTGCCCTTCTTCCATGGCTTCGAGCAACGCGCTCTGGCTCTTGGGCGTGGCGCGGTTGATCTCGTCGGCCAGCACCAGTTCGGCGAAGATGGGCCCTGGATGGAAGGTGAACTGCCCGGTTTCCCGGTTGAAGATCGAGGTGCCGAGGATGTCGCCCGGCAGCAGGTCGGAGGTGAACTGGATACGCTGGAAACTCAGGCCCAAGACTCGGGCCAGGGTATGACTCAAGGTGGTCTTGCCCATGCCGGGCAAGTCTTCGATCAGCAGATGGCCCCCGCCGAGCAGGCAGGTCAGGGCCAATCGCACCTGCGGCTCCTTGCCCAGTACCACCTCGTTGATCGCGTTCAGACACAGATCGAGTTTTCTGCCCATTGGAAGCCTCCCCAGGCGACTGCTCACGGCTCAAGGACCGCAGTAAAGACCTAGCGTACCGCCACTTTAAAATCAGCGTAGGCCTTTTCGCCAGCGCGGGATGGGATTGGGGAAGGATTTATTGCAAAGGCAGTTGAACAAGAGGATCTAGACGCGGCGCAAGCCCGTAGCAGTCCGGCTTGCCGGCGTCAGCGATCTTCAGGACGCCGACGCCGGCAAGCCGGACTGCTACAGGTCCGTGGCATCAGCGCCCGGCGCGGGATTCGCGAATGTAGAACCGCGCCTTCTCGGCCTTCTGGCTGCAGCCTTCGAACGCTTCGAACTGCTGCTGGGTCTTGGCGCCCGTCAGCAACGACAGGGCCTTGGAGTAACTGACGGTGCCGGCAAAGCCTTCGGCCTTGGCCAGGTCCAGCTCGTGCCAGGCGGCATCCAGATTGGTGGCGCAGCTGTCGCGGTAGGCGGTTTTACCGGCGCAGCCTGTAAGAACAAGGGCGAGCAATGGCAGGCAGATCCAGGCTTTCATCGGGTGTTACCTCAACAATGGAAATCGACAATGCGAGTTGGACGGTGCGGCGATGCAAAAGTGCCATAACAGCGCGTCGCAGAGTATCTGTTTTATGTCGCAAGGGTTATACAAACACCTGATGATTCACGGCAGGCTTGGGCGTAGGGTAGAAGCACTGCAACGGGGGACCTGCCAATGAAAAAAAGAATAGCGCTGGTGTTGGGATCCGGCGGGGCCAGGGGGTATGCGCACATCGGGGTGATCGAGGAGCTGGAGCGACGCGGGTATGACATTGCCTGCATCGCCGGGTGTTCGATGGGGGCAGTGGTCGGCGGGATTTACGCAGCCGGAAAATTGCCGCAGTACCGGGCCTGGATTGAAAGCCTCGATTACCTCGATGTGCTGCGCCTGGTTGACGTGAGCTTTCGCTTGGGGGCGATTCGCGGTGAGAAGGTCTTCGGGCAGATTCGCGAGATCGTCGGCGAGGTGAACATCGAGGACCTGCGCATCCCCTATACCGCCGTGGCGACCGACCTGACCAACCAGCAGGAGATCTGGTTCCAGGAGGGCAATCTGCATGCGGCCATGCGCGCGTCGGCGGCGATACCCACCCTTTTCACCCCGGTAGTCCAGGGCAATCGCACCCTGGTGGACGGCGGCCTGCTCAATCCCTTGCCGATCGTGCCGGTGGTGTCCAGCCACTGCGACCTGATCGTGGCAGTGAACCTTAATTCCACCAACCAGAAGCAATACCAGCTCCCGGTGATCGAACGCCCGCCCGCAGTGAAGAAGCGCTTCGACAGCCTGATTGCCTCCATCGGCTCGCATCTGCCGTTTCGGCGCAAGCTGGAGGTGGACGGTGGCGATGTGTTGCGTCTGCAGCAGGACAGCCTCAAAGCCACCGCCGCCGTGCTGCCTGATCCCTGGCCAGGCGCGGGAGGCGAGTCGGCCAATCCTCAAGGCCAGCAACCGGCGGCGGCCCCCACCGAACCCGGCGCGCCAAAATCCGCCAGCGGCGCGGTGATCGTCGATAACGTCGGCCCGGCTTCGCTGCTGGACCTCATCAACCAGAGCTTCGAGGTCATGCAGACGTCACTGGCGCAGTACAAGATTGCCGGTTACCCGCCTGACATCCTGATCAACGTGCCCAAACGGGTTTGCCGGTTTTTCGAGTTCTACAAGGCCCCGGAGTTGATCGCGCTGGGGCGTGAAATCGCGCGGGACACGCTGGATCGGTACGAGCGTGAGCACTAGGCTGAAATCAGCCGATACCCCACCCCCGCCTCGGTCACGATATACCGGGGCGCGGTCGGGTCGTCGGCGAGTTTCTGGCGCAGGTGACCGACGACGATACGCAGGTAATGGGTATCCTCCACGTGGGTCGGTCCCCAGATGTCCTTGAGCAGTTGCTGCTGGGTGATGACCCGCCCCGGATGCCGCGCCAGTTGCGCCAGCACCGCATACTCCTTGCGGGTCAGGGCGACCTCGCTGCCGTCCAGCATCACCCGCCGATACGCAAGGTCCACAGTCAGCGGGCCGATCACCAGCGCCGACTCTGCCTGCCCTGTGTCCGGCGCCTGTCGCAACAGGGCACGGATGCGCGCCAGAAACTCCTGGATGCCGAACGGCTTGGTCACGTAGTCATTGGCGCCTGAATCCAGCGCCCGCACCTTTTCACCCTCGCTGGCGCGCACCGACAACACCAGCACCGGCACCGCCGACCATTCGCGAAACTGGCTGAGCACGTCCTGGCCGTCCATGTCCGGCAGGCCCAGGTCGAGCACCAGCAGATCGGGCTTGTTCAGCGCCGCCTGGCTCAGACCTTCATTGCCGGTGCCGGCTTCCAGCACTTTGTAGCCCTGTGAGGCGAGACTGATGCGCAGGAACTTGCGAATCTGCGGTTCATCGTCGATCACCAGAATGGTTGCCGTCTGGCTCATGGTTTTCCTGTTCAATGGTCACTCAAATCCCGTAGCAGCACGGCCGGGCGGCGCTCCGCTTGCCGGCGTCAGCGATCTTCATGACGCCGACGCCGGCAAGCCGGACTGCTACGGGTCCTCATTTCGTCAGCCGAAGCCTAACCCATTGCCGCCTCGGTTTCCCCCTGCGGCTGCGTCTGCAGCGGCAGGTGCAGGCTGATGCAGGTGCCGCGGCCATCGATGCCCTCGCCCACGCTGATGCGCCCGCCGTGGGCGCCGACCATGCCCTGACAGATCGCAAGTCCCAGCCCCGTGCCCTGCCCGCCACGATCGCCGCGAGCGGCGGTGTAGAACATGTCGAAAATCTTCGCCCGTTCATCTTCAGGGATGCCCGGCCCCTCATCGCTGACCGAAAAAACCAGCTCCTCGGACGAGGCTGTCACCTCCATCTGCAAGCGCCCATGCTGGGGCGAAAAGCGCGCTGCGTTTTCCACCACGTTAATCAGCGCCTGCTCGATGAGCGCTGCATGCACGTAGAGCAACGGCAACTCGACCGGCAGTTCGGTACTGACCTGCAACGGCGCCAGCACTGCACGCAGGCGATTCAGGGTGCTGCCGACGATGTCTGCCGGGGCGACCCAGTCCCGCGCAAGCTTCAGCGCACCGTGGCCCAGGCGGGTCATGTCCAGCAGGTTCTGGATGTAGCGATCCAGGCGCTCGGCCTCATCGCGGGTGCCTTCCAGCAACTCCTGACGATCCGCCCGCGGGATCGCCTCGCCCAGCGCCAGCAGGCTGTCGATGCTGCCGCGCATGGCGGTCAGTGGCGTGCGCAAGTCATGGGAGACCGAGGCCAGCAAGGCGCTGCGCAGTTGTTCGGTTTCGCCATGCAGGCGGGCAGCTTCCAGATCCTCGGCCAGCCGGACGCGGGCCAGTGCCTGACCCAATGGCTGGCTCAGGGCCGTGAGTAAACGTCGGCGCTGCGCGGTGAAACTCTGCCCCGCCCTTGGCCGGGCTCCGAGCAATGCAAGCGGCGCATCGTCCACCCACAGCGGCAGGAACCACCAGGCACCCGACGGCAAGGTGCCGGTGCCCTTGCCCGCCGGCTGGCCGTGCTGCCAGGCCCAGTCGGCGGCGGCGCGTTCGAATTCGGACAACTGCAGGGCGCCGCCGCTTTCCACTTTCCAGCCTTGCTGGTTCGGGTTGTCGAGGATGCACACCTCCAGTTCCTGCCAGCCGGCCAGATGCTGCTCGGCGGCGCTGAGCACGGCCTGGCGGTCGGTTGCAGCAGTGAGGCGCCGGGACAGGTCGAGCAGTTCGCTGGTTTCTTCCTGAGTGTCGCGCAGCGCCTGCAATTGCCGCCGTTGCCGGGCCGCGAGGTTGCCGGTCAGCGCTGCCATCAGCAGGAAGAACAGCAAGGTCAGCACGTCCTCTTCGCGCTGGATGCTCAGGGAGAAATTCGGCGGGATGAACAAAAAGTCATAGGCCAGGAACGACAGCACCGAGCAGACCATCGCCGGGCCCACGCTACTGCGCACCGCCACCAGCAGCACGGCGGCGAGGAATACCAGCGAGATGTTCGGCAGCGCCAACACGCTGGCCACTGCCCACGCCAAGGCACTGGCGCAGATCGTTGCCAGCACTGCCAGCAGGTAGTCGAACCAGGGCGTTGCGCGCGGCGTGTTCGAGCGAGGCTGATCGGGACGCGCTTCGCTGTCCAGCACGTTGATTTCAAGGCCGTGGGCGTTGCGCAACAACCGGGCGGCCAGGCCACCGCCGAAAACCCGACGGCGCAACGAAGGCCGCGACTGCCCCACCAGCACCAGGCTGGCACGACGTTCGGCGGCGTGTTGAATCAGGGTCTTCGCCACTTCCGGCGCACGCAACACAACGACCTCGCCGCCCAGGCGTTCGGCCAGTTGCTGGGCATTTTGCAGGCGGCTGCGGGCGAATTCGTCGAAGAACCTACCGTTGTCGACGTGTACCAGCGTCCACGGCAAATGCCGGCGCTGGGCCACGCGGCTGGCATGGCGCACCAAGCGCTCGGCTTGGGCATCGCCATCGACCCCGACCAAGAGACGGCCGCGTACGGCAGGCGCGGACTGACCCAACTGCCGGTAGCCCAGGGCCAGATCGTTGTCGACCTGGGCTGCGGCCGTCTGCATCGCCAGTTCGCGCAGGGCCGTGAGGTTGGTCTGGGTGAAGAACGCATCGATGGCCGCGCGGGCCTGCTCCGGCACATAGACCTTGCCATCGCGCAGCCGCTCCAGCAGCTCCCGGGGCGGCAGGTCGATCAGCACCAGCTCGAAGGCTTCCTGAAGCACCCAGTCAGGCAGGGTCTCGCGCACCTGCACGCCGGTGATGCCGCGCACCTGATCGTTGAGGCTTTCCAGGTGCTGCACATTGACCGTGGTGTAGACGTCGATGCCCGCCGACAGCAACTCCTGAATGTCCTGCCAGCGCTTGGCATGACGGCTGCCCGGCGCGTTGCTGTGGGCCAGTTCGTCCACCAGCGCCAGTTTCGGCCGGGCCTTGAGCAGACCATCCAGGTCCATTTCTTCGAGCATCACGCCACGGTACTCGCTGCGCAGCATCGGTTGCTGCGCAAGCCCGCCGAGCAAGGCTTCGGTCTCGGTGCGGCCATGGGTTTCCACCACACCCACCAGCACCGAGACGCCCTGGCGCAATTGGGTGTGCGCGGCCTGCAACATGGCGTAGGTCTTGCCCACGCCTGGCGCTGCGCCCAGAAAGACCTTGAGCCGGCCACGGTCGTCCCGGGGAAGTGTGGCCAGCAAGGCGTCGGCGCGGCTGTCTGAATTCACGATGGCTGTCCCGAAGAAATTTGCATATTCGATAATCCCAAGAACGCGCCCATCCTGTGGGAGCGGGCTCGCCCGCGAAGGCGGTTTCAGACAATCGAGGCGATACAGCCAGACCGTCTTCGCGGGCAAGCCCGCTCCCACAGAGTAATGGTGTTCCCATTCAGCTACTTGCCCAACTGCAACTCACTCAAACCCTGATTCAACGCCAGCACATTCACCACCGGCGGGCCGATCAGCGAGTGCGCGGTGTTGGCCACCACCAGCCGCTGCACGGTTTCATGAGGCAGGTGCCGGGCAACGGCAACGCGGGTCACCTGGTAATCGGCCGCAGCCGGCGACAGATGAGGGTCCAGGCCGCTGCCGGAGGTGGTCAACAGGTTCAGCGGCACCGGGCCCTGCCCCTCCACTTTCTCCTGGGCAGCATCATCGCCGATCCGTTTGGCCAACGCAGGGTTGCTCGGCGACAGGTTGCTCGCGCCGCTGGCCACCGTGGCGTAGGCGCCGGCGGACGGACGCGAATGAAACCACTCTTCACCGGTGAAATTCTGCGCGATCAATTCCGAGCCGCGCACCTTGTCCTGGTCGTCATACACCAGGCTGCCATTGGCCTGTTCCGGGAACGCCACCTGGGCGACACCGGTCACCACCAGCGGATAAGCCACACCGGTGATCAGGGTCATCAGCACAATCAGGCTCACAGCGGGACGCACTATAGTCGACATCTCTTAATCCTCGATCAAATCAGTGGCTGCGGGGGTTGCCCTGTGGCCATGCCGCCCGCAGCGCAGGTATCGGTTACACCAGGTGCAGCGCGGTCAGCAGCAGGTCGATGAGCTTGATCCCTACAAACGGCACCACGATCCCGCCCAGCCCGTAGATCAGCAGGTTGCGCCGCAGCAGATGCGCCGCGCTCGCCGCCTGCACGCGCACGCCACGCAGGGCCAGGGGAATCAGCACCACGATAATCAGCGCGTTGAACACGATGGCGGAGAGAATCGCGCTCTGGGGGCTGGCCAGGTGCATGATGTTGAGTACGCCCAGTTGCGGGTAGATCGCCGCGAACAGCGCCGGCAGAATCGCGAAGTACTTGGCCACGTCGTTGGCAATCGAAAAGGTGGTCAGCGCGCCACGGGTCACCAGCAGTTCCTTGCCGATCTGCACCACGTCCAGCAGCTTGGTGGGGTCGCTGTCCAGATCGACCATGTTGGCTGCTTCCCGCGCCGCCTGAGTGCCGTCGTTCATCGCCATGCCGACGTCCGCCTGGGCCAGCGCCGGGGCATCGTTGGCGCCGTCGCCACACATCGCAACCAGACGCCCGTCGTTCTGCTCCTGACGAATGCGCTCCAGCTTTTTCTCAGGCGTCGCTTCGGCCAGCACGTCATCGACCCCCGCCTCGGCAGCAATCGCAGCGGCGGTGAGCGGGTTGTCGCCGGTCACCATCACGGTGCGAATCCCCAGCTTGCGCAGTTCGTCGAAACGCTCGCGAATGCCGGGCTTGACCACGTCCTTGAGGTGAATGGCGCCCAGCAGCTTGCCGTCGCCACACACCAGCAGCGGCGTGCCACCGGTCTTGGCGATCTTGTCGATTTCCCGGGCAAGCGGTGCAGGCAGGTCGCTGCGATCACGGCCAAGAAACGCCAGCAGCGAATCCACAGCGCCCTTGCGGAACACGCGACCGTCGTAATCGACGCCGGACAACCGGGTTTCGGCGCTGAAGGGTACGGCGGTCAGCTGGCTCGCCGCAGGTTCGGCGAACTGGTGCAGTGCACGCAGGTATTCGACGATGGATTTGCCTTCGGCGGTGTCGTCAGCCAGCGAGGCCAGCAGCGTGCCTTCGCTCAGTTCCTTGCCACTGACGCCAGGCGCCGCATACACCGCCGCGCAACGACGGTTGCCGAAAGTGATGGTGCCGGTCTTGTCCAGCAGCAGGACGTGCACGTCCCCCGCTGCTTCCACTGCGCGGCCGGATTTGGCGATCACGTTCAGGCGCACCAGGCGGTCCATGCCGGCGATGCCGATGGCCGACAGCAGGCCACCGATGGTGGTAGGGATCAGCGTCACCAGCAGCGCCACCAGGAACACCAGCGGCAGGTCACCGCCGGCGAAATGGGCGAACGGCTGCAGGGTCACGACCACCAGCAGGAAGATCAGGGTCAGGCCGATCAGCAGGATGTCCAGCGCCACTTCGTTGGGGGTTTTCTGGCGCTTGGCGCCTTCGACCAGGGCGATCATGCGGTCCAGGGTCGACTCGCCAGGGTTGGCGCTGATGCGCACCAGCAGCCAGTCGGACACCAACCGGGTGTTGCCGGTGACCGCCGAGCGATCACCGCCGGACTCACGAATCACCGGCGCGGATTCACCGGTGATCGCCGCCTCGTTGACCGCCGCGATGCCTTCGATGACCTCGCCGTCACCGGGAATCAGCTCCCCGGCTTCGACGCGCACCACATCGCCCTTGCGCAGGGTGCTGGCGTTCACCGTGATGTACGCACCGGTCGCCCCTTGCAGGCGCGCCTTGAGGCCCTCGGTCCCGGCCTTGAGGCTGTCGGCCCGCGCCTTGCCACGGCCTTCGGCCAGTGCTTCGGCGAAGTTGGCGAACAACACGGTGAACCACAGCCACAGGGCGATCTGCACGGCGACAAAGGTCGGCACGGCAGGATTGGGAATCACACACAGGATCGTGGTCAGGATCGCTGTCAGTTCGACCACCAGCATCACCGGCGCGCGTTGCAACTGGCGCGGGTCGAGCTTGACGAAGGCTTGAATCAGCGCCGGGCGCCACAGTTGGGCGAAACCGGTTTTGGCCGACTCCGTCACCGGCTGTTGAGCATTTTTGATTACAGGTGCAGGCATGTTCATGATTCGGTCCTCAGAAACCCAGGCTCAAATGTTCGGCAATCGGCCCCAGCGCCAGGGTCGGCAGGAAGGTCAGGCCGCCCACCAGCAGGATGGTGACGGTCAACAGGCTCACGAACAGCAGGCCATGGGTCGGGAAACTGTTCAGGCCCAACGGCGCGGTTTTCTTCGCTGCAAGGCTGCCTGCGAGGGCCAGCACCGGCAGGATGTAGCCGAAGCGGCCGATGAACATCGCAAGGCTCAGCATCAGGTTGTGGAACAGCGTATTGGCACTGAAACCGCCGAATGCCGAGCCGTTGTTGGCGGTGGCCGAGGTGTAGGTGTAAAGCAGCTGGCTGAAGCCGTGGGGGCCGGGGTTGCTCACCGCACCGGCAGGCCCCGGCAGGGACGCCGCCAGCGCACCCAGCACCAGCACGCCCACCGGCATCACGATCAGCGTCGCGACCAGCAGCTTCACTTCCCGCGCCTGCAGCTTCTTGCCCAGGTATTCCGGGGTGCGGCCAATCATCAAACCGGCCAGGAACACGGCGATCAGCACGTTGAGCAACATCCCGTACAGCCCGGCACCCACGCCACCGAAGATCACCTCGCCGACCATCATGTTGGCCAGGGCGATCATGCCCGTCAGCGGGTTGAGGCTGTCGTGCATGCCGTTGACCGAGCCGTTGGAGGCAGCAGTGGTGGTGGTCGCCCACAACACGGTGGCGGTGGTGCCGAAGCGGGTTTCCTTGCCTTCCATCGGCGCGGTCTGCTCGACCGAAGCGGCGTTCAGCGTCGGGTTGGGCTGGTATTCGGACCAAAGCGCCGTGGCGCCGCCGATCAGGAACAGCGCCAGCATGCAGGCGATGATCGCGCGGCTCTGGCGCATGTCCTTGACGTAATGGCCAAAGGTGAACACCAGCGCCACCGGAATCAGGATGATCGACACCAGCTCAAAGAGGTTGCTCCAGGCCGTCGGGTTCTCGAACGGGTGCGCCGAGTTGACGCCGAAGAAACCGCCGCCGTTGGTGCCCAGTTGCTTGATCGCGATCTGGCTGGCCGCCGGGCCCAGGGGAATGGTCTGGTCGGCGCCTTGCAGGGTCACGGCATCAACGTAATGGGCGAAGGTTTGCGGTACGCCCTGCCAGACCAGGAACAGCGCCAGCACGATGCACAGCGGCAGCAGGCCGTAGAGGGTGGCGCGGGTCATGTCGGCCCAGAAGTTGCCCAGGTGTTGGGTCGAGCGGCGGCCGATCCCGCGACAGAACGCGACCAGCACCGCGATACCGGTGGCGGCGCTGACAAAATTCTGCACGGTCAGGCCGGCCATCTGGCTCAGGTAGCTCAGGGACGACTCGCCGCTGTAGCTCTGCCAGTTGGTGTTGGTGACGAAGCTCATCGCCGTGTTGAACGCCAGCGACCACTCCATCCCAGGCAAGCCTTGGGGGTTGAGGGGCAGTGCGCCCTGAAACAGCAGAATCGCGAACAACGCGACAAAACCCGCCAGGTTGAACGCCAGCAGGGCCAGGGTGTAGGTTTTCCAGTTCTGCTCGACCTTGGGGTCGACGCCCGAAAGGCGATAGCAGATGCGCTCCACCGGCCCCATCACCGGGGTCAGAAAAGTGCGTTCACCTTCCATGACATTGTAGTAGAAACGGCCCAGCAACGGCGCGGGCAGCAGCACCAACGCAAAAAAGGCCAGGATCAGCAGATAGTCATACCCGTGCATGGCCGTCACTCCTCGACCCGGCCAGCGCGCAGCAGCGCCACCAGCAAGTACACGAACAACCCTGCCGCCAACAGCAGTGACACCCCATCCAGAACGCTCATGAAAAAACTCTCCGTCATACGGCGATTGCCGTGTGTAGGAATTGTCGTCATGAGGGGTGTAAAGGAACGAGATCGAGGGTAGGCACGGGGCATAAAGAAAGCGTAAAGAACCTCACCAAGCGCCTCATTCCGTGTGGGAGCCGCCTTGGTAGCGAATGCATTTCTTCAAACACATTCATGTTCACTGACACCGCGCCTTCGCCACCAAGGCGGCTCCCACGGCCTTCGGCCAGAAGCGAACGCGCCGCCCTTATCGCTTGTAGCTTTTCTGATACATTCAAGACATCGCGCCGACACCCGACAGGCTCACCCTTCCGCCCCGCTCGCCTGCGCAGTAGCATGGCAGCGTCGTTCCTCACTCGCGGCCCTCCCGGCGGCATCACATGGCGGCAGCAACATGCAAACGACCCCTGACAGCAACACCGCCAACGCACCGGCTGAAGAGCGGCGCTGGAACACCCGCGCGCTGATCGTCGATGACGACGTGCCGATCCGCGAACTGCTGTGCGACTACCTCGCCCGCTTCAATATCCAGAGCACCGGCGTCACCGATGGCAATGCCATGCGCCAGGCCCTGGCCGAGGAAACCTACGACGTGGTGGTGCTGGACCTGATGCTCCCGGGCGAAGACGGCCTGTCGCTGTGCCGCTGGCTGCGCAGCACCTCTGACATCCCGATCCTGATGCTGACCGCCCGCTGCGAGCCGACCGACCGTATCATCGGCCTGGAACTGGGCGCCGACGACTACATGGCCAAGCCCTTCGAGCCTCGCGAGCTGGTGGCGCGCATCCAGACCATCCTGCGCCGGGTGCGCGACGACCGCACCGAAGAGCGCACCACCTTGCGCTTCGACAACTGGCGCCTGAACAGCGTGCTGCGCCAACTGACCGCGCCCGACGGCCTTGTCGTGCCGCTGTCCAACGCCGAATTCCGCCTGCTGCGCGTGTTCCTCGAACGCCCGCGCCGGGTATTGAACCGCGAACAACTGCTCGACGCCGCCCGTGGCCGCTCCATCGAGGCATTCGATCGCAGCATTGACCTTTTGGTCTCGCGCCTGCGCCAGAAACTGGGTGACGATCCCAAGTCCCCGCAACTCATCAAGACCGTGCGTGGCGAAGGCTATATGTTCGACGCCAGGGACATTGGTTGATCCGCTCGGCCGACACCCTCTTCGCCCGCCTGTTCGGCGGCGCGCTGCTGGCCATCGTTCTGGCGCACCTGCTAGCGTTCATCTGGTTTCATCACTACGGCCCGGCGATGCCGCCACCACCCCCGGCGGCCTATCAGAACGCCCAGCCTGCGGGGGAGCAGAGTGAACTGTCTTCGGCCCTCGACGCCCTGCGCCCGCCTCCGCCGCCGCCGGGGCGCCCGCCGTTTTTGGGCATTCCGCTGATTCCGCTGTTCTTTCAATTGGTCACCCTGGTGATTGCCGCCTGGTTCGGGGCCAAGGCCTTGAGCCGGCCGGTTCAGCGCATCAGTGACGCCGCCGAGCGACTGAGTGAAAACCTCGACAGCCCGCCGCTGACGGTTACAGGTCCTCGGGAAGCGCGTCAGGCTGCAGCGACGTTCAACCTGATGCAGGAACGTATTCGTGACCAGGTGCAACAACGCGGGCGCATGCTGGCCGCTGTTTCCCACGACCTGCGCACTCCCCTGGCACGGCTGAAACTGCGCGTCGAACAGATCGAGGAGCCCAAGCTGCACGGCCAGATGACCCAGGATCTGAACGACATGATCGGCATGCTCGACGCGACCCTGACCTACCTGAACGAACAGCGCACCAGCGAGGCCCTGCAGTATTTCGATGTGCAGGCCTTGATCGAATCGCTGACCGAAAACGCCCAGGACAACGGTGACGATGTCGAGGCCAGCGGCACCTGCAAGCCGCTGAAATCCCAACCCATGGCCCTGCGCTCCTGCCTGCACAACCTGATCGACAACGCCTTGCGGTATGCCGGCCATGCGCGGGTGATGATCGAGGATGCAAGCGACAGGCTGCAAGTGCGCGTGGTCGATCAAGGCCCGGGCATTGCGCCAGAGTTGCGCGAAGCCGTGTTCGAGCCTTTCTACCGCGTCGAGGGTTCGCGCAATCGCAACTCGGGCGGCGTCGGCATCGGCATGACCATCGCCCGGGAGGCCGCGCGGCGCATGGGTGGCGACTTGCGGCTGGAAGAGACGCCAGGGGGCGGCCTCACGGCTGTGCTCGACCTGCCACGAATCTGATCGCCTTGATCGTTCCCACGCTCTGCGTGGGCACGATCAAGCCCGAAGGTATTGACTGCGTTACAAACTCCACACACCCACGACACCCGCACCCCCGACGCTGCATAAGCCGGTAAACCGAGCCGGCTCCATCCATTCGAAGGGAGGCAGTCCGATGATCTCAGGCATCAGCGGCAGCAGTAGTTATTCCGGGTACGCCAGCTCAAGCAGCACCACCAGCACCGACAAGAGCAAGAAATTCGCCGAGGATCTGCTCAAGAAACTCGACAGCAATGGCGACGGCAGCATCGACAAGGATGAGCTGAGTTCGGCCTTGTCTTCCGACTCCAAGGACGGGATCACGGTCAGTCTGAGCAAGGCGTTCGGCGATCTGGACAGCAACGATGATGACAGCCTGGACGCCGATGAACTGGCCGCCATGCCCCCACCGCCGCCACCGCCCATGCAGCTGGACGCAGGCTCGGCCGCAGACCAGGCCCAGGACCTGCTCAGCGCGCTGGATACTGATGGCGACGGCAGTGTCAGCAGCGATGAACTCACCGCGGCCTTGAGCAGCACGGACAGCAGCGCCAACAGCAGCCAGGTGTTCGATGCACTGGATACCAACCAGGACGGCACCGTCAGCCTCGACGAACTGACCGCCAGCTTGCAGACCCAGCAGCCGCCTCTACCACCGCCTACCCAGAGTTCCAGTGACCTGTTCAGCAGCCTGGACGCTGACGGCGATGGCAGCATCACCGAGTCAGAGCTGACCACTGCCCTGCAAGGCAACAGTTCGAGCACCGACTCGAACACCACCCAGCAGGCCACCGAGGCGCTGAACCGCATGGTCGCGGCCATCAGCCAAAGCTACAACCTCACCAGCAGCGCGACGGCGGGCAAGTACGTGAGTACTTCTGCCTGACGAAAAAAGACCGCCGCCGGGTGAGTGCCCGACGGCGGTCATTTTTTACGTCCGGATTATTTGGGCAGTTGCCTGGCCCGGCTGTCAGCCACCCAGTCCAGCAGCAGGCTGTAGGCCACCGCCAGCAAGGTCGGACCGATAAACAGGCCGATGAACCCGAAGGCCAGCAATCCGCCGAACACGCCCAGCAGCACGATCACCAGTGGCAGGTTGCCGCCTCGGCTGATGAGGTACGGTTTAAGCACGTTGTCCACGCCACTGACGATGAACGTGCCCCACAGGCCAAGAAACACTGCCATCCCGTACTCACCTTTCCAGGCAAGCCACGCCGTGGCCGGAATCCAGAGCAGCGGCGGGCCCATGGGCACCAGGCTGAGCAGAAAGGTGCCGATACCCAGCACCAACGCCCCCGGCACACCCGCAATGAGGAAACCGATCAGCGCCAGGACCGCCTGCGCCGCCGCAGTGCCGATCACGCCATTGACCACCCGTTGCACCGTACCCGCCACCAGATCGACGTAGTACTGCGCACGATCACCGATCAGCCGCTCCAGCAGGCTGAGGACGAACGCCGCCAGTCGTGGCCCGTCGCGGTAGAAAAAAAACACGAAAACGATGCTCAGGGTCAGCTCGAGAATCCCGCCGCCGATCTGCGCGCTGCGGGCCAGCAGCCAGTTGCCCACCTGCCCCAGATACGGCTTGATGCTGGCCAGCAATGCCGCGCCCTGCTGATCGATGGTGGTCCAGTAGCCCACCAGTCGCTCGCCCACCAGGGGAATGTTGCCCAGCCAGGTGGGAGGATCGGGCAGGCCATCGACCTGCACGTCCTTGACGAACACCGTGGCATCACGCACGTGATCCGCCAGGTTGAAACCCAGCCACACCAGGGGCGCCGCCACCAGCAGCATCCAGCCCAGGGTCAGGATGCCTGCGGCCAGGGATTCGCGGCCATTCAATGCGCGGGTCAGCAGACGCATCAGCGGCCAGCTGGCGAAGGCCAGCACCGCGCCCCAGAACAGCGCCGACCAGAACGGCGCCATCACCCACAGACAGGCGCCCAGCAAGGCGAGCAGAAGAATCTGCACCAACAGGCGGTCGTTATTGAGCATGGATCAGTCCGCCGAAAAGAAATCGAGAGTGTTCAAGCATAAGCGCGAACGCCGAACTTCGCCGTTCCCCTTGGCAATGCCAATGATAGAACCTGCATTACCGGATGAGTTCGATGGCCAGCCCCCGGGTTTGCGCGGCGCCGATTTCAAGACGCGCGGCCCGCACCCCAGCGTCGGTGAGTGCCTGACGCCAGGCTTCGCTTTGCGCGCCTGACAGGGTCACGCGGACCGTGCTGTCCAGGTTCAGGCCGCGTGACAACAGGGTGATCCAGGGCTGCGCCGGAGCACCGCTGAGCATCGGCAAATCGAGATCCCCTGTGCTTTTGAGCTCGCGCAGCAAGGTCGCGGAGGTCGGGAGCAGCTCGCCCAATGGTGCACTGGCCTGAAACTGCTCGACATGCAGCATCGCCCGACGGTTACCCCGAGTGATGCTGTACAGCGCTACCAGCGTGTCGTTGGCAGGTTCCGCCAGACGCAGCAGCAGGTAGGCCTGTCCGTTGTCAGCACCGTACAGGCGGGCGTTGCCGAAGACTTCGTTGGCCCACAGGCTGCTCTCGCCGCAATCGCGAGCCTGACACCAGAACAACAACTGCGCGCCCTGCGTCTGCAGCGCCTCGCGGGCGGCGGTAAATGCTTCGTCGGCAGAACGCTCGGCGGGCAATTGGTAGGTCACGGACGCCGCATTGCCCCGGGCAGCCACCTGCCCGTCGAAGCGCAACTGGCCGCTTATCTTGCGGATCGAGCCCATGGGGTAGATGCGTTCGAGTTCGACAGCGGGTTTGTAATCGACGATTTCAGCATCGGTGGGGCGCGGCACAATGGAAAAATCCTGGCTGCCCGCGACGTCAGCGGCCTGGCTGACGCTGGCGAAGCCGGTCAGGCACAGCAGCAACCCGAGCGCGTACGCACGCCCCATTGGGAGGTTCATAGGCCAGCCATCGGCGGGCACACAAAAACCGGCGCGCTGTGCCGGCTTTGTGAGGGAATACGGGTGGATGAATGAGTGAAGCGTGTGCAGTGGTCCATCGGGCAGTCTCCTGTTTCTACCCACCCAGCGTCGGCAGTTGCGCCGCGCAAGTCAAGAAACGGCGAAGAACCGATTGAAACAGTCTGCAACAGCGTGTGTACCCGCCTCGTCATTCAGATGCAAATGGTGGCCGCCAGGCAAGACACTGACGGCAAATGGCACGCTGGCCAGCAGCTCCTTGTTCTGTGCCAGCATGCCCTCCTCGGCCACCACCAGGTGCGCAGGACAGCGCACCGCGTTGACGAAGGACATCGCCTGGGCGCGCGTGAGCCGGGTCGGCGACGCGAGGGTCAGGCGGCTGTCGCTGCGCCAGGTATAGCCGCCGGGCACGGGCATCAGGCCGCGCTGGGCCAGCAGCTCGGCCGCTTCACGACTGACCGCAACCATGCCTCGCATGCGCGCCTCCACAGCGCGATCCATGTCCTGATACACCGGTTTGCGCTTGTTGAACTGATTGAGTTGCGCCTGCAAGGCGGCGCCCATCCGCTCAGCTGCAGCCTCAGGCTCGCCAAGGGGCGGGATCAGCCCGTCGATCAGCGCCAGGCGGTTGACCCGATCCGGCACCGCGCCCGCCAGGATCACCGACACGATGGCCCCCAGCGAGTGCCCCAGCAGGGAAAATTTCTCCCAACCCATCTGCTGCGCCACCTGCAGCACGTCATGGGCGTAGTCGGGCAGGCCGTATCCGGCGCCAGGCGGGCGGTGATCGGAATGCCCATGCCCGGCCATGTCCAGCGCCAGGATGCGCAGGCCTTTGAGCCGGGGCGCCAGGCGGGCGAAGCTGTTGGCGTTGTCCAGCCAGCCATGCAAGGCAATCACCGGCAGGCCGTCCTGGGGACCAAACAGGTGCGCCGCCAGTTCGATATGGGGCAGGCTCAGGCGTATTTCTTCCACCGAACAGCTCATGCGCGGGCTCGCTGGCTGCCCTGTAATTCGCTGGCGTTCAGCGCTCTCTCGGACCAGCGGGAAAACAGTTTCTTGAGCATCTGTGCGGTGTCCTCGGGATGTTCCAGCGGGAACATGTGCCCGCCCGGTACCGAAAGATACTCGCCTTCGCGCATGCTTTTCACCGACATCGCATGATGGCGGCGAACCACATCACTGTGCTCGCCGCGCACCATCGCCAGCGGCACCCGCAGATGCCGGGCCATGCCGGGACTGGTGTGCGGGACGCTGCGGTAGATGCTGATTTCGGTGGCCGGGTCGAAACGCAGGCGCAACTGCTCGCCGTCAGGCTCCAGACCATGCAGCAGATAAGCTTCGAAACACTCGGGATCAAAACGACGAAACAGGCTTTTGCCGGTGAAATAGTGTCGGGCGGCGTTCAGGTCGCTGAACACCTCGCGTCGCCCCAGGGTGCGTCCCGCTGGCGTGATGCGGTCGATGAAACCGAAACGCTTGGCCGCGCGAATCATCCATTGATCAAAGCGCGTGAGCACCGGAGAGTCGAGCATGACCACCCCGCGATACAACTCGGGATGACGCAAGGCGGCGTGGTAATGCAGCACCCCACCCAGCGAATGCCCCACCCCCCAGACCGGTTGCGGCTGCTGCGACAGATGGTGGATCAGTTCATCAACCAGGTTGGGCCAGTTGTCAGTGACCGGAAAACGCGGATCGTGGGCGTGCTGGCCCAGGTGGACGATTTCATACTCGTCACCCAGCGCGGCGAACAACTTGCCATAGGTCGCCGAAGGAAAGCCGTTGGCGTGAGCGAAAAAAACGGGTTGGGTCATGCCGGCGTGTCCAGTAAGCCTCGATCAGGGCTCAATTGTGCGCACCGCCCCGTGATAGCGGCAATGACCGGAACTGCCATCGGGGATGACACTCCGGTCATGGGAGCCAGGTGCGCATCAGCGCGCTGGCGGCTGCTCGCCGTGGGGCACCACGGCGACGGTCAGGCGCGAGATGCAACTGGCCTTGCCGTCATCGCTGGTCAGGCGGATGTCCCACACGTGGGTCGTGCGGCCGATATGCACCGGATGCGCCACCGCCGTCACCCGCCCGCTGCGCAGGCCGCGCAAGTGGTTGGCGTTGACTTCAATGCCCACGCAGAAGTACTTGCTGGTGTCGATGACCAGGTAACTGGCACTGGAGCCTACGGTTTCGGCCAGCACCACCGATGCCCCGCCGTGCAAC
>Ga0207713_1000221_pt1 | contig 76659 bp, 68 predicted proteins | sample KBSS64metaG_FD_184404 | JGI IMG/M metagenome (GOLD analysis project Ga0207713, IMG submission 184404) | Switchgrass rhizosphere microbial communities from Kellogg Biological Station, Michigan, USA - KBS S6-4 metaG (SPAdes) (version 2) | ecosystem: Host-associated > Plants > Roots > Rhizosphere >...
CAATGGGATTCCTTCAGCGACGAGCGCAAGCGCAAATGGCTCAAGATCGCGTCGCGTTACCCAAAAATGTCGCCGGAAGCGCAAAAACGCCTGCATGAGCGCATGGCCGAATGGGTCCGCATGACGCCCGATCAGCGGCGCGTCGCTCGCGAGAATTACCAGGTGTCGAAGGAATTGCCGCGCGAAGCTCGTCAGAACGCGTGGAAGACCTATCAGGAACTGTCCGAGGACCAGAAGGCCCGCCTCGCCGCCAGCGAGCGCAGGCGCCGGCCCAGCGTGGTCAGCGCGCCGCCTTCGGGCAAGAGCGAGATCAAGGGGCTCGACCGGCTCGTGATCGCCCGCGAGCATGGCGCGAGCGGCGCGGCGGCAGCGAGCGCCGCGGCCGCCGCGTCGTTGCCGAGTCCGACCCTCACGCCGGCGATTCCGGCCGCGGGCAGTTTCGTGCCCGCCACGCCGCTGCCGGTTTCGCCGGCCGAAGCGCCGTCGATCTTCAACGGCTCCTGAGCCGCGCCCGACCGTGTCCCAGCCGCTCGCGAGTTCGTCCTTGCCCGCCGGGTCGTCCGGCACCGTTCCCACCGTTCGCCGGCGCCTCGCGGCGCTCCTCTACGAAGCAATGCTCCTGTTCGGCGTCGTATTCATCGCCGGCTATCTGTTCAGCACGCTGACGCAGCAGCGCAACGGCCTGGCCCACCACAATCTTCTCGCGGCATGGATCGGCCTCGTGGTCGGGCTGTACTTCGTCTGGTTCTGGACCCACAGCGGCCAGACGCTGCCGATGAAAACCTGGCGCCTGCGCGTGGTCGCCGCTGACGGCGCACCGCTTTCCACCGCACGCGCGATCGTCCGCTACGTGCTGGCGTGGCTGTGGTTCCTGCCGCCGCTCGCGCTGCATCCGCTGCTCGGGCTCCGCGTGCCGCAAACGCTGGCGGTCGCCGCGGTGTGGTTCGTCCTGTGGGCCGCCACCGGCCGCTTCGGTGCGCAGCGTCAATTCCTGCACGACCGCCTCGCCGGCACGCGTGTGATCAGCGTCGTGCGCTGAGCACGCGCCTCGCCTCGCTCCGCCATTCACACCACCTCCCCGCTCTCAGCGCGGTAATAAGAACTTCTCGTGACTGTCACGGCAGGGTCACGCGCAACTGGCGCAATACGGGCACCGCAACTCGACGCGTGAGCCATGGACCCCAAAACGTCCGCGACGTCCCTGTTCCGCCAGACCGGCCCGAGCGTCGACGCCGTCGCGTTCCGCCCGGAACCCAATCCCGGTCACGGCTTGCCGCTGCCCGTGGCGTCGCTGCCGCACGACGCGCATGCCGGCCATCACGATGAAGAGCACGCCGAGCCGCATCGTTACCGCACCATCTGGCTCTCCGACATCCACCTCGGCTCGAGCGGCTGCCAGGCGCCCTATCTGCTCGACTTTCTGCGCCATAACGAGTCGGAGTATCTGTACCTCGTCGGCGACATCATCGACGGCTGGCAGTTGAAGAAAGGCTGGTACTGGCCGCAGGCGCACAACGACGTCGTGCAGAAGGTGCTGCGCAAGGCGCGCAAGGGCACCCAGGTCATCTACGTGCCCGGCAACCACGACGAAGCCGCGCGCCAGTTCTGCGACCTCGCGTTCGGCGACATCCACGTGCGCGGCGAGGCGTTTCACACGACGCTCGCCGGCAAGCGCCTGTGGATCGTGCACGGCGATCTGTTCGACGGCGTGATCCAGCATGCCAAGTGGCTCGCGTATCTCGGCGACACGCTCTACACGATGATCCTGATCCTGAACCGCTGGTTCAACCGGATCCGCAGCCGGCTCGGTTTTCCGTACTGGTCGCTGTCGCAGTACCTGAAGCATCAGGTGAAGAACGCGGTGAATTTCATCTCGTCGTTCGAGCGGGTCATGACCGACGAAGCGCGCCGCCGCGGCTGCGACGGCGTGGTCTGCGGACACATTCACAAGGCCGAGATACGCGACATCGACGGCGTGCTGTATTGCAACGACGGCGACTGGGTCGAAAGTCTGTCGGCGCTCGTCGAGACGTATGAAGGCGAACTCAAGGTGATCTACTGGACCGTGATGCGCGCGCCGGAAGTGCGCGCGCAAAAGGCCCAGGCGACCGCGTAGTCCCTCTTAACTTCCAAGGGCGCAAACCGATGAAGATCATGATCGTCACCGACGCATGGGAACCGCAGGTCAATGGCGTCGTGCGCACGCTGAAGAACACCACGCGCGAACTCAGCGCGCTCGGGCACCGCGTCGATCTGCTCACGCCGCTCGAATTCCGGACGATTCCGTGTCCGACCTATCCTGAGATTCGCCTCTCGCTGCTGCCGCGCCGCAAGGTTCGCCAGCGTATCGACGAATTCGCGCCCGACGCGCTGCACATCGCCACCGAAGGTCCGCTCGGCATGGCCGCGCGCGCGTATGCGATCCAGCACAAGCTGCCGTTCACGACCGCTTATCACACGCGCTTTCCGGAGTATGTGCAGGCGCGCTTCGGCATTCCGCTCGCCGCGACCTACAAGTTCCTGCACTGGTTTCACAAGCCCTCGCTCGCCGTGATGGCGCCGACGCCCGTCGTGAAGCAGGACCTCGAAAAATTCGGCTTCACGAATGTCGTGCTGTGGACGCGCGGCGTCGATCTCGACATCTTTCACCCGATGGACTCGAAGGTGCTCAACACCGCGCGGCCGATCTTTCTGTATGTGGGACGCGTGGCGGTCGAGAAAAACGTCGAGGCGTTTCTGAAGCTCGATCTGCCCGGCTCGAAGTGGGTCGCCGGCGAAGGCCCCGCGCTCGCCGAACTGAAGTCGCGCTATCCGCAAGTGAATTATCTGGGCGTGCTCACGCAAGCCGAACTGGCCAAGGTGTACGCGGCCGCCGACGTGTTCGTGTTCCCGAGCCGCACCGACACCTTCGGGCTCGTGCTGCTCGAAGCCCTTGCGTGCGGCACGCCGGTCGCGGCCTATCCGGTGACCGGTCCGATCGACGTGCTCGGCGACGGCGGCGCGGGCGCGATGCATGAAGACCTGCGCGAAGCCTGCCTCGAAGCGTTGAGGATCGACCGCAACCATGCGCGCGCGTGGGCCGAGCGCTTCTCGTGGGCGGCGGCGTCCGAGCAATTCGCGGCGCATCTCAAACCGCTGCCGCACGCGTCGTATCGCGAGGAAAGCGCCGCCGTGTGACGCGGCGCGCCGAACCGCTCATGCGAGAAAGAAACGCTACCGTGACGCACGCGACGAACGGCGCGGCGCGCACCCCGCGCACCTCGCGCACCTCGCGCACTACGCGCTCCCTTCGCGCCACCGAGGCCGACGCCGCCAGCGTCGAACCGTTCGACGACGTGCGCGAGCCCGAGATGCCAGATCATGCGGGCGATGCGAACCATGCGCATGGCATCAACGGGATGAACTCGTCGAATGACAACCACGGCGACCCTCGCCACGAACCCCTCAGCCCCGACGATCCGCTCGCGCCGCTACCCTTCAACCCGTACAAGGGCAATCGCGGCCTCACCCGCGCCTGGCATGCGATGAAAAACTCGCTGGCGGGGTTTCGCGTCGCGATCCGCGAGGAAAGCGCGTTTCGCCAGGAGCTCACGCTTGCCGCGATCCTGATTCCATGCGGCGTGCTGGTTCCGGTGGAGCCGGTGGCGCGCGTCCTGCTGCTCGGCTCGGTGCTGCTGGTGCTGATCGTCGAGTTGCTGAATTCGAGCGTCGAGGCGGCCATCGACCGCATCTCGCTGGAGCGCCACGAACTGTCGCGGCGCGCGAAGGATCTCGGCAGCGCCGCGGTGATGGTCGCGCTCGGCATGTGTCTGATGACCTGGCTGCTGATCGTCGGGCCGCTCGTCGTCGCGTGGGTCAAGGCGTGGCTGGCGGCATCGCCATGAAAACCGCGGCATCCCTCGTGAATGCGCGCTGAAAACGCCCGAGGGAATGAAAACCCTGAGTCTCCGTTCGAGATAAGAACGGTCGGTTTATAATCGTCCGACAGTCCCACAAGAAAACGCTGGGCCGCTCCCTGGTTTTCTTGCCCCTTTGGGGAACCTGCCGCGCAGCGGCAAGTTTCGGGGCGCTCAACGATACCAACCGCGTCCGGGTGGATCACGCAGCGGCGACATGCCGCCGCGCGCCTAGCCCGGCGTTACCAGGGCCGGACGATATGGAAGCCAAACCTCCCCGCCGCACCCGCGAACGGATTCTCGAACTGTCGTTGAAGCTGTTCAACGAAATCGGCGAACCGAACGTCACGACAACGACGATCGCCGAGGAAATGGAGATCAGCCCAGGCAACCTGTACTACCACTTCCGCAACAAAGACGACATCATCAACAGCATCTTCAGCCAGTTCGAGCAGGAGATCGAAAAGCGTCTGCGCTTTCCCGAAGACCATCGCGCGACCATCGACGAGATGTGGTCGTACTTGCAGTACATGGTCGATTTCACGTGGCGCTACCGCTTTTTGTATCGCGATCTGAACGACCTGCTGGCGCGCAACCGCACGCTCGAAACGCACTTCAAGCAGATCATCAGCCACAAGGTGCGCTTTGCGAGCCAGTTCTGCGAGCAGCTCGTGGCCGACGGCGAAATGGTCGCCACGCCGCAAGAGCTGCACGTCATCGCCACCAACATCGGCGTGATCGCCACGTACTGGCTGTCGTACCAGTTCGTGATGAACCCGCGCAAATACAACGAGCAGGAAACGATTCGCGCGGAACTGCATCAGGTGAGCGTGCAGATCGTGTCGCTGATGGCGCCTTACCTGCGTGGCCGCTCGCGGCAGATTTTCGACGACCTCGTGTCGGGCAAGCTGCCCAAGCGCGAGTTTTACGACTACCTGCCGCCCAAGGAAGGCGCCGCGCCCCGCAACGAACCGAAGGACGTTTAAGCATGAAGTCGGTGTGTGTGTATTGCGGCTCCGCCAATGGAGCCAAACCGTTGTATGCCCAAGCCGCGCGCGCATTCGGCCGCGCGCTGGTGCAGGCCGATCTGGCGCTGGTCTACGGCGGCGGCAAGGTCGGCCTGATGGGCGTGATCGCCGACACGGTGATGGCCGAAGGCGGCCGCGCGATCGGCGTGATTCCCGAACTGCTGGTCAACAAGGAAGTCGGCCATGACGGCCTGACCGAACTGCATGTCGTGCCGGACATGCATCAGCGCAAGAAGATGATGGCCGACCTGTCGGATGCGTTCGTCGCGATGCCGGGCGGCGCGGGCACGCTCGAAGAACTGTTCGAGGTCTACACGTGGGCGCAGCTCGGCTATCACCAGAAGCCGGTCGCGCTGCTGAATATCGACGGCTTCTACGATCCGTTGATCAATCTGCTCCAGCACACGGTCGACGAAGGCTTCATGCGGCAGACCTACTTCGATATCCTGCAAATGGATGCCGATCCCGCCGCGCTGATCGGCAAGCTGCAACGCTATCAGCCGCCCGCCAGCGACAAATGGGCGATCAACCGCGACGCGGTTTGAGGCGCGCTCGCCGCGCTCGTTGAGCGCGGGCGCACGGAATCTTCACCGCGCGTTCCGCGCGGACCCGAGAACGATGAGGTTGCAATGACGAAAGCCGTCCTGATCACCGGTGGCAGCCGCGGCATTGGCCGCGCGAGCGCGCGCTTGCTGGGTGCGCGCGGCTGGTCCGTTGGCGTGAACTACGCGCAAAATCTCGCGGCCGCGCGGGAAACCGTCGCCGAAGTCGAACGCGCCGGCGGCCGCGCGTTGGCGATCGCCGGCGACGTCGCCAACGAAGCCGACGTGATCGCGATGTTCGACGCGCTCCAGCAGAAGTTCGGCCGGCTCGACGCGCTCGTCAACAACGCGGGCATCGTCGCGCCTTCGATGCCGCTCGCGGACATGGACCTCGCGCGCCTGAAGCGCATGTTCGACGTCAACGTGCTCGGCGCGTATCTTTGCGCGCGCGAAGCCGCGCGGCGCATGTCGAAGAATCGCGGCGGCGTGGGCGGCGTGATCGTCAATGTGTCGTCGGCGGCGTCGCGTTTGGGCTCGCCGAACGAATACGTCGATTACGCCGGTTCAAAAGGCGCCGTCGACACGATGACGATCGGCCTCGCCAAGGAACTCGGCCCGCAAGGCGTGCGCGTGAACGCGGTGCGCCCAGGCCTCATCGACACCGAGATTCACGCGAGCGGCGGCAAGCCCGAGCGCGCCGCGCAGCTCGGCGTCACGACACCCTTGGGTCGCCCCGGCACGGCTGATGAAGTCGCCGAGACCATCGTCTGGTTGCTGAGCGACGCCGCCTCCTACGTAACCGGCGCGTTGCTCGACGTCTCCGGCGGACGCTGAGCGCGGCACGCCTTTTTTCCTCGCGCGGCACGCGATCGCACGCGGCCGCCTTTCTCTCCACGCGCCCTTTCCCTTGATCCGACAGGGACGCGGCACGATGCGTCCACTTCGCTCAATCCCTCGGTCTTGCTGTAATCGGTCGTAAGGATCGGAGACTACAATCGCAGCGAATCTCCGCGAATCGCCTGCAACCGCACGCGACGCGGAGCGAGAACATAAGTACGCGGCCCATGCCGCCGTGTGCGGCGACCAGAGACTTCCATGCGAGAAAACCCGTCCGCGCCGGCGAACGCCGTCACGCCCGCCGATCCGGCACATCCAGCCGACCGCTCCGCCCGTGGCATCAGGCGCATGCGCGCGCTCGCCGCCGTCCGTCCGCTGATGTGGCTCGCCGCCCTCGCGATCCTGTGTACATGGCTTTTGCCGGGCACCTTGGGACACGAGCCGTGGAAGCAGGACGAGACCTACACCTTCGGCATCGTCCAGCACATGCTCGAGACCGGCGATCTGGTCGTGCCGACCAACGCCGGCCAACCCTTCGTCGAAAAGCCGCCGATCTACGATTGGGTCGCCGCCGGGCTCGCGTGGATGTTTGGCCGCTACCTGCCCTTGCACGATGCGGCGCGCCTCGCGAGCGCGCTGTTCGCCGGACTGACCGTCTACTACACGGCGCGCGTCGCCCGCCGCGCGGTGGCCGCATCGAGTTGGCTCGACGTGCGCGTGATCGGCACGCTCGCGCTGTTCGCGGGCACGCTCGTCGTCGTCAAGCACGTGCACGACATGATGACCGACGTCGCGTTGATGGCCGGCGCCGCGCTCGGCTTTTGCGGACTATTCGAACTGGTGCTCGTCTATTTGCGCGACGATGCGCGTGCGCCGCCGCTCGACCCAAGCCGCCGACGCCACGCGATACTCAGCGGCGCCGCGATGTTCGGCGCGGGTGTCGGCGTCTCGTTTCTGGCCAAGGGCCTGTTCGTGCCGCTCGTGTTCGGGGCGACCATCCTCGCGGTACTGGCCTTGTATCCGGCGTGCCGCACGCGCGGCTTCGCAGGGGCGCTCGGACTCGCCGCGCTAGTGTGCGCCCCGTTCGCGCTGATCTGGCCGATCTGCTTCTACCTGCGCTCCGACACGCTCTTCAAGCTCTGGCTGTGGGACAACAACCTCGGCCGCTTCTTCGGCTTTTCGGTCGCCGAACTCGGCTCCGAAAACGAAAGCCGTCTGTTCGTGCTGCGCACCGTGCTGAGCGTCGGCTTTCCCGTGGTGCCGCTTGCGCTCGCCGCGCTTGCGGGCGGCGCGTGGCGGCGCTGGCGCGATCCGCGCGTGGCGCTGCCGATGATCTTCGCGGGCACCGGCTTTGCGGTGCTGCAAAGCTCGGCGACGGTCCGCGAACTGTACATTCTGCCGTTCATCGCGCCGCTCGCGCTGCTGGCGATGCAGGGCGTCGAACGGCTTCCGCGCCGTCTGCATGCAAGCTGGGATATGGCAAGCCGCGTACTGTTCGGCAGCACGGCCGCGCTGGCTTGGATCATCTGGTCGATCATGAGCAACCCGGCGAGCACGCATGCGTCGCTACATCTGCTTGGCCGCTGGTTGCCGCTCGATTGGGTGCTGCCGGCCAAAGCGGGGTTGATCGCGGCCGCGTTGCTGATGACGTTCGGCTGGCTGTGGCTGCTGCCGGTTTTCAAGTACACCGGTAAATGGCGCGGCGTGCTGAGTTGGTGCGCGGGCGCGATGCTCGCGTGGGGGTTGGTGAGCACGCTGCTGCTGCCGTGGCTGGACTACGCGAAGAGCTATCGCTCGGTGTTCGAAAGCCTCGGCGCGAAGATCAAGGTCGAATGGAACGATGGCGACTGCATGGCCAGCACGGGGCTGGGCGAATCGGAAGCGCCGATGCTGTACTACTACACCGGCATCGAGCATCAACCGACCGCAAACGCCGCAACCACCGAATGCACCTGGCTGATCGACCAGAGCCGCCGTGACCGCACGCGCGCGCCGGCGGGCGAGTGGCGACTGTTCTGGTCGGGCGCGCGTCCGGGCGACACGGATGAATCATTGCGGGTGTTCGTGCGGGCGCCGGCCGGCGCCGCAAACGCGCGCAGCGAATAAAGCGTCGCTGCGTCTAGAACGACGAGCCGGGTTCGCGCAGAAAGGCGTTTTCTTCATCCGTCGAAGCACGCCCCAGCAATGCGTTGCGATGCGGAAAGCGCCCGAACCGCTCGATGACCTTCGCGTGCCGCACCGCGAACGAGTAGTAGGACGCGCCGCCCGGCTCGGCTTCCAGCACCTTGAACAGACGCAGCGATTCCTGCTGGCTGGCGAGTGTTTCGTCGTGTTCGAACGGCAGATAAGCGAACGCCCGATGATGCGCGGTAGGCAATAACCGATCGGCTCCGCTTGCGACCATCTGCTGCGCCGTGTGCAAGGCTTTTTGATCGGCGGCGAATGCGCGCGGGGTGTTGCGGTGGCAATTGCGCGAGAACTGATCGAGCACGACGATGAGCGCCAACGCACCGAGCGGCGTTTCCTTCCAGTGGTCGAGCGAACCTTCGCGCGCCGCGTCGATGAGCGTGCCGAAGCGTTCCAGCAGCATCGCGTCGAAGGCCTTGTCGCGTGAGAACCAGAGCTTGCGCGCCACCCCGAAATCCGGTGCATCCGGCGTACCGAACCAGCAATCGAGCACGGCGCGCGCCTCGGGAGCCAGCGCGGCGTAGTCCGCCGAAGCCGTGTAGGGCGGCTGGTCCAGACCCAAACCCAACCGGTTAGCCATTGCGATTGCGCATCCAGTCAGCGGTCTCGAAGAACGACGCAAGCAGACGCTCCCGCAGCGGCTCGGCGAGCCCGACGTCTTCCATCGCCCACGCCATGCAGCGCAACCATTGATCGCGCTCGCTCGAAGCAATCGCGAACGGCAAGTGCCGCGCGCGCAAACGCGGATGGCCGAAGCGGCTGATGTAATGGTCGGGTCCGCCCATCCAGCCGCACAAAAACCAGAACAGCTTGTCGCGCGAGCCGTCGAGCGACTCGGGATGCAAAGCCCGAATCCCGGCGAATTCCGCTTCGAGATCCATCAAGTCGTAAAACCGGTCGACCAGTTCGCGCACGCGCGCTTCGCCGCCGACCAACTCGAAGGCCGTCGGCTGCGCCGCGGACACTTCGTCATCCAGATCGCTCATACCTGCTCACATCAAAAAGAAAAATCACGCGTCCCGCAGCGATTGCAACGCGGGCCGCGCCAGCACATGCCGCAAGCTCAGCCAGCCGCCGAGACCCGCGCACGCGACGCTGGCCACGATGCCCGCCGGCAGCAACCACGGATTGAAGCTCAGATAAAACTCGAACACGCGGGTCGCCAACACCCAGCCGATCGCCTGTGCGCCGAGCGCCGCCATCAACCCGGCAAGCGTCCCCACCGCGACGAATTCCGCGACCTGCACCGCGCGCACCTGGCGATGCGACGCCCCCAGCGCGCGCAGCAGCGCGGATTCTCGCATGCGCTCATCGCGCGTGCCGGCGAGCGCGGCGTAAAGCACCAGCACGCCCGCCGCGAGCGTGAACGCGAACAGGAACTGCACCGCGCCGATCACCTGCTGCAACACGCGCTGCACCTGCGCGAGAATCGGCGCGGTGTCGATCGCCGTGAGGTTCGGATAGGCGGCGATCAGGCCGTCGATGGTCGACTGTTTGTCACGCGGCAGATGGAAGCTCGTAATGAATGTCGCCGGGAAATCCTGCAAGGCGACGGGCGGCATCAATACGAAGAAGTTGACCTTGAACGACCCCCAGTCGAGCTTGCGCACGCTCGTCACCGGCGCGTCGATCTGCAAGCCCGTCACGTCGAAGCGCAGCACGTCGCCGGGCTTCACGTCGATCACCTTCGCGAGCCCCTGCTCGATCGAGATCTGTGGGGTTGTGCTGTCGCCATACCACGTGCCCGCCGCGAGCCGGTTGTCGTCGGGCAATTCGGTCGTGTACGACAGATTGAACTCGCGATCGACCAGGCGCCTCGCATCCTCGGTCTTGAACGAATCGGGATTCACCGGCTTGCCGTTGATCGCGATCAGCCGCCCGCGCACCATCGGCGAGAGCACCGTGCCGGGCAGGCCATGCGTGTCCAGGTATTGCGTGACGGCTTCGCGCTGATCGGGCTGGATGTCGATGATGAATTCGTTCGGCGCATCGGGCGGCGTCGATTTGCGCCAGCCGGCCACCAGATCGTCGCGCGTCATCGCAATCAGCAACAGGCACATCAGGCCGATGCCGAGCGCCGTGATCTGCAGCGCGCTCGCGCCGCTGCGCCGCTCCAGCGACGCCAGCGCATAGCGCCAGCCGATCCCCGCATTCACGCGCTCGCTGCGCACGACGCGCGCGGCGCCCCACAGCGCGACTCGCGCGATGCACGCGAACACCAGCAGACCGCCCGCGAAGCCGCCCGCGACGATCCCGCCGAGCTTCAACTCGCCCGCCGCGACGATCAGCAACGCGGCGAACAGCACGATGCCGAGCGCGTAGGCGGCCCATGCGGTGCGGCCCGCCTCGCCCCATTCGCGGCGCAACACGCGCACCGGCGGCACGCGCGTGAGCGGCAACAGCGGCGGCAGCGCGAAGCCGAGCAGCAGCACGAGGCCGGTGGCGATGCCTTGCAGCGCGGGCCACGCAGTCGGATAAGGCAAGGCGACGTCGATCAGACTGCCGAGCCATGTCAGCAGCGCGAGATGCCCGAGGTAGCCGAGCGCCACGCCGAGCGCGCCGCCGATCAGGCCGATGCCGACGAATTCGAGCGTGAAGAGCGCGCGCAGCGTGGCCTGGCTCGCGCCGAGGCAGCGCATCGCCGCGCAGCCGTCCAGATGCCGGCGCATGTACCGATGCGCGGCCATCGCGATCGCCACCGCCGCGAGCAACGCGGTGAGCAGCGACACGAGTGTGAGAAAGTGGCCCGCGCGGTCGAGCGTCTGACGCACTTGCGGCTGGCCGTCCTGCAACGATTCCAGCGCGACGCCGCGCATCTTGCCGCCGTCCACGCGGCCGTGCGCGAACTGCGCGAAACGCGCGACCGCATCGTCCGCGCCCGCCACCAGCAGCCTGTGCGTCACGCGGCTGCCGAAGGCGATGAGTCCGGTCGATTGAAGTTCGTCGGCGCGCAGCATCAAGCGCGGCGAGAAGTTGACGAACGAAAAGCCGCGGTCGAGTTCGCGGGTGATCAGCGCGCCGATCGTGAAGCCGCGCTTGCCGACCTTCACCGTGTCGCCGACCCGCAGCTTGAGCGCATCGAGCAGCGCCTGATCGACCCACACGGTGCCCGGCGGCGGAATCGATTGGGCCGGATGGTCAGCCGCGCCCTGCGCCGAGGCGATCCGCAATGCGCCGCGCAGCGGATAACCCGGCGACACCGCCTTGACGGCGGCGAGCCGCGCGGCCGGCTGCGCGCCGGTCGAATTGATCATGCTGGGAAAGATCGCCGTGGTGGCGGTGTTCAGGCCGAGCGCCCTGGCTTTTTCGGCGAATTGCGGATCGACCGGATGATCGGCGCGCACGATGAAATCGGCGGCGATCATGCGCCGCGCGTCGCGCTCGAGTCCCTGATGCAGACGGTCAGCCAGAAAGCCGACACTCGACAACGCCGCGACGGCCAACACCAGCGCCAGCAGCAGCATCGTCAGTTCGCCCGCGCGCCAGTCGCGCGCCGTCATGCGGATGGCCTGGCGCAGCAGATCCATGCCGCCGAAGCGGCGCGCCGTGCCCGCGGTCCCCGTCGCTGCAGACGCGGCGCGCGCCGCCGCGGTCCTTACCGTATCGCTCAATCGTGCCTGCTCCTCGCCAAACGCGACACCATATGCGTCGCCATGCCGCGAAAACCGCCCTGCACGCCGCGCCAAAGCCGCGGCAACGCCCAGCCGGCCAGGATGATGAAGCCCACCATCAACACCAGAAACACGAGCGGCACGAATAGAGCAAGCAGCATGCCGCCGAACACGAGCCCGTCTTCAGCGGTGGAGGTCACGATATTCGACACCGGTTCCGGCGACAGATTGATCAGCGCGCGCGTGCCCGCTTTCGCCAGATGCGCGCTGCCGGCCAGCGTGCCGCCGGCGAGCGCGGCGACCGTCAGCAGCGCAGGATCGGCATGACCGAGCGCGCCGGCCGCCAGCATGGCGCCGGCCGGAATGCGGATAAACGTATGGATCGCGTCCCACAACGAATCGAACGCGGGAATCTTGTCGGCGAGAAATTCGGTGAGCGTCAGCACGCCGGCCACGCCGATCACCCACGACGAGGACAGCGCGGACAGCGTATCGGGTAGATGGATGAGGCCGAGGCGGGCGAATACGCCGGCCAGCAGGACCGTCAGATAGAGGCGCAGGCCGCTGCCCCACGAGAGGCCCGCCGCAAGCGAAAGTGATTCAAGCATGGCCGCCTCCGGGCGCGCTGTGCGTGCCGGGCGCTTCGGCGAGCATGGCGGAACGAGCCGCCGCGCCGAAGTCGTCAGACCCGCGCCAAGCCGGCCGCGCCCCGTAGGCCGCGGGCAACATTCAGTTTGGATTCAGTCTCATTATAGCCACGTTAATTCGCAGAACGCAGAGCGGCGAACAAATGGCGCAATCCGGCGGGACACAGGCGGCGCGGGCACGGGTGCGCCGCACGAATCGGGGAATGAAGCGGGCAATGAGCGGCCAATGAGGCTCAATGCCCTGACGACAGCTTCAACCCGATCAGTCCGACCACGATCAGCGCCGCGCTGGCCACGCGCGCGACGCTCAACGCCTCGCCCATCATCACGATGCCGAAGATGAACGCGCCGACCGCGCCGATGCCCGTCCAGACGGCATAGGCCGTGCCGAGCGGCAACTGGCGCATTGCGAGGGCGAGCAGCACGAAGCTGCCGAGCGCGGTCACGATCGTGAACACGGACGGCCAGAGCCGGGTGAAACCTTCGGAACTCTTGAGGCCGGCCGCCCAGGCGACTTCGAGCAAACCGGCGATCAACAGAAGAATCCAGGACATGAGACAGCTCGTTGGTCAGATGGGGCCGTCCCCGTTTGTGAATGTGCGTAAGGTCGTCCTTACGGTCCGTAATTCTAGCAAACGGGGCGCGATGCCGTCGCGACCCGCGTCCGTCGGTCAGACCGTGCCGACCAGCCGGTAGCCAACCCCCGTTTCCGTGACGATATGCTCCGGCTGCGCCGGATCGCGCTCCAGCTTGCCGCGCAGATGCGCCATGTAGATGCGCAAATAGTGACGGCTCTCCACATGCGACGGCCCCCATACGTCGCGCAGCAGTTGCCGGTGCGTGAGCACGCGGCCGGCGTGGCGCACCAGCGTCGCGAGCAGGCGGTATTCGATCGGCGTGAGATGAACGGCGACGCCGTCGCGGCTCACTTGCCGCAAGGCCAGATCGACGGTGACCGCGCCGAAGCGCACCAGCGGCGACTCGTTCGCGCCGCCGTGATTGCGCCGCCGCATCTGCGCCCGAATCCGCGCCAGCAATTCGGACACGCCGAACGGCTTGGTGAGGTAGTCGTCCGCGCCGGCGTCGAGCGCGGCGACTTTTTCGCTCTCCTGGGTGCGCGCCGACAGCACGATCACCGGCAGTTCGCTCCAGCCGCGCAGTTCGCGGATCACGTCGAGGCCGTCCGTGTCGGGCAGGCCGAGATCGACGATCACCAGATCGGGCTTGCGCGTCGCGGCCTCCACGAGACCCTGCTTGCCGGTTTCGGCGTCGTGCACGACGATGCCCTCGCCTTCCAGCGCGCTGCGCACGAAACGGCGAATCTGCTTTTCGTCTTCGATCAGGACGACGGTGATGCCGGGGTCACTCATGGGTAGGCTTGGGATGCGGGTGAAGTGTCGGGTCGTCGTGGCCAAGCGGATCGGCGAGAGGATCGGCGAAGCGATCGGCTCTTTCGTCATTCAGCGGATCGGCGCCCTCATCGTCCAGCACGTCCAGCACGTCCAGCACGTCGGGCGCGTCGGGCGGCGTTTCCACCGGCAGCGTGAACCAGAAGCGCGCGCCTTCCACGCGCCCCTCCGCCGACATCCGGTTGAGCGCGCCGATTGTACCGCCGTGCGCTTCCACGATCGCGCGGCAGATCGCGAGGCCGAGGCCGATGCCCGGCTTGGCCGATTCCTTCTCGCCGCGCGTGAACTTCTCGAACACGCGCGCTTCCATGCCGGCGGGCAGGCCCGGTCCGTTATCGTCGACGGTGACGCGCACGAACGATTGGCCGTCCGCGTCGAGACGCTGCGCGCCGATCGTCAACGGCGTGTGCGGCGCGGTGTATTTCGCCGCGTTCTCGAACAGGTTCGAGAACAGCCGCTCCATCAGCACGGCGTCGAGATGCAGCAGCGGCAAGTCCGCGGCCAGTTTGACCTGCACGGGATGCTCGGCCAGCACGCGTTTGCACGCCCGCAGCGCGGCGCCCACGGTTTCCTCGAGCAGCGTCCACTGCTGATTCAATTGCAGGCTGCCGGCCTGCAAGCGGGCCATGTCGAGCAGATTCGTGACGATGCCGGTCATGCGCAGCGCTTCCTCGTGGATCGCTTCGACGAGATCGTCGTCGGGCCGGGCGCCGGCCCTGGTGTCGGCGCCGGTGTCGGCGTGGGTGTCAGCACGCGTGTCGCGCGATTGCGCGAGCATCGACGAGAACCCGACGATGGTCGTCAACGGCGTGCGCAGATCGTGCGAGATCGCCGACAGCAGCGAATTGCGCAAGCGCTCCGATTCCATGTTGACGAGCGCGTCGCGCGCGATATCCACGTAATGCACGCGTTCCAGCGCCAGCGCGATCTGCGCGGCGAACGCGTCGAGCATGCGCTGCTGCTCGGGCACGTTCAGCTCGCGCTCGTCGCGCAACGCGACGGCGAGCACGCCGCGCGTGCGCATCGGCGCCTTCAGCGGCAGGTACAGCGCGGCGGCGGCCGGCAGCGTGTCGGTGCCATGCCCGGCCGGCTTCTGCTGATCGTAGACCCACTGGCCGACGTCGCTATCGAGCATCTCGCCGTCGAGCAGCATCGCCGCGTCGGGGTCCTCGATCTTCTGCTTCACCTTATCGGCGCTGTCCGGCAACAGCATCGCGACGCGCGCGCCGAACACCTCGCTCACATGCCGGCTGCCGATCTCGACGATCTGCTCGGTGGTGAGCGCCGCGGCCAGTTCGCGCGCCATCGCGTACATCGCGCCGGTGCGCTGCTCGCGGCGGCGCGCGACGCTCGCCTCGCGGCGCAGGCTCGACGTGAGATGGCTGATGACGAGCGAGGTGAGCAGCATGCCGAAGAACGTCAGCAGATACTGCGTATCGGAAACCGACAGCGACATGCGCGGCGGCACGAAGAAGAAATCGAACGCGGCCACGCTCATGAACGACTGCATCACGCCCGGCCCGCGTCCGAGCTTTACCGCCGTGAAGATCACGCCGAGCAGGTACAGCATGACGAGGTTCGTCAGATCGATATGGCCGCTCAACTGGCTCGACAGGAGCGTGATGGCCGCGCAGATCGCCAGCGCGAAACCATAGGCGCGCGGCGGCGAGCGGCGTTCGCGCGCCGCGCTCAACGCATCGCGCCACGCGTTCGCGGTGGTGGTGAGCAGGCGGCGCTGCTCGCCGCCGTCGCGTTCGGACGACGCGCGGATCAGCGTCAGATCGAGTTCGCCCGCGTGCTCGGCGATGCGCTCGCCGAACGGCCGGCGCAATCGGCGCAGCCAGCCCGCGCGGACCGACGCGCCCGCCACCAGCTTCGACACGTTGCGAGCCTGCGCATAGCCGATCAGCGCGGTGGCCGCGTCGGCGGCCGCGAGCGTCGCGGTTTCGGCGCCGAGTTCGGCCGCGAGCTTGAGCGCGTTGAGCGTGCGTTCGCGGCGCGCGTCGGGCAGGCGTTGCAGCGCGGGCGTTTCCACATAGACCGCGATCCAGTCGGCCTTGAGACTGGCGGCGAGGCGCGCCGCCGCCCGCACCAGCATCGGCGCTTCGGGGCCGGGCCCGACGCAAACCAGCAAGCGCTCGCGCGCCTGCCAGATGCGCTCGATCGACCGGTCGGCGCGATATTCCCGCATCTGCGCGTCCACGCGATCCGCGGTGCGGCGCAGCGCCAGCTCGCGCAGCGCGATCAGATTGCCCTTGCGAAAGAAGTTGCGCACCGCGCGCTCGGCCTGCTGCGGCAAATACACCTTGCCGTCGCGCATGCGGTCGAGCAGTTCCTCGGCGGGCAAGTCGACCAGCGTGACTTCGTCGGCGCGATCGAACACGCGGTCGGGCACCGTCTCCCAGACGCGGATGCCGGTGATCTGGCCGATCACGTCGTTCAGGCTTTCGAGGTGCTGCACGTTGACCGTCGTGTAGACGTCGATGCCCGCATCGAGCAGTTCGTACACGTCCTGCCAACGCTTCAGATGCCGCGCGCCCCGCACGTTCGAATGCGCAAGTTCGTCGACGAGTATCAGCTGCGGCTTGCGCGCAAGCGCGGCGTCGAGATCGAACTCGCCGAGCGTGCGGCCGCGATAGTCGATCTGCGCGAGCGGCAGCACGTCGAGCCCCGCGAGCAGCGCGGCGGTTTCGCCACGGCCATGCGTTTCGGCGATGCCGACCACCACGTCCGCGCCTTCATCGTGACGGCGGCGCGCGGCCTGCAACATCGCATAGGTCTTGCCGACGCCCGCCGACGCGCCGAAAAAAATCTTCAGCTTGCCGCGCTGACGTTTTTCTTCGTCGCGTTGCAGCTTGTCGAGCAGTTCGTCAGGATCGGGGCGGTTCATGCTCAATGGTTTTCATAGTTGGGCGAGCGGCGGTGTGTGCATGGTGGCACGGCGGCGAGCCGGCCGCAAATGGCGATACAGGGCGATACACGGCGATACACGGCGACACCCGGCGGCATGACAACGTCGCGATGCGGGCGGCGCAAAAAAACGAAGGCGGGCGCGTGAGCCCGCCGCCTTCGGGCATCGCTTGCGTTCAACCGCGCTTCATCTCGTCCAACGCCAGGTTCAGTTGCAGCACGTTCACGCGCGGCTCGCCAAAAATGCCGAACTGACGACCGCTCGTATAACGATCCACGAGCGCCTGCACGTCGTTCGCCGCGAGCTTGCGCGCCTTCGCCACGCGCTCGATCTGGTAAGCCGCCGCAGCCGGACTGATCTCGGGATCGAGACCGCTGCCCGAGGACGTCACCAGATCGACCGGCACCGGCTTCGACAGATCGGTGCCGGCGGCCTTCAACGCGTCGATGCGGCCTTTCACTTCATCGATCAGCGCCGGGTTGGTCGGCCCGAGGTTGGAGCCGCCCGAGCCTTGCGCGTTGTAAGGCATCGGGCTGGTGGCCGAGAGCCGGCCCCAGAAGTATTGCGGCGCGTCGAACTGCTGGCCGATCAGCTTCGAGCCGACCACCTTGCCGTCCTGTTCGAGCAGGCTGCCGTTGGCCTGCGCGTGGAAGAACGTCTGACCGACGGCGGTGATCAACGCGGGATAAGCGAGTCCGGTGAGCGCGGCGAGCACCGCGAAGATCACGATCAGCGGACGGAACAGATTTTTCATGATTGGCAATTCCTCTTAAACCCAGCCGAACGCGGCCAGCACCATATCGATCAGCTTGATGCCGATGAACGGCACGATGATCCCGCCCAAGCCATAAATCAGCAGATTGCGGCGCAGCAGGATCGCCGCGCCGAGCGCGCGGTAACGCACGCCCTTGAGCGCCAGCGGAATCAGCAGCACGATGATCAGCGCGTTGAAAATCACCGCCGACATGATCGCCGAGGCGGGCGTCGCCAGATGCATCACGTTCAGCGCGTTGAGCGCCGGATAGGTCGTGGCGAACGCGGCCGGAATGATGGCGAAGTACTTGGCGATGTCGTTGGCGATCGAGAACGTGGTGAGCGAGCCGCGCGTCATCAGCATCTGCTTGCCGATCTCGACGATCTCGATCAGCTTGGTCGGATTCGAATCGAGGTCGACCATGTTGCCGGCTTCCTTCGCAGCCTGCGTGCCGGTGTTCATCGCCACCGCGACGTCGGCTTGCGCGAGCGCCGGAGCGTCGTTGGTGCCGTCGCCGGTCATCGCCACGAGGCGCCCTTCGGCCTGGTGCCCGCGGATCGTCGCGAGCTTCGCTTCCGGCGTGGCTTCGGCGAGGAAATCGTCGACGCCCGCTTCGGCGGCGATCGCCGCCGCGGTCAGGCGGTTGTCGCCCGTCACCATGATGGTCTTGATGCCCATCTTGCGCAGTTCGGCGAAGCGCTCCTTGATGCCGCCCTTCACCACGTCCTTCAGTTCGATCACGCCGAGCACGCGCGCGCCCTGCTCGCCTTTCTCGGCGACCACGAGCGGCGTGCTGCCGCGGCGCGCGACGTCGGCCACCGCGTTGCCGACTTCGTTCGGGAAACGGCCGCCGTTCGCCTCGACGTAGAGCTTCACGGCGTCGGCCGCGCCCTTGCGGATTTCGCGGTCAACGAGATCGACGCCGCTCATCCGCGTTTGCGCGGTGAACGCGAGAAACACCGCGTGCAGCGAAGCCATGTCGCGTTGGCGGATGTTGAAACGCTGCTTCGCCAACACGACGATGCTGCGGCCCTCCGGCGTTTCATCCGCGAGCGACGAAAGCTGCGCGGCGTCCGCGAGCGCTTCCTCGGTGAAACCTGGCGCGGGCACGAACTGCGACGCCTGGCGATTGCCGAGCGTGATCGTGCCGGTCTTGTCGAGCAGCAGCACGTCGACGTCGCCGGCCGCTTCCACCGCGCGGCCCGAGGTGGCGATCACGTTCGCCTGCATCATCCGGCTCATGCCGGCCACGCCGATGGCCGACAACAGCCCGCCGATGGTGGTCGGAATCAGACACACGAGCAGCGCGACGAGCGCGGTGATCGTCACCACGTGACCCGAGGAATTGCCCAGATGCGCGGCCTCGACGGAGAACATCGAGAACGGCAGCAGCGTGGCGGTGGCGAGCAGCATCACGATCGTCAGCGCGACCAGCAGAATGGTCAGCGCGATTTCGTTCGGCGTCTTCTGACGCTTCGCGCCCTCGACCATCGCGATCATGCGGTCGAGGAACGCCTCGCCCGGATTCGCGGTAACGCGCACCACGATCCAGTCCGACAGCACGCGCGTGCCGCCCGTCACCGACGAAAAATCGCCGCCCGACTCGCGGATCACCGGCGCGGATTCGCCCGTGATCGCCGATTCGTCCACCGACGCGACGCCGTCCACCACTTCGCCGTCGGCCGGAATCACGTCGCCGGTCTCGACCAGCACGACGTCGCCCTTGCGCAGATCGGAGGCGGTCACGATGCGGATCGGCGATTTCGGATGCGGCTCGTTGAGCTTCTTCGCCATCACGTCTTTCTTCGCGCTGCGCAGCGACGCGGCCTGGGCCTTCGAACGGCCTTCGGCGAGCGCTTCCGCGAAGTTGGCGAACAGCACCGTGAACCACAGCCACAACGTGACCGCGAGAATGAAGCCCGCGGGCGCCTCGGCCTGGCCGCCGAGCGCGGCGAGCCACAGAATGGTCGTCAGAATGCTGCCGACGTACACGCAGAACATCACCGGATTGCGGAACTGCGTGCGCGGCGTGAGCTTCCTGAAGGAGTCCACGATCGCCGGGCGCAACAGCGCCGGGTCGAACATGGACCGCGTTGAGTTATGTTCAGTCATTGAATCCTCGAATTTCCCGTTGGCGCGTCGCTTTTCGATCACTTGTCGTCATCACCGGGCTCAATGCGCGCCCATCATCATCAGATGTTCGACGCCAGGCCCGAGCGCGAGCGCGGGCACATAGGTCAGCGCGCCGACCAGCAGCACCGTGCCGAGCAACAGCACGACGAAGAGCGGACCATGCGTGGGCAAGGTGCCGCCCGTCACGCCGATGCGCTTCTTCGCGGCGAGCGAGCCGGCGATCGCCAGCACCGGCACGATCGTGCCGAAGCGGCCGAACCACATCGCGATGGCGGTGAGCCAGTTGTAGAACGGCGTGCCCACGGTGAGGCCCGCGAACGCGCTGCCGTTGTTGTTGGCGGCCGAGCTGAACGCGTAGAGGATCTCGGAGAAACCGTGCGCGCCGGGGTTCAGAATGCCCGCCTTGCCCGCGTCGCTGAGCACCGCGATCGAGGTGCCGACGAGCACCAGCAGCGGCGTGAGCAGCACGACGATCGACACCATCTTCATCTCGTACGCCTCGATCTTCTTGCCGACGTATTCGGGCGTGCGGCCGATCATCAGGCCCGCCACGAACACCGCCAGCAGCGCGAACACGAGCATCCCGTACATGCCGGAACCCACGCCGCCGAAGATCACTTCGCCGAGCTGCATCAGCAGCATCGGATAGAGGCCGCCGATCGGCGTCAGCGAGTCGTGTGTATTGGCGACCGCGCCGCACGAAGCCGCGGTCGTCGCCACCGTGAAGATGCCCGATTGCGCGATGCCGAAACGCGTTTCCTTGCCTTCGGCGTTACCGCCCGACTGCAACGCGCTCGCCGACTGATCGACGTGCAACGCGGCGAGCGCCGGATTGCCGCTCTGCTCCGCGCCGATCTCGCCGAACACGCAGACGCCGAAGCCGATCGCCATCGCCGCGAGCACGGCCACGCCCTGCCTGCGGTCGCCGATCATGCGGCCGAACAGCAGCGCCAGGCCGGCGGGAATGATCAGGATCGAGAAGATCTGCAGGAAGTTCGAGAACGGCGTCGGGTTTTCGAACGGATGCGCGGAGTTGCCGTTGAAGAAGCCGCCGCCGTTGGTGCCGATCATCTTGATCGCTTCCTGCGAGGCGACCGGACCCATCGCGATGGTCTGCGTCTTGACCGGCGTATCGACGGTGAGCGGGTTGCCCTTCGCGTCCTTCATCGGGTTGCCCTGGGCGTCGAGGCGGGGCGCGGCGTAGCTCGTGGTTTGCAGCGTCGGCACGTCCTCGTAGGCCTTGAAGTTCTGGATCACGCCCTGGCTCATCAGCAGCGTCGCGAGGATCAGCGACATCGGCAGCAACACGTAAAGCGTCACGCGTGTCAGGTCGACCCAGAAGTTGCCGATGGTTTGCGCGCTGTGACGCGCGAAGCCGCGAATCAGCGCGATCACCACCACGATGCCGGTGGCCGCGGAGAAAAAGTTCTGCACGGTCAGGCCGAGCATCTGCGTCAGATAGCCGACGGTTTGTTCCGGCGTGTAGTCCTGCCAGTTCGTGTTGGTGACGAAGCTGATCGCGGTGTTGAACGCGCCGTCGACCGTCATCGGGCCGAACTGCTGCGGGTTGCCCGGCAGCCAGGCTTGCACGCGCAGCAGCGCGTACAGGAACGCGACGCCGAGCACGTTGAACGCGATCGTGGCGATCGCGTAGTGCTTCCAGCTCATTTCCGTCGACGGATCGACGCCCGCGAGGCGATACAGCAGGCGCTCGATCGGCGCGCCGATGCGAAGCACACGCGAGATGCCGTTGGGCTTGCCGTTGGAATTGCCGTCCGGGTTCGCGTTCGGGTTTGCGTTCATCACGGCGCTCAGATAGCGCGACATCGGCACCGCGGCCGCCAGCAGCACGACGATGAAAAACCCGGCCTGCAGGACATTGTTCGAGTTCATTCAATGTCCTCCGCGCGCAGAAGCGCATAGACCAGGTAAATAAACAGCAGCGCGGTGGCCGCGCCCGACAACCAGAGCATCCAGTTCATGACCGCGCTCCCTGTCCACGACGGAACTGCATCAACTTCTCGCAGCCCGCGATCAATGCAAAGGTCAGCGCGGCGAACAGCGCCAGGCCCCCGACATACAGCACATCCATTTTTATTCCCCATTCACGGACTTCGGATGGACGCAACGTTATGCCGAAGCGCGTAAAGGGCCGGTCAAAGATGGCGTGGCGCGTATAAAAATCGCGTAAACGGAAAAGGCCGTTCCATCGTGGATGGAACGGCCTTTCAAACGCTGGGGTTGGTTTGGCGCGTGTTACGGCAGCAGAATGGTCGAACCCGTTGTGCGGCGCCCTTCGAGATCGGCGTGCGCGCGGCCGACGTCCGTCAGCGCGTAACGCTGATTGATGCTCGTCTTGACCTTGCCCGACACCAGCACGTCGAACAGCTCGGCTGACATCGCCTCGTAATCGCTGCGCTTCGCGATATAGGAAAAGAGCGTCGGGCGCGTGAAGAACAGCGAGCCGCGTCCGGCGAATTCCGATGAATCGATCGGCGGCAACGGTCCCGAGGCATTGCCGAAGCTCACGAACATGCCGAGCGGCGCGAGGCAGTCGAGCGAAGCCGTAAACGTGTCCTTGCCGATGGAGTCGTACACCACCGGCACGCCCGCGCCGTTGGTGATCTCGCGCACCCGCTTCGTGAAGTTCTCGCGCGTGTAGACGATCGCGTGATCGCAGCCGTGCGCCTTCGCGATCCCGGCTTTTTCGTCGGAGCCGACCGTGCCGATCACCGTCGCGCCGAGCGCCTTCGCCCACTGGCAAACCAGCAGGCCGACGCCGCCCGCCGCGGCCTGGATCAGGATCGTGTCGCCGGCTTTCACCGGGTAGGTCCGGCGCAGCAGATATTGCGCGGTCAAGCCTTGCAGCATCACCGAGGCCGCCTGCTCGTCGCTCAATGCGTCGGGCAGCTTGATCACCTGCGCCGCCGACAGCACGCGCTCCTGCGCGTAGGCGCCGGGCGGCCGCGCGACATAGGCGACGCGATCGCCCGCTTTCAGACCGCTCACGCCCGAGCCGACCGCGGTCACTTCACCGGCCGCCTCCATGCCGAGACCGCCGGGCAGCGGCAACGGATACAGACCCGTGCGGAAATACACGTCGATGTAGTTCAGCCCGACCGCCGTCTGCCTGATGCGGATCTCGCCCGCGCCCGGCTCGCCCACTTCCACGTCGACCCATTTCATCACCTCGGGGCCGCCGGTTTTATCGAATCGGATTGCTTTGCTCATCATGTCTCCTGGATGTGTGGTCTGGGTTCGGCCTGGATCGGCATTGCGCAAGCGCGCGTTCTCATACCTGTTGCGTCAGGCGCAAGGTCAGCACGTCGAGAATCATGCGCGCGGTCGAAATATTGGTCGCACAGGGAATGTTGTGCACGTCGCACGCGCGCACCAGCGCGTTGATGTCGGGCTCGTGCGGTTGCGGCGTCATCGGATCGCGCAGAAAGATCACCATGTTCACGCGCCCTTCCGCGAGTTGCGCGCCGATCTGCAGATCGCCGCCATGCGGGCCCGACAACATGCGCTCGACCGTCAGGCCGTGCGCCTCGGCGATGCGCGAGCCGGTCGTGCCGGTCGCGATGATGTCGCAGCGCGCGAGCGTATCGACGTATTCGCCGGCCAGCTTGACGATGTCGTCCTTCTTGTGATCGTGCGCGATCAGCGCAATGCGGGTGGTCATGACGTAAGACTCCTGAAACCGTGGTGGTTGTCGTTGTTGTAGTGAGCGTGAGGGTGAGCGTAAGGCCGCCGCCGCGGAACGCGCCGGTTAGAACGTGCCCGGATACGCGCCGCCGTCGATCAGCCAGTTTTGCCCGGTGATGTAGCCCGCATGCACGCTGCACAGGAACGCGCAGGCGCGGCCGAATTCATCGCGATTGCCGAAACGGCCGGCGGGGATCGTTTTCATGCGCTGCCGGCGCGCTTCCTCGACGGAGATGTTTTGCGCTCTGGCTTGGGCATCGAACGTGACGGCGATGCGGTCGGTGTCGAACAGACCGGGCAACAGGTTGTTGATCGTGACGCCGGTGGGCGCCATCTTGCGCGCGAGTCCGGCGACGAAGCCGGTCAGCCCCGAGCGCGCGCCGTTCGACAAACCCAGCACGTCGATCGGCGCCTTCACCGCCGAACTCGTGATGTTGACGATGCGCCCATAACCGCGGGCGCTCATCGAGTCGATGGTCGCGCGGATCAGTTCGATCGGCGTGAGCATGTTGCTCTCCAGCGCGCGGATCCAGTCGTCGTGCGAGAAGTCGCGGAAGTCGCCCGGCGGCGGCCCGCCCGCATTGTTGACGAGGATGTCCGGTTGCGGACAGGCGGCGAGCGCCGCGGCGCGGCCTTCGGGCGTGGTGATGTCGCACGCCACCGTTTTCACTTCCACGCCGCTTTGCCGGCGAATCTCGGCGGCGGTCGCCTCCAGCGTCTCGGCGGTGCGCGCGACGATCGTCAGGTTGACGCCCTCGGCGGCGAGCGCTTCCGCGCAGCCGCGCCCGAGTCCCTTGCTGGCCGCGCAAACCAGCGCGGTGCGTCCTGCGATTCCCATGTCCATGTGTGTTTCCTTGTGGCGAAGTTCTGGCGCGATGGCGGGGCTGCGCGAGCCTGGCGCGGCGAAGTCTCCCCCGATTCTAGAAGAATCGGTGCCCGATTGCGCCGGGCCGCTGCAATCTCCGGTATCTTCGGGCGGCACTCTTTCGGTAAACTTGCGCCGTGGCGCGCGCATCTCGCCGGTTTCCGGCCGTGCTGGCGCGCCGAACCGATCCCTCTAGCCGCCGCTTCGCGCCCCCGCCATGACTCAGGACAGCCGTTTCCCCAATCTTTTCATCCTCGATCACCCGCTGATCCAGCACAAGCTGTCACACATGCGCGACCGGGACACCTCCACCCGCACGTTCCGCGAGCTGCTGCGCGAGATCACGCTGTTGATGGGCTACGAGATCACCCGCAACCTGCCGATGACCACGCGGCGCCTGACCACGCCGCTCGTCGAGATCGACGCGCCGGTGATCGCCGGCAAGAAACTGGCGATCGTGCCGGTGCTGCGGGCCGGCATCGGCATGTCGGACGGCTTGCTGGAACTGGTGCCGTCGGCGCGCGTGGGGCACATCGGCGTATATCGCGCCGCGGATCACCGGCCGGTCGAATATCTGGTGCGCCTGCCGGATCTCGAAGACCGCGTGTTCATTCTGTGCGATCCGATGGTCGCGACCGGCTACTCGGCCGTGCACGCGGTGGACGTGCTCAAGCGCCGCAACGTGGCCGGCGAGAACATTCTGTTCCTCGCGCTGGTGGCCGCGCCCGAAGGCGTGCAGGTGTTCCAGAACGCGCACCCGGACGTCAAGCTGTATGTGGCTTCGCTCGATTCGCATCTGAACGAGCACGCGTATATCGTGCCGGGTCTCGGTGACGCGGGGGACCGGCTGTTCGGGACGAAGAACTGAAGGCGGGTTGAAAGAAGGGGCGGCGGCGGGCGGCAATCGCCGTTGCCGCCGGGCATGTGCGTGTCAGGCCGGAACGATCGACAACTCGAGTCGCTTTCCCAGTGCGGCAAGCGCCGCCGCGATCGTGTCGATCTTGGTCGCGTGACCGAGGTCGATCACACGCTGGATGTCCTGCGAACGCGTGTGAAGGCGCCTGGCGAGTTCGGCAGGCGACACTTTTTGCGCCAGCATCTCGTTGAGCAGCAGCACCTTTGCGGCCAGGCTGGCAGGCAATTCGATCAGCGTTTCGCCGCGCCGCGCCTTTGACGGCAACGGCACCGGGCGTTTGTCTTCGAAGTAGAAATCCATCGCGGTCGCCAGCGCGTCGGCCGCCATTTCACGCGCTTCCTCAAGTGTGCCGCCGCTGGTCAGCGCCTCGGGAATGTCACGAAAGGACACGGTAAAACCGCCTTCATCCGGTTCGATGCGTGCGGGATAGCGAAACATAGGTCAATCTCCGGTGGTGCGTAAGGGAAAGGCTCGGGCGGTGACGAAGCCCCTCGCGGGGCTTGCCTCTATTTGCATTTCAGTTGTTTGAGAATTGCTTGACGAAGCGGCTCCGAGATCTCATGAGCGGGATGCCTCGGCAGCGTGGTCTGCCGACCGTTCAGATACATCTTCAAATGCTTGCTGCCTTGCTGGAAAGTCGCTCCCTGGTCAGCGAGCCAACGTCTGAACTCGCTTTGCTTTACCGGCCCTCCTGTGTCCGTGAACACAGCGCCAATTATAAGCATAAATGTTTATAAACGAAGCGCCTGCGGCGGCCTGAAAAACCCGCTTGGCCAGGTCCATGTGCGCCGACGAGCCGCTGCCGCCTGCTTTCCGCGCACTTTCCCGCCACGCGCCCCTCTGCCACGCCCCATCGGCGTGATAAAATTCGAATCCGCTCAAGGAGCGGCTCAACTTGCACCGCCCGCTTGCACCATCGGCACCCGCGCCTCGCGCGTCGCGCCTTTACGCGGAGCCTGTGGTAACCGGCGCGGTTGGAGCGGCACTCAGCCGTGCGCTGGCCGCACGCCTCGTCCCAACCCCAACCGCGCTGCCGACTTTCTGTCCCGTGAGCCGGGGCCGGCCGGGCGTGATCAAGCTGAAAGGTCCAAAACCAGGCTGACATCGGGCAGCCAGGCGGTCCGGCATGGGACGGGTCCGACCTCGAGGCGCAAGACCGCGATTCGCACGCGCAAGCGCCCGGCATCGCAACGACAATTGCACAATGCGTGCGCCCCGCTGGCGCGCGCGACGGAGAAAGGTATGGCGGGTCATTCGAAGTGGGCCAACATCAAGCATAAGAAAGCAGCGGCCGATGCCAAGCGCGGCAAGGTCTGGACGCGGCTCATCAAGGAAATTCAGGTCGCGGCGCGCATGGGCGGCGGCGACATCGACTCGAACCCGCGTCTGCGGCTCGCCGTCGAAAAGGCGTACGACGCCAACATGCCCAAAGACAACGTCAACCGCGCGATCCAGCGCGGCGTGGGCGGCGTGGACGGCGCAAGCTACGAGGAAATCCGCTACGAAGGCTACGGCATCGGCGGCGCGGCGGTGATCGTCGATACGATGACCGACAACCGCACGCGCACGGTGGCCGAAGTGCGTCACGCGTTCTCGAAGAACGGCGGCAACATGGGCACGGACGGCTCGGTGTCGTTCATGTTCGATCACGTCGGCCAGTTCCTGTTCGCACCCGGCACGGCTGAAGACAAGCTGATGGAAGCCGCGCTCGAAGCCGGCGCCGACGACGTCGTCACGAACGACGACGGCAGTATCGAAGTGCTGTGCCCGCCGAACGATTTCCCGAAGGTGAAGACCGCGCTCGAAAGCGCGGGCTTCAAGGCCGAGCTGGCCGAGGTCACGATGAAACCTCAAACGGAAGTCGAATTCACCGGCGACGACGCAGTGAAAATGCAGAAGCTGCTCGACGCGCTGGAGAATCTGGACGACGTGCAGGAAGTCTATACAAACGCCGCCATCGCCGACGAATGAGCGCGCCCCCGCGGCGCGCGGCGCGGGTTCGCACCGAACACCGCGCCACGCCGCCGGCCGGCCCTCGCGTCGTTGCTGAACGGGCGTTGGCGGACGCTAGCGGGCCTTCGCGCCCGCTGCCCGCCACGGCCACTCCGGTTCGCTTATGTGCCCTGCGCCACTTCCCGGCTGCGAGCGCTGTGCGAATCTTGCTGATATCCACGGCTGAGCGCGCGCTGCGTCGGCCGTTCATGGTTTTTAAGTCTCGGGGATTCTCATGAAGTTACTCGTCGTCGGTTCCGGCGGTCGCGAACATGCGCTCGCATGGAAGCTCGCGCAATCGCCGCGGGTCCAGCTCGTCTACGTGGCGCCAGGCAACGGCGGCACCGCCCAGGACGAGCGTCTGCGCAACATCGACGTGAGCGAGCCCGCCGCGCTCGCCGACTTCGCCGAGAAAGAGCAGATCGCCTTCACGCTGGTCGGGCCGGAAGCGCCGCTCGCCGCCGGCATCGTGAATCTGTTCCGCTCGCGCGGTCTGAAGATTTTCGGGCCGACCAAAGAGGCCGCCCAGCTCGAAAGCTCGAAGGATTTCGCCAAGGCCTTCATGAAGCGTCACGCGATCCCGACCGCCGAATACGAAACCTTCGCCGACGTCGCCGCCGCGCACGCGTATCTGGACGCCAAGGGCGCGCCGATCGTCATCAAGGCTGACGGCCTCGCCGCCGGCAAGGGCGTGGTGGTCGCGCAAACGCTGCAAGAAGCGCACGCAGCGGTCGACATGATGCTGTCGGACAACAAGCTCGGCGACGCCGGCGCGCGTGTCGTGATCGAGGAATTCCTCACGGGCGAGGAAGCGAGCTTCATCGTGATGGTGGACGGCAAACACGTGCTGCCGCTCGCGTCGAGCCAGGACCACAAGCGCCTGCTCGACGGCGACCAGGGCCCGAACACCGGCGGCATGGGCGCGTATTCGCCCGCGCCGATCGTCACGCCGCAACTGCATGCGCGCGTGATGCGCGAAATCATTCTGCCCACCGTGCGCGGCATGGAGAAGGAAGGCATCCGCTATACGGGCTTCCTGTACGCCGGTTTGATGATCGACGCGCAAGGCAATCCGAAGACGCTCGAATTCAACTGCCGCATGGGCGACCCCGAAACGCAGCCGATCATGGCGCGTCTGAAGGGCGACTATTCAAAGGTGGTCGAGCAGGCAATCGCCGGCACGCTCGATACAGTCGAACTGGAATGGGACCGCCGTACCGCGCTGGGTGTCGTGCTCGCCGCGTACAACTATCCTGACACGCCGCGCAAGGGCGACCGTATCAGCGACATTCCCGCTGAAACCTCGGATTCGGTCACGTTCCACGCCGGCACCACGCTCGCGGACGGCAAGCTCACCACCTCGGGCGGCCGCGTGCTGTGCGTGGTGGGCCTGGCGGACTCGGTGCGCAGCGCCCAGTCGGTCGCGTATGAAACGATCAACCAGATTTCGTTCGACGGCATGCAGTATCGGCGCGACATCGGCTACCGGGCGTTGAACCGCAAGCACGACGCCAGGACCGAAGGCAAGCAGTAGGCCATGCCCCACTCGCCCGCGTGCGGCGCCAACGGCGCTACACTGCGGGTTTTCGCGACCGGTTTCGCGGCCGTTTCCGTGCTCATTGCATCAGGCGATGCCGATATCGGCTCATGCGGGCCAATAGCCCGACTGCCCGGCGCGAATCACCGTACCGCCGCGCCTTCGCAGGTTCATCCTGCCGATGGCCCGGCCGTCGCCCTTCACGAAGAACCCGCGGCACGACGAGCGTGCCGCCCTCAGCACCTGCATTCATGAACGATTCGAGCTTCGACGCACAGGCCGTGCGCAGCTGGCTGCAAGGCCTGCAAACGCAGATCGCGGACACGCTGGGCGCGTTCGACGGCACGCCGTTCGCAACCGACGCATGGCAGCGCGCCCCCGGCGAGAAGCTGCGCGGCGGCGGCTGCACGCGGATCCTGGAAGGCGGCAACTTCTTCGAGCGCGCCGGCATCGGCTTCTCCGACGTCGCGGGCGACGCGTTGCCCGGTTCGGCGAGCGCGGCGCGTCCGCAGTTGGCCGGGCGCGGCTTCGAGGCGATGGGCGTGTCGCTCGTGCTGCATCCGCACAATCCGCACTGCCCGACCGTGCATATGAACGTGCGCTTGCTGGTCGCCACCAAGGCCGGCGAGGAGCCGGTGTTCTGGTTCGGCGGCGGCATGGATCTCACGCCCTACTACGGCTACGAGGAAGACGCACGGCATTTTCACCGCGTCTGCCGCGACGCGCTGCAGCCTTATGGCGCGGAGCTTTACCCGAGTTTCAAGCGCTGGTGCGACGAGTATTTCTTCCTCAAGCACCGCAACGAACCGCGCGGCATCGGCGGGATTTTCTTCGACGATTTCTCCGCGCCGGGCTTCGCTCAATCGTTCGCGATGGTGAAGAGCGTCGGCGAGGGATTCCTCGAGGCGTATCTGCCGATCATCGAAAAGCGCCGCAACATTCCGTATGGCCAGGCCGAGCGCGATTTCCAGGCTTACCGGCGCGGGCGCTACGTCGAGTTCAATCTGGTGTTCGACCGTGGCACACTGTTTGGGCTGCAAAGCGGCGGACGCACCGAATCGATTCTGATGTCGATGCCGCCTGTGGTGAACTGGCGCTACAACTGGCAGCCCGAGCCGGGCACGCCGGAAGCGCGCCTTTACAGCGATTTTCTCGTGCCGCGCGAATGGGTGTGAGGCCGGGCTGGCCCGCACGCCCCTGCACGTGGACACGACAAAGGATCCTCACCTGAAGCCGAACGCTCATCCTGTCGCCCTGCCTCGCCGGATCGGACTGCTCGGCGGCACGTTCGATCCGATTCACGACGGCCACCTCGCGCTCGCGCGGCGTTTCGCCGAGGTGCTGCGCCTGACCGAACTGGTGCTGCTGCCGGCCGGTCAGCCGTGGCAGAAGTCGGACGTGTCGCCGGCCGTGCATCGACTCGCGATGACACGCGCCGCGGCAAGCGAACTGGTGCTGCCCGGCGTGACCGTGCGGGTCGCGACCGACGAAATCGAACACGACGGCCCCACCTATACGGTCGACACGCTGCAACGCTGGCGCGAACGCGAAGGCGGGCAAGCGTCGATCGCGCTGTTGATCGGCGCGGATCAGCTCGTGCATCTCGACACATGGCGCGACTGGCGGCGCCTGTTCGACTACGCGCACATTTGCGCGGCCACGCGGCCGGGCTTCGACCTCGCGTCGATTCCAGCGACGCTGGCGCGGGAAATCGACGCGCGCCGTGCCCGCGCCGAGGTGCTGCAGGCCACGCCCAGCGGCCACTTGCTGATCGATACGACGCTGGCGTTCAACGTCTCGGCCACCGACATTCGCGCGCATCTGCGCGAACAGGTGAGCCGGCGGCTCGCCCAGCACGCGAGCGGCGAACCGCAGGACCAGAAACAGCGCGAGCGCGCGCAAGCAAGCCAGGACCAGGCCAAGGCCGTGAGCCATGTCCCCACCGCGGTGTGGGACTATATTCTTCAACATCATCTGTACCACCGGTAACCTCATGGATATTCGCAAACTGCAACGCGTGATCGTCGACGCTCTCGAAGACGTCAAGGCGCAAGACATCAAGGTGTTCAACACCAGCCACCTGACCGCGCTGTTCGATCGCGTGATCGTCGCGAGCGGCACCTCCAACCGACAGACCAAGGCGCTCGCTTCGAGCGTGCGGGAAGGCGTGAAGGAAGCCGGCGGCGACATCATCAGCACCGAGGGCGAGGACATCGGCGAATGGGTGCTGGTCGATTGCGGCGACGCGGTCGTGCACATCCTGCAACCGGCGCTGCGCCAGTACTACAACCTCGAGGAAATCTGGGGCGACAAGCCGGTACGCATCAAGCTGTCGACGCCCGATCCGTTCGGCGGCGCGCGCTCGAGCGAGCCCGACGACGAGGACGAGGAAGACGAAGCGCCCGCCGCGAAACCAGCGCGCAAGGCGACGGCGCGCCGCAAGTAAGCGCGCGTTGCCGGCCCGCCGCATCGTCCGCAAGACAAGTTCGCGACCGCATTCGTGATGAAACTGCATATCCTCGCCGTCGGCCACAAGATGCCGGACTGGATCGCCACCGGCTTCGACGAATACGCGAAGCGCATGCCGCCCGAGCTGCGCATCGAGCTGCGCGAGATCAAGCCCGAGCAGCGTTCGTCGGGACGGCCGGCGGAAAGCGTGATGGCCGCCGAGCGGCAGAAGATCGAAGCCGCGTTGCCGAAGAACGCGCGCATCGTCGCGCTCGACGAACGCGGCAAGGACTGGACCACCATGCAGCTTGCGGGCGCCCTGCCCGGCTGGCAGCAGGACGGCCGCGACGTGGCGTTTCTGATCGGCGGCGCCGACGGGCTCGATCCCGATCTGAAGGCGCGCGCCGATATGCTGCTGCGCGTGTCGAGCCTCACCTTGCCGCACGCGATGGTCCGCGTGCTGCTCGCCGAGCAGCTTTACCGTGCGTGGACCATCACGCAAAATCACCCCTATCATCGCGCGTGAGCGAAACGGCTGGCGCCGCGCGGCAGGGCGATCGGCTCGTTGCTCGTTGCTCGTTGCTCGTTGCTCGTTGCTCGTTGCTCGTTGCTCGTTGCTCGTTGCTCGTTGACTTGCGTTGCCGCGCATCTGTGCAAATGCTTATCCCTGCATCAAGCCGTGCGATTACGCACGCGGGTAAGCAGGCAAGCGCGCACGCCTCGCTGAGCGCGCGTGTGTCCGCGCGTCGGATTGCGAGCAAGGCTCGCGCGACGCCGCGAGCAACGCGCTCACTCGCAGCTTGACGCCATCCGTTTCATCGAGACCTGTTCATGCCCATGCCCGCCGACTCGCTGCATCCGTTCGTTTATCTCGCCTCCCAAAGTCCGCGCCGCCAGGAGTTGCTGCAACAACTCGGGGTGCGCTTCGAATTGCTGCTGCCGCGTCCCGATGAAGATGCCGAGGCGCTCGAAGTGGAACTGCCCGGCGAGCACGCGCGCGATTACGTGCAGCGCGTGTGCGTCGCCAAGGCGCACGCGGCCCGGGCGCGCCTCGTGGCGGGAGGGCATGCCGCACGGCCGATCCTGGTTGCGGATACAACCGTCACGATCGACGACGCGATTCTCGGCAAGCCGGTCGACGCGGACGACGCCGTCACGATGCTTGCGCGCCTCGCCGGACGCGCGCACGAAGTGCTGACCGCCGTTGCCGTGGTGGACGCGCAAGGCGCGCTGCTGCCCGCCGCGCTATCGGTGTCGAAGGTGCGTTTTGCTGCAATGCACGCAGACGCGATCCGTCGCTATGCGGCGAGCGGCGAGCCGCTCGGCAAGGCGGGCGCCTACGGCGTGCAGGGACGCGCCGCCGAGTTCATCGAGCATATCGACGGGTCCTATTCAGGTATCATGGGTTTGCCGCTTTTTGAAACCGCTGCGCTCCTGCGCGCAGCGCGCATCGACTTCTAAAACAACACCATGAATGAAGAAATCCTGATCAATGTCACGCCGCAGGAAACGCGCGTCGCGCTCGTTCAGCAAGGCGCCGTCCAGGAACTTCACGTCGAGCGAACGCTGTCGCGCGGGCGCGTCGGCAACGTCTATCTGGGCAAGGTCGTGCGTGTATTGCCGGGCATGCAATCGGCTTTCATCGACATCGGTCTCGAACGCGCCGCGTTTTTGCACGTAGCCGATATCTGGCATCCGCGCATTGCCGGCGAACCGCAGCATCAGGCGCCGCATCAGCCGATCGAAAAGATCGTGTTCGAAGGGCAAACGCTGATGGTGCAGGTCGTCAAGGATCCGATCGGCACCAAGGGTGCGCGGCTCTCCACGCAAGTGAGCATTGCCGGGCGCACGCTGGTGTATCTGCCGCAGGAACCGCACATCGGCATCTCGCAGAAGATCGAAAGCGAGGCCGAACGCGAAGCGGTGCGCGCGCGCTTGACCGCAGTGCTGCCCGCCGATGAAAAAGGCGGCTACATCGTGCGCACGATCGCCGAAGATGCAAGCAGCGAGGAACTCGCCGGCGACGTCGCGTATCTGCGCAAGACGTGGGCGACGATCATCTCGCAAGGCCAGCGCATGCCGCCCACCAGCCTGCTGTATCAGGATCTGAATCTCGCGCAACGCGTGCTGCGCGATTTCGTCAACGACGAAACGTCGCGCATTCAGGTCGACTCGCGCGAGACGTATCAGATGCTCGCCGACTTCGCCGCGGAATTCACGCCGGCGGTGTCGTCGAAGCTGCATCACTACACCGGCGAGCGACCGCTCTTCGATCTGTACAACATCGAGGCGGAAATTCAGCGCGCGCTGTCGCGCCGGGTGGAGCTGAAATCGGGCGGCTATCTCGTGATCGACCAGACCGAAGCGATGACCACCATCGACGTGAACACCGGCGGCTACGTCGGCGCGCGCAACTTCGACGACACGATCTTCAAGACCAATCTCGAAGCCGCGCACACCATCGCGCGGCAATTGCGGCTGCGTAACCTCGGCGGCGTGATCATCGTCGACTTCATCGATATGGAAAACGTCGAGCATCGCGACCAGGTGCTGGGCGAATTGAAGAAGGCGTTGTCGCGCGATCGCACGCGCGTGACCGTGAATGGTTTTTCGCAGCTCGGGCTGGTGGAAATGACGCGCAAGCGAACACGCGAATCGCTCGCGCATGTGCTGTGCGAGCCTTGCCCCGTGTGCCAGGGCAAGGGGCAAGTCAAGACGCCGCGCACCGTGTGCTATGACGTGCTGCGCGAGATCCTGCGCGAATCGCGGCAGTTCAATCCGCGCGAGTTTCGCGTGGTGGCGTCGCAGCAGGTGATCGATCTGTTTCTCGAGGAAGAGTCGCAGCATCTGGCGATGCTGATGGATTTCATCGGCAAGACGGTGTCGTTGCAGGTGGAGTCGAATTTGAGCCAGGAGCAGTACGACATCGTGTTGATGTGAACCGCCACGCATGATCGACCGGCCTGGAATGCGCCAAGGGTGGCCACCGGATTCTCGATCAGCGATGTAATTGCCGCAGTCCTTTTATTCCGTTCGAAAGCGCATGCAATTGGCATTCGGGTCGCCCTGGCGATTGACAACAGGGCGTAACAAACGCCTAACAGTTTGGCATAAAAGGTCGCGGCCAACCGTCCGCGCGCCGCTTTTTAAGCCCCGCTCAGCGGGGCTTAATTGTTCTGCGAACCGGATCAGTGTCGATGTTTCATCAAATCACGAAGATGGTGCTCCCTGAACCACTGACTTAGCCGCTCCTCATTGCTGGATGCGGCCCAAATCGCAGCGCCACATGCAACGACGATAATCCCCAACAAAATCGCCAACATTGAATCCGACATGGCGGCCTCCTTTTATCAGGTTGCGACCATGCTTACATTTTAGGCGATGATCAATCGACAATTTGACGTTGGCAGTTCGCGGAAAATTAACCTAGTCTATTCGTTAGACGCAAATAAATAGAGCCTTCGGCCGAACACGAGGAATGACACGGGAGATATATGAATATCCTTATCGACCAGGATATTGCGCATATCAGTCGCGTGATGCGGCTGTCGTCGTATGGTGAGCTGGGTGATCCTCATCTCTCAACCCATTACTGGCGACAGCGGCTCAACGCGCTCCTCGATTACGACCACCTCACGCAAGCTCAGCTTCGCGCAGTGGACGGCCTGCTATTGGAACTCGACGAACTCACCGACGACAGTCCGTATTAGATCGGTTCGCTCAAACCGATTGCCAGGCAACGACGAGGAGGGATGTGCCATGCACGCCGATCGAGTTCAATACAAGACATCGACCATCATGCCGCTGGCGCCCATTTCGATACCGGGCTATGCGGCGATGGCCGTGGTGACGCATCGAAACGGCAAGCGGGAGACGTTCGGCATTCTGGGGTACTTTGCGTCCGAGAAGGCGGCCTGTCAGTTCGCTATCGAGTACGCGAAAGCCCGTATCGACGGACGTCGTCGGCCCGTGCCGGGACGCGAGGGCCAACAAGCCGCTACCCCCGCGGCAACGCCGCCTCGATAAATACCGCGCACAACGCCTCCATCCCCTTCGCATCTTCTTCGTCGAAACGCGCGACGACCGGACTATCCACATCCCATACGCCGATCAGCGTGCCGTCGGGCGCGACGAGCGGCACGACGATTTCCGACTGCGATGCCGAATCGCACGCAATGTGCCCCGGAAACGCGTGCACGTCGCGCACCACTTGCGTCTGCCGGGTTTGCGCAGCCGTGCCGCAGACGCCCTTGCCGAGCGCGATGCGCACGCAGGCCGGCTTGCCCTGGAACGGGCCGACCACCAGTTCCCGGCCGTCGTGAAAGTAGAAGCCGGCCCAGTTCAGATCGCTCAGCGAATGGAACACGAACGCGGAAAAATTCGCGGCGTTGGCGATCCAGTCGGTTTCGCCGGCGAGCAGTGCGCGCGCCTGCCCGACCAGTTCTTCGTATTGCGCGGCCTTGGGCAGATGCGTGGTGGAGGAGACTTCGAACATGGCGACGTCCGTGATGAAAGCGAAAAGAGGAACAGCAAGGCCGTGCAGTTTAAATCAAGCGGCCATTTCGTTCAGCACGGGTGCCGATCCTCATTCGACACCGAGAATCACGCTCGATGCCTTGAAAATCGCCGTTGCCGACTGACCGCTCGCGAGACCCAGGCGTTCCACGCTTTCGTTGGTAATGATCGCCGCGATGCTTGCGCCGCTCGTCCCGCCCGCGCTGATCGTCACTTCGGAATTCACCGCGCCCTTCGTCACCGCGGACACCGTGCCGGCGATGCAATTGCGCGCCGACACCTGGTGCTTCTCCACGTCGACCATCACGATCACCGACGATGCCTTGACCAGCGCGAACGCCTTCTTTCCTGGCGCAAGCTCAAGCGATGTGGCGCTACCGTGTGTGACGATCGAGACGATCTCGAGACCGTCGTCGGTACGCAGCGTGACTTCGTCGTTCACCGCGCCGCGTTTGACTGCGGTCACTTCGCCGGCGAATTGATTGCGGGCGCTGGTTTGCATGCCGTTCTCCTGGTTTCGTGGATACCTGGTTGAAGCAGCCTCGCAAAACGCGTTTCGAGGCAAAGGGTTGAACAAGCAAGGCGAGTGTAGCGGACCACTCGCCGCGCGTGGCGGGATCGTGCGAGGCGCGCTATCAACTCAGTCAACGCCAGTCAGCAGTCAGCCCCGGCCCGTTTCGATCCGCATCGACCACCCCGCCGCGCCGCGCGACACCGTATCATCGTGCCCTGGACCTTCCACGCCGAACCCTATGCCTGTCGCCGTTTTTTCCCGCCTTGCCGCCGCGTTGCCGAGCGCCTGCCGCGCCGCCGCGCTGTGCACCGCCTTCACCGCTCTGGCGACGATCGCCGCCTGCAGCAACCCCTCGTCGCCGCGCGACGCGCATGCGCCGCTCGACACCGTCGCGCTCTACCCGATCGCCAATTACGACCAGAACGTCGACCACTGGCTGGAGCCGGATAGCCCGAGCTACGACCGGCCGTTCCTGAGCCCCGCCGAACAGCGGGCGCACTTCAAGGCGCTCCACGCGCGCTACTTCGGCACCGGCACGAGCGCGCCCTCGCCGTGGAATTCCGCTTACGTGACGATGCGCGTGTATCGCCAGCAAGGGGCGGACATCGCCGCGTTGCAAGAGCGCCGCATCGCCAAGTTCGACAACACCGGCAAGCGCGGCGCGGCCGTCGGCTACGGCGAAAATTTCCGGCCGCACGACAAGGCGTGGATCGACGCCATCGCGCAAAACATGGACGTCGGGCAGTTCACGCAGGAACCCGTCTACCAGCCCGAGCGCCGCGCGATCGCCACGAGCAACCTGATGGTGCGCGAGTTGCCGACGACGGACCCGTCGTTCTACGACCACCGTCTGGCCGGCGAAGGCTATCCGTTCGACAATCTGCAAATCTCGGCCGTGCGGCCGGGCACGCCGCTGTACGTATTGGGCGGCAGCGCCGACGGCGCATGGCGCTACGTGCAAACGCCCGACGTGCAAGGCTGGGTGCGCAGCGACGGGCTCGGCATGGCCGACGAGCGCTTCGTCGACAGCTGGCGCGCCGCCGCGGCAAAGTCGCTGGGCGCGGTGATGGTGGCGTCGGCGCCGGTGCGTGACAGCCGCGGCGTATTCCGCTTCGATGCGCCGGCGGGCACGCTGCTGCCGCTCGCACCAATCGCGCCCGCCGATCCGCGAGCCGGCAAGGCAACCAGCCCCGACGCCCCCATCGCCCGCAAAGTCCTCGTGCCTGCCCGCGATGCGGACGGCCACGCGCTCATTCGCAGCGCCGAACTCAGCGACGCGCAAATCGCTCCAATGCCGCTCGCCGCCACCCCGCGTCATCTGGCGACGCTGCTCAAAGCGCTGATCGGCCGGCCTTACGGCTGGGGCAACAGCGGGCTCTACAACGACTGCTCGTCGGAATTGCAAAGCATCTTCGCGACCTTCGGCGTATGGCTGCCGCGCCATTCGTCGACGCAGATGAGCGCCGGGCGCATGACCGATCTATCGGCGTCCACGCCCGCGCAGCGGCTCGATTATCTGGCCGGGTACGGCGAACCGATGCGCACGCTGATCTACATCGGCGGCCACGTGATGCTTTATCTCGGCAACACGACCCGCAACGGCGTCGCGGTGCCGGTGGTCTATCAGGACGTGTGGGGGCTGCGGCCCGCCGACAACAGCCGGCGCGCGGTGATCGGCGGCTCGGTGATCCTGCCGCTGCTGGAACACATCCCCGAGGACGCCGCGCTGCAATCGCTCGCGGCGACGCCGATTTTCCAGATCAGCATCCTCGGTGCGCCGGACGGCGGCGTGGCAACGCCGCCTGACGACGACAATCCTGCCGGCTGAACGCCTCGCCGGTCCTGGACCATGCATGCGGCCAGCCAGGCGCTGCGTCCGCAGCAGACGGAGACACACGGAACCGCACACCCGTACTCAAAAATATTTTTCCCGGAGTGTCGATTCAACGGCGCGGTGCTCGTCGTAACGTTGAAGACCTGGCTCGCGCAGCCGGTCTTTCACCTCACGAACCTGTTACTTCAAGGAGTCGCCGTCATGTCCAGCCCCGCTGTCAAACCGATCCCCGAAGGCATGCATTCGCTCACGCCCTATCTGGTCTGCGCGAATGCCGCGGACGCCATCGCGTTCTACGTGAAAGCCTTCAATGCCGTCGAACAGTTCCGCCTGCCCGCGCCGGACGGCCGGGTCATGCACGCGTGCCTGAAGATCGGCGACTCCATGCTGATGCTGACCGACGAATGGCCGGAGCATCAAACGTTCGGTCCGAATTCACTGAAAGGCACGCCGGTCACGATTCATCACTATGTGGAGGATGTCGACGCCAGCTTCAGGCAGGCGGTCGAAGCCGGCGCCACGGTGACCCTGCCCGTGACCGACATGTTCTGGGGCGACCGCTACGGTCAGGTGAAAGACCCGTTCGGCCATAGCTGGTCGCTGGCCACGCACAAGCGCGATCTGAGCATGGAAGAGATTCAGGCCGGCATGCGCGACATGCAGTGCGGTCAGCCGTGAACCGCACGCGCCATCCATAAACAGGAGACTCGTCATGCAAAAGATTGCGCCGTGCCTGTGGTGCGACGGCAATGCGGAAGAAGTCGCGCGCTTCTATACCTCGGTGTTTTCCAATTCCCGCATCGCCACCACCCTGCACTACACGGAAGCCGGCCCCGGCCCGGAGGGCGGCGTGCTGGCCGTGACGTTCGAGATCGACGGCCAGGAGTTCATGGCGATGAACGGCGGCCCGGATTACCCGTTCACGCCGGCCATTTCGCTGTTCGTGCACTGCGGCTCGCAACAGGAGGTCGACCACTACTGGGCGAAACTCGGCGAGGGCGGCGCGCCCTGGCAATGCGGCTGGCTTCGGGACAAGTTCGGCGTCTCGTGGCAGATCGCGCCTGACGCCCTCCTCCGCATGCTGCAAGATCCGGACAGGGCGAAAGCGAATCGCGTGATGCAGGCCATGATGACAATGATCAAGCTGGACATCGCGACGCTCGAAGAGGCTTATCGCGGAGGCTGATGCGCCGTTGCGAAACGGCCGTGAAGGCCGGACCGTCATGAAGCGCCATCAGGGCGGCCGGCCACGAGACCGCGATGTTTGATACGATCGGTCTCGACCCATGAACGGCGGGATATGAACGGTGCGCGTCAACCATCAGGCTTTCTTCTACTCGCTGTTCGTCGCGCGCCTCGCCGATCAGATCCTGCTGTTTCTCGTGCCGCTCGTCGTATTTCAAACGACGCACCAGGTCTCGTGGTCGGGCCTCGCGTTCTTTATCGAAACGCTGCCGCGCTACCTGGTGTTTCCCTTCTTCGGCGCTTTATGCGACCGCATCTCGCCGCTCAGGCTGATGCGGGTCAGTCAGACCATACGGGCGCTGGTGTGTTTCGGCGGCGTGCTGGCCTATGCGCTGTTTGGCGGCATCGGCTGGCTGATCGCGCTATCGGCTTTATGCGGCGTGTTGACGAGCCAGGGCCTCGTCGCGCGCGAAGTGATGTTGCCGCGGATCTTCAGCACGCAGCAGTTTCAGCGTGTGCTCGCCTATTCGCAGTTGGCCGATCAATTGGGTTTCGTGCTCGGCCCGATGCTGGCCGCGCTGCTGCTCGGGCTGTGGCGCTGGGAATGGCTGGTCGCCGCAACGGGCGTGCTGTTCCTGCTCGCCGACGGCGCGCTGCTACTGTGGCAACACATGAGCGGCTTTCGCGCCGACGCCCCGCCTTCCGCCGCGCCGGGCCACTGGACGCTGCCGCTACGCATCGCGCTGCGCCACGTGTTGGTCCTGCCCGGCCTGAAAAAAATCGTGCTGCTCGCCGCCGCCGAAAATCTGGTGATCGGCGTCACGCTCGCCACCTCGGCGGCGATGGTCACCGGCTTTCACGCGCAATCGGACCGCTACTATGCCGGGCTGCAAACGGCCGGCGCCGTCGCCACCGTGGTGATTCTCCTGGCGATCGCGCGCAACGCGTGGCGGGCCGAGATGTTGGGCCGGGTCGCGTTCGTCTCGATCTGCGCAGGCGGCATGATCGCCGGCGCGAGCGCGGCGCCGTGGGGCTATGCGCTCGGCTTCTTGCTGATCGTCGGCTTCGACAAGATGTTCAACGTCTACATTCGCAGCGCGCGGCAGAAAATCATTCCGCCGCAGGACTACGGCAAGACCACCGGCGTGATCATCCTGCTGAACAACATGACGCAGCCGCTTGCCGGTCTGCTGGTGGGCGTGTTCTCGGCGCGCACGCAAACCGGTCCGCTGATCGTGGCGCTCGCGGTGGCGATGGGCGGCATCGGCGCGACGGTTTCGGTCGGCTCGGCGTTGCTTCGGCGCAAACGCGCGTTGGTGCTCGGCGAATAGCGCGCGTTCGATTTATTCGAAAGCCGGGCGCTTCACTTCCCTACCCGCTCGCAACGCAGCTAGATCGCCTCGCAGACGACGGCAAACTTCATCAGTTGCGTCGGCCCGAACGCATTGCTAATGGCGACGTCGGCGGCGTCGCGCCCGCGCGCCATCAAGACCCGCCCCGTGCGTGGTGCGTTGTTGCGCGGGTCGAACGTCTGCCAGCATCCGCCGATATACGCCTCGAACCACGCGGCGAAATCCATCGGCGCATAAGGCGGCGGCAGGTTGACATCGCTGATATAGCCGGTGCAATACCGCGCCGGTATGTTCATCGCCCGGCATAGCGTGACCGCCAGATGCGCGAAGTCGCGACACACGCCCTTTCTTTCCTGCCAGGCCTGCCATGCTGTCTTGGTGGGCCGCGCGAAGTCGTAGCCGAACACGATATGGTTGTGCGTGTAATCGCAGATCGCATCCACGCGCTCACGGCCGAGCGGCAACTTGCCGAACGTCTGCCATGCGAATTCGGACAACAGGTCGGTCTCGCAGTAGCGGCTGCCCAGCAGAAACACCAGCGTATCGTCGGGGAGTGCTTCGACCGGATGCTGATGCGTAAATGGCGGCCGCGTCTCGGGCACCGACGAGACTTCGAGCACCGCGCTCGTGGAGAGCGCTATCGTGCCCGGCGGCGCCACCAGCCGGCTGCATAGATTGCCGAAGCCGTCCCGATACTGCGTGATCGGCACGGGAGGATGGACCGTCAGCACGTCCGGGCTCAGCACCTCGTGCGCATGCGAGTAGTGCGTGTTCAACATCAACATCATCGGCGTGGGTTGCTCGCAACCATAGACCAGCTCGTAGCCAACGTGCAATTTCATTGCGGCGTCCTCTTCCAGTTGAAACGTGCTCTCAACGAGAGGCTTCCGCTTTCAGCATACACCCGCCATATTGGCTCAGATCATTCATTTGGCGGTGACGTCGCGCGTGTGGAAGTTATCAACAGAAACTGGGAACAAATCTGTGCATAACTGTCCGACAAAATCCGCAACGTGTTGATGCGATTGCCGTTTTTACAGTGACGCCGAAGTTGGGGCACGTCACGCGTGCTGCCACGAACGCCGGAAGGCGCCAGCGTGCGTCATTCGCGCAGCGCGCCTGCCGCGGCATCGTCCGCGCCTTGCTGGCCCGCCTGGGCATGGCGGGCTTCCGCGCGCCATTGCTGGCGCGAGCGAACCATTCTGCGCACCGCGAGGCGCGCAATTCTGGTCCAGCCCGATGGCCGCGGGTCCGCAAGCATGCTGAGCGCGCGGGCGTAGTCGAGCGTGAGGCCGGGCGTCCATGCCATCGTCGCGGCGCGTTTGCGCAATTGCGCGGCCACCCACAATTCCGGCGTCGTGACCACGCGCAAAAACGGCCGCCAGCCGCCGAGGCCACCCCACACGCGCGCCGACGCGCCCTCGATCGCCGCCTCGAGCGCACGCGACACGCTGCTCGAACAATTGCGATACGTGAGGTTGTAGGTCGTGTCCTGCCGATAGCTGTCCCAGAAGCGGCGCAGGCGCGCGGGATCGTAATTGCGGATGCGCACCTGAACCGTCGACGGACACCACGCCTTCGCTTCGGTCGGGTAATCGGGCTGGAATACGCCGGGCACGTCGTTCTCACGCGTGGCGCGCAACAGCCGCGCGAAGTCGTCGGGCGAACGATCGATTTCGACGCCCGGATACAGGCTGATATAGATACCCTCGGGCGATTCGAGCGCCGCGTGTCCGGTCGAAATCACGCCGTTGCGATCCACGGCCGCGATATAGCGATCGACGATCGGCTGCCGCCGCGCCTCGCCTTTCGCCGAACCCACCGGCGTCCATACGTGCACGGTCAGCGCGGCTTCGTCGGCGGCGGGCGGACCGTCCCATTCGACTGCGGCCAGCCGGCCGGGAGCCGCCGCGCCTGCCGCGGAACTCGCGGCATCGGCTTCGGCATCACCGGACGCCACCGCCGGGTTCGACGCGAGACGCCGCACGCGCGTGCTCAGCAAGAGCAGATTCCAGCCGCCGAACATCAGGCCGAGCCCGAGGCAGTACGGCACGGTGCCGACATAGTGAGTCGGATACGGCTGATAGAAGAAAATCGCCAGCGCGATTTCGACGACGCCGCCGATCACCGCGAGCTTCCACGTGCGGTAACGCACCACTCTGGCGGAGACGATTTGCAGCAGTCCGTCGGCGAGAAACAGCGTGCCGAAGATCATCGACAGAATGAAGTGGCCGTGATGATGGCCGGCGAGTATCAGCGCCGCCGCGAAGCAGAACGCGAGTCCCTTCACGTAGCGCAGCGTGCGTTGCCCGCCCATGCCCGTCCAGGCGACCGCCAGCGTGGCGAGCCCTTCGAGCAGCAGTAAAAATGCAAACGGCATGATGGGGAAATAGAGCGCGCCGTCGAGCGCGTCGATGAACACCACCATGCCGAGCAGCAGGCTCATGCAGCCGATGCGCTGCAACGAGCGCCAGCGCGTGCGCAGATAATCGACGCCGAGCAGAATCATGACCAGACGAACCATCGCAAAGCCTCCTCGGCCAACGCGTTGTCCCGACCGCAATCTTCACACATTCACGATAACGTCGCTCAACGCACCGGCGCGTCGAGGACAGTCGCGGCTCAGGCCGCCGCGGCTTGCGGCATCGCCTCGCCCTGTTCGCCGCCCAACGCGTCGAGCAGATCACCGAGCATGCGGTCGAGTTCGGCGGTCATCAGCGTGAGGTCGGAATCGAAGCGCTCGTCGTCGTTCTGCGCGGTGGGGTCGCCCGCTTCCTTCAGCACGTCGAGCGGCGCGATGCGCTTGATCGTGAGCGACGGCGTCAGCACGAACGACACGCGGTCGTTCCACGTCATCGCGAGCCGCATGCATTGCTTGCCGGCTTCGATATGACGGCGCATATCCTCGGCGTCGAGAGCGTGTCCCACGTAACGCACGGTCGCGTTGCCCTCGGCGGGCGAGCGCAACTCGGTGTCCTGGTCGAGCGTGAAGCCCGCGGGACCTTCGCCGGCGACGAGCCACCCGGTCATCGCCGCGACCGGCGATTGCGTGACGCGCACCGTGCCGAGCGGCAACTGATCGATCGATTTGACGAGCAGGCCGCGCACTTCGTCGGCGACGGCTTGCGAGGCCGCGTCGATCACGAGCCAGCCGTTTTTCGTGTCGATCCACACGCGCGTGTCGCGGCGAATGCTGAAGGCGCGCGGCAGCAGTTCGTCCGTGACCTGCTCCTTGAGTTCGCGCATCTGCTTGCGGCCGGGTTTGAAGCCTTGCTGCTCTTCGAGATCGGCGGCGCGCGCCTTGGTCACCTGCGTGACGACCGAGGCAGGCAGCAGTTTCTTTTCGGTGCGAAACGTCAGCAGCATCTGGCCATTGAGCGAGTACACCAGCGAATCGTTATCGCGCGGCGAGGCCCAGCCGTGGCTTTGCATTTCGACGCTGTTGCCGGGCGCGAACGCGTGCGGCGCGAGCCATTTCTCCATTTGTGCGGGGGTGACGGACCACGGAGCGGGAAGACGGTGCAACTGAAGGTTTTTGAACCACATGGGCGGGGTTGTTTATGGGCAAGGCGGGCCATTTTATATGACGGCGGGCGGGGCGGCGTCGATGGGGTGTGGCGGGCGATGAGTCGGCTGGCCGTCGTCGCGGGTGCGCTTCAGGTTGCCATTCGCGTCGTTGTTGCGGCCGCGTCCCGCGGTCCCGCGTTGGCATCGCCGTTAGCCCCCCTCTCGCCGGCATCCGCGCGCTCGGCCGTCGACGGTTCGTCGGCCCTGAATCCCGTGCGGTTGAGCAGCATCAGCGTGGCCACCAGCGAAATGGCCGCATACAGCGCGGACGACACGGCCACGCCGACGATGCTGCCGGTCGTGCTCAGCAACCATTGCGCGCACGGCGGCGTTGCGCCGCCGACGAGCAGCGAACACATCTGATAAGCGAGCGACAACCCGGTATAGCGCACGTTGGCGGGAAACGCGCGCGAGGATGCCGGCGATCGCGCCGTAGAACATCGCGTGCGGGATCGTGGCGAGGCACATGCCGAGCAACGCGAGCCATTTTCAAACCAAACCCGAAAATCCTTCAAACACCAGCCCGATTATCAAACCTTGCCGTTCACCAGAGAATGCGCGTCGTCCCAACCCACTTCTCTGGAATACGCCATGCCCCCTCTCCTCTCCACCCGGTTCGCCTATCTCGCGCTGATCGGTGCAAGCCTCGCCGGCGCGATGAACGCCCACGCCGCGAGCGACAACGCACTGCCCGCCCCACGCCATCTCGCGATGCATGCCGCTTCGGAAAAGAGCGCCGCGGTCGCGCTGGCCGCGCGCCGCTACGCCGCGTTCTGGAACACCGGCGACGAGGCCTATGCGAAGCTCGCGCTGTCGCCCGCGTTCGTCGACCGCACCTTGCCTGATGGACGGCCGCAAGGTCCCGAAGGCCCGTTGCAGGCGTCGAAGGGATTTCGCGCGGCCGTGCCCGACCTGCGTGCCGACATCGACGACCTCGTGGTGGCCGGCGACCGCGCGTCGGTTCATCTGCATTTTCGCGGACACTTCGCCGGCCGGTTCCAGAACCTCGAAGGCCACGGCGAAACCATCGACTTCCAGGCTTTCGACCTCTATCGCGTGAAAGACGGCCGCATCGTCGAGAACTGGCACCTCGAGGACAACCTGACGCTGCTAAAGCAACTGGGCGCGATCAAGCCATAGTGGTTTCGCCGCATCGGACCTGGGGCGCGCTTCGCGCTGAAATCGCCTAGACTTTTTGACAGGCGTGCCGCGGAAATCGATCGCCAGCACCGTGACGGACCGACGATGATGTCCATCGGCCACGCGCTAGCAGCGCACACGTCATCCGCACGGCTCGCACGGAGATAAGCCATGTCCGATAACCCAGCCACCTGGCAGATGGTCGAGTACGAAGGGTTCGAAATCCACGTATCGCCCCGGCCGAAGCAACCCGATGACGGCCGCTTCACCTACATCGGCTATGTGTGCCACCCCGGCGCGGACCCGGCGATTCCGGGTCACGCGGTGCCGTTTCATGCCGACGGCGAAGAGTCGTTCGCCAGCATCGAGGACGCGTGCTACGAAGCCGTGCATGCGGGGCGCAGCATCGTCGACGGCACGCACCCGGACCTGTCGGTGCTCTCGCTGGTGACCGGCGGCGTGTAGCGGGCGAACGCGCCGCCCGTCGCGGAACCGGAAGGCGTTCAGTCGGCGGCAGCCGGCACGGGCGGCCGGCTGCGAGGGGAAATCCGCCGCGCCAGCGTCAGCATGCGCTGGTTCGCGCTCTCGGGCGCGAAGGTCGCCACTTTCCTGTGTGCGCGACGCACCAGCGTTTGACGCAATTCGGTATCCGTTTGCAGGCGCTCGATCGCGCGAGCCAGTGCGTCCACGTCGCCCGGCGGCACCAGCAAGCCGGCCTTGCCCCCTTCGAGCAGGTCGCGCGGACCGGTCGGGCAATCGGTCGAAATCACCGGCGTGCCGAGCGCCATCGCCTCGCCCAGCACCATGCCGAAGCCCTCGTAGCGGCTGCTCAGGATCAGCATTTCCGCCGCGCGGATATAGGGAAACGGATTCGCGCGGAAACCCAGAAAGTGCACCGACTCGCGTATGCCGAGTTCTCCCGCGAGTTCCTCCAGCGCGTCGCGGTCGCGGCCCTCGCCGATCAGCACGAGGTCGACCGGCCGCAGCCGCTTGGCGCGATGCTGCGCGAACGCGCGCAGCAGGGTCTTGTGGTCTTTTTGCCCTTCGTCGAGCCGGGCCACCGAGACGATGAACGACTCCGCCGGCCGCTCGATCGACGGACGCGCCTTCAGCCGCAGCGATTCCACGTCGATCACATTGGGGAGTTCCGCCACATGCGAAGGCTGGCCGGCGAACAGGTCGCGCGCCTCGCGCAACATGTCGGGCGTGAGAACCGCAATCGCGTCGTAGCGCGCATAGTGTCTGACACGGCGAGCGACATAGCGCCTGCTCTTGCCGCCAAGACGCGTGGCAAGACTGAAATGACTGACGCCGAACCACGGCACGCCGTACTTGCCCGCAAGATGCCGCAACGAAAAGTCGAAGTCGCAGACCATCTCATGGCCGCCCGCCAGGCGGCGAAAGCGGTTCGCGGTGAGCGGCCGGATCAGACAGTAGGTCAGCGCCTTGTGCAACAGCTTGAGCGGCACGCTCAGTTTCCGTTGGCGCTGGGCGCCGTGCAACGCGTACATCCAGCGCGACGACGCCAGCACGTGAACAGGCACGTCGTCGGGAATGGCTTGCGCGCGCCAGAACGCCAGTTCCTCGGTCGGATAGGTGACCGACAGGCTCGGCGCAAAGAGCCGGCGGTCGAGCACCTTGAGCCAGGCGAGCAAGGATGTCTCCGTGCCGCCCTTGCCGAAGTCGTTGATGTGAAACAGGATGCGGCGCGGCGGATCGATTTGATCCGGGCCATCGTCTTTACTCTCGTATTTCATGCTGTGCCCCGCATCCTGACCGGACGAATTCAACGGTGATGAACCGGGTCGCGCGCCCGGCCGCTATCGGGACGCCCCGCGAAATACGTCGCGCGACGCGGGCCCCGCCGCGGTGCCCTGGCCGCCGCGCCGCTGCGCGCTGCCCAGCAACAGACCGGCGAACGACCAGAACGCCAGCATGGTGGTTTGCCACATGAAGTCGTCGGTCGTGTTCTTCGCGATCATGCCGGCCACCAGCGCGATGCCGGCCGCGCACAACCAGGGGTCGCCGCCTCGCGTGCGCCAGAACGCGCCCACGAGCCACAGCAGCAACACCGTCTCGAGGACGACGCCCACCACGCCCGTCTGCAGCCAGGTGTTCATGAACAGGTTATGGGCATGCGTGAGGGCCTGCGGTTCGATCGCCAGCAGGTTCTGCGGCATCTCGTTGCGGTACACCATGCCCGGCAACGGTTTGCCGAAGCCGACGCCGATCCACTTGTGACGCTTCGCTTCCGAGATGTAGAACGCCCACAGCTTCGGGCGCGTATCGGCAGAGACCGTGTCGCCGATACTCGAAAACGCCTGGGGAAGCGGAACCTGATGGCCCTCGATGGCGATATCGCGTGTGGCCGCCGCGCCCTGCGCGTCGCTCAAACGCAGCCGCGCGCTGTACTCGAGCGTGCCGACGGTCGCCACCCCGACCACCACGAACGCAAGCAGCGCAAGCACGATATGTCGCCGATACAGCGGAAACAGCGCCACCAGCAGCGTGGCCGCCGCGGCCGGCCAGAAGAAGCGATTGAGCGTGGCGAGTCCGATGAACAGGCAAAACACGAGACCGGCCACCCCCACGGGCCACCACCGCGGACGCAACAGGACACCGCAGAACAAGGCGATCGCGAACACCGCGAGCGTGCTGGTGTGACCGACGCGATTATAAAAATGCAGCGGAAACGTACTCGGCGTGGGCGGCTGCAAATGCCCCCAGTAGACCGCGCTGATCCCGACGAGCAGCACGCATGCGATCCAGTTGATCAGAACGAAGCGGTTGACGTGCGGGGTCTTCGTGCCGAGTAGCCAGAAACCCCAGAACGACACCAGCGGATAGAGCACTTCATCGCACCATGCGTGGATGCTGACCGCCGGATAAGCGGACCACGCGACGGACGCAAGCCCCCATGACGCCCAGCCGGCGATCGGCAGGAACAGCGGCCAACGCCACATGGGCGGACGCTCGGACGAGCACGCCGCCGCGAGCGTACCGAGCGCCAGCAGGGCGAGTGCGTTGAACACGATAGCCGTCATATGGCCGAACATCACCGCGAACAGGATGACCGGACACGCAATCCACAAAACGCGCTCGACGCGCGCGAACGTGTTAGTCATTAAGCTCCCATCAAAACATTGTGTAATGCGCGGTACACCGATTCGACCGAAATGCGGCCCATGCAGTCCGCGTGGTCGCCGTTCCATGCGACGCAGGTGGTCGAATCGCGGTCGCACCGCCGAACCCATGCAATCTCGCGCCGAAAGATAAACGGCTGATCGCGGCATGGCATCTCCGCAATCGTAACCGGCTGGAACGGCACTTCGCTCCAGTAATCGCCCGCGCCGTGAATCCGGGCGTTGCCGGGACCGAACAGCGCAACGGTCGGCACGCCGACCAGGCGGCCTAGATGCGCGACGCCGGTGTCGGGACACACGACCGCTTTCGCCCCGGCGAACAGATGCCAGAGTTCGCCGAGGCCGAGCCGTCCCGCGAGATTGGGATGACCGGGATCGGGGTCGATGTCGCGGATCAATTCAGCCTCGCCGGGACCGCCGCTCCAGACCGGCACGCAGCCGAGCGCCGCGATGCGCTCAGCAAGCTCGCGCCAGCGCGCGTCGGGCCAGCGCTTCACCGCGGTGCTCGCGCCCGGATGCAGGACGACGTAAGGCCGCGTAAGCAGATCGGCATCGGGCAATGCCGCGTGCCGGGGCGCGGGCCAATCGGACGGCCGATAACGCGCCGGCGGCGGCCCGTCCACCAGTTCGGCCGCGAGATCGGCCCACGCGGCCGGCGTTGCCGGATACGCGACCGGCTCATCGACCGGCCAGTTTTTCCACGCGGGCACGTCGCCGGCGTGAGCGACGATCCAGCGGCAACCGGCGCCCATGGCAAGCCAGCTGTGCCGATTGTCCCCCAGCACGAAGCCGAGGTCGTACGGTCCTGAATCGAGCATCCCCTTGACCGTCGCGACGTCGCGCGGGTCGAACGGCAAAGCGATCACACCGAAAGGGCGCCCCGCATAAAGCGGCACGATCGCCTTCGGACAGGCGAGAACGAGTTCGGCATTCGGATAGCGGACGCGCAGCTTGGCAAGCAGCGGTGTTAGCAGCAACGTATCGCCGAGCAGGAGATGGTGCGCAACGAGAATACGCTGCACGGAAGCCGGCTTGCGACGCCACGGTTTCAGCGCGAAGCGCGGAAGCGCACGCCCGAAGATGCGAATACGCCCGGATAGTCGGCTCATCGCGTGACCGGCGCGTTTATTCCGTTTATTCCGTTTGTTCCGACCGCAAACGGGCTATGCGCCGGCCGACTCGAGGTCGTGTTCCCCATGAAGAATCTCCAACGGTATTCTTGTCGTTGACTTCCGCTCCCATGCCTTCGAACCGCACACGGCACCACCGGAGCAGTCAGACGCTGCGCGCCTTGCGGCACCCGCCGAATCACCCCGACATTGGAAGCGCAGTGAAGACAATTGAGTAGTCGGTCAGGGCTGAGACCCATGCTTTTATAACCCGAAACTATATCATGCACGATGGCTGGAACGTAGAACCGGCGCGGCTTGGCGCGACCATGACGGGTGCGCGCCAAGCCCGCGCCGCCGCGCGCATGCGCTGTCAATTTGCGCCGCGGATATGCGTTGCCAGAGCAAGCAAGGCGTCGGCGTGGCCGGCGACGCTCGTGTCGTAAAGCACGGCGTCGCGAGCCAGTTCCGACTGCCATCGCGGTTGGGATTGCTGAATCGTGAGCCGCCCTCGCACCGCGCGCTCGAGCGTCGCGCGCAAGTCGGCGACATCGCCCGCAGCGAACACGAACTTGGCGTGCGGCGCGATCGCATCGCAGCACCCGACGCTCGCCGGCAGAATCACCGGCGTCCCGCACATGGCCGACTCCACACCGACCAGCCCGAACGGCTCGTATTTCGACGCGAGAATCGTGAAATCGGCGGCGCGGTAGCCGTCCTCGATATCTTTCACGTAGCCGATGTAGCGCACCCGCGCGGAGGTGTGCTCGGGCGGCCGTCCCGCGACCGCGAGCACCACCGGCAAGGCGGTGTCGCGCAAGGCGGCTTCGATCAGCGGCAAGCCCTTGCGCTCATGACTGCTGGACGGAAAAAGCAGCACGATCTCATGGTCGGCGAATCCGAACCTGCGGCGCAGCGCCATGCGTTGGGCCGCGTCGATCGGGGCGAAGCGCGCGCCGTCGACCGGCGGGTACAGCACGCGGATTTTCTGCTCATCCACGCCATACAGCTCGCGCAACTCGTCGTGCATCAACTGGGAGTGCGCGACGATCACGCTCGCCCGTTCGTACTGGCGCCGCTCCAGCGCGATCTGCCAGCGGTCCGAGCGCTTTGGCGCACGTCCGGTGGCGCGCAGAAAGCCGAGGTGCGTGCCGCCGCAAATCGCAATCTCGGATGAGTCGACGCGGTTGCAGCCGATCAGCACGTCGACGCCGGCCGCGCGGCGCGCCCGGCGCAGCCGCCACGAAAACCAGCGCTCGCGCAGCTTGCCCGGCAGAAACGACACGCGGATACGATGCGGCTCGACCATGCGCGCCTCCGGCAACGACATGTCGAAGCGGCGCGCAAAGAACGCCAGTTCGATGCCGGCAGCGGCAAAGCCCCGCACCAGGTCCATTGCATACCGCTCGAGGCCGCCGCTGTGTTTCAGCGCATTACTGGACACTCCGATTTTCATCATGCAAAGAAACGCGCGAGGAGCGCCGGGGAAATGTGGATTGAATGCCGCGAGCCCGAAGCGAGGCTGGCTTTATCCCGCGACACGCCGCATGTCGGCCGCGCGGGTCGATAGTGGCCCGACACGCTCACGCCGCGTTCTGCTGGAACTGGATGCGGTGCAGATGCGCATAGAGCCCGTCTTTTGCCAGCAGTTCACGATGACTGCCGCTCTCGACGATGCGCCCCGCCTCCATTACCAGAATGCGGTTGGCGCGCTCGATGGTCGACAAGCGGTGCGCGATGACGAGCGTCGTGCGCCCTTTCATCAGCGTTTCCAGCGCCGCCTGCACATGGCGTTCGGACTCGGAATCCAGCGCCGAGGTGGCTTCGTCGAGGATCAGGATCGGCGCGTCCTTGTAGATCGCGCGCGCGATCGCCAGGCGCTGCCGCTGACCGCCCGAGAGCATCATGCCGTTGTCGCCGACCAGCGTCTCGATACCGCTGGGCATCGCCTCGACGGTGTCCCACAGGTTGGCCGCGCGCAACGCCGCCTCGACCTTTGCCGGATCCGCTGTCTGGCCATACGCGACGTTGTTGGCGACGGTGTCGTTGAACAGCACGACGTCCTGGCTCACCATCGCGATCTGGCTGCGCAGCGCGTGCAGGCCGTATTCCGGCAGCGCCACGCCGTCGACCAGAATCTCGCCGCCGGTCGGATCGAAAAAGCGCGGCAGCAGATTGACCAGCGTGGTCTTGCCGCTGCCGGACGGGCCCGCGAGCGCCACCATCTCGCCCGGCGCGACCTTGAACGACACCTTGTCGAGCGTGTGGCGCTTGTGCGTGGCATTGCTGCCGTAGCTGAACGACACCTCGCGGAATTCGACCTCGCCGCGCGCGCGTTCGAGCGTCTTGCCGCCGCCGGCCGGTTCCGAGGGTTCGTCGATCAGGCCGAAGATCAGCTCGCACGCCGTCATGCCGCGTTGCAGCGGCTGGTTCACGTCCATCAGATGCTTCAGCGGCGAGATGATCAGCAGCATCGACGTGACGAACGCGACAAAGCCGCCGACCGTGGTCTGGTCCGACGACGACTGCACCACCGCGATCGTGATCACGACGGCAAGCGCTATCGACGCGAGGAACTGCGTCAACGGTTGCGCGAGGCCGCCCGAGACCGTCATGCGCATCGCGTAGCCGCGCAGGCGCTTGCTCATCGACGTGAAGCGGTCGATCTCGTACTGCTCGCCGTTGTGCACCTTGACGACCTTGTAGCCGCCCACCGTCTCCTCGACGATGTACGACAGCTCGTTGGTGAGCATTTGATGCTCGCGGTTCAGGCGCCGCAAGCGGCGGTTGATCTTGCTCACCAGCCAGCCGATGCCCGGCAGCAGCACCGCGACGATCAGCGTCAGACGCCAGTTCAGATAGAACAGATAGCCGAGCAGAAAGAGCACCGTCAGCGAATCGCGCACCAGCGTGACGAGCACGCTCAGCAGCACGTTGAGGATCTGATTGACCTCGAAGACGATCGCATTGATGACCGTGCTCGCGGTTTCGCGCTGGAAGAACGAGACGCCGGTGTGAATCATCCGGTCGAACATCTTCAGGCGCAGTTCGAGCAGGATCTTGTTCGACACGTAGGCGAGCAGATAGCCGGATGCGTATTGGGACAGGCCGCGTATCAGCGCGAGGCCGACCACCGCGATCGGCACGAGCCACTTGGCATTGTCGTTGGCGTGCGCGCCGAAGCCCTTGTCCAGCAGCGGCTTGAGGAGCGCGGGAATCGCGGCGTCGGTGCCCGCGCTGACGGCCATTGCGACCACCGCGCCGGTCAGCACCCAGATGAGCGGCTTGATATACGGCCACAAACGCCGCAAGACGACGGCAGGCGACGATGCCTCACCTGAACCGATGGGTTTGCTCAACGTAGGCTTCGCGCTCAAGGAATCCTCTGGGAATGCGGAACGGCAACCGCGCGCTGGGCCGAACGCCTGCCGCGCGGAATATCAAAAAAGAAGCATTGTAAACGCTTGAGGATGACGGCCGCCGATAGGGATCGGCCCGATTGCGCGGATCGGGGGGTGAGGCTTGGCTTCAGTGGCGAGGCTTCGCGCCGGGTCAGCTTTGGCCCTGATGGGGGCTGGCGTGAAGCGTGACGTGGTGTCGGGCCGCGAGCACCAAGGCCCGTGCCCGCGGGCGCCGCGCTGCGTATCGTGCTGTGTCGCGCTGTGTATACTTGCGCCACGCTTGCTCGACTCGCTCCAACGTTCGCCCCTCTCCACGCATTCCAGGTATGCAAGAAACCACCCTCGGCGTCGCCATCATCACCAAAAACGCGGCGGCGCGGCTGGCCGAATGCCTGCAAGCCGTGGCCTTCGCCGATCAGATCGTCGTGATCGACGGCGGCAGCACCGACGGCACCGCCGACATCGCCCGCGCGCACGGCGCCCGCGTGCTCCAACAAACCGACTGGCCGGGCTTCGGCCCGCAAAAGAACCGCGCCGTGGACGCGCTCACCACCCGTTGGATTCTCTCGATCGACGCCGACGAAATCGTCTCGGCGGAACTGGCCTCGGCAATCCGCGCGGCGCTCGCCGCGCCCACCGCCGACGTCTATGCGGTCGATCGGCTGTCGAGCTTTTGCGGTCATTGGATTCATCACAGCGGCTGGTATCCCGACTGGATTCCGCGTCTGTTCAAACGGGGCGCCGCGCGTTTCTCCGACGACCTCGTGCATGAGCGCCTCGTATTCGACACGCCGGCGCAGCGCCTCACCGGCAAGCTGATGCACTACTCCTACGAGGACTTCGAAGGCGTGCTGCGCAAACTCGACGCCTATTCGACAGCCGGCGCGCAACAACGCCATGCGGCGGGCAAGCGCGGCAGTTTCGGCAAGGCGCTCGGGCGCGGCGCCTGGGCGTTCGTGCGGACCTATGTGCTACGGCGCGGCTTTCTGGACGGCCGCGCCGGCTTCATGATCGCGGTGTTCAATGCGGAAACGGTGTACTACCGGTTTTTGAAGCTGGCGCGCCTGGGAAACGACAAGCCCTTGTGAAAGACCGGCTTGGCCCGCTAAGCCGCGCGGGCAAGCCACGTCAATAAACGATCTCGATCGAGCTTCCCGCGAACTCGCCGCGCAACGCAGCGAGCAATTCGTCGGTCGGCTTCACGCGCCAGGCGTCGCCCAACCGCATGGCGCCTTCGGCGTTCTGGCTGCGATACACCACCTGCACGGCAAGCCCGTTCGGAATCTGCACCGCCTGCCGCTGACGGCCATTGTCGCCGCCGCCATATCCGCCACCGTTACGGCCGCCGCCGTTGCCATTGCCGCCGCCGCTTCGCGATGAAGCCGCCGGGGCCGCGGCCGCTTGCGGCTCGTCCTTGTCCGCGCTATGCGCTTCGAGCACGCGCCGCAGCGCCAGCGCGTCCGCGTTGCCGTTCATCTGCACCTTGACCGCTTCCGCGTAACGGCAGCGCGCGCGGCCGAGATCCATCACCGTATCGACGGTGAAGCGGATGCCGCCGGTGAATGCGTCGTTGCGCGCCTGGCCTTGCACGACCAGCAGTTCGTCTTCCCTGAACAACTGCTTGTGCGCTTCGAAGATCTCGTTGAATACCGTCACTTCGCATTGGCCGGTGCCGTCGTCGAGCACGGCGATCAGCATCTTGCCGCGCTGGGTCATCTGCGTGCGCAGCGACGCGATCACACCCGCGACCAGCTTGTCGCGACCTTCTTTCAACTCGCCGATCTTCTGGCGCACGAAGCGGCGCACCTCGTTCTTATACGCGTCGAACAGATGGCCCGACAGGTAGAAGCCGAGCGCGGCCTTCTCTTCCTGCAGCTTCTTCTTTTCCGGCCATTCCGGTTCGTCGACCAGTTCGTGACCTTGCGACGGCGCGTCGCCCATGTCGAACAGACCCGCCTGCATCGCATTGGCGCTCGCCTGCTCGGCCGCTTCCATCGCGAGCGAAACGGATGCGATCAGTTGCGCGCGATTCGCATGCAAGGTGTCGAACGCGCCGGCGCGAATCAATGCTTCCACCGTGCGGCGATTGACGATGCGGCGGTCGACACGGTTGCAGAAATCGAAGATGTCGATGAACGGACCATCCTCGCGCGCGCGCAGGATTTCCTCGATCGCATTCTGGCCGCTGCCCTTGATCGCGCCCAGACCGTAGCGGATGGTTTTCGAGCGTTTGCCGTCCGGTTCCGCGACCGGCTCGAAACGATACGCCGACAGATTCACGTCCGGCGGCAGCACCGCCATCTTGTTCGCGAGACAGTCCTCGAACAGGATCTTGACCTTCTCCGTGTCGTCCATGGCGAGCGACATATTGGCCGCCATGAATTCCGCCGGATGATGCGCCTTGAGCCAAGCGGTGTAGTACGCCAGCAGCGCATACGCGGCCGCGTGCGACTTATTGAAGCCGTAACCCGCGAACTTCTCCATCAAGTCGAAGATTTCGTCGGCTTTCTCGCCGGTCAGGCCGTTCTTCGCGGCGCCTTCGCGAAACAGCGCGCGGTGCTCGGCCATTTCCTCGGCCTTCTTCTTGCCCATCGCGCGACGCAGCAGGTCGGCGCCGCCCAGCGAGTAGCCGCCGATGATCTGCGCCATCTGCATCACCTGCTCCTGGTAGACCATGATGCCGTAGGTCTCTTTCAGAACAGGTTCCACGCGCGGATCGGGATACTCCACCACCTCGCGGCCGTGCTTGCGCGCGCAGAAGCTCGGGATCAGGTCCATCGGGCCCGGACGGTACAACGCGACGAGCGCGATGATGTCTTCGAAGCGGTCGGGCTGCGCGTCTTTCAGCATGCCTTGCATGCCGCGGCTTTCCAACTGGAACACGGCGACCGTATTCGCTTTCTTCAGGATCGAGAACGACGCGGGGTCGTCGAGCGGCACCTGCGCGAGCGACCAGTCTTTCTTCGACGGATCGAGACGGCGGATATAGCGCTCGGCCCAGTCGAGAATGGTCAGCGTGGTGAGACCCAAAAAGTCGAACTTCACGAGGCCGACCGCTTCGACGTCGTCCTTGTCGTACTGGCTGACCACGCCGCTTTCGTCGCCCTGCGTATAGAGCGGGCAGAAATCGGTGAGCTTGCCGGGCGCGATCAGCACGCCGCCCGCGTGCATGCCGACGTTACGCGTCAAGCCTTCCACGCGCTGCGCGAGTTCGAGTAGCTGATGCACTTCGTCTTCGTTGTCGAAGCGCTCCTGCAGCAGCGGCTCTTCCTTCATCGCGTCGGCGATGGTGACGTGCTTGCCCGGCTTGAACGGGATCAGCTTGGCGATGCCGTCGGTGAACATGTAGCCCAGATCGAGCACCCGGCCGATGTCGCGCACCGCCGCCTTCGCCGCCATCGTGCCGAAGGTGGCGATCTGCGACACCGCGTCCGCGCCGTACTTTTCCTTCACGTACTGGATCACGCGGTCGCGGCCGTGCTGGCAGAAGTCGATGTCGAAGTCGGGCATCGACACCCGTTCAGGATTCAGGAAACGTTCGAACAGCAGGTTGTAGCGCAGCGGATCGAGGTCGGTCACGCCGAGCGCGTAGGCGACCAGCGAGCCCGCGCCGGAGCCCCGGCCCGGCCCGACCGGCACGCCGTTGTTCTTCGCCCAGTTGATGAAGTCCGCGACGATCAGGAAGTAGCCCGGAAAGCCCATCTTGATGATCGTGCCGCACTCGAATTCGAGGCGCTGGTAATACGTTTCGCGCTGCGCTTCGCGCTCGGCGGGGTCCGGGTACAACTGCTCGAGGCGCTTTTCAAGGCCCTCTTTCGACAGATGCACGAGGTAGTCGTCGAGCGACATGCCGTCGGGCGTGGGAAACAGCGGCAGTTTGGGCTTGCCGAGTTCCAGCGTGAGGTTGCAGCGCTTGGCGATTTCAACGGTATTGGCGAGCGCCGACGGAATGTCCGCGAACAGCGCGGCCATTTCTTGCTGGGTGCGGAAATACTGTTCCGGCGTGAAGCGCTTCTGGCGGCGCGGATTCGCGAGGATGTCGCCTTCGGAAATACACACGCGCGCTTCGTGCGCGGTGAAGTCGTCCGGTGTCATGAACTGCATGGGATGCGTGGCGACCACCGGCAACTTCAGCGCCGCGGCGAGCGTGACGGCCTGCCGCACATACTGCTCGCCGCCCGGCTGGGCGCAACGCTGCAACTCGATATAGAAGCCGCCCGGAAACACCTTCGCCCAATGCAACGCGTTGCGCTTCGCCGCTTCCTCGTTACCCGCGGCGAGCGCGAGACCGATATCGCCCTGCTGGGCGCCCGACAAGGCGAGCAAGCCTTCGCCCAGGCCGGATTCGAGCCAGCCGGCCTCGATTTCGGCGCGGCCGCGATACTGATTCGTGAGCGACGCCTTGCTGAGCAGCTCACACAGATTCAGGTAGCCGCGCCGGTCTTTCACCAGCAGCAGCAAACGGGAAGGCTTGTCGCGGTCGTCGGGATTGGTGATCCAGACGTCGCAGCCGGCAATGGGTTTGACCCCTTTGCCGCGGGCTTCCTTATAGAAACGGACGAGGCCGAACGCGTTGCCGAGATCGGTGAGAGCGAGCGCACCCTGACCGTCTTTGGCAGCCGCCTTGACGATGTCGTCAAGACGCACGATGCCGTCGGCAATCGAGAATTCGGAGTGGACGCGGAGATGAACGAAGCGGGGATCTGACATGGGCGACATTGTAACTCCACCATTCCGGAGTTTTCAGGCCAAAAGCGCGCGTTAGCCGTTCGGCTTAGGGCGCGAATTCGGGAACGGCTTGCGCGGGTGTTCTGCGGGCCGCTGACCGGTTTCGGCACCTACACGGAAGCGGCGCGGCCCGCTCGCTCGTCACGGACAAGCCGCGGCAAAACCGCAATGCGTCCCCCAGCGGAGCGGGCAAACCGCTCCAAGTTCGCGCGCGCCTTGCGCTATCGCAACCGCCTGGCCATTCGGCAGAGTCGAGCCCAGCCCCGGCTTGAGGGATAATACGAGTTTCCCCATTCGACATGGCCGCGCCGCATGGCATTCAGATGCGGGCGCCTTCATGCGCCCCGTTTTCCACGGCGCCGGCCACTGATTACCGCTGGACACACATGAGCATCGTCAATCTCGCCGCGTATCACTTCGCGACCATCGAAGACACCGCCGCATGGCGCCCGTTCGTCACCGAGCGCTGCGACGCGCTCGGCCTGCGCGGCACGATTCTGCTGGCGCCGGAAGGCATCAACCTGTTCGTCGCCGGTAGCCGCGAAGCCGCGGACGCGTTCATCGACTACATCCGTCACGACGCGCTGTTCGAAGGCAAGTTCGCGAATCTGCAATTCAAGGAAAGCCTCTCGGAGAAGCAGCCGTTTCGCCGCATGCTGGTCAAGCTCAAGCGCGAGATCATCACGATGAAAAAGCCGGCGATCCGTCCGGAGCTCGGCCGCGCGCCGTTCGTCGACGCGCCCACCCTGAAAAGCTGGCTGGATCGCGGCCACGACGATCAGGGCCGTCCGGTCGTGATGCTCGACACGCGCAACGCGTTCGAAGTCGACGTCGGCACGTTCGAGAACGCGCTCGACTACCGCATCACGAAATTCAGCGAGTTTCCTGAAGTGATCGAGCAGAACCGCGCCGATCTCGAGGGCAAGACGGTCGTGTCGTTCTGCACCGGCGGGATTCGCTGCGAGAAGGCGGCGATCCACATGAAGGAAGTCGGCATCGAGAACGTGTATCAGCTGGAAGGCGGCATCCTGAAGTATTTCGAGGAAGTGGGCGGCGCTCACTATCACGGCGACTGCTTCGTGTTCGACTACCGCACCGCGCTCAACCCGCAACTCGAACCCACCGCCACCGTGCAATGCTTCGGCTGCCGCGCCGTGGTGCCGCCCGAGGCGCAGGCGTCGCCAATGTACGTCGCGGGCAAGACGTGCCCGGCGTGTCATCCTGACAGCAAGGCGGCGCGCGCCGCATGACGGCTGCGTCGCGAGGCGCGACGAATGCCGGCCTTGGACAGCACGTCACGCGGCGGCTCCAACCCTACGATCGTGGAAAGCGCGGCTCATTGTGCTCAGGCTGCGGCGGCGCTTTCAGCGAGCCCATTGCTCTCAAACCCGGCCGCGCCATGCGAACTTGCCGCCATTTCCGGCGCACACTGGCAACGCAATACGTCGTTCCGCGCTTTCACCGTAACCATCGATCCGAGCCATGACCTATCGCGGACGCTTCGCACCGTCGCCCACCGGGCCGCTGCATTTCGGCTCGCTGGTCAGCGCGCTCGCGAGTTGGCTGGACGCGCGCGCGCATGGCGGCGCATGGCTCGTTCGCGTCGAGGACATCGATCGCCCGCGCACGGTCTCAGGCGCCGCCAGGGACATCCTCGCGACCCTCGAACGCTTCGGCATGCACGCCGACGAGCCGCCGATCTGGCAAAGCACACGCATCGCGCGCTACGAGCAGGCGCTGGAGCAACTCAAAGCCCGCGGCCTGGTTTATCCCTGCGGCTGCACGCGCAAGGAAATCGCCGACTCGCTGTTGCACGCGCACGCGCGCAACACGACGCTCGCCTACCCCGGCACCTGCCGCAACGGTCTGCATGGCAAACCGGCGCGCGCGTGGCGCCTGCGCGTGCCCGACGGCGAGGCCGCCGTGATCACGTTCGAAGACCGCTGGCAGGGCACGCAGACGCAGAACCTCGCTACCGAGGTCGGCGATTTCGTCCTGAAACGCGCGGACGACCAATGGGCCTATCAACTGGCGGTGGTAGTCGACGACGCGGACGCGGGCATCACCCACATCGTGCGAGGCGCGGACCTGATGGATTCAACCGCGCGGCAGATTTATTTGCAGCGCTGTCTTGGCGCGCCGACGCCCGAGTATCTGCACGTGCCGGTCGTGACGAACGACCAGGGCGAAAAACTCAGCAAGCAAAACGGGGCGCAGGCGCTGGATGCCGGCAAACCGCTCGAAGCGCTGATCGCGGCGGCTCGCCATCTGGGACTCGACCTGAGCGGCCAAGCCCCTGGGACACTGGAGGGGTTTTATACCGCGGCAACGGCGGCATGGGCAGCACGCATGCGCGTGCGAATGAGCGTAAGCAAGTAAACGCGATGCGGGTTTCGAAGCCGCAGCCGCTCAGGAAGACGACTTCCTGGGCATGCCGAAGCCGCCCAGCAACGCAGCCAGCGGCTGCTTCGCAGACGTCTTCTGCGGAGCGGCGGAAGCCGCATCGGCCTCCTCGATCTTGCGAACCGAAGCAGGCGACGGCTCATACGGCTTGAGGAAGAAATCGTCCACAGGCTGCGCGCGATGGTGATGCGGCCGATCGAACGAGCCCGACGGAGCGCCCGAACGCCGGCGGCCGCCGCGCTCGTCACGGACCTCGCTGCGCTCACGGCGCGGCGCGCGCTCTTCGTGGTGATGCCGCACCGGCGTATCCACGGTCAGGCGTTGCACTTCCAGCGGCCGCTTGATGAGCTTCTCGATATCGGCAAGCTGCTTGCGCTCGTTCGGGCTGCACAGCGACAACGCGTCGCCGGAAGCGCCGGCCCGGCCGGTACGGCCGATCCGATGCACATAGTCTTCCGCATTGAACGGCAAATCGAAATTGATCACCGCGGGCAGTTCCGCGATGTCGAGACCGCGCGCCGCCACGTCGGTGGCGACCAACGCTTCAATTTCGCCGCGCTTGAACGCGTCCAGCGCCTGCATCCGCTCGTTTTGCGAGCGGTCGCCGTGAATCGCGGTCGCGATCACGCCGTCGCGTTCGAGGCTGCGCGCGAGACGGCTCGCGCCGATCTTGCTGTTGCAGAACACGATCACCTGCTTCAGGCTGCGCTCGCGAATCAATTGAACGACCGCGCCGGTCTTGTCGCCCTCGGGAACCTCGAACACGATTTGCGTGACGTTGGTCGCGGTCGAATTGCTGCGCGCGACTTCGATCGTCTGCGGATCGCGCAGATAAGTTGCCGCGAGCTTCTTGATCTCGCCCGAGAACGTGGCCGAAAACAGCAGCGTTTGACGTTCTTTCGGCAGCAGGTTCAGGATGCGCTGCAAATCCGGCAGGAAGCCCATGTCGAGCATGCGGTCGGCTTCGTCGAGCACGAGGATCTGCACCTGGCCCAGGTTGGCGGTTTTCTGCTGCACGTGATCGAGCAGACGGCCCGGCGTGGCGATCAGAATTTCGACGCCGCGGCGCAGTTGCTCCGACTGGGGATTCATATCGACGCCGCCGAACACCACGGCGCTGCGCAGCGCGGTGTGCTTCGCGTAGGACTGCACGTTCGCGGCGACCTGGTCGGCCAGTTCGCGGGTCGGCGTGAGGATCAGCGCGCGCACCGGATGGCGGGCGGGCGATGCGCTCGTGCTGGCCTGCGGCAACAGACGCTGGATGATCGGCAGCGAGAAGCTCGCGGTCTTGCCGGTGCCGGTTTGCGCGGCGCCCATCACGTCGCGGCCGGCCAGCACGACGGGAATCGCCTGCGCCTGAATCGGCGTGGGAATGGTGTAGCCCGATTCCTTGACGGCTTTCAGGATGTCGGGCGCGAGGCCGAATTGATCAAAAGTCGCAGTGCTGGGCGTGACGGCTGTGTCGGACATGGTGGCTTTCGCTAAAAATGCGCTTGGCGCGTGCGCGCGGCAGCGGTCGGAACCGCAGAGGGCATCAGGATGAAGGCGGAGCCACGGCGTTCCGCACGGGACCCGTCGATATTGCGGGAAAAGAGCGGCCGGCTCCGGCCGGCGGAAACACCCGCCGGAAAGCCCGGTATTGTAGCACTCCAGCAAAAACACTCATGGCGCATGGGGCGGCTTTCTGCTTACAGGGCAAAAGCCGGCGGACGGCCCAGCCGCCGGTCCGCTCGTACGCGCCTGGCGCCGCGCCCTGCCGGATCGCGGCACCCCTCGCTCGCGAGCGTAGTTCGCGCAGGCGACAGTGGCGTGACAGCCGATTTCGCCGTGCGTGACGGCATCGCGGTTCACCACGTTTCACGCATCACCATCAGGCGCAGCTCGGTCATATCCTCGATCGCGTAACGCACGCCTTCACGGCCGAGTCCCGAATCCTTCACGCCGCCATAGGGCATGTTGTCGACGCGGAACGACGGCACGTCGTTGATCACCACGCCGCCCACTTCGAGCAGGTCCCACGCACGATGCGCGTGCGCGAGCGAATCGGTGAACACGCCGGCTTGCAGGCCGAAGTCGCTGTCGTTGACGGTGGCGAGCGCCGAGTCGAAATCGTCGAACCGCTCCAGAATCGCCACCGGCCCGAAGGCTTCCTTGCGATACAGATCGGTGTCGCGCCCAACGCCCTCAAGCAGCGTGGCCTCGAACATCGCACCCTCCACCTTGCCGCCCGCGACGATTGTCGCGCCCGCCAGCACCGCGCTCTCCATCCAGCCGGCGAGGCGTTTGGACTCCGATTCCGAGATCATCGGCCCGACGAAGGTCTTTTCGTCCTTCGGATCGCCCATTACCAGCGACTTCGTCTTGGCGATCAGCTTCTCGCGCAGCGCCTCATAAAGTTTCGCGTGCACCAGAATCCGCTGCACGCCGATGCAGCTCTGCCCCGACTGATAGAACGCGCCGAACGCGAGCCGCTCGACTACGTAGTCGAGTTTCTCGCCCTGATCGCCGTCGACGATCGCGGCGGCGTTGCCGCCGAGTTCCAGAATCACCTTCTTCTTGCCGGCCTTTTTCTTCAGTTCCCAACCCACCGCCGGCGAGCCGGTGAACGACAGCAGCTTGAAACGTTCGTCCGTGGTGAACAGATCGGCGCCGTCGCGATGCGCGGGCAAAATCGAGAACGCGCCTTTCGGCAAGTCGGTTTCCGCCAGAATCTCGCCCATGATCAGCGCGCCGACCGGCGTGCGGCTCGCCGGCTTCAGCACGAACGGCACGCCCGCTGCGATCGCCGGCGCGACCTTGTGCGCGGTCAGATTCAACGGAAAATTGAACGGCGAAATGAACGAGCACGGACCGATCGGCACGCGCTTCACGTAACCGTGATAGCCCTTTGCGCGCGGCGAAATCTGCAGATTGACGATTTCCCCGTCGATGCGCACCGCCTCCTCGGCGGCCACCTTGAAGGTGTCGATCAGGCGCGTGACTTCGCCCTTCGAGTCGTTGATCGGCTTGCCGGCTTCGATGCACAGCGCGAGCGCCAGTTCGTCGTAGCGCTCGCGAAACCGCTTCACGCAATGTTCGAGCACCGCCTGGCGCTTGAACGGCGCAAAGGCGCGCAGCGCGGGCATGGCGTCGACGGCGTGGCCGATCGCCTTGTCGATCGCGGCGGCGTCGGCCATCGCCACGCGGGTCGCCACTTCGCCGCTGAATTTATCCGTGACTTCGAGATCGGTGTTCGCGGCCACCGCTTCGTTGGCGAGGTAGTAGGGGTAAGTTTTCTGCAACATGACGCGTTCTCCTTTGCGGCATCCGGCTAACAGGAGCAACGAAGCCAAACGTTCATGCCCTGCCGCCATTCAGCCGCGCTCAATTCACGCTCGTTTCACACCCGATGCGAAACCGGCCAGCGGTTCGCCCAACCGCTCACAGTTGCGCGGAGAGCCGCTTGATCTCGCGATTCAACACGCGCTCGTTGTCGGAATAGTCGATCGGCAGGTCGATCACATGCACGCCGGGCGTCGCGAAACATTCGCGCAGCAGGGGCGCGAACTCCGCCGCCGATTCGATCCGATGCCCCTGCGCGCCATAGCTCTGGGCATACGCGACGAAATCCGGGTTGCGCAGCGTCATGCCGTAGTCGGGGAAATTCATGTTCTCCTGCTTCCAGCGGATCATGCCGAACGCGTCGTCGCGCAAGATCAGGATCACCAGATCGAGCTTCAGACGCACCGCCGTTTCCAGTTCCTGCGAGTTCATCATGAAGCCGCCGTCGCCGCACACGGCCATCACCTTGCGGTCGGGATGCACGATCTTGGTCGCTATCGCGGAAGGCAAGCCCGCGCCCATCGAAGCCAGCGCGTTGTCGAGCAGCAGCGAATTCGGTTCGTGCGCGCGGTAGTAGCGCGCGAACCAGATCTTGTACATGCCGTTGTCCAGACACACGATGCCGTCCACGGGCGTGGTCTCGTAGACGTCGTTGACGATCCGCACCGGGTACATCGGAAAGCGGTCGTCGCGCTGACCTTTCACGAGATGCTCCTCGAAGTGCTGCTTGATCTCCTTGAAGCGCGTGAAGTCCCAATGCTCCTTGCGCGCCTTGAGGCTTTCCTTCAACTGCCACACCGCGTTGGCGATGTCGCCGACCACCTCGATCTGCGGGAAGTACACGGTATCCACTTCCGCGCCGAGGAAGTTCACGTGAATCACCGTCTTCTCGCCCGCCTCGCCGCTGCGCATGAAGAACGGCGGCTTCTCGATCACGTCGTGGCCGACGTTGATGATGCAGTCCGCGTGCTCGATGGCGCGGTGCACGAAGTCGCCGTCCGACAGCGTGGCGTTGCCGAGCCACATCGGGTGCGATTCGTCGATCACGCCCTTGCCCATCTGCGTCGTGAAAAACGGAATGCCGATCTGGTCGACGAATTCGCGCAGCATCCTGGTCGTGGTCTTGCGGTTGCCGCCCGCGCCGATCATCAGCAACGGATGCTTCGCGTTCGTGATCGCCTCGACCGCGTGCGCCACCGCCTTTTCCTCGGCCACCGGACGGCGGCTGTAGCTCTTCGGGATCGGCTTGCCGTCGCCCTCTTCGTGCGCGACGTCCTCGGGCAATTCGAGGTGCGTGGCGCCGGGCCGTTCTTCTTCCGCCTGACGAACCGCCTCGCGCACCGCCGCCGGAATATTGCCGATCGACACGATCTGCCGCGTGTACTTGGTGAGCGGCTCCATCATCCGCACCACGTCGACGATCTGGAAATGCCCCTGCTTGCTCGATTTGATCGGCTTTTGCCCGGTGACCATCAGCATCGGCATGCCGCCCAGTTGCGCGTACGCGGCGGCGGTTACGAAGTTGGTCGCGCCGGGGCCGAGCGTGGCGAGACACACGCCGGTGCGGCCGGTGAGACGCCCGTAAGTGGCGGCCATGAAGCCGGCCGCCTGCTCGTGGCGCGTGAGGATCAGACGGATTTTCGAGCGGCGCAGCGATTCGAGCAGATCGAGATTTTCCTCGCCGGGAATGCCGAACACATACTCGACGCCTTCAGCTTCCAGCGATTTGACGAACAGGTCGGATGCTTTCATGGAGGGTCTCGTTTGATGAAACGGAGGCGGGCCGTCAGCCCGGCCGCCAAGGGACGTGAAGCAGAGGCGCAGGGAGCGCGCGGGAACACGACGACGCTCGCGCGGGCGGCGCGCGGCATGGCACGACGCAACGGCTAACGCCATGCCGGACAGCTTACTACTCGATGGGAAATGATGTGCGCCGACTGGCAGCGCCACAAGACAGGGGCAGGCAAGGCAGGCGGCGGTGCGGTTCGAGCGCGGCCGCCGCATCGGGTCAGCGATTGATGGTGATGCAGTCGGAGATCATGGGCGGCGCGTTCTCGCCGTCCATCGCGTCGTACAGGTCGGCGCGCGGACCCTTGGTCCACCAGGTATAGCTGCCGGCCTGATACTTCGCGCCGGAAGCCGATAACGTGTTGACGAAAAGCAGTTGCTGGCCCTTCACGGGGACCAGCGCGAAACTCTGGCCGTTCGCCGTGTTCCAGTACGTGACTTGCAGAATCTTGCCGGTGGCGCAGGTGTATTTATGCGTCTGTCGGTTCTTGGTCCGAGTCTCGGCGAGAGCCAACGGCGCCGCCCATGCATTGCCGCACAGCGCCGCGAGAACCGCCGCCGTGCTTACCGCAACCAGCCATTTCTTCATCGGGTACCTCGATTGGTTTTTTGCTTATCGTGCCAGGCGGCATGCCGTCTGTCGCGGCGCGAGGCGCGGGCCTGACGATTGCCAATGAACCGCTTATGGATCGATCACTTCGGCGCACGCGTCGGTCGGCACCGCGGCGACATGCCCGACGAGCGGCACGATCTTCAAGCCGGCCGATGCGACGCGGCACGGCGCAGCCGCGAGACCGCACCCCGCCATGCCGAAGGACAGCGCGAGCAGCACGCCGAATGCGCCGACCCGGCCGACGATGCCGCGTCGCGCGTCGTTACCGGGAATGCGGGGAATGCGGGGACTGCGGGATTCCGGGGTCATACTTGCCTCTGCTCCATGAACTGCGCTGGGCTGCAATGATTCAGGTTGCGCGGCGAGCCGGCCATGACGGCATGCCTGCCGCGGCCTACTTCGCCGACACCGGCCGCACCGCCGCCGCGGCCTGCTTCGCGCGCGAGCGCGCTTCGTCGGTGTTCTCGCCGGTGGCGAGCGCCACGCCCATGCGGCGCTTGACAAAGCTCTCCGGCTTGCCGAAGAGCCGCAGATCGGCGTTCGGCACGGCCAACGCCGCTCCGACGCCTTCGAACGCGATGCCCGCTTCGTCGAGACCGCCGTAAATCACCGCCGACGCACCCGGCGCCCGCAGCGACGTATCCACCGGCAAACCGAGGATCGCGCGCGCGTGCAGCTCGAACTCCGAGAAGCGCTGCGAGCACAGCGTGACGAGCCCCGTGTCGTGCGGACGCGGGCTCACTTCCGAGAACCATACGTCGTCGCCGCGCACGAAAAGTTCCACGCCGAACAGGCCCCGCCCGCCCAACGCGGCCGTCACCTCGTGCGCCACTTCGCGCGAACGTTCGAGCGCGAGCGCGCTCATCGGCTGCGGCTGCCACGATTCGACGTAATCGCCCGCGACCTGCACGTGGCCGATCGGGTCGCAGAAATACGTGCTGACTTCGCCGCTCGCCGGATCGATCGCGCGCACAGTGAGTTGCGTGATTTCATAGTCGAAGTCGATGAAGCCCTCGACGATCACGCGGCCATGATTCACGCGGCCGCCCGCCAGCGCGTATTGCCATGCGGGTTCGACGTCGGCGTCGCTTCTCAGCACCGACTGCCCCTTGCCCGACGACGACATCACCGGCTTTACCACGCACGGATAGCCGACCTTGGCGATGCCCGCGCGCAGTTCGTCGAGCGAATCGGCGAATGCGTAGGGCGAGGTCGGCAGGCCGAGTTCCTCGGCGGCGAGACGGCGGATGCCTTCGCGGTTCATCGTGAGCTGCGTGGCGCGCGCGGTCGGGATCACTTCGGCGAGACCGTCGGCTTCGATCGCGGCGAGCGCGTCGGTGGCGATCGCCTCGATCTCGGGGACGATCAGGTGCGGGCGCTCCTGCTCGACCAGCGCGCGCAGCGCGGCGCGATCGGTCATGTCGATCACGTGCGAGCGGTGCGCGACCTGGTGACCCGGCGCATTCGGATAACGGTCGACGGCGATCACCTCGACGCCCAGCCGTTGCAGCGCGATGATCACTTCCTTGCCGAGCTCGCCGGCGCCGAGCAGCATCACGCGCGTGGCGGAACCAGAAAGGGGCGTGCCGATCCGTTGGCCGATCTGCATGGGGTCTCCAGATAAAAGTCGGATGAGGGTGGGAATGGGGAGAACACGATGTTAACATGCGCACCCCGATGCACACCCCCATGCGCGACCCCGCCCCGAACGCCCGAACACACGCGGCTCGCCCGCGCGTTCGTTCGCGCAGGGGTCGAGCAAACGCATCGGATGCGCTCGATCAGCATCGCGCACGCCGGCGCGCTCGCGCGCGGCGAGCCGAGTGCGTTACCCTTACGCCTTCGCCAGTTTGAAGAGGAACGACGCCATGCTCCAAAGCTCCTCCGCGCGACGTGCCGCGCGCTTCGCGCCGTATGCGCGCACCGCCATCGCCGCGTTGAGCGTCGCCGCGCTATTGAGCGCCTGTGCGATCCCGAAACACCCCGACTCGGAAGCGCCGGCGCCCGATCCGTTCAACCCCGCCGCCACGCAGCTACTCGACGACACGAGCTGGGTGCTCGCCGGCTGGAAACAGGCCGACGGCACGGCGCGCGCGGTGCCGTCCGCGGATCGGGGCGGGCCGATCACGCTCGCGCTCTCGACCGCCACCGGTCAGCGCCACGTCAGCGGCTTTTCCGGCTGCAACCGCTACATGGGCTCGTATGCGCTGAAGGACGGCAAGCTGAGCTTCGGCACGCTTGGCGGCACGCGCATGGCATGCGCGACGCCGGGCGGCCAGATCGAAAGCGCGTATCTGAACGCGCTCACGCACATCGAGCGCACTGGCGTGCAAATGCGCGCGCCGCAGCAGATGCAACTCGTGCTCGACAACGGCGACACGCTGACGTTCGAGCGCGCCGCCAAATGACCGGCCGCGCGCGAAGCGCGGTGGTCCGGCAGATGGCTGCCAGGGTGGCTCGATGGTCAAACTGTTAAGCGGATGGGACCGCGCCGGCAAGACTGCAATCGGAGCGGTCCGCCAAAGTCGCGCGGGCTGCCGCGGCAGCCGTTGTTATTCACCGACGGCGGGCCGCGCGGCGGCCCGCTTTTCCACTGGACGCAAACATAGTTGCGTCTGCCTTCGAAGCATCGTGCTTCGCCGGTTTAAACTCGACGGATTGCGTTTTCGCGCGTCCGTCATTCGTTGATGTCTAGCATGCACACGGTAGTTTTCGGCTGGTTCGGCGGGTCGGCCGTCTGGTTCATTCCTCTTTTGTGGCGGCTCGTGAAGTCGATGCTGCCGGGCGGCGCGGGTTTGCGCGGCCCCGGCACGATCCGCCTGTGGCTCGGCTTCGTCTGCGTGATGGTGGCGAGCTGCACGCTGGAAGCCTCGCTGATCGCCGCGACCGGCATGAACGGCTTCGGCCATGCGCTGGCGGCGGGCATCGGCCGTCTGCTCGGGCAGATCGGCACGCCGCTCGCGGCGCTTGCGCTGCTCGCGATCAGCCTGCCCTGGCTGATCGATTTCCGCTGGCGCGACGTGGCGGTGTGGGCCGACGGCGCATTCGGCCTCGGCCTGTCGCGCGGCCTCGCCAAACGCGACGAGGAGGCGCGCCGGCATCGCAGCGTCGTCGACGATGGTTTGACGTCGCATGTCTCGCCGGCCACCAACACGATGGCGCCCAAAAGCAATGGACGTTATGCGCGCCCGACAGTGTGGCGGCCGCCGGCGAGCGGACGCGGCGCGGGGCCTGGCTCGGCTGGCGCGATCGCATCGCCCGGTTCGGCGGCGGGCAAGGATGCGGCGACGCGTGGCGCCGGCGCGAATTGGCGCGCGGGTGCGAGCACGCGCGCAGGTAGGCAAGCCGAGCCGGTCTTGCGCACGGGCACCGCCACGCCGCCGCGGCATGTGCCGGCGCAGACGCAGGCGCAGGCGCAACCGCTGAACGCGGACAAGGCTGCATGGATGCCGACGGAACCTGTCGCGCCGGCTGGCTGGTTGCGCGAGCAGACGTCGCGCGCGGTCGGGGCTGCGGCGGGGGGAGTTGGGTCGGTTGGCCCAACTAGCTCACTTGGCGTCAATGGGTCGGCTGGCTCGCTTAGCTCGGCTGGCTCGGCTGGCTCGGCTGGCTCGGCGGCTCGCGACAGCGCATCACAGCCTGGCCGCCGCCAGGCCGACGAGCAACGGCCAGCGGGATCGCCGAGTGCGGGCACGGGACTAGCCGGTGTGGCAGCGGGCTTGGCGGGTTCATCAGTCACTGCCGCCGCGCTAGCTAAGACCGCGCAGGCGGCAACGGGCACGGCTGCGAACCTGGCTGAGAATTCGATCGCCCATTCCGCCACCCGCGTTGGCCATCAGTCGGCGGCGCAGGGCGCCACAAGCGCCGAGACTCCAACAAACCGCTCGACTATCTCCAGGCAACCGTTCCCGCCTGGCGCGCGCGCAAACGACAACGCGTCGACGCCGGCCACGCATCGCCCGGCCTCGACGGCGCCCAGCTACACGCGGCCGATGCCGACAGCGCAGAAGGTCACGCCGCCCGCCAGCGTCCAGGAAACGCTGCGCAGCATCGCGGAAAACGCCGCGCGCTGGACGGACATCGCCGGCGTGAGCCTCGCGCGCAGCAGCGGTGCCGACAGCGCGAAGGCTGCGACGGCTTCGGCGAACGCCGTGCCGTCTATTGAAGAAGCCGGGCAATCGAGCGTGGGCGCGCCGCTTGACAGTGAGGTCGCCACAAGTCCGGCATCGGCGCCCGGCGCGCACGCAACTTCGCTGAACCTGGCCGACGACACCGCCCCGGACTATCCGTCGATGCCAGAGCCGGCCGCCACGCCGCGAGCCGAAGCCGGGGCCGAGGCGTCGTCCGCGACGAGCCACGAGCCGGTCGTGCAATGGCCGATCGAAGCGCCGGCGATTCGGCCGCCGCTGTCGAGCGAACCCATCGCCGCGCACGCATCGGCGCAAACATCGCAGCACGCGGCGCGGACCATCACGCCTACGCCGTTTCAGGTCTTCGCAGCGCAGTCGCACGCGAGCGGCGCGTCAACCGACGCGGCAACGTTCGAGAACGACTCGACGCCAATTGCCGCTACCGCCGGCAGCCATTCGAATCCGCACGCCGAACCGGCGCAGCCCGTCGACCAACCGGCAAACCCTTCGCAAGTCACAGCGCCGAAGCTTGCTGCCGCCGCCACGGCGACGGCAGATGAAGAGAACCTCAGCGAATTGCATCGGGAAGGCGCGCGGCAATTCGCTGCGCCGGTTGTGCCTTTGGACGCCCCAACACCGCAAGTCGCAGTCGACGCAACATCGGCTGGCAATTCGCATGTCGACGCGACGCGGCCGTTCGGTCCGTCCACGGCCCTTTCGCAGACTTCGACGCCAGATGCTCTCGCCGCCGACGATTCGGCAGGAACCGCCACGGCCGGGACGCAACCAGCCGACTCCCCTGCCCTCCCCGATGTAGCAGCCCGCAACGGAGCGATTCTTGCCGCCGCGCGCCAGCCGGAGAGCGTCGCGTCGCAGCCGTCAAACGTGGTTCGCTTCCCCGGCTTCGCTGTTCGGGCGGAGCCGTCGGCGTCCGCGACAATGGAAGACGAACCCGCCGTTGAGCCGGTTGACGCGCTGGCCGCTTCGGCAATTCCGGCTGTCGCGGCGGCGCCGGCAGCATTGGCCGCTTCGAGTGCATTTAGCGTGCTTGAAACGCCTGCCCAGCATGAAGCACCAGTAACCCCGACCCCGCCATCACGAGCCGATCTCGCAGCCGAGCCCTCCACGGAAACGGCCGAACCCGCGGAACCCGCCGAGGTCACCATCCCGCGCGTTCCGCTGCGCGGCCACGTCCCGGCCAACGGCTTCGAATTCCGCGCGCCCGCGGCGTCGATGGTCGAGTTGCCGACGCTCGATCTGCTCGCGCGCGCGGACACCGACGTCGAACCCGTCTCCGAGGAAAAGCTCATCGAAACCGGCCTGCTGATCGAGCAGCGGCTACAGGAATTCAAGGTGCCGGTCACCGTGGTCGGCCATTCGGCCGGCCCCGTCATCACGCGCTTCGAGGTCGAACCGGCGCTCGGCGTGCGCGGCAGCCAGATCGTCGGGCTGATGAAGGACCTGTCGCGCGGCCTCGGCCTCACCTCGATCCGCGTGGTCGAGACGATTCCCGGCAAGACCTGCATGGGCCTCGAACTGCCGAACGCCAAGCGTCAAACGATCCGCCTGTCGGAAATTCTCGAAGCCAGCGTCTATCAGAACTCGCATTCGCAGTTGACGCTGGCGATGGGCAAGGACATCACCGGCCATCCGGTGGTCGCCGATCTGGCGAAGGCGCCGCACATGCTCGTCGCGGGCACCACGGGTTCGGGCAAGTCGGTGGCGATCAACGCGATGATCTGCTCGCTGCTCTACAAGGCGACGCCCGAGGAAGTGCGCCTCATCATGATCGATCCGAAGATGCTCGAACTCTCGGTGTATGAAGGCATTCCGCATCTGCTCGCGCCGGTCGTCACCGATATGAAGCTCGCGGCCAACGCGCTGAACTGGTGTGTCGGCGAAATGGAAAAGCGCTACCGGTTGATGTCGGCGGTCGGCGTGCGCAATCTGCCCGGTTTCAATCAGAAAATCCGCGATACGGAAGCGAAAGGCAAGAAGCTCGGCAACCCGTTCTCGCTGACGCCGGAAGCGCCCGAGCCGCTCGCGCCGCTGCCGCTCATCGTGGTGGTGATCGACGAACTGGCCGACCTCATGATGGTCGCCGGCAAGAAGATCGAAGAGCTGATCGCGCGGCTCGCGCAGAAGGCGCGCGCCGCCGGCATCCACCTGATTCTGGCGACGCAGCGGCCCTCGGTGGATGTGATCACCGGGCTCATCAAGGCGAACATTCCGACGCGCGTGGCGTTCCAGGTGTCGTCGAAGATCGACTCGCGCACGATTCTCGATCAGATGGGCGCGGAATCGCTGCTCGGCCAGGGCGACATGCTGTTCCTGCCGCCGGGCACCGGCTACCCGCAGCGCGTGCATGGCGCGTTCGTCGCCGACGAGGAAGTGCATCGGATCGTCGAGTATCTGAAGCAGTTCGGCGAGCCGCAATACGAGGAAGGCATTCTCGACGGCCCGGCCACCGAAGGCGGCGCGGCGCAGGACCTGTTCGGCGATTCGCCGGATGCGGAAGCCGATCCGCTCTACGACGAAGCCGTCGCTTTCGTGGTGCGCACGCGGCGCGCGTCGATCTCGTCGGTGCAGCGGCAGTTGCGCATCGGCTATAACCGAGCGGCGCGTCTCGTCGAGCAGATGGAAACCGCGGGGCTGGTGTCGGCGATGGGCATCAACGGCAGCCGCGAGGTGCTCGCGCCGGGACCGGCGGAATGATCCCGCGAGGCGGGCGATCGTGACCGGCAACGGTTAGCCGTCACCTTCGCCGCTAGAACAACGGGCCGCTCGCAAAGCGGCCCGTTGTTCATTCGACGCGTGTTCCAGACACACGCGTCGTCAACACTCACGACGGCGAAACCAGCTTGAAGTCCACCGGCGAGCCGACGTCGAAGCGCTTCGGATTCGCTTCGAGCAAACCGCTCTGCTGATCGCGCTTGAACACGTACACGGTGTCGCTGTTCTGATTGCCGACGATCAGCCACTTGCCGGTCGGGTCGATCGCGAACTCGCGCGGCGACTTGCCGAGACTCGATTGATGTCCGACCTTCTTCAGATGACCGTTGGCAGGATCGACCGAGAAGATCACGATCTCGTTCGCGTCGCCGCGATTCGTGGCGTACAGAAAGCGCCCGTCCGGCGAGAGGTGGATCGCCGCGGCGCCCACCGCGCCCTTGAAGCCCGGCTCGGTCAGCGAAAGCGTCTGCACTTGCGTGAGCTTGCCGTCGTCATGATTGAAGACGCTGACCGTGGCGTTCAGTTCGCTCGTCAAATACGCTTGCTTGCCGTCCGCGCCGAACACGAGGTGACGCGGACCCGTGCCCGCCTTCGCCTGGGTGTAGCGCCAGTCGGTCGGGCCGAGCAGGCCGCGGCTGCCGTCGGGCGTGTAGCGGTACGAGTAGAGCTTGTCCGCGCCCAGGTCCTGAGCAAGCAGATAGCGGCCGTCCGGCGAGAACACGGTGGAGTGCACATGCGAGTTGTCCTGGCGCCCCTTCACCGGACCGCTGCCCTCGTGGTGCACCGTGAGCACCGACGCGCCGACCTGGCCGTCGGCCTGTAAAGGGAACACCGCGAAACTGCCGCCGGGGTCGGCCGCTACCGAGTAGTTCGCGCTCAGCAAGTACTTGCCGTCCGGCGACAGGCTCAGATAACACGGGTCGTTGCCGTCCGCCGAGACCTTGTTGAGGAACGTGAGCTGACCGCTCGCGGCGTCGAAGCGAAACGCGCTGATGCCGCCGCGCTGCGTGGCGGGGCCGTTGTCGCCGGGCAATTCGTTGACCGCGTAGACGAAGCGGCGATCGCGGCTCACCACCAGGTAAGAGGGGTTGACCGTCTGCGCGACCGACACGCGGGTCGCCTCGCCCGTCTTCGTGTCGAAGCGGTAGACGTACAAGCCTTCGCTCTTGCCGCCGGTATAGGTGCCGATCAGCATGTTGTAGACGCCGTCCGCGGGAGCCGCGCCGGACTCTTGTGCAAACGCATGCGAAGCGGCGATCGAGACCATGAGCACGAAACCTTTTATGATCGAGCGGGCGGACAGGCGAGGCGCGGATTCAGCAGCACGAGGCGGACGGGGACCGGCGACGGCGGGCGCCGCGGCCCGGTGACGACGAAGCATATGAGACCTCCTCAACATGGGTTATTCGGTTGTAATGGTGTCCATGGTCTGCCGCGCGTACAGTCGAGCGTTGTTTTTATCGAGGCAAGTATAAAAGCGTTGCGCCGGATCATGCAGCGAATCCGGCTATCGCCAAACGGCTGCGCGGTACTTGGTTGCATGTGCAGCAATTGTCCCGCCTCGCGGGGTGTTTTTTCCAATCGCCTTTCACGCGTTCACACCATCACGCGTTCACACTAGGGAGTCTTCATGAACGTCACACTCAGCCTCGGCCCGCTCGTTTCGCTGATCGCCGGTATCTTGATTCTCGTCATGCCGCGGCTCTTGAACTACATCGTCGCGCTTTATCTGATCATCATCGGGATCATTGGAATCTTCGGCGTGGGGGCGTCGCACTTCTGAGCGGCGTCGGACGGTCACCGCGTTCAGTTGTTCAAGGCAACGCGGCAAGAGGCGCTAAACCGGGCGGCGACGCCGGCCGGTTTAGCGTCCGAGTGGCATGGCTGACGCGCGCAAGCGCACGCGCGGCGGCGAGGCTTGGCGCGAGTTGGTGAAAGCGGACGAGAACGGCAAAACTGAAGAGGAAACCAGGCAACAAGGCGAGGCGGCGTGGCGGCGGGTGCGGCCGGACCGGCGCGTCTCGCCCGCGGCGAGCGTGCGCTGCGCGCCGCCCGCTTATCGGGTGAGCCAGCAGGGGTTCAGCCCGATCTCAACCGATACTTAGCCGTTGCACAGTTGTTCGAGCCGCAAGCGACCCTGCAACGACAGCGCGCCGACGGCATAATGACCGTCACCTTCCTGATAGCGCCGGAAGCAGGCCCGCTCGGTCAGAAAGGCGGCGGCGGTCAGCATGCCGTTGCGGCTCAAACCGAGACGGCTGGGATCGAGCGGCAACATGGAATCGTCGGCAAGTTCGCTGGCGGCCGAGAGAATTGTGATGCAATCGGATTTCGACGGATTCAGCATAGCTTTGGTCCCCGGAAACAGTGTTGCACGTTCCATGAGCCAGAACGACGAGCGCTTTGACAAGCTCCCGCGCACCGGTTTGAAATCAGATTGTAGGCAGGGATTTGACAGTTTACCAAGCCGCGTTTTGCCGCATTGCGTGCTGAACCCAACGCGCATGACGCGGGTCCCACACCACAATGACTGACAACAAACCCAAGCGACGCGCCCATCGCGCGCGCATTACGGACACGCCCTCCATGCCCGCACCCATCGAAGACTATGCGCTCATCGGCGACGGCCATACCGCCGCGCTCGTCTCCCGCGAAGGTTCCGTCGACTGGCTCTGCTGGCCGCGCTTCGATTCGGGCGCCTGCTTCGCCGCCTTGCTCGGCACGCCCGACAACGGCCGCTGGCAGATCTGCCCCGCTTCCGACACGCCGTTCACGGTCACGCGCCGCTATCGCGGCGAGACCCTGGTCCTCGAGACGGATTTCGAAACGCCCGAGGGCGCGGTCACGCTGATCGACTTCATGCCGCCCGGCAACGGCTGGTCGGAAATGGTGCGCATCGTGGTCGGCAAACGCGGCACGGTCCGTATGAAGATGGAACTGGTGCTGCGCTTCGACTACGGCTTTTCGATTCCGTGGGTCGACCGCCTGAAATGCGACAACGGCATCAAGGCGATCGTCGGTCCCGATACCGCCGTGCTGCGCACGCCGGCGGACCTGCGCGGCGAGAACATGAAAACGCTCGCCGAATTCACGGTGAGCGAAGGCGAGCGCGTGCCGTTTTCGCTGGCCTATGCGGCGTCGCATCTGCGGATTCCGCCGGCCCGCGATCCGCATTCGTCGCTCGCGCGCACCGAGAATCACTGGCTCGAATGGTCGGCGCGCTGCACCATCGAAGGCCGATGGGCCGAGCCGATCCGCCGTTCGCTGATCACGCTGAAAGCGTTGGCATATGAGCCGACCGGCGGCATCGTCGCGGCGCCCACGACCTCGCTGCCGGAACAGCTCGGCGGCACGCGCAACTGGGACTACCGCTATTGCTGGCTGCGCGACGCGACCATCACGCTGCTCGCCATGATGCGCGGCGGCTATTACGACGAAGCACGCGCGTGGCGCAGCTGGCTCGGCCGCGTGATGGCGGGCGCGCCGGACCAGTTGCAGATCATGTACGGGCTCGCCGGCGAACGGCGCCTGCCCGAGTTCGAGATCGACTGGCTACCCGGCTATCAGGGTGCGAAGCCGGTGCGGATCGGCAACAACGCGGTCGGCCAGCGCCAGCTCGACGTCTACGGCGAAGTGATGAACGCGCTGCATCTGGCGCGCGTTGGCGGCCTGCAGGCGGACGACACCGCGTGGAACGTGCAGCGCGCGTTGCTGCGCCACCTGGAGACCATCTGGGAAGAGCCGGACGAGGGTATCTGGGAAACG
>Ga0207713_1000222_pt1 | contig 76645 bp, 51 predicted proteins | sample KBSS64metaG_FD_184404 | JGI IMG/M metagenome (GOLD analysis project Ga0207713, IMG submission 184404) | Switchgrass rhizosphere microbial communities from Kellogg Biological Station, Michigan, USA - KBS S6-4 metaG (SPAdes) (version 2) | ecosystem: Host-associated > Plants > Roots > Rhizosphere >...
GCTCCACCCGCGACAGGAAGCCGCGGTTGAGCGCGCGCGCCTGCGCCTCCATCAGGCCCGCCTGCACCGCGATCCCGGCCTCGCGCAGCAGCGCGAAGCCGCCGCCGTTGACCTGCGGGAACGGGTCGGCCATCGCCGCGACCACCCGGGTCACGCCGGCCTCGATCAGGGCCAGCGCGCACGGCGGGGTGCGCCCGTAATGCGCGCACGGCTCCAGGGTCACGTAGGCGGTGGCGCCGCGCGCGCGGTCGCCGGCCGCGCGCAGCGCGAACACCTCCGCATGCGGGCCGCCGGCGCGCTGGTGGAAGCCCTCGCCCACCACTTCGCCGTCGCGCACGAGCACGCAGCCGACCATCGGATTGGGCCGCGTGGTGTAGGCGCCGCGTTCGGCCAGGCGCAAGGCCTGCGCCATGTGGCGATGATCGTCGGCGGAGAACGCGCTCATGCCGCGGACGCTCCCGCCGCCGGCCCGCCGGTCTCGATCCGCATCACGATCACCTGCAACGGCCCCAGCGGCAGTTCCACATGCGGCTGCCATCCCAGGCGCTGATAGAACGGCACCAGTTGCGGCTGGCAGTACAGGTACAGATGGCCGCCGTGCAAGCGCGCCGCGGCCTGCACGCAATGCGCGACCAGGCGCTCGCCGACCCCGCGGCCGCGCGCGTGCGGACGCACGTACAGGGTCGCCAGCCACGGCGAGAACTGGCGGATGCGCGCATCGTCGTTCTGCAGCAGGCTGACCGACCCGAGCCAGTCCGCGCCGTCCAGCGCGATCCAGCTGGTGGGAATGCGGGTGTCGCAGCGATGGCTGCGCAGATCGGCCTCGGCCTCGTCCAGCGCCCATTCCGGCAACAACGGGCCGAACGCCTGCAGGTGTTCGCCGGCCAGCGCCGGGATGTGCTGCGGCGCCTCGCCCAGGCACGCGATGCGCATGCCGCTCAACGCTTGCCGGACTTGTCGCCCGGCTTGTCGGCGCGGACCAGGTCCAGCAGCGGCAACTGCTCGCTGCCCACCGGCAATTCGCGTTCGAGCTTCTCGATCTCCTCGCGGAAATCGGCCACGTCCTGGAAGCTGCGGTACACCGAGGCGAAACGCACGTAGCCGACGTGGTCGAGCTTGCGCAGCTCGGCCATGACGTACTCGCCGACCCGGATCGAGGGCAGTTCGCGCTCGCCGGACATGCGCAACTGGTGCACCACCGCGCGCACCGCCGCCTCGATCTGCTCCTCGGACACCGGCCGCTTCTGCAGCGCGCGGTCGAAACTGGTGCGCAACTTGCGCGCATCGAACGCCTCGCGGCCGCCGTCGCTCTTGATCACCGTCGGCAGCTTGAGCTCGATCGTCTCCAGCGTGCTGAAGCGCTCGCCGCACGCCTCGCACTCGCGCCGCCGGCGGATCGTCGCGCCGTCCTCGGACACGCGCGAATCGATCACCCGGGTATCGGTGTGCTGGCAGAAAGGACAGTGCATCAGGAGCCGGGATTGGGGATTCGGGAATGGGGATTGGAAACAGCAGGAGACTCAGGAGCCGAGCTTACGCCCAATCCCGAATCCCCAATCTCCAATCCCGGCCTCTCAGCCATACACCGGATACTTGCGGCACTGCGCGGTCACCGCGTCGCGCACGCGGGCCAGCACCGCTTCGTCGGCCGGGGCGTCGAGCACGTCGGCGATCCAGTTGGCCAGGTCGATGCTGTCCTGCTCCAGGTAGCCGCGGGTGGTGATCGCCGGGGTGCCCAGGCGCAGGCCCGAGGTCACGAACGGCGAGCGCGGGTCGTTGGGCACCGAGTTCTTGTTGACGGTGATGTGGGCCTTGCCCAGCGCGGCCTCGGCGTCCTTGCCGGAGACGTCGCGGCCGATCATGTCGACCAGCATCAGGTGGTTCTCGGTGCCGCCGGAGACGATCTTGTAGCCGCGCGCGATCAGGGTCTTGGCCATCGCCTGCGCGTTCTTCACCACCTGCGCCTGGTAGGTCTTGAACTCCGGCTCCAGCGCTTCCTTGAACGCCACCGCCTTGGCCGCGATGACGTGCATCAGCGGGCCACCCTGGATGCCGGGGAACACGATCGACTGCAGCTTCTTGGACAGGTCTTCCAGCTTGTCGCCGGCGCCCGCCGCGCTGGCCACGATGATGCCGCCGCGCGGGCCGCGCAGGGTCTTGTGGGTGGTGGAGGTGACCACGTGCGCGTGCGGCAGCGGAGTCGGATAGACGCCGGCGGCGACCAGCCCGGCCACGTGCGCCATGTCCACGAAGAAGTACGCGCCGACCTTGTCGGCGATGGCGCGGAAGCGCGCCCAGTCGACGACCTGCGAGTACGCGGAGAAGCCCGCCACCACCATCTTCGGCTGGTGCTCCACGGCCAGCCGCTCGACCTCGTCGTAGTCGATCAGGCCCTGGTCGTTGACGCCGTACTGCACGGCGTTGAACAGCTTGCCGGAGGCGTTGACCTTGGCGCCATGGGTCAGGTGGCCGCCATGCGCCAGCGACATGCCGAGGATGGTGTCGCCCGGCTGCAGCAGCGCGAAGTACACCGCCTGGTTGGCCTGCGAGCCGCTGTGCGGCTGCACGTTGGCGTAGTCGGCGCCGAACAGTCGCTTGACCCGGTCAATGGCCAGTTGCTCGGCCACGTCCACGAATTCGCAGCCGCCGTAGTAGCGCTTGCCCGGGTAGCCCTCGGCGTACTTGTTGGTCAACTGGCTGCCCTGCGCTTCCATCACCCGCGGGCTGCAGTAGTTCTCGCTGGCGATCAGCTCGACATGGTCTTCCTGGCGGCCGGCTTCGGCGGCGATGGCCTGGGCCAGTTCGGGATCGTAGGTTTCGATGCGGGCGTCGCGCGGGAACATCGGGTCTCCGGGGGCATGGACAGAAGGCAGACCGCTAGTTTAAGCCCCGCGCAGGGCCGGCGGCGAACCAAAACGACGACGGCCTCCCGAAGGAGGCCGTCGCAGCGCGCCATGCGGCCCGATCAGCGGCCGTTGAGCACCAGATCGGCGATGATGCCGGTGGCGATGGCCACCATCAGCAGGTTGCCGCCGTCGTCGCGGACCCAGCGATAGCCGTACGGCGGGCGCCGCACCTGGTAGCGGTCGTAGTCGTAGACCACGTAGTTCGGGCCGTAGTAGCGCTGGCCGCGCGCCCAGCGCGGCGGGCCCGGGCGGTAGTAGACGACATCCGGCCGGCGGCGGTAGCCGTCGCGATAGCCATGCTCGTAGGCGTGCCGCGCATCGCGACGGTCACGCTCGCGATCGCGCCAGTCGCGCTCGCGGTCGGCGTCGCGGTAGCCGCGGTCGTACCAGCCGCGGTCCCCATGCGGGCCGCGGCCCGGCGGCGGCCCCGGCGGACCCCAGCCCGGCCCGTGGGCCGGTCCCGGACCCGGGCCGCCCGGGCCCCAGGCGAAGGCGGGCGGCGCCATGAAACCCAGCGCCAGCGCGGACGAGAGGGCAAGGGTGGCAAAACGTTTCGCGTTCATGGCAACTCCGTCACAAGGTGTGGCGATTGCATTTACGCCGGAACCGTCTGAACCGCTTCCTGCTGGAACCGGTTACGTATTCAGCTTTCCCGAAACGGGTAAGCGCGCATTACGTTTCGGCCCTCTTTTTCCTGTCCACAGCGGCGTTTCGACGTGATCGGCGCCACCGGCGCGGGCCTGTCCGCCGCAACCCGGCACGCCGCCGCCACCTGCGCCGTCCCAGCCCCTGGCTCCGGCCTGCGCGCCTGCGCTCAGTGGCGATGCGTCGGCGCGGCAACCTCGGCCGACTGCGCATGCAGTTGCAGCAGCGCGACCCGCGCCGCCTCGTCGGCAGGCAGGTACACCACCAGCCGATTGCCGTTGCGCGGCACCGACCACCAGTTGACCTGCTGCAGGTGCAGTTCGCCCGCCTGCGGGTGGTGGAAGCGCTTGAGCTGGTTTTCCACCCCGCGCACCTCGCGCCGCTGCTGCCACAAGGCGTCGAATTCGGGCGAGGCGGCGCGGTAGCGCGCCAGCAGGCGCTCCCAGGCCGGCTCGCCCAGGTGCTCGCCCATCGCGGCGCGCAACAGCGCCACCATGTGCTGCAGGACGTTGTCCCGATCGACCAGGCGGGCGCGCCAGTGCGGGTTGGTGAACGCCTGGTAGACGCAGTTGCGGTCGGCGTCCGGCAGATCCGCCAGGGTCACCCCCATCAGCCGCTCGAAGGCCGGATTGGCGCCGAGGATGTCGAAGCGCGGACTCTGCAGCATCGCCGGCCAGGGGCCGAGCTGGTCGAGCAGCATGCGCCCGGTGTCGGTCAACCGCTCGCACAGCGGCTGCAGCCGGGGTGCCGCATCGCCCAATCCGGCCAGCGCCAGCACATGGCCGGTTTCCACCTCCGAGCACTGCAACGCACCGGCGATGGCGGTCAGCACGCGTGCTGAAGCGCGCACCGGCCGTCCCTGTTCGAGCCAGGTGTACCAGGTGACGCCGACGTCGGCGAGCGCGGCCACCTCCTCGCGGCGCAGGCCTGGCGTGCGGCGCCTGCCGGCACGCGGCAGGCCCAGCCGCGCCGGATCCAGGCTCTCGCGGCGCGCCCGCAGGAAGGCGCCGAGCGCGCGCGCACGTTCGGCCGCCAGCGCAGCACCGTGCGCAGCACCGGCGCCATCGCCCGCCGCGTCGGTCATGGGATTCACCCGATCACTCAACATCTTGCTGTTCTCCCTGTTCCACCGCAGCGATCCCAGCCACAGGCAGGAAGTGCCAATACCATGATAAATAACTACTTGTACCAGTTTAAACGGTCCGGATACTGCGCGCCATGACCACCTCCTCCGCTCCCGCCGCCGTGCCCCATTCCCTCGATCGCCTCGACCGGCAGCCGCCTGCATGCGCCTGCCCCAGCGCCTCGCCGCCGAGGCTGGGCGCCTGGGGCCTGGCCATCCTGCTGCTCGGGCAGATGCTGCCGCTGATCGACTTTTCCATCATCAACGTCGCCCTCGGCTCCATCGCCCACACGCTGCACGCCTCGGCGACGGCGCTGGAACTGATCGTGGCGGTGTACGGCGTGGCCTTCGCGGTGGGCCTGGCCGCGGGCGGGCGGCTGGGCGACAACCTGGGCCGGCGCCGGGTGTTCGCCGCCGGCGTGCTGCTGTTCGCGGTGGCCTCGCTGCTGTGCGGGCTGGCCGGATCGGTGCCCGCCCTGCTCGCCGGCCGCGTGTTGCAGGGCCTGGGCGCGGCGCTGGCGGTGCCGCAGATCCTCGCCACCATCCACGTCAGCCTGCGCGGCGCGGCGCATGCGCGGGCGCTGGCGCTGTACGGCTCGCTGGGCGGGATCGCCTTCGTCATCGGCCAGGTGCTGGGCGGCACCCTGGTCACCGCCGACATCGCCGGTTCCGGCTGGCGCGCCATCTTCCTGATCAACCTGCCGTTCTGCGTGCTGGCGCTGGCGGGCCTGCGCGCGGTGCCGGAGACGCGCGCGGCGCGGCGGATGCCGCCCGACCTGGCCGGCGCCGGGTTGCTGGGACTGTTCCTGGCCTGCCTGCTGCTGCCGCTGGCGCTCGGCCCCACGCTGCACTGGTCGGCGCCGTGCCTGGCGGCATTGGCCGCCACGCTGCCCCTGCTGGCGGCGCTGGCCCGCACCGAAGCCTGGCAGGAGCGCCGTGGCCGCGTGCCGCTGCTGCCGCCGACGCTGCTGCGCGTGCCCAGCGTACGCTTCGCGCTGCTGCTGGGCGCGCTGTTCTTCGCCTGCTGGAGCGGTTTCATGTTCGTGCTCGCGCTGACCCTGCAGTCGGGCGCCGGGTTGTCGCCGCTGCAGTCGGGCAATGCCTTCATCGTGCTCGGCGCGGCGTACTTCTGCTCGGCGCTGGTCAGCGCGCGCGGGCTGGCTCGGTTCGGGCTGCTGCCGACGCTGCTGCTGGGCTGCATGGTGCAGATGCTGGGCCTGCTCGCGCTGGCGTGGACCTTGCGCGCGGTGTGGCCGCATCCCGGCTGGCTGGCGCTGGCGCCGGCAACGGCGCTGATCGGCGCCGGACAGGCGTGGATCGTGGCCTGCTTCTACCGCATCGGCCTGTCGCAGGTGCCGACCGAGCATGCGGGTGCGGGCAGCGCCATGCTCTCCACCGTCCTGCAGGCGGCGATGGGCCTGGGCCCGGCGGCGCTGGGCGCGGTCTACGCGCACGCGCGCGGCGGCGGCAGCCTGGCGGCGATGCAGGCGGCGCTGGGCAGCGAGTGGCTGGCGATGCTGCTGCTGGTGGCGTGCACGCTGGTCTACCGGCAGCGCCAGCGCCGCCACGTGCAGGCCGCGGCCGCCTGAACCAGACCGCTCCCGGCACCGCATCGATACGCGGCGCATGCAGGCCGGCGGCCGACGTGCCTACGCCGGTGCCGCTATAATCGCGGACATCCATTTCGCGCCTTCCGGCCCCGGCCGGCGGGTGTCCTGCGCCTTCCGGAGACCCCATGTCGCAATACATCTACACCATGAACGGCGTCAGCAAGACGGTGCCGCCGAAGCGCCAGATCATCAAGGACATCTCGCTGTCGTTCTTCCCGGGCGCCAAGATCGGCCTGCTCGGCCTCAACGGCGCCGGCAAGTCCACGGTGCTGAAGATCATGGCCGGCGTGGACACCGATTTCAGCGGCGAAGCGCGCCCGCAGCCGGGCATCAAGGTCGGCTACCTGGCGCAGGAGCCGGAGCTGGACCCGGCCAAGACCGTGCGCGAAGCGGTCGAGGAAGGCGTCGGCGAAGTGCTGCAGGCGCAGGCCGCGCTGGACAAGATCTACGAGGCCTATGCCGAGGAAGGCGCCGACTTCGACAAGCTCGCCGCCGAGCAGCAACGGCTGGAAGCGATCCTGGCCGCCGGCGATGCGCACCTGCTGGAACAGCAGCTGGAAGTGGCCGCCGACGCGCTGCGCCTGCCGCCGTGGGACGCGGTGATCGGCCCGCTGTCCGGCGGCGAGAAGCGCCGCGTGGCGCTGTGCCGGCTGCTGCTGCAGAAGCCGGACATGCTGCTGCTCGACGAACCGACCAACCATCTGGACGCCGAGTCGGTGGAATGGCTGGAGCAGTTCCTGGCGCGCTACACCGGCACCGTGGTGGCGGTGACCCATGACCGCTACTTCCTCGACAACGCCGCCGAGTGGATCCTGGAGCTGGACCGCGGCCGCGGCATCCCGTGGAAGGGCAACTACACCGACTGGCTGATGCAGAAGGAAGAGCGCCTGAAGCAGGAAGACAACCAGGAGAAGTCGCGGCAGAAGGCGATCCAGAAGGAACTGGAGTGGTCGCGGCAGAACGCCAAGGGCGGCCGCACCAAGGGCAAGGCGCGTCTGGCGCGCCTGGAAGAACTGCAGTCGGTCGATTACCAGCGCCGCAACGAGACCAACGAGATCTTCATTCCGCCGGGCGAGCGCCTGGGCAACGCGGTGCTCGAGTTCAAGCACGTCACCAAGAAGTTCGGCGACCGCCTGCTGATCGACGACCTCAGCTTCCTGGTGCCGTCCGGCGCCATCGTCGGCATCATCGGTCCCAACGGCGCCGGCAAGTCGACGCTGTTCAAGATGATCATCGGCAAGGAGAAGCCGGACTCGGGCGAGATCGTGCTCGGGCCGACGGTGAAGCTGGCCTACGTGGACCAGAGCCGCGACAAGCTGGAAGGCAACCACAACGTGTTCCAGGAAGTCTCCGGCGGCCTGGACATCCTCAACATCAACGGCGTGGAGATCCAGTCGCGCGCCTACCTGGGCCGCTTCAACTTCAAGGGCCAGGACCAGCAGAAGCTGGTCGGCAGCCTGTCCGGCGGCGAACGCGGCCGTCTGCACATGGCCAAGACCCTGCTGCAGGGCGGCAACGTGCTGCTGCTCGACGAACCGTCCAACGACCTGGACATCGAGACGCTGCGCGCGCTGGAAGACGCGCTGCTGGAGTTCCCCGGCAACACCTTCGTGATTTCGCACGACCGCTGGTTCCTGGATCGCATCGCGACCCACATCCTGGCGTTCGAAGGCGACTCGCACGTGGAGTTCTTCCAGGGCAACTACCGCGAGTACGAGATCGACAAGCGCCGCCGCATGGGCGACGACGCCGGTCCGAAGCGGCTGCGCTTCAAGGCGCTGAAGTAAGCGGGCGCGGAACGCGCAGATGCACCTTGCCACGGCCCGCGCACAGCGGGCCGTGTGCATTCCGGCGCTCGGGTTCTCTCGGCCGCCTGGACCTGTAGGAGCGGCTTCAGCCGCGACCGGGCATTACCGGTAACGCCCGGTCGCGGCTGAAGCCGCTCCTACAGGGGAAAGCGCCGACCAAAGCGCTACAGCTCGTAGGACAGCACGTCCTCGAAGCCGAACTTGCCGAAGTCGCGGATCCGCGACGGGTACAGCCGGCCGATCAGATGATCGTGCTCGTGCTGCACCACCCGCGCATGGAAGCCTTCGGCCTCGCACACCACCGCGTTGCCGTCCGGGTCCAGGCCGCGGTAGCGGATCTGCCGGTAGCGCGGGATCACCGCGCGCAGCCCGGGAATGGACAGGCAGCCTTCCCAGCCGTCCTCCAGTTCGTCGGACAGCGGCTCGATCTGCACGTTGGCCAGTGCGGTGCGCGGCACCGCCGGCGCATCGGGATAGCGTGCATTGCTGTCGAAACCGAACACCATCAGTTGCAGATCCACCGCGATCTGCGGCGCAGCCAGGCCGACGCCGCGTGCGGCGTCCATGGTCTCGAACATGTCGGCGACCAAGGCGTGCAACTGCGCGCTGCCGAACGTGTCGACCGGCTGCGCGATGCGCAGCAGGCGCTGGTCGCCCATGCGGATGATGTCGCGGATCATGGTCTGCTCCTGTCGCCGAATGCTGCGCCGATTATCCGCCGACTGGCGCGCGCTTGCAGCCTGGTCGCGTCGGCGTAACCGAGGGCGTCCCGGCTGCGGATGCGGTCGGGGCTGAAGCCCCTCCTACAGTGCACCCAGCCGGCCATTCGCAAGTCCTTTGCAACAGTGGTCGCCGCTGGTGTCGGCCGTCACGTGGCGGCCTTTCCTGGCCGGCGTGCTTGGCGCCTCGTCGAGCGGGACCCAAGGCCTGCACTGCGCGCCACTGCGAAATCCATCCGCAGCGGCGCTCTTGCGGCGACAGACGCGCCGCATCCCGCATACGAGGCGACGCGCTTTTTCGTGGCGATGCTGTAGAACAACGACTTGGACTCCGCCGCGCGCACGCAATGCACAACGATCGCCCTGGATCCGCTTCCTTTTCGCCCAGCCGGCGCGACCTGCTGCGCCTGGCCGTGCTGGTCCCGGCTGCGTGCGCGGTGGGCATGCTGCCAGGGTGCGCGAAGCCGCCGCGGTTCGACGGCAGCTTCATCCAGCCATGGCGCAGCCACCTGGACCTGAGCGCGCAGGACTGGCAACAGCATATGGCGCTCGCCCAGCGCCTGGGCTGCCGGCAGATCGTGGTGCAGTGGGCCGGGCTGTACGGCAGCGGCGGCGATGCGGACTGGACCCTGCCGGACAGCACGCTGCAGCTGATCTTCTCCACGGCGGCCGCCGCCGGCCTGCAGGTGCGGGTCGGCCTGCCGTATCACAGCGGTTGGTGGAAGGCGCTGCAGGCGCCGGACCTGGCCACGCTGGATGCGTTCCTGGCGCTGACCCTGGACAACGCGCGCGCCTATCTGCAGGCCGCGCCGTGGCGCAGGCAGGCCAACTTCGACGGCTGGTACCTGCCGTACGAACTGGAACAGTTCCACTGGGCGCAGGACGCGCGGCAGCAGCGCCTGTGCAGCTGGCTGGCCGCGCTGTGCGCAGCGGCCAGCGCCGGCACCGAAAAGGTCACCGCGATCTCCACGTATTTCAGCCGTCTGCAGACCAGCGGTTCGCTGCCGCAGCTGTGGAACCGCATCCTCAACCAGGTGCCGCTGCGGCCGATGGTGCAGGACGGCGTCGGCGTCGCCGGGCTGGACAACCTGGACGGGGTGAATCCGCTGCTGGCGGCGCTGCGCGCGCGCCAGGTCGCTTTCGACGTGGTGGTCGAGCTGTTCGAGGAATTGCCCAGCTCGGCCACCGACGGCAGCCACTTCCAGGCGCAGACCGCCGATGCCGCCCGCATCCAGAAGCAGCTGGCGTGGGCGCAGCGCAGCGGCGCCGCCGGCATCTTCGCGTTCGCGCTGGATCCGTGGCTGTCGCAGGACTCGCCGCGCGCGCAGGCGCTGCGCCGGCAGTGGCGCGCCGGGCGCCAATAGCCGCCCGGCGCGCGCCTGCTACAGGGCGCGGCCGATGATGTCGCGCAGGATCTCGCTGGTGCCGCCGAAGATGCGCAGCGCGCGCGCGTCGGCCCAGGCGCGACCGATACCGTATTCGCTGCTGTAGCCGTACCCGCCGTGCAGTTGCAGCAGCGCGTCCAGCACCTGGCCCTGGATCTCGGTGGCGTTGAGCTTGGCCATCGCCGCGGCGGTCGCCTGCAGCCGGCCCTGCATGTGCGCGTCCAGGCACTGGTCGAGGAAACTGCGCAACATCGCCAGCCGCGACGCCGCGTCGGCGAGCACGAAACGGGTGTTCTGGTGGTCGATCAGGTGGCGGCCAAAGGCCTTGCGCTGGCGCACGTAGGCCAGGGTCTGGTCGAGCATGCCCTCGGCCGAGGCCGCGGCGCGCAGCGCGATCGCCAGGCGTTCGGCGGCCAGTTGTTCGCCGAGGTAGTCGAAGCCGCGCTGTTCCGCACCGAGCAGGTGCGAGACCGGCACCGCCACGTCCTGGAAGAACAGCTCGCTGGTGTCCTGCGCGTGCTGGCCGATCTTGGCCATCGGCGCGCCGCGGACGACACCGGGCAGTGCGGTGTCGACGCAGAACAGGCTCAAGCCGCGCGCGCCCAGTTCCGGCGCCACGGTCGCCACCACCACCGCCACGTCGGCGTTGCTGCCGTTGGTGATCCAGGTCTTCTGGCCGTTGAGCAGGTAGTGCTCGCCGTGGCGCACGGCGCGGGTGCGGATCGCCTTGAGGTCGCTGCCGGCGCCGGGCTCGGTCATCGCGATCGCACCGATCGCCTCGCCGCGCGCCATCTTCGGCAACCACGCGTCGCGCACCGCGGCGCTGCCGTACTGCATCAGGTACGGCGCGACCATGTCCGAGTGGATCGAAAAACCGATGCCGAGGAAATTCGCCCGCGCCAGTTCCTCGATCACGCAGGCGGCATGCCCGGCGTCGCCGCCCAGGCCGTAGGGCTCGGGCAGCTGGCAGTTGAGCAGGCCGGCCGCGCCGGCCGCACGCCACAGCGCGCGCGGGGTGATGCCGTCGCGCTCCCACTGCGCGTAGTGCGGGGCGATCTGGCTGTCGATGAAACGCCGCACCTGCGCACGAAACAGCGTGTGGTCTTCGCGGAACACGGGGCGCTCGCGCATGGCTCAGCGTCCGACCGGATCGGTGCCGCTGAGCTGGCCCTGCAGCACCGGCGCGGTGCCGCTGCCGCTCAGGAACAGGCTGTAGTGGTCGCCGGGCTGCAGCGACGGCAGCGCCAGCGGCGCGCTGTCCTTGCTGCCGCACGTGGCGACCAGGCGGGCCTTGACCGGGTTGATCGCACGCGCGCTGCTGGCGCCCGCGGCGACGGCCGGGAACACCACCGCGCCGTTGTCGGCGATCGCCAGCCGCGCCTGGCCGCAGCCGCCGGCCAGGTTGTAGAAGCGGATCTCGGCCTTGAGCGCATCGCTGCTGCCGCCGCCATCGGCCAGCACCACCAGCGGCCGCGACGGCGCCGTCGGATCCAGCACCAGCGTGGTGAAGCTGCCGGCCGCGACCTGCGCCTGCTCGCGTGCCTTGCCGGCCACGCGCAGCGCGAACGGCTTGCCGCCCTCGACGATGGCGTAGCGGGTGGCACGGGTGGCCGGGCCGATGCGCTGTGCGGCGCCATTGGCGATGCCGACCTCGAGCACGGCATTGCCCGGGTTGAGCACGCGCACGAACGCCGAACCGGCCGGCGGGCGCGCGGCGTACAGCTGCGCGAGGCGGCCTTCCGCGGCGCCCTGTTGGGCGCTGGCGGCCAGTGGCGCGAGCGCGGCGGCGGCAAGCAATGCGAGCATCAATTTCATCGGGGCGTTTCCTGGCTGCGGAGCGTGCGCGCCATGGCATAGCGCTGCTCCAGTTGTTTGCGATCGACCTTGTCGCTGTTGCCGGTGGGCAACGCGTCCACGGCGATCAGTTCGGAGGGAATCATGTAGGCCGGCACGCGGCGGCCGAGTTGCTGCTTCCAGTCCTGCAGCGCATCCGGCAACGGCTGTACCGCGCCGACGCCCGGCACCGACAGTTCGACGAAGCCGATCATCCGCACCAGGCTGCCATCCGGCCGGCGCAGCACCACCGCGGCACCGGCGACCACGCCGTCCAGGGTCGACAGCGCCGCATCCACTTCGGCCAGTTCGATGCGGTAGCCGTTGAGCTTGATCTGGTCGTCCCTGCGGCCGCGGAAGTAGAGCCGGCCCTGCGCATCGACCTCGCCCAGGTCGCCGCTGCGGTAGGCGCGCTTGCCGTTGTGCTCGAACAGCACGCCCTGGTCCAGGTCGGGGCGATCCAGATAGCCGCGCATCACGTGGTCGCCGGCCATGCAGATCTCGCCGGCGTCGAGGAACACCTCTGCATAGGGCTTGGCCACGCCGATCGGGAACGGGTTGGGTGCAGCCGCGCGCAGTGCCGGATCGATCTCCACCCAGGTGGTGGAACAGGTCGCTTCGGTCGGGCCATAGGAGTTGACGATGCGCGCCTGCGGGAAGCGCGCCCACAGCTCTTCGGCCACGCGCGGGGTCAGCGACTCGGCGCCGAACACGAACACCCGCAACGCGGGCAGGTGTTCGGCAGCGAAGCGCGGGTTGAGCAGTTGCTGGCGCACGAACGACGGCGTGGACGCCCACACCGCCACCTCGGACTGGCGCAGGCGATCGACGAAACGTTCGCTATCGGCGATCACCTCGCGCGGGCACAGCACGCAGCATCCGCCCAGGCCGAGCGCGCCGCACAGGTCGAACAGCGAGAAATCGAAGTTGAACAGCATCTGGTTGAGGAACGCCGGCGCCGGCCCCAGCGCCAGGCAGTCGCGGATCCAGCCGGCGAACAGGGCCACGCTGTCGCGGCCGATCTGCACGCCCTTGGGATCGCCAGTGCTGCCGGAAGTGAACATGATGTAGGCCAGCTCCGGCACCGCCAGCGCGCGTGCGTCGTCGGCACCAGGGCCGAACGCATCGGTGGCGGCGTCGTAGACCGCGGCGGCATGCACCAGCGCGACGATGCGCTGCAGCCGCGCCGGCGGATTGATGGTGTCCACCGGCACGTAGGTCACGCCCAGCTGCAGGCAGCCGAGCATGGCCACCACGAAGGCGGACTGCTTGTGGCCCCAGATCACCAGCGCATGGCCCGGCTGCACGCCAGCGCGCTGCGCGCGGGCGACCCACTCCTGCGTGGCCTGGTACACCCCGGCCCAGTCCAGCACGCCGTCGGCATCGCGCAGCACGGGCGCCTGCGCGGCGTGCTCGCGCTCGACGAAACGGCATCGCTCGAAATCAAAGCGCATGCATGCGGCTCCTGGCGCGGTCCGCGCTCAACGCCGGTGCGCGGCCACGTACTCGGCCAGCACCTGCACCGATTCAACCAGCGTGTCGATCTCGTCGATCGGCAGGGTCACGCCGAGACGGTCCTTGACCTCGACCATCAGCTGCACCTTGGACATCGAATCGAACAGCGATTCCATGTATTCGTCGGGCTGCACGCGGGCGCCGATCACGCTCTCGACGATATCGCTCAGCTGGGACTGGAGGGTCTGCATGTCCATGGGGTTCACCTTGTCAGAACTGGAAATAGAGGAAACGCGATGCCTTGTGCAGGCTCGACAGACACAGCACGAGCAGCGACAGCAGCGCCAGCAACCACGGCAGGTTCGGCTGCCAGCGCATCCACGCGCGCGGCGCCGGGTTCGGCTTGCTCAACGCGGGCGAGTACACGCCCATGATCTGGTGCGCGTTCGGCGCCAGCCATACGATCGCCAGCAGCAGCGCGATGTACAGCAACTGCACGTGGTGGCCGATCAGCAGGCGCCAGGCATCGCCCAGGCCCATGCCGGCGACATGGCCGAGGCCGTGCAGGCTTTCCGCGCCGCGCAGGCCGGCCATGCCCTGCACCAACTGCCATGCATCGCCCACGCCGTCGGCGCGGAAGAACGCCTGCGCCACCAGCACCGCGGCGAAGGTCAGCAACAGGTAACCGACATGCTGCAGCGGATTGAACGTGCGCAGCGCCGCCGGCGTGCGGCCGACGACGAAGATGCGCCAGGCATGGTTGATCGCCAGGTAGGCGGCATGCAGCAGGCCGAAGATCAGGAACTGCAGGCCGGCGCCATGCCAGATGCCGGCCAGGCCCATCGCCCACACCGTGGGCAGCACGATCAACGACGCGAAGCCGCCCGCCGAGGCCGCCGCGGCCGGGCCGCTGGCGCGCCCGTGGCGGCTGCGCCAGCGCGTCACCGCCATCGCCACCGGGTAGTACAGGTAGGCGGTGATGTAGCGGGTCAGGGTCATGTGCCAGCGCGACCAGAAGTCGATCACGCTGGTCGCCTTGTACGGCGAGTTGAAGTTGAGCGGGAAGCGGATGCCGAACATCCGCGCCAGCCCCAGCGCCATGTCCGAGTAGCCGGAAAAATCGAAATACAGCTGCAGCGCGTAGCTCAACGCGGTGGCCCATGCGCCCCAGAACTGCAGATCCCCGGTGCTGGCGAAACCGGCGTCGGCGTACGGCGCGATGCTGTCGGCCAACAGCACCTTCTTGGCAAGACCGATCACGAACAGCATGCCGCCGACCGACAGGTTGTCGGCGTGGAAACGGTAGGTCTCGCGCCTACTGAACTGCGGCATCATTTCCTTGTGGTGGAGGATGGGGCCGGCGATCAGGTGCGGGAAGAAGGTCACGAACAACACGTAGCTGAGCGGGCTGCGGTCGTTGACCAGACCGGCGCGGCAGTCGAGCAGGTAGCCGATCTGGGTGAAGGTGAAGAAGGAAATGCCCAGCGGCAGGATCAACGCATCCATCGGGCCGATGTCGACACCCAGGTCGTGCGCGAACGTGACCATCGCCGCGACGTACTTGTAGTGCATCAGCAACGCCAGGTCGGCCGCCACGCCCAGCGCGACCACCAGCAGTTGCAGCCGTGGCCGCTGGGCCAGCGCCAGCACGAGCAGGCTGACCAGGTAATTGAACACGATCGAGCCGAGCAGCAGCACCACGAACTGCGGGTTCCACCAGCCGTAGAACACGATCGAGGCCACGCACAGCCACAGCGCTGCCAGGCGCGGCTGCAGCGCACCGAGCAGGTAGTGCACGCCGAGTGCGATCGGCAGGAACATCAACAGGAACAGGAAGGAGTTGAACAGCATCGTCGGTCGGCGCTCAGTCGATCCCGGCCAATGCCGCCTGTTCGCCATCGGTCAGCGGCAACGACAGGGCCATTTCGGAGAATTCCCAGATCACCAGCTTCAGGCTAGGCGGCCACTGCGCGCGCTGCGGCCAGGCCGCCAGCAGCGCGCCGGAGAACTGGCCGCCGTCCAGGCTCTGGTTCCACACTTCGCGGCCCAGGGCATTGCCCAGGCGCTCGGCGAACAGGCTGCGGCGTCCGTTGGAGCTGCCCAGCAGCAGCACCTCCACCGGCGGCGTGTCGTCGAGCAGGCCTCCGCTGCGCAGCGGCGCGATGGTCTGCTCCGGTTCGCGATCCAACGCCGGGCGCCAGGCCGGCGGCGCGTGCTCCAACCCGGCCAGCACGATCAGGTCGCCCATCCGCGGCGTCGGCGCGCCGGGCGCGCCGACCGCGAAGGCCTGTCCGCCGCGCCCGCCGAGCAGCGGCAGCGCGGAGGCGGCCACCGCGTCGGCGGCGCGCTGCGCGCCGATCCGGTTCATATGCACGTCGGTGCGGAAGAACAGCGGCACCTGCCCTGCCTGCAGCACCGGCAGCAGGTCGGCCGAGGCCACGCCCGCGGCGGCCAGCGCCTGTTGCCATTGGCCCAGCCGCGCGCGCATCGGCGCCGAATGGCGCAGGCCACAGGTCTGCGCCTGCTCGATCCGCGACTTGTCCGGCACCGCTACCACCAACAGTTGCACGCCCTGCGCCTGCAACTGCTGCGACCAGTGCCGCATCAGCCGCACGCGCTGCGCGAACACCGCCGCGCCGGCCGCCGCCGGCGGACGCAGGCCATCGCGGTAGAACAACCAGCCGGGGCAGCCCAGCGCGACCTGCGGCCCCGCATCGCCAAGCAGCCGATAGCGCAACGCCGCGCCGATCAAGTCGGCACGCTCCTGCAGCGGCGGCTTCAAGGCCGCATTGATCGCGCGACCGGCCTCGCCATCGGCCCAGCGTGCCGGCGCCAGCGATGCCGCCGGCAGTTGGGCGCGGCCCAGCATCCAGCCCCCGCATGCCAGGCCGGCGACCAGCAGCGCGACCAGCACCGCGGCCGTAGCGATATGCGCGCGCGCCGGGGCCGCCACAGGCAGTGGCGCAGGCGCGCCGGGACGTGCACTCATCGGCTTACTTTCCCAGCGCCTTGTGCAGGCGCGCCTGCCACTGCGGCACGCTCATGATCGAGGCGTTGTCCCACTGCCCGCGCGCGTCCGGGCCCTGCCCATAGGTCGGCTCGAACATCTGCCACACCAGCACCTGCGGCTTGCGCTGCTGGAACTCGGGCGATTCCAGATACTCCAGCAGCGTCGCCCAGTGGCCGACATTGCCGGGCTTCCAGTTCACCGACACCGGGCGATCGAGTGCGTTGGACAATTTCTGCGGAAAACCGAAATACGGCTGCACCATGCTGTGTCCGGTGACGTGCACCGGTGCCGGCGCGTCGTCCAGCAGCGCCTGCTGCTCGGACTGGCGGCGCACGCTGAAGGTGTCGCGGCCGACCGCCTTGCGCTGCGCATCGGTCAGGAACAGTTCGGCCAGATCGCCGAAGCGGCGCTCCTTGATCTCGCTGCCCAGGGCCATGCCGGTGCCGTCCTGGCCCTGCAGCCGCGGCAGCTGCTGGCGGATCTGCGCGGCGACCGCCATCGCCACCGCGTCGGCGGCCGGTTGGGTCCAATGCTGGTCGCTGCGGTAGAACACGTCCTGCCCGCCCTGCTTGACCTGGCGCAGCACCTGCAGCGCATCCACCGCCGGCACCTGCGCTTTCACCAGATCGGCGCGGACCAGCGCATAGCGGCCGCGTACGGCATCGCTCATGCGCTTGCCGTCGGGCAGCTTGTCCTCGTAGAACAGCGCCTTGTCCGGCAGCACCACGACCTCCAGCGCGATCCCGGACGCCGCCAGCGCCGCGCGCGCCTCGGCGATCAACGCGGTGTTGCGCCCGATCGCGGCGCCATCGACCTCGCTCAGGCTGCCCCATGCAGGGAACAACCAGCCGTCCTTGCCGACCATCACGATCGAGGAATCCTGCGCCGCGCTGGCGCTGGCGCTGGCGCTGGCTGTGGCAATTGGCGCCTGCGCCAGCACCGGCGCGGCGGCGAAGGCGCACAGCAGGCCAAGCCACAGCGCGCGGGTAGGCACGGGAACAATCGGGGCGACAGGATCGGTCATGGCAGTTGGTTCGGCAGGCATCAGTAGGAGAAGGTGGCGGTGGCGAACAGGCCCTTGGCGCGCTGGGTATCGCCGGCGCCGATCGCGAAGCGGTATTGCACGCTCAGGTCCAGGTAGGACCGCGCCGCGTTGTAGCGGTCCTCGCGGAACCAGTAGCGCACGCCGACGCCGGGACCGGCGCCGAGCGACCAGCTGCGGTCGGTGTCGGACAGGACGAACGCCTGCTCGCCGATCAGCGGGTAGTCGATGCCGCTGACCCGCGAGCGCTGGTCGAGCCAGTCCGCGGCCACCACCAGATATGGGGTCAGCACCCAGCGGGTCTGCTCGGCGCCGAAGCGGTAGCTGCGCCCTGCATGCAGTTCCGCGGCGGCGAACCATTGCGCGCGATGCAGGCGGCCATCGGAGGCGAGCAGGGTTTCCACCGGCGCGCCGTTGCTGTCCAGCCGATCCACGCTGAAGCGCGCGCGGTTGTCGTCCCAACTGTAGCCGGCTTGCGCATAGCCGCTCAGCGTCCACCACTGGTTCACGTCGGTGCGCACGCCGGTGCCGTGGTAGAAGCCGTAGGTCAGGTAGGACATCCAGCCGCCGGCATCGCTGTCCAGGCGATAGCGCGCCTGCGTATTGATCTGCTGCGGCTGGTTGGAGTCGCGCTGGATGCGGCACTGGATCGCGGTCGCGTCCGGATAGACGCCACCGTTGCGGGTGCCGCTGCCGAGGAACTGGCGGCGCTCGATGCCCGCGCTCAGGCCGGTGCGGCCGAACGCGTAGCGCACGCCGAACGAGCCGATCGTGGACGGCCAGCCGGCACTGGACCGCGAGCGGCTCAGGCGCTCGGCACGCGCGCGTGCGTCCTCGGTGGCTTCGCCGGTGCACGGGTCCACGGCGAGCACCGATTCGAACGTGCCGCCCTCGTCGTACAGCGTGTTGGCCGCGCGCGCGTACGCTTCCAGCGTGCCGTGGCGGTTGTTGAGCGCCTCGGGCCGCCAGAACGCTTCCAGGGTGCTGAACACCGAATCGCCCGGGGTGCTGATCGCCGTGCCGCCCAGGTTGCTCGCGGCCTGGCGCGCGCCGCGGTAGCCGGCCGCGGCGGTGATGCCCCACTCGCGCCCGAGGTTGGCGATCGAACTGCGCGTGGTGTAGCGCTGCGCCCTATCCAGCGGCAGCGTGCCCTGGTCGGCGCGGTCGATCGCGCTGCGCAGCAGCGCCACCGCCTGCGGGTTGTCGCCGTTGGCGGCGCTGGCATAGGCCTGGTCGAGCACCACGCCGGGCGGCGCCTTGCCGGTGGCCTCGGCCGCGCGGAAATCGTCGAGCGCCTGCGCCGGTTGGCCGGCGCGCTGCTGCAGGTAGCCGCGCTGCATCAGCAGGCCGGGGTCGGCGGGACGCTGCTGCAATGCGCGGTCCAGGCGCTGCCGCGCCTGCGCGCGCTGGGCGCGGTCGCCGGCGGCCAGCGCGGTGGTGAGCAGGTTCTGCAGGCTGCCGTCGTCCGGACTCTGCAGCAGCGCCTGCCGCGCTTCGCGGATGGCGTCCTGGTAATCCTGCCGCGCGTACGCGGCATAGGCGCGCGACGCGGCGCCACCGTTGCCTTGCAGGTCGGCCGGCGTCAGTTCGCACTGGGTGCCGTACGGCGTATCGCGGCATTGCTGGAACGGTGCCGGGTACGTCGCCAGGGTCAGCGACGCTGTCGGGCGGGCGCTGCGCAACGCCTTCTCGCGCTGGGCGATGGCCTGGCCGATCTGCTTGCGCGCCGACTCATCCTCGTCCGCCAGCAGATCGCCCTGCAGCGGCTGCAACAGGCGTGCGGCACGCGCGCGGTCGCCTGCCGCAATGGCCGCGTCCACCGCCAACAGGCGCACGTTGCGCCGCTGCTGCGCATCCAGCCAGTCCTGCTGCAGGGCGGCGTCGAAATCGGCATTGGCCTGCGCGGTATGCAACTGCCGCTGGCGCAGGTACGCGCGCATCACCAGGGCCACGGTGTTGTCGCTGTCGTTGTCCAGGGCCGCGTCGGCGGTGGCCTCGGCGGCGGCCAGTTGCCCGTCCAGCAACTGCGCGGTCATCAGCAGCAGACGGTGCGACGCCACGTCCGGCGCAGACGCCACCGCTTGCCGGGCGAACCCGGCGGCCGCGCCGAAATCCTGCTCGATCAACGCCTGATAGCCCTGCTGCGCGGGCCTGACCGCGCGCTGGCGGCCCAGCGCCACGCGCTTGGCCTGCAGGTCGGCGACATTCGGCGCGCCCAGCTGGATCGCCGTGGCGACCGCGGCCTCGGCCTGTTCGAAGCGTTGCTGGGTTTCCAGTGCCGACACCCACAGCACCGCCCACGCGCCCTGCTGCGGCTGTTGGCGGAAGGCCTGTTCGGCCTTGTCGGCGGCCTCGGCCATGCGGTCGTTGTTGTAGGCGTCGTAGGCCTGGGTGGCGAGTGCGAAGGCGCGCCGATAGGCCTGCTCGGCGGCACTGGGATGCGTGGTGACGCGTGGCGCAGGGGCGCCGCCGGCGCGCGCGGCCGTTGCGCCGGACGCCGTCGCGGATGCCGCGTTCGCGGCGCCCGCCAGACGCGGCAATGCCGGATCCTGCAGCCCGTCGGCGAGCGCACGGCGCGCCTGCGCGCGCGCTTCGTCGCCGCGACCCAGCTTCTGCAGCGCGTAGATCTGCAACAGGCGCAGGCGCACCACGTCCGGGCGCAGCCGCGCCGCTTCGGCCGCCTGGCGGTTGGCCTGCTGGTAATCGCCGCGGGCGTAGGACGCGTAGGCATCCTCGGCGATGCGATAGGCGGCGCCCGCCAACGGCAGTTGCTGCGCGTGCGCGGTGGCGCTGCCCAGGCCGAGCAGGCTCAGGGCGATCACGCTGGAGAGCAGGCTGATTCTCATGCGCTCAGCTCTCCGCCGATGCTGTACTGGGGGTTGGCCGCACGGCGATGCTGCTCGCGCACGGCGGCGGCGATCGCCGCCTGGGTGGCGACGCCGTGCTTGACCAGGTAGTCGCCGATGCGGCCGTCGCGTTGCGGCCTGTATTCGTCCAGCACGCGCTCGAACTGGTCGCGCGCGATCAGGCGCAGTTCCACCAGCAGATCGCCCAGCAGCGGCACCGCGTCGACGCGGTAGCTTTCGCCGCTGATCAGGCGCAGGCCGGCGTTGATTTCGCTTTCGCGCGCGATCGCCTGTCGCAGCACGCTCGCGTCCAGGTCGTGCAGCAACCGTTGCTGCTCCTCTTCGGACAATGCGCTGGAGACCGCGACCGTCACTTCGCCGGGCACGTCCGACGGCAACGGCAGCAGCCGCCATTGCACGCAGGCCTGCACCGACAACGGGAACTGCCCGGCCTGCAGATACGCCACGTCGATCGCCGCGCGCGGCAGATCGCCCTGGAAGGCGATGGCTTCGGCCAGGGTTTCGTCGTCCAGCCAGCCCTGCGCCACCAGGATCCGTCCCAGCGGTTGCTGGCGTCCGCCCTCCTGCTGCCGCAGCGCCTGCACCAGGCGCTCGGGCTCGACCGCCTCCCAGGTTGTCAGCAGTTCGCCCAGGCGCCTGCGGGTATGCACCAGCTGCGCGGCGCTGGGGAAGTCGTGCATGGTCTTGTCCCACACCATGCGCTTGCCGAACAGCAGGTACAGCAGGAACAGGCGCCAGGCGCGCGCGGTGGCCATGAAGTTGATCATGTTGCCGACCACCATGCGCGGGATCGACATCAGCGCATGTTCCCAGCCGTACAGGCGGTTGACGAAGTAGAAGCGCTGCGCCACGCGCGTGACCAGCGCCGCGGTGGTCAGCAGCGCCACGTTCATCTGCCAGGTGCCGCTCTGGAAGATGGTCGGGAACTGGGTATCCCACGCGCCGGCGACCTTGAGCAACCAGAACAGCAACAGCTGCAGGAAGATCAGATAGGCGAACACGCTGACGAACGAGGTGACGATGCCCTTGCGGTCGCGCGCGAGCAGGTACTTGGTCGCCAGCGAACCGCGCCAGCCCAGCGTTTCCCAGCTCTGCAGGCCGATGCCCAGCACCCAGCGCGCCTTCTGCCGGTACGAGGCGCGGAAGTTGTCGGGGAAGTATTCGCGTACGCACAGCGCCATGTGCAGGGTGCGCTCGCGCACCGGGCCCCAGCCGAACCAGGACGGGCGGCGCACGCGGAACTGCACCGGGAAGCGCGCGAAGATCGAGTGCATGCCCATCGCCGCCAGGCGCGCGCCGACGTCGTAATCCTCGGTCAGGCTGTCGGTGTTGAACGGCTGGTTGTCGCTGGCCTCGCTCAGCGCCAGCAGCGCCTTGCGCGAGAAACAGGTGCCGACGCCGGCCGACGGCACCATGCCGGACACGCTTTCGCGCACCACCAGGTCCTTGGCGTGCCATTCGGCGAATTCGTCCATGTACACGCCGGCCACCAGCTCGTACCACTCGCGGTCCAGCGAGGTCACCGGCAACTGGATCATGTCCTTGCGCGGCAGCAGGTAGTTGAAGAAGCGCAGCTCCAGCGGGTGCAGCACGTCTTCGCTGTCGTGCAGGACCACGCCGGCGAACTCGATGTCGTTCTGCTTCTCGTACTCGAAGATCGCCAGGACCAGCCAGTTCAGGCAGTCGGCCTTGCTGGTCGGGCCGTCGTGCGGCACCTCGATGCGGCGCATGCGCTTGTAGCGGCGGCGCATGCGTTCCACTTCGGCGATGGTCTGCGCGTCGTTGGGATAGGTGCCGACGAAGACCATGTAGTCGTGGTAATCGAGCACGTCGATCATGTTCTCGACCATCTGCCCGATCACGTCGAACTCGGCCCAGGCCGGCACCATGATCGCCAACGTCTGTTCCGGGCGCTGCAGCAGGTCCTGCTGGGTCAGCGGCCGGTATTCGCTGCGCTGCTTGAGGATCACGCTGCGCCAGATCTCGCGCGCCCAATACCAGGCATCGATGAACAGGTCGTCGAGGCTGGAGATCAGGATCACCACCGCGACCACCACGGCCGCCGTCTCCAGGAAGGCGTAGTAGTTGGCCAGGTAGATGTTCCAGTACAGACCGTCCACAGGCGATCAGTGCCCGTTGGTCTGCGCGGGCTTGCGGCGGCGACGCACCTGCACCACCCGCGCGGCCAGCAGCATGAACACGATCACGCCCACCAGCACCACCAGCCACACCATGTGCTGCTGCCACGGCGGCTGCGGGTTGCTCTGCTCGGCCATGCGCGCGCCGGTCGGGTCCTGCCCGTCGAAGTCCTGCACCACGCCGTCGGCATCCAGCAGCGCCAGATTGCCGCGGATCAGCCGGAACGGTTCGGCGATCTGCGGCCCCTGTGTGCCCAGCTCGCGGTAGATCACCCCGGTGTTGACGCCGCTGCCGACCACTTCGACCAGCGCGGCGCGATCGAGCCCGGCCAGGTCCAGCAACACCTGCTTGCCCGGGCCGGACACCACCAGCTTGCCGTCGCGCACCGCCCCGCTCTGCGCCAGCCCCTGCGGCGCCAGCGCGAAGCTGAGGTAGGCACCGGTCGGCGCGATCGCGGTCCCGGCATCGCCGACCTTCAGCACCGCCTGCATCGGCGAGGCGCCGGTCGCGCCGGCGAGATGGATCACCTTGGCCAGCGAAGCCGGCGCGTCCTGCAGCCAGGTACTGGGCACGAACACCTCGTGCGCGCCGGCCAGCTGCGAGGCCGCGCCGACGAAATCGGCGGCGAGGCTGCGCTCGGCCAGGCGGATGTGGCTGCTGGGCAGCACCGACACCGGATAGCCGGTGGCCGGATCATGGCAGTACGGACGCGCCGGCTGGCGCAGGAAACTGATCCGCACCTGGTTGCGCGCGGCCAGCGCGAAGCTCGGCACCTTGGCGACCAGGCGCTGCGGCTTGCCGTCGGCGTCGAGCACCTTGGCGCCCAGCAAGTAGTCGTTGAAGAAGATCGAGGCGACCGCGCTCTGCCCGGCCGGATTCGGCGCCGCGCTGACGTCGACCACCACTTCGCTGGGCAGGCGTCCTTCGCTGGACAGCGCGCCCAAGTCGAAGGTCGCGGTGCGGTCGCCGCGCGAGACGATGTCCTGGGTCCCGGCCATGTCGCCGAGGCGGCCGAGCAGCACCACGTCCTTGTCGGCCGGCGGCAGCAGCGCGGCGCTCACCAGCAGCGCACGGCCCTGCGCATAGGCGCGCCACTGCTGGGTCAGCAGGCCGGCGACCTTGGCGCCGGCGCCGCTGGCGACCAGCAGGGTCGGATGCCCGCCGACCAGCGCCACCTGCACCGACGCGGTGCCGGCCGGCTGTTCGAACCCGGCCATGTCGGCCTTGCGCCACGCGGCGAACGCGCCGGCCGCGTCCGGCGCGGCGCTGGCGACCTCGCTGCCCAGCGCATCCAGCGCGGCGCGCACGCCGGCGCGCAACGGATCGCTCAGCACCGCCACGTCGACCGCGAGCGGACCGCCATCGCCGAGCGACAGCAGCGCGCCGACTTCGGCCAGGCTGCCGATGCGGTGGCTGGCGCTGCCGTCGGCCAACGCCGCGTAGGCGGGGATGCCGACCAGGCTGGCCGGGATCGCCAGCCCGCGCAGGTCCACGCTCGCGCCCACCGCCGGCAGCGCGACCACGTCGACGCGCTTGCCGCCGTTCTCCAGCGCCGTGCCCACGCGCCAGGCGGTGTCGTAGCTTTGCACGCTGGTGGCGCGGCCTTCCACCAGCAGCCGCACCGTGGCCGGCAACGCGCCCCAGGCCTTGGCCACGGTGTCGATCGCGCGGCCGTCGAAGCGGTAGCTGAAGCGCGAATCCGGCGACAGCCGCAGCACGTTGGCCGGCGCGCTCTGGTCGGCGCACTGGTACTCGGAGACCACCGACCACCAGCCCACGCCGAAGCGCACGAAGCCGTTGGGACGGGCGAAGCCGTCGATGCCGATCAGCTGGCTGACGTCGCCCTGGGCATCGGTGATCGAACGCGCCGACACCGGGTCGCCGTCGATCGACAGCAGGCTGGAGGTGCGCCCGGTATGCCCGCGCACGTAGCGCGCATCGACCTGCAACTGCGCATCGCGGGTCGGCACGCCGGCCGGCACCGGCAGGTAGATGTCGCGCTGGCTTTCCTGGCCGCTGAGCACCAGCGGCTGCTTGAAGCCCAGCTCACGCAGGGTCATCGAGCGGGTGACCGTGGTGGTGCCGGCCCACTCGCCGAACTGGCCGGCGACGGAATCGGCGGCAGCGGCAGCGGCAGGAGTCAGCGCGGTCGACAGGACCAAGGCCAGCGGCAGACCCTGGGGGAAACGGGCGGTGGAACGGCGGGTCTGGGTCATGGCGTCGATTCTGAAAAAAGAGGGAGGTGGGACACCGGCGCGGCACGGCCGGGCACGAAACTGTCGAAGGACTGGCCGCGCAGCGCGGCCACGATCCGCGCCGAGGCGCGGCCATCGCCGTAGGGGCTGGCGTGGGGCAGGAACCTCGCGGGCCGTGCCGGCAGCTCGCAGGCCGCCGCGACCGCGGCCACGATCCGCGCCGGATCGGTGCCGACCAGGGTCACCACCCCGGCCTGGACCGCCTCGGGGCGTTCGGTGACGTCGCGCATCACCAGCACCGGCTTGCCCAGTGCCGGCGCTTCTTCCTGCACGCCGCCGGAATCGGTCAGCACCACGTGCGCGTGCTGCATCAGCCGCACGAAGGCGAGATAGTCCTGCGGCGCGATCAGGTGCACGTTGTCCAGCCCGCCCAACTGCGCGCGGACCGGGCCCTGCACGTTCGGATTCAGATGCACCGGGTAGACGATCTGCAGGTCCTTGCGCCGCGCCAGTTCGGCCAGCGCGCGGCAGATGTTGGCGAAGCCGTCGCCGAAACTTTCGCGGCGATGCCCGGTGACCAGCAGCAACTTGCGCTGCGCATCCAGGAACGGGAACCGCGCATCCACCGTGGCGCGCAGCGCGGCATCGCGCTCGAGCCGCTCGACGGTCAGTTGCAGCGCATCGATCACGGTGTTGCCGGTGACGCTGATGCGGCCGGACAGGTTTTCCTGCCGCAGGTTGTCGCGCGCGCTGGCGGTGGGCGCGAACAGATGGTCGGCGACCACGTCGATCACCCGCCGGTTCATTTCTTCCGGCCACGGCTGCTGCAGATTGCCGGTGCGCAGGCCCGCTTCGACGTGGCCGACCGGAATGCGCCGATGGAAGGCGGCCAGCGCGGCGGTCATCGCGGTACTGGTATCGCCGTGCACCAGCACGCGGTCCGGCCGCACCTGCGCATACAGGGCATCGAGCCTGGCGAACAAGCGCGAACACAGGCCGTTGAGCGTCTGGTCGGCCACCATCACATCGAGGTCGTGATCCGGCTGGATCGCGAACAACGCCATCACCTGATCCAGCATCGCCCGATGCTGTCCGGTGATGCAGACCAGGGAGTCGATCTCCGGCGCGGCGTGCAGCGCGCGGACCAGCGGCCCCATCTTGATCGCCTCGGGGCGCGTACCAAAAACGCAAAGAACCTTCACCCACCACTCCATTGACCACAAACAACAGTGATCATCGTCACACAAAAAGTGCGAACGGATGTGTACAAATCGTGCGGGTCGCAGGGGGATGCCCGCGGTCGCCGCTAGCATCGGCAAGCGCGCCGCGGCTTTGCGCCGTGGTCCCGAGCAGCTGAACGCTTGAATTTGCAAGGCGGACGGCCAACCACGGCCGGGCGTCGCACAGGCGCGTGCGCCGCCAGGCGCGGCGCTTGGCCGCGGTCAGACGCCGGCGGCGGATCCGCTGGAATGATGCACTGCAACGACGCCGGTCCCGCGCATCGTCGAGGCCGAGGCCGAGGCCCGCGTCGAAGCGGGCAGTTGCGCTTCGAGGCGCTCAGGCAATGCCGCTACGCGAACGGTGTCGGGGTCGAAGCCCCTCCTGCAGTACACCCGGCTCCGCCATCCGCAAGCCCCTTGTGGGAGCGACTTCAGTCGCGACGAGCGACGCCGCGGACCTGACGGCGCCGGACCGCATCGGGGCCGAAGCCCCTCCTGCGGTGCGCCCAGCCCACCAAACGCGAGCGCCCTACGTGCCCCCGCTTACTCGCCCGCGTACGGCGAGGCCAGCACCTGCGGGCGGCGGCCGAGGCCGGCGCCGAGGCGGTCGAGCACGAAACGGACATAGAGGTTGGTGCTGAACTGGTTGTAGTCGCGCGCGTTGTTGAAGATCAGCCGCCCGCCCAGGAACAGCTGCGGCGCCAGTTGCCACTCGGCGGCGCCGGCCAGGTTGTAGGACACGCCGGTCTTGCTCTGCCCGGCGTAGACCGGCGCGGCATAGGTGTCGACCACGCCGAGCAGCGCGGCCAGCGCGGCGGCATCGTAGGCGGCCTGCTGCATCTGCGCGCTGGTCGGGAAGTACGGGCTGTCGTCGCTGCGGAAATGCTGCACGCCGACGCTGGCGTCCACGCTCCAGTTGACCTTGCGCCCGGACGAACGCCCGCTCCAGTGCACCGGGAAACCCAGGTCCACGTAGTCCTGCGGACTGAAGTAACCGCCCTGGCCGTAGGTGTAGCCGCTGAGGTTCTTGTCGTACTGCATCGCGGTCAGGTTGAGGCCGGCGGTCAGCGACTGGTTCTCGGTCTCCAGCGCATGCACGTACACGCCCAGGTCCACCTGGCGGTGATCGTTGTCGGCGACGTTGCGGCCGACCAGGCGGTCGGCGCTGAGGCTGGCGTAGCCGCCGAGCAGGCCGTTGTCGAGCGTGGCCGACAGGCGCACGCCGTTGCTGGTCACGCCGCCCCATTCCAGCCCGGCGCGGCCGTCGTCGACGCCGCCGAAGGACAGCAGGCTGTCGCTGACCGCGCGCCGGAACACCTGTCCCGAATAGGTCAGGTTCTCGCCGATCTGGCCGCGGTAGCCGACACCGCCGACGATGCGCCGTTCCGGGAAGCCGATCGGGGTGCTGCCCAGATCGGCGGCGAACCCGCCGTGCTTGTACTTCACCGACACGCCGACGCCGTTGGCGTCCTGGCTCAGGCGGCGCGCGCCGGCGCCGTTGGCGGCCATCGTGTACAGCGCCTGGCTGAAACCGGCCGGGGTCAGGCTGGCGGCGGTGGCGTTGGCGGCCAGCGCGCGGAAGCGGGCGACGTCGGCGGCACTGAGATCGGCGCTGCGCGAGGCATCGCCGAGGATGTTGCTGGCCAGCGTGGCGATCGACACGTCGGCGGCGACGTTGCCGAGCAGGAACACCGACAGCGGCTCGGCGTACAGCGCCTGCAGCGCCGCGGCCTCGCGCTGCGCGTTGGTCAGGCTGGCGTCGGTGTCGTTGTAGAGCTCGTTGTACAGGCCGGTGTTGACCGCATAGGTGCGCAAGGCGTTGCGGGTGGCGTTGGTGTCGCCCTCGGTGAGCAGCAACTGGTACAGGTCGCTGCCGATCAGCGTATCGATCGGCGTGCGGTCGGCGGCCAGGGCATCGCCCAGCGCCACGCTCGGGCCGGCGCCGAAGCGGCTGGCGGTGGCGTAGGCGGTGTCGAGCGTGCCGGCGTCGAGCAGGGTCGGGGTGACGTCGACGCCGAGCTTGCCCTCGCCCACCGCGAATTCGCCGTGCAGCGGCACTTCCAGGTCGTTCAACCGGCCCAGCCCGGCCTCGCCGTCGCGCGAACGGTAGGTGGCGCCGGCGGCCAGGCTGTCGCTGTTCTCCGACTGCACTTCGCGCAGCTCGTCGAGCACCGTGCCGGTCCGGCCGGGCGCCGCCAGCGCCTGCGCCTGGCGCGCGCCGCCGGTGGGCAGCACGCGGTCGTCGGGATAGGAGGACGCGGCCAGGCCGGCGGCCGGCGCGCGCTGTCCTGGCACCGGCAGCGCGGCCAGTTGCACGCCCATCGGCGCGGCGGCGCTGGCCGGCGGCGGCAGGTCGTCGCCGGCGTCCAGGGAACCGGCGGCGGCGTAGGCGCTGCCGCCCGCCGCCGGCGCGGCCGGCAACGGCGCGCGCGCGGCGCTGGCATAGGCCGGCGCCGGATAGCCGCCGCCGAGGCTGTCGGAAACCACCGCCGGGCTGCGCGGCATGCGCCCGCTCATGCCGGCGAACGGGTTCAGCGGGCGCCCGGCCGCGGCGTAGGAGGCCGGTCCGTTGGCGGCCGGCAGGCCGTTGTCGTGCTGCCCGGCCTCGCGCGCCTGCGCCGCCAGCGCGGCGCGGAAGTAGCTTTCGGCCTTGCGGTTCTTGCCGGCGCTGCGGTACACGCGGCCAGCCGCGCTCAGCACCGCCGGCGAGTCCGGCGCCTGCGCCAGGGCGCGCTGCAGATAGTCCTCGGCGCTGCCCAGGTCGCGCAGCGCGGCGGCGGTGTTGGCCGCGGCGATCAGCGTGTCCAGATCGTTGGGCGATTGCTGCAGTTGCTGCTGGTACAGCACCAACGCCTGGCGCTGGTCGCCGGCGGCGGCATACAGCCGCGCCAGCGCGGCCACCGCCTTCGGGTCCTGGTTCTGCTGCGCCAGCAGCGGCGCCAGCGCGTCGTAGGCCGCTTCCAAGTTGCCCAGTTCGCGCAACGCGTCCACCTGGCGCAGGGTGTAGCCGCTGCGCAGGGCCTGGTAGCGGCGCTGCTGTTCGGCGCTCATGTCGGTGTCGCGCAACTGGCGCAGCGTGGCCGCCAGTTCGGCGTCCTGTTGCGCGCGCAGCAGCACGCCGGCGTACTGCAGGCGCGCTTCGGTGCTCGGGTTCTGCGCGACCAGCCGCTGCGCCAGGGTCAGCGCGCGCTGGTTGCTGCCGATGTCGGCGTAGGCGCCGGCCATCGCCGCCAGCAGCGCCGGCTGCTCCAGCGCGCCGCCGAGCGCGGCCTCGGTGCGCGCCAGCAACAGCTGCGCCTCGCCGGCGCGGCCCTGCTGTTGCAGCAGCCGCGCCTGCGCGGCCTGTTGTTCGACCCAGGCGGTATTGCGCAGCGCGCTCATCTCCGCCGTGCGCGCCGTGCCGGGAATGCGTTCGAGGCTGGCGTAGGCGCTGGCCCAATCGCCGCGTTCCTGCGCCAGCAGCGCGTTGGCGTACAGCGCCTCGGGCATGTCGCCGTGCACCGCGAGCAGGCCATCCATCACGCTGCGCGCCTGGTCCGGACGCCCGGCCTGCTGGTACAGCCGCGCCAGGTCCAGGCGCACCCACGGATCGCCGGGGCGCTCGACCATCGCCGCTTCCAGTTCGCTCTGCGCGGTGACCGTGTCGCCGGCCTCCAGCGCCTGCTTGGCGCGCGCGCGCTGCACATTGGAGCGCAGCGTGGCTTCGCCGCCGGCCTTCTCGCGCTGCGCCGGACTGAGCCTGGCGAACAGGGCGCTGGCCTCGTCCGCGCGGCCCTGGCGGCTGTACAGGCCGATCAGGCCCTGCAGCGCGCCGGCATTGTCGGCGCTCAGCGCCAACGCCTGGCGGTAACTGCGCTCGGCCGCGGCCGCATCGCTGGCCGCCTGCAGATCGCCAAGCAGCACGTAGCCGGTGGCCTCGTTGGGCTGCAATTTGAGCGATTGCTGGGTCAGGCGCAGCGCTTCGTCGCTGTCGCCGCGGCTACGCGCAGCCTGCGCCTGCTGCAGTTGCAGCCAGTAGCGCGCGCTGTCCAGCGCCGAACGCCACTTGCCGTTGGCGGCCGCGGCCGGGCGCAGCAATTCCTGCGCCTCGCCGAAGCGTTGCTGGCGCAGGCGCACCGAGCCCAGCCCGCCGAGTGCGTCGGCGTCGCGCGGACGCGCGCGCAGCACCTGGGTGAAACGTTGCTCGGCCAGCGCCAGGTTGCCGGCGTTGAGCGCCTTGAAGCCTTCGCCGAGCTGTTCGCCGGCCGGATCGGCGGCCTGCGCGGCGCGCTGCTCGCCGAGCTTGGTGGCCTTGGCGGCGACCTCGGCATCGTTCGGATTGGCCGCCAGGAACGCCTGGTACAACGGCGCGTCGGCAGTGCCGGCATTGAGCCACAGCAGCGCCTGGCGCCAGGCGGCGCGGGCGGGACCGCCGACATCGGGACGCTTGCTCATCGCCGCGAGTTGGGCGATGCCCTCGCGCCGCGACGGCTCGCGGTAGGTCAGCACCTGCGCCAGCGCCAGCGCCGCGGCGCTGTTGCCGGGCTGCGCGGCGGCCAGGCGGCGCAGCCCGTCGCGGGCGCCGTCCCAGCCCTGCGGCGTGCCGGCCAGCGCCTGGTAGTACTCCAGCGCCAGATGGTCCGGCGGCGCCTTGCCGTCGAACATCGCCTGGTATTCGCGCACCGCCTCCACGTAGCGCCCGGCCGCGGCGGCGCGGCGCGCGTTGCGCAGGTTGAGGTTGTCGCCGGTGCCGCCGATCGCCTGGCTCAGGCGCTGCGTCTGCGGCGCCTGCGGATGCGCCTTCTGCAACTGCTGCAGGCGCTTGCGCGCTTCGCCCTGGCGGCCTTGCGCCAGGTCGATCTGGGCCAGGCCGAGCAGCGCGTCGGGCTGGTTGGGGTCCACGCGCAGCAGCTTGTTCCAGGTATCGGCGGCGAGGTCGTCGCGGCCCTGGTCGTGCCAATAGTTGCCCTGGCTCACCAGTTGCTGCGTGGCGTTGCCCGCCTGCGCGTGCGCGTTGCCGGCGAGCAGGCACAGGTCGATCATGCCGGCCAGGTACAGGGGCTTGAGGTTCATGCGGAACATTGGGTTCTCCAGGCGGGCTGCAGCAGGCCGTCTGCGGAAAAGCGATAGCGGTTGTCGAGCCAGCCGCGTCCGAACAGGACCAGCACCCGATCGTAATAAGGAAGCTTGGCGGCGGCGGCATCGCCGGGCGCGGGAATCCGCTGCGCCTGCGCCTTCAGCAGCGCCGGTTCGCGCAGCGCGCTCAGGTACGGCAGCAGCGCCGCGGAGAAGCCGGGCGGCGCGTTGCCGTTGCCCACGCCCAGGCGGGTGTCGGTCTTCTCGCTCAGGTTGCCCTGCGTGCGCAACTGCTGCAGCGGACCGGACAGGTCTTCCAGCAGCGGCTTGCGCAGCGGGTCGGCGGCATCGAGCATGCCGGCCCACAGATAGACGCGGATGGCGTCGTAGCTGCCCAGCGGCCCCTTGTCCGGATCGACCGCGAATGCGCGGCCGTCCCAGGCGATCCAGTCCGGCGCGAAACCGACCGGCGCGCTGTCGCGCAGCAGGCGCGCGCTGCGCTGCGCCAGCCCGGCCCACGGGCCTTTCGGATCGGCGGCGGCGAAGCGGCGCAGGAGTTGGATCGGCAGGTAGCTGGGGTTGAGCGTCCAGCGTTGTGGTTTGGCGAAGCCCTTCACCGCCGGCAGCAGCATGCCGCCGAAGCCGGGCAGGTCGACCAGTTCCTGGCGCCGCACCAGCGCCAGCGTCTGCATGCCGGCCTGGGTGTAGCCGGGCCGCTTCCACAGCCGTCCCGCTTCCAGCAGCGCGTAGGCGATCCACAGGTCGGCGTCGCTGGCGGTGTTGTCGTCGAGCACGCGCCAGCCGCCGTCGTCGGCGCGGCCCCACAGCCAGGCCGGCAGCACCTGTTGCGGACGGCCGCCGCTGAGGTTGTGCCGGGTCCAGCCGAGCACGCGGTCGAACAGCACCTGGTCGTTGGCGACCAGGGCGAAGAACAACGCGTAGGACTGGCCCTCGGAGGTGCTGCGCTGGTCGGCGTTGCTGAAATCGATCACCCGCCCGCCGTCGTCGATGTGCTTGGCGACGAAGCTGCTCCACTCGCGCCACGGCGCGCACGCCGCGCCCTGCGCGCGCGCGCGCGGCAGCAGTGCGGCAGCGCCCGCGGCGAGCACGCCGCCGAGCAGGCGGCGGCGCTGTCGCGCGTGCGGGATCATTGCCCTTCCCGCAGCCGTTGCGCCGAATGCCGGCGCAGCACCACGCGCGCGGCCAGCGCCAGCAGCAGGCTCAGCACCACCACCGCCAGCCCCAGCAGCAAGGGGTGCTGCGAGAAGTACCAGCGCGCCCAGGTCGGCAGCGGCAGGTGGCCGACGTAGTAGGTCTGGTTGCCGGCCAGGCTGCGGATCTTGCCCTGCTGCAACAGCACCACGCTGCCCTGGAAGTCCTTCAGCGTGGCCGGCTCGAACCAGGCGTCGAACAGCGCGCCGACGCTGGCCGGATCCTCGGCCAGCAGCGCGACCACGCTGCGCCCGGGCTTGAGCGGCGACTCGAAGCCCATCAGCACCACGTCGCCCGGGGCCGGCTTCACCGCCACCTCGGCGGTGGTCGGCAGGTCGGTGCGGCGCGCGTCGAACGAGAGGAAGCCGGGCAGCTTGTCCAGCACCCAGTCGCTCATCGCGAAGCGCCGGCCGGCGGCGCTCTCGCTGATCGGCAGGTGCTCGCTCCAGCGCTGGAACAGCGGCTGCGAGCGCGAGGAGCCGAACACCAGCAGGTCGCTGTCGGCGTGCTGCTCCACCTCCCCGGCGTGGATCAGCGTGGCGCGCAGCGCCGGGTAGCCGGTCGACGCGCCGAGCTTGCCGAGCAGGGTCAGCAGGGTGGACATGTCCTGGTCGCTGGCCTCGTCCGGCACCACGATGGTGGATTCGGACAGGTCGGCCAGGCGCGTGAACGGATAGCCGGCGTTGCCGAACGCCGCCAGGTTCGGCATCGCCATGTAGTGGTGGAACGAGCTCAGGTCCACGCTCGAATCGGCGTCGATCGCGCCGGAGACGTCGGGGAAGGTGTTCTTGCATTCGCCGGCCTGCGGGCGGTCGAAGAAGAAGTGGAAGCGCAGCTGGCTGTTGGCCGAGAACGGGCCGGTCGGCAGCAGCAGCTTCTGCTCCACCGGCATCGCGCCCTTGGCCTTGAGGTCGTGCCACCACTGCAGCGGCAGCGACTCGGCATACGGGCGCCCGCTCAGCGGCAGCGTGGTGACGAAGGCGTCGTTGATGCTGACGTTGAGCGCGGACTTGTTGCGCACGTCCGGCACCGTGTAGCGGTAGCGCAGGTTGACCGGGATGCCGTCGCGCTGCCACACGAACAGGTCCGGCGGCAGTTGCAGGCCGACCCGGATCAGGTCCGGGTGGTAGCCGCTGACGTTGAGTTGCGAGGTCTGCGCGACCAGGTCGGCGAAGCGCACCGGACCGTCGCTGGAAATCCAGTTCGGCGCGTCGTAGGGCTTGCGCGGCTGCGCCTGCTTGAGTTCGCCGATCCGGGCCATGGCGCCGTTCAACGGCGTGCCCAGGGCCAGCGCGGTGGCCGCCTGCTGCAGGTCGACATCGTTGCGGCCGAGCACCAGCAGCAGCTTGCCGGCCGGATCGCGCGGGTTGGTCACCACCGCCAGGGTCGGGCCGGCGATCTCGCCCAGGCCGTTCTCGGCGCTGACCAGTTCGGCCGGCAAGGTGTTGCCGGTGGCGAACAGCACCGCGTTGCCGGTGGCCGGCAGCTCGCCGATGGACGCGGTGAACAGCGCGCCGCGGTAGCCGGCCTGCGCGCCGAACCACGAGGACACGATGCCGGCGCTGCGCAGCGTGGCCAGGTCCGGGCGCTGCGGGAACACGAACGGCAACTCCAGCCGGCGCGTGTCGCGCTTGTCGTAGAACGGCACCGGCAGCAGCGCCAGGTCGTTGGCCAGCACCAGCGGCGTGGTGCTCAGCGACAGCCGCGTGGCCGGGTCGATGTTGGCCCACAGGCTGGTGTGGTCCGGGTCCTCGCATTCGCGGGTGTAGTGGCCGATCAGTTGCAGGTTGAGCTGGTTGTAGTCGCTGACCAGGCGCGGATCGATCGGCACCTCGGCCTGCTGCAGCTTGCCGGCGTTCTCGCGGCTCACCGGCAGGGTCGCCACGGTGACGCCGTTGACGGTGATCTTCAGGTGCGACAGGTCCGGCAGCAGCGCCGGCGAGTAGCTGTAGCGCAGGTGCAGCGTCGCCGCCTCGACCACCTCGTCGGTGCGCGCGCTGAACGACACGCCGGCGCTGCCCTGGATGCCGCGCAGGGTGACCTCGTAGTCCATGCCGAGCTGCTTCAGCGTCGCCGAGCGTTCCTGCACGCCCAAGGCCGGCTCGGCCGGCGGCGGCAGCGTTGGCTGCCCCGGCACGGGCGCGGCGGTGGCGGGCGCCGCCGGCGCGGCGGCGCTGGCCGGAAGCGTCGGCTCCTGCGCCAGCGCCAGGCCGGACAGGATGGTGAGGCAGCACGCGGCCAAGGCAGGTAGACGCATCGAGGGGATCCGGAGAAAAGAAGGACGGAACGGCAGGCGGGGACGGCTCACGGCGCGGATTCCTCGCCGGTCGGGCGCGCCGCGCGGAAGCCGCCGCGCGCGCTTTCGCCGATGTGCTGGCCCAGGCGCTTGAAGCCGCGCATGCTCGCCGCGAACACCTGGCCCATCGACTTCCAGAACCGGTCGCGGTCGTGGCGGCCCCACTGCGACACCCAGATGTCGGCGCGGGCGAAGGTGCAGGCGACCAGCCAGCGCTCCTGCTCGATCGACATGCTGCGGAACTGCACGCTGATGTGGCCGTCGCGGTCGTGGCGCACGATCGCCGGCAGGCGCTTTTGCAGATGGCGGTGCGACAGGCCCAGGTCGACCAGCGTCTCCGGTTCCACCGGCGCGGCCTCGTCCAGCTTCAGCGCCATGCCGCCGGTGGAGAAGTTGACGGTGCGGCAGGCCAGTTGCTGGCCGTCCGGCAGGTACAGCGTGGCCGGGATGTTGAGCGGCACGCGGTGCGAGCGGCGCACCTGGCGCATCTCGCTGGCGGTGGCGATGGTGGCGCCGAGCAGCAGCACGTTGTACAGGGTCCAGGCCAGGTTGAACCAGATCGTCTGCGCTTCGCCGGTGGCGTCGGTGTAGATCAGGCGCATCGCGCCGGCGGCCAGGCCGGCCAGGTTCAGCACCAGCAGGAACAGGTAGGGCTTGGCGATCTGCCGGTCGAAATAGCTGCGCGTGACCAGGCCGCCCTTGGGGGTGACGTTGAACTTGCCGAGCTTGGGATTGAACAGCGCCACCAGCGTGGGACGCAGGATGTACCAGGCCAGCGTGGTCTCGTAGACCTCGTTCCACAGCAGGTGGCGGAACTTGCCCTGGGTGCGCAGGTTGGTCAGGTTGGCCTGCAGGATGTGCGGCAGCGCGTAGGCCAGGATCATCAGCGCCGAGGCGTGGATCACGTGCGCGCCGAAGAACAGGAACGCCAGCGGCGCGGTCAGGTAGATGATGCGCGGCAATCCGTAGAAGAAATGCAGCATCGCATTGGCGTAGCACAGCCGCTGCGACAGGCGCAGGCCCTTGCCGAGCAGCGGATTGTCGAGCCGCGCGATCTGCGCCATGCCGCGCGCCCAGCGGATGCGCTGGGCGACGTGGCCGGACAGGCTCTCGGTGGCCAGGCCGGCGGCCTGCGGCACGGTGATGTAGGCGCTGCGGTAGCCGCGGCGGTGCAGCTTGAGCGCGGTGTGCGCGTCCTCGGTGACCGTTTCCACCGCCACCCCGCCCACTTCCTCCAGCGGCTTGCGCTTGATCACCGCGCACGAACCGCAGAAGAACGTGGCGTCCCACTGGTCGTTGCCGTCCTGCAGCAGGCCGTAGAACAGTTCGCCTTCGTTGGGCACCTTGCCGTGGTTGCCGAGGTTGCGCTCGAACGGGTCGGCGGAGAAGAAGTAGTGCGGCATCTGCACCACCGCCAGCTTGGGGTCGCGCAGGAACCAGCCCATCGCCACCTGCAGGAACGAGCGCGTGGGGATGTGGTCGCAATCGAAGATCGCCACGTAGTCGCCGCTGGACTTCTTCAGCGCCGCGTTGATGTTGCCGGCCTTGGCGTGAAAGTTGTTGGTGCGGGTCAGGTAGTGGATGCCGGCCTGCGCGCAGAACGCGCGGAACTCCTCGCGGCGGCCGTCGTCGAGCAGGTAGATGTTGAGCTTGTCCGCCGGCCAGTCCATCACGCTGGCGGCCAGGATGGTGGAGCGCACCACCGACAGCGGCTCGTTGTAGGTGGGAATGAACAGGTCCACCGTCGGCCATTCGGCCTGGTCGGCGGGCAGCGGCACCGGCCGCCGGTTCAACGGCCACAGCACCTGGAAATAGCCCAGCACCAGGATGGTGAAGGCGTACACCTCGGCCAGCAGCAGGCCCAGGCCCAGGCTCAGGTCGACCGCGCTGCTCACGCCCATGGTCTGGGTGATGCGCCACCAGATGTAGCGCGAGGACACCGCCAGCGACAGCGCCATCATCACCAGCACCGCCAGCCGGCTGCCGCTGCGGCGCAGCAGCATGGCCGCGGCGAACACCACCAGCGAGAACAGCAACTGCTGCGGCACGTCCATCGGGATGGCGACCACGAACACCAACAACAAGGCGCCCAGCGCCCACAGCGACCAGGTGGCCAGCGTGTGCATGGGTTGACCGGCACGCGATGCGGACGCAGCGCTCATCAGCGATTCCTAGCGAAGAAGGGCGACGCGCCGCGCGTTTTCCCCTCCGCGCGACGCCAGGACAACGATACGCGGCGCCAGCGGCGCGCGCACGCGTCAGCGGATCTGCAACCGCTTGAGCGGGCTGTCGGGCGAGGGCACGCGATCGCGGCCGGTCTCCAGCAACCGTTGGAACAACTGATTCAACGGCGTGGCCGCGCTAGGAGCGGCGGGCGCCGCGGACTCCGGCTCCGCCGGCCGCGCGGCGGGCGCCGCCGGCTCGGCCGCCACCGGCCTGGCCACCGGCAGCACCGCCACCGGCCTGGATTCGGCCGGCGCACGCACCACCGACAGGGCCGGCGCCACGGCCGGCGGCTGCGCCTCGACGGCAGGCTGCAGTTCGGCGGCCGGTGCGGGCTCGGCGGCCACCGGCTCCGACACGCTCAGCCGTGCCCCGGAAAAGTCCTGGTAGGCGCTGGCGCCCTGGCTGCCGAGCTTGGCGAACAGGCTGGAAATGTCGTCGGCCGCATCGCTGCCGGCATGGTCGGTCTTCTTCTTGGACATCGATCACCCCCTAAGATGATTGTGTGTCTGGTGGAATCGAGTAACCACGATCAGGCGACCCGGCACAGCACGAAACGACGCACGTCCTGGTCGATGGCCGGCACCGCGCGGATCCCCAGACCCGCCAGCATGCCGGCCTGCTCGAACCAGGCGTGGTACACCCCTTCCAGAAAGCCATCGGCCCCGGCCGTCTCCCCGGCCAAAGCGATCTGCAACGGCGAGCCGACGTGGTACAGGTCGACCCGGTCGGCCTGCTCCTCGAAGCGCGCATACCCCCACTCCACCTGCTCCCAGACCCGGTTGGCCGCGCCCTGCAGGTCCTCCAGCGTCGCGCAGCGCCCGATCGGGTGGGCGTCGGCGAAGCGGCGTCCGATCCGCGCCATCAGCAACGCCATGTCCTCGGCCCCCAGTTCCGCCGCGAATTCCTGCGCCAGCGCGCGCAGGAAGCCGCGCCACTGCCGCGAGCAGGCCTGGGTGCGGAAATGCGTCTGCGGCTCGGTAGGACTCATCGGTTGCTGCCTGCGGTGGAGAAACGGCACGGCCAGTGCCGGACGAAGACTACCGAGCAAGCTTGATGCCAAGATGGCGATCGCTGCCAATAACGAGACACAGTTCTCACTTTAAAGCCTATGATAACCAAATGCTGCGCCACAGCAAGCGTTTTCGCGGCGTCCGGGGCGTGTTGTCCATTTTCGCCGCAACCGGTTCGGAAGTCGCCCCGCCACGTCTCATTCCGGAAGATCGGCCGCCACGTCAAAGACTTGGCGCAGATAGGCCAGATAGGCGGGGTCGTCGCACAGGGTCTTGCCCGGCGTGTCGCTGAGCTTGGCCACCGGCTGGCCGTTGCAGCGGACCATCTTGATGACGATCTGCAGCGGCCTCGGCCCCAGGTCGTTGGTCAGGTGCGTGCCGACGCCGAAGGCGAGCAGGCAGCGGCCGCGGAAATGCGCGTACAGCCGCATCACCTTGTCGATGTCCAGGCCGTCGCTGAACACCAGGATCTTGCTGCGCGGGTCCACCCGGTGCTGCTGCAGATGCGCCAGGATGCGTTCGCCCCAGTCGAACGGATCGCCGGAATCGTGGCGCATGCCGTCGAACAGCTTGCAGAAGTACAGATCGAAGTCGCGCAGGAAGGCTTCCAGCCCGACCACGTCGGACAGCGCGATGCCGAGGTCGCCGCGGTACTCGCGCGCCCACGACTCCAACGCCGCGGCCTGCGAATCGCGCAGCCGCGGGCCCAGCGCCTGGAACGCCTGCAGATACTCGTGGGCCATGGTGCCCAGCGGGGTCAGCCCGTAGCGCCAGGCGAAGTACACGTTGCTGGTGCCGACGAACTGCGCGCCCAGGGTCTGCTGCAGCACCGGCAGCAGCTCGCCGTGCCAGGCCCGCGAATAGCGGCGACGGGTGCCGTAGTCGGCGATCGCGCAATCGCCGTAGCCGCTGCTGTCGCGCAGCAGCGCGATCTTGGCCTGCAACCGGCGCAGGCCTTCGGCATGGTGGTCGCCGCCGGCGTTGCGGAACCAGACCTCGTTGATGATCGCCAGCAGCGGCACCTCGAACAGGATCGTGTGCAGCCATGGCCCGCGGATGTGCAGCTCGATCTCGCCGGGCACCGTGGCCGACGCGCGCAGTCGCAGGTACTTGCGGTCCAGGTGGAACAGCGCCAGGAAATCGGCGAAGTCGGGCTTGATGAAGCGCAGCCCGCGCAGGTAGTCCAGTTCCTCGTCGCGGAAGCGCAAGGCGCACAGCGCATCGATCTCGGCGGAGATCTGCTCCAGGAACTGCGCCAGATCCACGCCCGGGGTGCGGCACTTGAAGCGGTACTCCACCTGCGCGCCGGGATGCTGATGCAGCACCGCCTGCATCATGGTGAACTTGTAGAGGTCGGTGTCCAGCAGCGATTCGATGATCATCGCGCGATTATGCGCCCAGCGTTGTGACCGGCCCGCCGCACGCGCCCCTGTAGGAGCGGCTTCAGCCGCGACGAACGAAGCCGGGAACCACACCGACTTCGGACACTGTCGGGGCTGAAATCCCTCCCGCCATGCATGCACCCGCCCCTTGTAGGAGCGGCTTCAGCCGCGACCTGGACTCTCCGGCAAGACGATGTCGCGGCTGAAGCCGCTCCTACGGAAAGCGCCAGTCAGAAAAGCATCAGTGCGCAGCGCTGCGTGCCAGCACCGCCTGCGCCGGCTTGTGCTGCACGGTGAAATCGCTGTCGTCAGGGCCACCGGCGTCCGGGTCGGTGTACCAGCACCACAGCGCGATGCCGACGATGCGCGGTTGCGCGTCGAGCACGTCGCGCCACTCGCGCAGCACCCGCGCCTGCAGCGCGGTGTCGACCTCGGCCGTGCGCTGCTCCGGGCTCTCCCACGGCGCGGCGAGGCTGCCGTGCGCCGAGCGCAAGCCCAGTTCGGCCACCCACACCGGGCGTCCGCTGCGCGTGCCCAGCGCCTGCACGCGCGCCGCCGCCGCGCGCATCTGCGCCGCGCGTTGCGCCGGCACCGCCGACAGCGCCGGGTACAGGCTGGTCCCGACGAAATCGAAGCGGTCCCAGTAGCCGAACCGCTCGGCCTGCTCCAGGCCGTCGGCCACATAGCCCAGCGGGCCGCGATAGACCTGGCGCACCGCCGCGGCCAGCTCCGGCCATTGCGGCGCGTCCTGCAGGCCGCGCAACTCGGTGCCGACGATCAGGGCCTCGGCCCGCTCCTCGGCGGCGACCCGCGCCAGTTGCAACAGCGCGCGCCGGTAGGCGCCGAACCAGGCGCCGCGATCGGCCGGCGCGGCGTCGCCGGCCCAGTGCCCCGGGATCCACAGATGCACCTTCAGCACCGGCCGCAATCCGGCCGCGCGCATCTGCCGCAGGCCGGCGCGCACCTGCTCCGGGCGACTGTCGCTGCCCAGCACCGGATCGTCGGACTGCGGCGTGGCCTGCCAGACGAAGGCGACCAGCAGCGCGCGCTCGGCGCCGGCAGCGGCCAGTTGCCGCAGCGAACGCTGCGCCGCCGCGCTGCCCCATGGCGCCTGCGCCGAGACCTTGACGTTGGCGCCCAGCCACGGCTGCGGCGCAGCCGCGCCGCAGCCGGACGCGCTGATCGCCAGCAGCATGCCGGCCAGCCATCTCACGGCGATCGACGCCATACCCGGTATGCCCCCTGTCGGTAGACCAGACTGTAGCCCGGCAGCCCCTGCCGCCACAGCTGCGGCAGGCGCCGGTTGACGCTGTCCAGCGCGCCGGCCTGGCTCGCCGGGTCGGCCACCACCACCTGCGCCGGCATCTGCCGCGGGTCGTCCAGCGCGCGCTTGTAGCGCGGGTCGAACGGCAGGATCAGGTCACGCGCGTCGCCGCGCGCGACGATCACCGCATAGCCGGCGCGATCGTCGAGCAGGGTCGGCAGCCGCGCTTCGGCCAACCACGCGCCCAGCCGCGCCGCGTCCGCGTGCCGCGGCGCCACCGGCGCACGCAACGCCGCGGCCCACTCGCGGGTGGTCGAGGCGGCGGTCTGGGCGACGACCCAGCCGCTGGCGAGGGCGCCGAGCAACAGCAGCGCCAACGCCGGCCACCGCCATTCGCGGCGCACGTCGCCCAGCAGCAGCGCCGCCGGCACCACCATCAAGGCCAGGAAATCCAGCGGCTGCGCGCTGAACCGCGCCCACGCCGCCAACGTGCCGGCGCCGATCACGGTGACGCTCGCCACCAGCACCCAACGCCAGGTGCTGCGCAGGCGCGTGCGCCGCACCAGCAGCAGCAGCGGCGTGGTGACCAGTGCGGCCAGCGTCAGGTACAGCGGCGGCCACCACGGCCGCGCCAGCGTCTGCTGCAACCACGGCTGCAGCGCGGCCTGCGCGTAGCTGCCGCGGAACGCGGAATGCTGGTCGCGCACGAACAGCAGCGCGTCGCCGAAGAACAGGTAGTTCAGATACATCCAGGTTCCCACGGCGAACAGGAACGGCAGGTAGCACACCAGGTAGAACGACAGCGGCGCGCGCCGCAGCATGCCGTCCGGCGCGATCAGGCCCAGCCACGGCGCCATCGCCACCACCAGGAAGCAGGCGCGCTCGTCGACGAAGAACAGCAGGCACAGACCCAGCGCCAGGCGCAGGTAGGCGAAGGCTTCGGGATCGCCGCGCAGATGGCGCAGCGCGCGACAGGTCAGGTAGAACACCAGCAGCCCCAGGCCCTGGTTGTTGCCGGACAGCGTCGGCCACAGGAAGAACGGCTGCAGCAGCAGCGCCGCGCACAGGCCCCAGGCCCAGGCGCGGCCCAGGCCGACGGCGAGGTCGCGCCACAGCAGGGTCACCAGCGCCGCGCCGGCCAGCACGTCCACCAGGTACGGCAGCAGCGGCGTGGACAGCCCCGGCACGCCGCCGATCAACAGGCCCAGATACAGCGAGGCCTGCGCGTACAGGAAGCCCAGGTACTCGGTGCGGAAACCGGCCGCGTCGCGCAACAGCAGCAGCTTGGCGTACTGCGCCATCGCGTCGTCGCTCATGTAGCCGTGCGCGAGCAACCGCTGGCACAGCAGTGCCAGCAGCGCGGCGGTGGCGACGAAGACCGGCGCTCCGCGATAGCGGCGCGGCGCCTCAGTCGTCGAGGGCGGCGCGGCGCTCTTGGGCCATGTGCTTGCTGATGCCATGGGTGGTCTTTTCCCAGTAGAAGGGATTGCGGATGAGCTGCCACAGCCCCTTGTAGGCGGCGACGGATTGCAGCAGCCAGTACAGCGGCACGCTCAACGCGTACGGCGCCAGCCGGAAATACCCGCGCTTGAACGCGGCCATCAGCGTCACATAGATCAGGAAGCCGTTGCCCAGCAGCAGATTGAGCATGCTCAGGTACAGCAAGGCGGGCGGGAACACCGGATCGAACGCGTGCGTGCCGGTCAGCGCCCAGGTGCCGTAGACCAGCCACATCGGCGGCGCGATCAGCGCGGTGAAGAAGGTGCCGCCGACGAAGAACTGGAATCCCCAGAAGCCGCGGAAGCCGAGCGAGCGGTACAACTGCAGCGGATCGCGCATGTGCACCAGCCAGGTCTGCATGTAGCCCTTGAGCCAGCGCGAGCGTTGCCGGATCCAGTTGGGAATGCTGACGTTGGCTTCCTCGAACGTGGTCGAGTTGACCACGCTGACCCGGTAGCCCTGTTGGGTCAGGCGCACGCCCAGGTCCGCGTCCTCGGTGACGTTGTACGGGTCCCAGGCGTGGACCTTGCGCAGGATGTCCAGGCGGAAGTGGTTGGAGGTGCCGCCGAGCGGAATCGGGATACGCAGGGTTTCCAGCGCCGGCAGGTAGAAGTCGAACCACAACGTGTATTCCAGCGTGAACATGCGCGTGAGCCAGTTCTCGTCGGCGTTGTAGTAGTTCAGCCGCGCCTGGATGCAGGCCACGTCGGCCGGCGACTTGCGGAACGCGGCGACCGCGCGCTTGAGCTGGTCCGGCTCCGGCTTGTCCTCGGCGTCGTAGATGGTGAGCATCTGCCCGCGCGCGAACTGCAGCGCGTAGTTGCAGGCCTTGGGCTTGGTCTTGGGCTGCGACGGCGGCACCCGGATGATCTCGAAGAACGCCTCCAGGCCCAGCGCCTTGGCCGCGGCGATGGTCTCGGTGTCGTCGGCCTCCAGCACCAGCTTCACGTCCAGCTTGGAGGTCGGGTAGTCGAGCCGGCGCAGCGCGTTGGCCAGGATCGGCAGCACGTCCGGCTCCTTGTACATCGGCACCAGCACGGTGTAGATCGGCAGGTCCTCGTCGTCGAGCGCGGCCACGTCGGCGTCGGTGACCTTGATGTCGATGCGCCGGCGCGCGCCCAGCCAGGCCAGCGCGAACTTGAGCAGGAAGGTCGCCACGAACGCGATGCCGATCGCCGCGTTGACCGCGACCAGCGTGGTCGCCGGCCAGATCGCCAGCGCCAGCGCCAGCAGCGCCGCCAGCGTGCACAGCGCCGCCACCTGGCCGCGGGTCACCACCTGTCTGGCCGAGTGTTCCGGCGCATGCTCGGCGAGCAGGTTCAGCGCGTCGTGGGTGAGCTGCGCATCGGCGTGTTGCTGCAGGCTCCACACGATGTCGAACTTGGAGGTGCCGACGAAGCGGACCTCGGCGCCGTACGTGGCGCGCGCCCAGGCGAAGGTCTCCGCGCCCGGATCGGCCACCGCCAGCACCAGCCGGCCCTCCTCCTCGCGCCACGGCAGCGCCAGGCGTTGCGCGTAGTCGCCCAGCCGCGCCGGCTCGAACAGCGCCGGATCGATCGGCTGCTGCAGCAGGTTGACGAAGTTCAATCCGAAATGCGCCGCCAGCACGCTGTAGAACCGCAGCGCGGTGACGCCGCGCTGGGCCAGCACCACATCGCCCAGGCGCGAGTGCCAGCGCGCCTGCAGCCGCAGCGCCTCCTGCAGTTGCGCCGCGTCGATGACGCCGGCCTCGACCAGCGCGGTGCCGATCGGGGTCTGCCAGCCGCGCGGCTCGGGCACGCTGCCGAGCGGACCGATCGCCTCGCCGCGCGATGTCCCGGCATCCGCGGCCACGGTCAGAACCGCCACCAGGCGGCGACGAACGGGCCGCCGGCGCCGCCGGTGTTGCGTCCGGCCACCGGCTGCTGGTAGCCGAACTGCAATTGGGTGCCGCCGGGCAGCGTATGCAACAGCGAGGCCTGCAGCTTGGTCAGGTCGAAGTTGTTGCCGCGGATCGGCGTCCCCGGCGCGTACACCGGGTTGGGGCCGTTGCCGTTGCCCAGGCCCTGGATCACGTTGAGTTCGCCGATCAGCATCCAGCGCGGCGCCAGCGCCAGGCCGCTGCTGATGTCCACCCGCGCCTCGTCGGCGGAGTCGCCGCCACGCAGGCGCACCGCCGCGCCGAGATCCACGTAGCCGTCGAGGGTGCCGGCCCGATAGCCGCGGCCGGCGCTGTAGCGCAGTTCGGCGCCGTAGTCGCCCTGCCCCAGCGCCGGGTGGTCGCGGTCGGCGGCGTTCTGGCGGCTGTAGCCGGGGATCAGCGCCAGCACCTGCAGCGCACCCTGCCAGGGGCCCTCGCGGCCGTCCGGGTCCAGACGGTAGCGCAGGCCGATTTCCTGGTCGGCCCAGCCAGTGGTGTGCTGGTTGCCGTAGCCGCTGTCGTTGCGATAGCCGACCTTGCTGAAATAGAAGTTGCCGACTAGGGTCAGGTCCGCGTTCAACCCGTACTCGGCGTAGAGGTTCACCTGGTCCTGGCGGCTGCGCCCGGCATCGGGGAAATTCTGGTCCTGGCCGTGGCTGTTGTAGACCGCGCCGCCGTCGCTATGGCTGGCCTTGAGGATCGCCAGCCCGGCGCCGTCGTCCTGCACCCAGGCGCCGGCGAAACACGGCGTGGCCGCCACCGTGGCCAGGCCCAGCGCCAGCGCCGACCATGCCCTGACGCGCCATCGCGGCCGCGGCCCGCCCTGACGGTTGGCCATGGGAAGAGGTGCCACGCATGCGTGCGACCACGAGCGCGCGCGCTCGTCGTGGGGATGGTTCATCGCGAGTGTTTCCTGGTGGGGGGCCCCGAAACCGGGGGCAGGAAACGACCCCGTCCCGGGATCGCGCAACGAACGTAGCACCTTTTTTAGTTGATTCGGATCACGTAATGAATGAACTGCTCATCACGCGTACAGCCTGACACGGCGCACGCACCAGACCGGTGCTGTGTTCAGCCAGGACGCCGAACGCACAGCCTGGCGAAGGTCACCCAGGCATGCAGCCAGATCACCGCCCACACCGCCGCGCGCACCGGCAGCGGCCGCGACGGCGCCTCGAACTTGCGGAAGTAGCGCCACAGCCCGCGGTGCTTGTGCCATTCCACGAACCATGGCCGCTTGCGGCTGGACACGCCGCGCACGTGCAGCACGCGCAGGTCGTTGCACACCGCCACCACCGCCCCGGCCTGGCGCGCGCGCCGGCACAGGTCCAGGTCCTCGGCATGCAACCGATAGCCGGCGTCCCAGCCGCCGATCCGCTCGAACAGCGCGCGCGGCAGCAGCATCAGCGCGCCGGAGATCGCGTCCACCCGCTGCAGCGGCTGCGCCGGATCGGCGGCCAGCGCCAGCCGCGAGCCGGCCAGCGGATGCCGCAGCATCGCCGCGAAGTCCGGATCGCGGCGGCGCACCGCGGCATCGGGGCGGCCGTGCTCGTCGACCTGCTCCACCCCCAGCAGCGCATCGCCGAGCGCGGCGACCTGCGCGCGCAGCAGCGCCAGGGTGTCGGCCTCGACCAGCAGGTCCGGATTGACGAACGCCAGCCATGGCGCGTCACTGGCCGCCGCGCCCTGGTTGCAGGCGGTGGCGAAACCGGGATTGTCGGGGTTGGCGACGAAGCGCACGCGCCGGTCCTCCAGCGCATGGCGCTGCACGATCGCCAGGGTGTCGTCGCGCGAGGCGTTGTCGACCACGCGGATCTGCGCCACCTCGGTCGCCGCGCGCAAGCGCTGCAGGCAGGCATCGATGGTGCTGCCGCTCTCGTAGGTCACCACCACCACGGCCATCTGCTGTTCGCTCATGCGGCGATTATCCGGGCAAAGCCGCGCGCGCAGAAGCGCTGTCGCGCGCGTGTTCCCGGCCGTCGCGCCGTTGATTCCGCCAGGACTGTTCGAGGACGCCGCACAGGCGTGCGCCGCTCGCGGCCGGACCTGCGCCCACGCAACCGTCGCGGCGCGGCGCGAACGCGGCAACGCGCCGATCCGGCGACTGACGGCGCACGATACCGCCAGCCGCGCCCACCGACGCGGTAGAATCGGCCCCCCCTTGTTTCACGCGGTAGAGATGACGGCTTGCGCCCACCCCGGCGCGTTGCCGCCAGGATCGCTACGCATCGGCCGCCCGCCATGGCGGCGGCCGTGCATGCCGACCGCCCGGCAGCGCCGCCGCCCTGCGACCGACTCCAGCGTCGGCCGCCGCCGCAAGCCCCCACGACACTGGTCTAGACCAAATTTCCGGCACCGCCAGGCAGCCGTGGTCCGCCCCGCCCCGCCCTCGCATCCGCGCGCCAGGCCCAGCCGATGAGCGCGCACCAGATGTACGGCATGACCGCGGCGCCGGCCGCGGCGGACTGGCCGCCGCTGCGCGCCGACGAAGTGGATGCGCTGTTGCGGCGCATGGCCTTGCCCGATGCCGTGCGCGCGCTGCGCTGGCACAGCCCGCGCCCGTTCTCCGCCGCGGCCGAGGTCGACAGCGCGGTCGGCCCCCTGTTCGTCAAGCGCCATCACCGGCGCCTGCGCGACGCGCACACGCTGGGCGAGGAGCATCGCTTCATCGAGCACCTGCGCGCGCGCGACGTGCCGGTGCCGGCGCTGCTGCGCACGCCCGATGGGGCCAGCGCGGTGGAGATCGGCGATTGGACCTACGAAGCGCAGCGCGCCGCCGCGGGCGAGGACCTCTACCGCGACACCGCCTCATGGCTGCCATTCGCGAACAGCGCGCACGCGCATGCCGCCGGCCATGCCCTCGCCCGCCTACACCGCGCCGCCGCCGGCTACGTCGCGGCGCCGCGCAGCACCGCGCTGCTGGTCGCCAACCTGCGCCTGTTCGGCAGCGCCGATCCGCTGCAGGCGCTGGAGCAGGACCTGCGCGCGCGGCCGGCGCTGGCGGCGTGGCTGCAGCGGCGCGACTGGCGCGGCGACCTGCGCCGGCACCTGCTGCCCTGGCACGCGCGCGCCTGGCCGCTGCTGCAGGCGCCGCCGCCGGCGCTGTGGACGCATGGCGACTGGCACGCCTCCAATCTGTTGTGGCGCGGCGACGGCGCGGCCAGCGAGGTCAGCGCGGTCTTCGATTTCGGCCTCGCCGACCGCAACTTCGCGCTGTTCGACCTGGCCACCGCGATCGAGCGCAACCTGGTGCCGTGGCTGGAGCTGGACGCCGGCGGCCGCGCCGCGGCGGATCTGGACCAGCTCGACGCGCTGCTGCAAGGCTACGCGCGGGTGCTGCCGCTGGAGGCGGCGCACCTGCGTCGGCTGGCGGCGCTGCTGCCGATCGTGCATGCCGACTTCGCGCTCAGCGAGATCGACTATTTCGCCGGCATCACCGACTCCGACGCCAACGCCGACATCGCCTATCGCCGCTATCTGCTCGGCCACGCCGACTGGTTCGGCGGCGAGGAAGGCCAGCGCCTGCTGCGGCACCTGCAGCGGCATGCGCGGGCGGCGCGATGAGCGCGCTGCCGACGCAGGCATGCCGGTCGCGCACGGCATGCCGTTGGCGCGCTGCCGGCCTCCACCTCGCGGCAGCGCTGCCGTCCACGCGCGGCGCCATCCGCGCTTTCCGTTCCGATTCACGCCCAGAGGCCTCCATGTCCCGACCCTCTCCCACGCTCGCGCCGCTCGCCCTGGCGTTGGCCTTCGCCACCACCGTCCCCCACGCCCGCGCCACCGCCGTGGAGACGCAGACCCCGGTCGAACTGGACGCGGTCAACGTGCAGGCCGAGCAATCGCGCAACCGCTCCGACCTGGGCGGCTACGGCGATGCCGCGCTGCTGGACACGCCGGCGTCGATCGCGGTGATCGACCGCGCGCAACTGGACGACCGCCAGGTGCGCGTGCTCAGCGAGGTGCTGCGCGCCGACGCCTCGGTCGGCGACAGCTACGCGCCGATCGGCTACTACGAGAACTTCGTGGTGCGCGGCTATTCGCTCAACGCCGCCAACAGCTACCGCATCAACGGCCTGAGCATCGCCGGCGAGCAGAGCGTGGCGCTGGAGAACAAGCAACAGGTGCAGGTGCTCAAGGGCCTGTCCGGACTGCAGTCCGGCCTCACCGAGCCGGCCGGCGTCGTCGACTACGTCACCAAGCGCCCGCAACAGGTGCGCACGCTGGTACTCGGCACCGACGACGACGGCGGCCGCTACGCCGCCGCGGACCTGGGCGGCTGGTTCGGCGGCGACCGCCAGTTCGGGTTGCGCGTCAACGCCGCCCACGAGGACATCCGCAGCTACGTCGCGCATGCCGACGGCCACCGCAATTTCCTGTCGCTGGCCGCGGACTGGAACATCGACCCGCGCTCCACGCTGCAACTGGACGTGGAGTACCAGGACCGCCAGCAGCGCTCGGTGCCCGGCTACCAACTGCTCGGCGGCACCGAGCTGCCCGGCGACGTCTCGGTGCACCGGCTGCTGGCCTACCAGCCGTGGTCCAGGCCGGTCGGCATCGACGCGCTCAATGCGCAACTGCGCTATCGCTATCGCTTCAACGACGCGTGGAGCGCGCAACTGGCAGCGTCGCACAGCCGCGCGGTGATCGACGACTACTCCAGCTTCGCCTGGGGTTGCTATGGCGCGGCCAGTTGCGCGAGCGATGCGATTCCCAACTACTTCAGCCGCGAAGGCGACTACGACATCTACGACTACCGCAGCCCCGACGACACGCGCCGCAACGACCAGGCGCAGGCCACCGTGTCCGGCGCCTTCGCCACCGGCGCGCTGCGGCACCAGCTCATGCTCGGCGTGGACTACCTGCAACGCACCATCGACCGCCACGGCTCGATCAACGAAATGATCGGCAGCGGCAACATCGACGCCGATCCGCCGGTCTTCGCCCAGGCCGATGCCGCACTGGATCCCAAGCGGCGGCGCCTGGACAGCACGCAGAGCGCCTTGCTGGTCAGCGACCGCATCGGCATCGGCGAGGCCTGGCAGCTGTTGCTGGGCGCGCGCCAGGTGCGCTACGACGAGCGCGCCTGGGACCGCGACGGCGCGCTGACCCGGCGCACGCGGCGCTCCGACCTGCTGCCGCAGGCGGCGCTGCTGTTCAAGCCGCAGGACACGCTGTCGCTGTACGCCAGCTTCGCCAAGGGCCTGTCGCCGGGCGGGACCGCGTCGTGGTTCGCCAGCAACGCCGACCAGATCCTCGCTCCGACCAGTGCGTACCAGAGCGAGGCCGGGGTGAAGTACGAGTACCGCGGCCTGTCATTGGGCGCGGCGCTGTTCGACATCCGCCAGGCCTACCAGTACGCGCAACCGCAGGCCGACGGCAGCTTTCTGTACCTGCAGCAGGGTCGCCTGCACAACCGCGGCATCGAACTGTCGGCCGACGGCGCGATCGGCGAGCGCCTGCACCTGCAGGCCAGCGTCGCCGGCATCCGCGCGCGCGCCGAGGACACCGGCACGCCGGCCTACGAGGGCCATCAGGCGCTGAACGTGCCGCGGCTGCGCGCCAGCGCGCAGGCCAGTTGGGACGTCCCCGGCGTCGCCGGCCTGGCGCTGCTGGGCGGCGCGCAGTACAGCGGCGCCAAGTACGCCGACCGCGGCGGCCGCGTCGAGGTCGGCGGCTACACCGTCTACAACCTCGGTGCGCGCTATGCCACGCGCCTGGGCACGGTGCCGACCACGCTGCGGCTGAGCGTGGACAACGTGGCGGACAAGCGCTACTGGCGCGACGTCGGCGACTACCAGGGCGACGACTATTTGTTCCTGGGTGCGCCGCGGACTGCGCGGCTGGCGCTGCAGTTCGATTTTTGAGGGGCGGGGAATGGGGAATCGGGAGTGGGGATTCGTAAAAGCACGGCGGCGGCGCAACCATGACCTTGTAGGAGCGGCTTCAGCCGCGACACTTTACCGTTGGCGTGTCACGACGGATGCTGCTACTACGAACAGTGCCATGCCATGCATTCGTGTCGTTTCCTGATCGCTGATTCGCCATTGCCCCGACTCCCCAACCTGCCCCCGAACCTCTCGCCATGCTTCCCGCCGATGTGGGAGCGGCTTCGGCCGCGACGCCTCGACGGTAGAGCGTCGCGGCTGAAGCCGCTCCTACAGAAGAGCGCGATGCGGTGCGCTCGCGCACCATCCCGATCCCGAATCCCCACTCCCCACTCCCGGCCTCCCCACCATGTCCCCCCTCGAACTTCTCGCCGTGCTGGTCAACGTGCTGGGCGTGTGGCTGACCGCGCGTCGGGTGCGCTGGTGCTGGCCGGTCAATGTCGTCGCGGTGCTGCTCTACGCCTGGCTGTTCTACCAGTGGAAGCTCTACTCCGACATGCTGCTGCAGGTCGTCTACGTGGTCCTGCAGGTCTACGGGTGGTGGCGCTGGAGCCAGGGCCGGCTGGACGATGGCAAGGTCCACGTCGGCCCGCTGCCGCGGCGCGAGGGCGCGCTGTCGCTGCTGGCCGGCGCCGCCGGCGCGGCGTTGCTGGGCTGGGCGATGCACTGCTGCACCGACGCCGCGCTGCCGTGGCTGGACGCGGCCTTGTCCGCCTTCAGCCTGGTCGCCAGTTTCTGGGCGGCGCGCAAGCGCATCGCCAACTGGGTTCTGTGGATCGTGCTCGACTGCGTCTACGTCGGCGTGTTCGTCTACAAAGGTCTGTATCCCACCGCGGCGCTGTACGCCGGCTTCGTGGTGCTGGCGGTGTACGGCCTGCGCCTGTGGCAGGCCGATCTGCGCCGCACTGCCCTGGCCGCCGCGCCGCGATGAGCGCGCAGCGCGCGCACGCTGACGTGTCGCCCGAGCCCGCGACGCCACAGGACATGCGCCGATGGCATCTCCTGAAAACCGAACCAGGACATCCGCGACCGTCGGCATGGCCGGCGTGCGATTGCCGCAATGGCGCTTTCTGGCTGCGCGCGCCGGTCGCCGCGCCGGCGCGCGCCATGCATAGTGGGCGCCGCGACCACCTTCGGCGCGCCGCCAGCGCAAGCGCATGACCAGCCCGCTCCACGCCGCCACCCGTTTCGGCCAGCGCATCGTCGATGCGTTGCTGGCGCGCATCGCCGCCGGCGAATGGAGCGCGGACCAGCGGTTGCCGGTGGAACGCGAGCTGTCCGCGCTGTTCGGCTGCACCCGCATCACCTTGCGCGAGGCGCTGCAGCAACTGGAATCGGAAGGCCACATCTACCGCGAGAACCGCCGCGGCTGGTTCGTCAGCGCGCCACGCGTGCGCCACGACCCCACCAGCATCGCCGGCTTCATGCAGTACGTGGCCGCGCAGGGCGGACGGCCGCGCACCGAACTGCTGAGCGCGCGCCGCCAGCCGGCCGGGGCGCTGCTGGCGCGGCACCTGGAACTGGACGATCCCGCAGCCGAGGTGTTCGTGTTGCAGCGCCGGCGCTGGATCGGCCGCCGCGCGGTGCTGCTGGAGAGCAACGCGATCCTCGCGGCATGGGCGCCGACCCTGCTCGATCACGACCTGGCCGGCTCGCTCAGCACGCTGCTCGGCCAGCGCCTGGGACTGCGCCAGGCGCGCAGTCGGCTGTCGATGTATCCGGCCACGCTGGACGCCGGACAGGCCGCGCTCCTGCAATCCACCGCCGGCACGCCCTGCTTCCAGCTGCAGCGGGTGAGCTACGCCGCCGACGGCCGCGCGGTGGAGTTCGACATCGAGTCGTGGCGCCACGATGTGCTGGAGGTGACGGTGGAAGTGCAGGCGCCGCCGGAGTGAGGTGAGCGGTTGTCGTCAGTGGCGCACGACGCATCGACCCGGAGCGGCGTTGCACTGCGTCGGTCAGGTCATATCGCGACGCATCGGCTCAGCGCAGTTTGCCTGGAGGCAAGGCGCCGCCCGAGGCGGTGGATTCGATTCCGCACGCCTCCGCCAGACCCGAGAACCGCGGACGCCGAAGCTCAGCGAACTGGGTATCTCGCCTGGGTCAATGCCGCAGCGCGCGGCATGCGTCGCGCCTCACCACCAGAACCACAGCGGTAGGCTGCCCTTGCCGATGGAGTAATCCCCTTGCCCGGCCGGAATGCCGGCGACGCCGTGCCGCAGCGCCGGCAGCCAGGCGGCCCCCAGCGTGAGCGCGGCCGGATCCAGGCCCGGCGGGAACCACCACTGCTGCTCGGCCGCAGCCAGGGTCAGCCGCAGTTTCTGCGGGGCGCCCCAGGCGGCGCGGCCCTGCCTGTTGTTGGGCACGGCCAGGTCGGCCTTACCGGGCGCCGTGATTGCGACGGCGCGGGAACCAACGCCGTCTGCGGCCAGGGCGTCGAGCAGCGCCAGCAGCGACTGGCACCCGGCCGGGTCGGCAGTGAGATGCCACCCCGGATAGTTCCCTGAGTTCTCGGTATAGCGCCAGACGGAAATGCGGCCGGCTTGCTTCCAAAGGTTGGCGGTTTGCATCTGACGTTGCGGACGCGCGCTAGGCGTCGAACAGGGCGCGCTGCGGATCCGGCGGCGGCAGTTCGGCGTACAGGCGCTGCAGTTCCTCGCGGCGCGCGCGCAGCGGATCGTGCATCAGGAACCCGGCCAGGCGCGCATGCCAGGCCGGCCAGCGCGTGGCCAGGGCGTCCATGTCGCCGTCGGCGGCCTGGCCTTCGCCGCTGCGCGCCACGTAGGCGGTCTCGCACAGCACGTTGCGCCAGCCCAGTCCGGCCATGCGCAAGGACAGGTCGGTCAGCGCCGCGTACCAGGAGCCGTAGCTGCTCGCGTCCAGGCCGCCGGCGCGCTGCCGCGCGGTGCCGCGCAAGGCCACCGCGTGGCACACCGCCGCCGGCAGCTCCGGATGCTCCGGGGCCAGCGCCGCGCAGGCGCGGGCCAGGCGTTCGCCATCCTCGGGCAGCGGGTTGATCTCGCCCAGCCGCGGCCAGGCGCAGGCTTCGCCGGCGTTGCTCCACGGCGTGGCGCTGGCGATGGCGGCATCGCGCGCCAGGCAGGCCTGCAGATGCTGCAGCCACCCCGGCAGCGGCTGCGCGTCGGCCGCCAGCACCACCACGTCGGCATCGGCGCAGGCGCGCAGCATCTCGTCCAGGTGCGCCACCTCGCCGAGCATGCGCGGGCGCCGCGTGTAGTCGGCCTGCAGCCGCGTCCGCGCCAGCCAGGCCTCGACCACGCGCTGGCCGCGCGGGCCGGCCTGGGCGTCGTCGGCCAGCCACACCCGGGTACCCGGCGGGGTATGCGCGTCCAGGGCGCCCAGGCACGCGTCCAGCGCGACGTCGTCGACGCCGACCGGCAGCAGCACGATGGGCAGGGTCACCCTGGCTTACTTCTTGCCCGAGGCCGGCAGCGGCTCCATCGCCTTGAACTTCTGCCCGTACTCGTCGGTGAGGTTGCGCGCTTCCTGCGGGTTGCGCACGATGGTCGGGGTCAGCAGCACGATCACTTCGTTGCGGTTGCTCTGTTGCGATTTCTGGCCGAACAACGCGCCGACCACGGGCAGCTTGCTCAGGAACGGAACGCCACTGCTGCCATCGGTGGTGCGATCGCTGATCAGGCCCGCCAGCATGATGGTGTCGCCGCTCTGCACCGCCGCCTCGGTCTTGACCCTGCGCGTGTTGATATCGACATTGCAGGCCGACGCGTTGACCACGGGCGTGGTGCTGTTGCACGCCGCCGGCCGGTCGCTTGGCGTACTGACTTCCTGCACGATGTCCAGGAACACCATGCCGTCCTTGGTCACCCGCGGCCGCACCTTGAGGATCACGCCGGTGTCGAGGTACTGCACCGAGGAATAGCTGCTGTCGGTGCCGATGCCGGTGTTGATCGACGTCGAATTGATCGGAATACGGGTGCCCACGTTGAGCGTCGCCTCGGCGTTGTTGCGCACGAACACCGATGGCGTCTGCAGCAACTTGACGTCGGTGACCTCATCCAGCGCGGTGATCACCGCCGCCGCGTTCTTGCCGAGGAACGTCCAGCCCAGACCGGTGGTGTTAGTGATCTTGCCGGCTATGTCGCCCCAGATATTGCGGCCAAGCGCGCTGGGCAGGTTCGCTCCGCCACCGACGCCAATGTTGTTGGCGTCGCTTGCCGCATTCACGGCCTGCTCGAAGTACCAGTTGACGCCGTAGCGCAAGTTGCCAGTCAGGCTGACCTCGGCCACCTGCGCCTCGATGTGCACCTGCATCGGCATCACGTCGAGCTTCTCGACCACGTCGCGGATCGAGCGCCACGATTGCGGCGTGGCGCGCACCAGCAAGGTGTTGGTTTCCTCCACGGCGGACACGCCGACCTTGTCCCCCTGTACTTCCAGGGTCACGCTGCCATTGCCGGGGGTGCGCTGCGACAGTTGCAGGCTGCCGTTGCCGAGGCCGCCGGAGGAAGAACTGCTGCTGCCCGATGAGAGGCTGTCGCTGCTGCCGCCGCCGAAACTGCCGTTGCTACCACTGCCACTGCCACTGCCGCTGCCGCCCAGGCCGCTGTCGCTGCCGCCATAGCCGCCGCCGTTCAATTGGCTCATCTGCGAGCCCGGCATCAGCGAGGCGTTGGAGTCGCCGCGGTTGCCGCCGCCGGCGCCGAACACCTCGGCCAGACGGTCGGCCAGGTCCTTGGCCTTGATGTACTTCAGCTCGTAGGAGAACAGCCGGCTGCCGCCGCCGGCGCTGTCGATGCGGTCCAGCCAGTCCTGGATCTGGTCCAGGTAGCGCGCCTGCGGGGTGATCACCAGCACCGCGTTGGCGTTCTCCAGCGGCATGAAGCGGAACATGCCGGCGCTGGGGGTCTTGCTGTTCTCGCCGAACACCTTCTCCAGGTCGGCGGCGACCTGCTCGGCCTTGCCCGACTGGATCGGGAACACGCCCACCGACATGCCCGCCAGCCAGTCCACGTCGAAGATCTGCACGGTGCGCAGATAGTTTTCGAGTTCGGCGCGGGTGCCGCCGAGGGTGATGACGTTGCGTGAACCGTCGATGCCGACGATCGCGTTGGGCCGCGCGTACGGCTCCAGCACCTTCTTCATTTCGCTGGCGGAGATGAACTTCAGCGGCACCACCCGCACCTCGAAGCCGCGCGCGCTGGCCGGCGAGGCGGTGCTCGGCGCCACCGTGCCGGCCAGGGCTTGGTCGGCGGGCACGATATTGTAGCGGCCGCCGCTGTAGACCATGCGCGCGTTGTTCCAGCCCAGCACCATCTCCAGCAGGTTCAGCGCCTGCGCCGGCGACACCGGCTTGGGCGTGGCCAGGGTCACCGTGCCCTGCACGCCCGGCGCGATCACGTAGTTCTGCCCGAGCATGTCGCCGAGGATCGCCTTGACCACCGCGTGCACCGATTCGCCTTCGAAATTGAAGGTGGCGCTGCCGCTGCTGGCGTTGCCCAGCGACGGCGCCGGCGCGGCGGCGGCGCCGGAATTGATCATGGTGCCGCTGCCGCGACGAATCACCGGCGTGGCGCGCTCGGGCAGGTCGTCGGGATCGGCGCTGCCGGCCGCGCCGCCAGTGGCGCCGCTGGTGCTGCCGGCGGCGCCGACCGCGGGATTGATCGCCGCGCCGCGGCGGACGTCCGGCGAGGGCGTGGTGGCGCAGCCGGCCACCAGGCCGATCGCGAGGAACAAGGAAAACAAGCGCGGCGTCATGCGATCACTCTTCAAGGGTTCTGACCTGATGGGTTGTTCTGGCGCTGCTGCTGCAACTGCCGGCGGCGGGCTTCGATGCGTTCGCGGATGGCCTGTAGCTGCTGCGACGACGGCGCCGGCGCGGCCGCCGGTTCGCTCGCCGGCGGCACGCCGTTGCCCGACTGCGGCGGTGGCTGCTGCGACGGTGGCGCGGCGGCGGTCGTGTTCTGCGCCGGGGTAGCCGGCGCGTTGCCGCCGGAGGCGGCCGCGGGCGGCGGCAACGGCGGCATGCCCGCCGCGCGCGCGGCCTGGCCCAGCGGCGTCGGCGGCTGCCCGCCCTTGCCGTCGAACACGCGCAGCTCCAGGGTCTGGCTGCCGCCGCTGCCGCTGACCACGGCGCGGCGCGGTTCCAGCGACAGCAGGCGCCAGCCCTTCACCGCCTCGCCGCCTTCCTGCAGGCGCAGCGATTCGCCTTGCTCGGTGGTCAGCGTGGCCATCTTGAAATCGTCGGTGAGCAGCACGCCGGTCAGGCGCACGCTGGGCGCGGCGGCCTGGCCGTTGTCGGCGCTGAGGAAGAACGGGTGCGGCCGGCGATCCTCGGCGAACACCGGGCGCGCGGCGATCTCGGCGTAGCGCGAATAGTCGCCCAGGCGCTGCGGCGCGGCGGCCGGCAGCGCCGGCAGGCGCTGGGTCATGGCCGGATCGTCGGGCAGCGGCACGATGCGCTGGCCGAGGCCGGCCACGCCCAGCACCCAGACCAGCAGGCCCCACAGCGCCAGCGTGGCCAGCCACACGCTGCGCAGGCCGATCGCTTCAATGCGCATCCGTGCCTCCCGCTTGTTGCGGCTGCGGCTGCGGAACGCTCGCCGGCGGCGGCGATGGCGCCTGCGCCGGCGCGGGTTCGCTCGGACCCGGTCCGGCCGGCGTGCCGGCATCCATCACCGGTGCGTTCGGCGGCGCATTCGGCGCGGCGGCCGCGTCCGGGGCGGCCGCGCCCGGCGACCCGGCGGGCGGCGCCGGCATCGCGTTCGGGCGCAGGTAGCCGGCCAGTTCGAAGGCCACGTCCAGGCCGTTGCCGCTCTCGCCCGGCGAGAGCTGGTAGCGCTGCGCCATCACGTTGAGGTTGTCCACGAACAAGGCCGGGGTGCCGCTTTCCAGCGCATGCAGCACCGCCGCCAGTTCCGGCGTGCCGCAGCGCAGCCGCACCTGCACCGCGACCCGGGTGAAGCGGTCGCGACGGTTGTCGGCGGCCAGCGGCGAGCGGTTGCTGATCGCGCAGCTGCGGTTGCCGGGGCTGGCGGTGGCGACCGCGCTTTCCAGGCGCTGCACCAGGCCGGCCGACGCCAGTTCGGCCGAGGTCTCGCGCAGGAAGCCCGGGCGCGTGGCCAGCTCGCGTTGCGCCTGCTGCAGCCGCTGCGCGACCTGCGGCGCCTGCTGCAACTGCATGCGCACGCGCAGTTCGCGCTGGCGCAGTTCCTGGATCTGCGCGTCGACCTCGCGCATCGGCACGGTCCACCACGGATGCACCAGCACCAGGTAGCCCAGCGCCAGCGCCGCCAGCAGCAACCCCAATGCCAGCCAGCGGTCGCGCTTATCGACCTGCACCGGCATCGGCGGCCTCCTTGCGCTTGGTCCCGGCCAGTTCGGCGGTGAGGGTGAAGCGGTCGCGGTGGGTGCCCGGATCGGCCTGCAGCACGCCGGTCAGCGAGGGCGTGCGCCACAGCGGCGAGCCTTCCAGCCGGCCGACCAGGGAGGACGCCTCGCTGCTGAGCCCGATCAGTTGCAACTGGTCGCCCTCCACCGAGAACTTCTCCAGGTAGGTGCCCTCGGGCAGGCGCTTGCTCAGCTCGTTCCAGATTTCCAGCGAGGTCGGACGCTCGGCGCGCAATTGATCGAAGAACGCCGCGCCTTCGACCAGATCGACCAGTTGCTGGCGCTGCGCGGCCACGCCGCGCGCGCGCTGCGCGCCGCTGTCCACCTGCGCGCGCAGCTGCTCCAGCGCATCGCGGCGGTTGTCCAGCAACTGCCAGCCGGCGGCGAACAGCGCCAGCAGCGCGGTCGCGGCCAGGATCGCGTTCCAGCGCCGCATCGGATCGGCGCGGCGGTGGCGCTGTTCCGGCGGCAACAGGTTCACCCCCAGCGGCACGCCGTCGGCGCCGGCGACGTCGACCCCGGCCAGGGTCGGGCGCAGCGTGGCGGCGTGCTCGTGCAGGTCGTCCAGCACGCGGCGCGGCGCCACCACCAGGTCGGCGTCGAGCTGGGCGTCGTCGCGGCGCGCGCCGGGGCGCACGTCGTAGACCACCTGGTCGGCCTGGAACGGCGTCTGCCGGTCGATCTCGAACCGAACCACGTCGCGCAGATGGTCTGCCGCCGCGGCCGGCAGCCGTAGCGTGCGCCGCAGCGCGGAGTGCGCCGGCAGCATCCACACCCGCGGCAACGCCGCCAGGCGCGGACCGAGCACCGCGTCCAGGTCGGCCGCCAGCAGCGGCCACGGCAACGCCAACGGCGCGCCCAGGTCGGCGCCGAGCTGGCGCGCGACCAGCAACTGCTCGCCCTCGCGCCACAGCAGCAGCCGCGCCTGCGACCAGCCCAGCTGCACTTGCCAGCGCGGCGGCAGCCACGCCATCAGCGAACGCTGCCACCAGGCCAGCAGGCCGCCGGCACCGGGCGCGATGCGCACGCCGAACTTTTCCATGGTGTCGCGCCACGCAGTCATCGAACGGTCGATCCCTCTTCCCATCGCAGCACAGTGTAGGCGGAGCCCGGTAGCGCCGACGAGCCTGGGCGCACCACGGCGCGCAGCACCGCCTCGCGTCCGCTGCCCAGCCGCGCGCGACTTTCGATGCTGTAGGTGCCGCCGCCGGCGCCGAACGCGGCGGCCTGCGCCGGATCGCTGCGCTCGCGCTGCGCCAGCACCTGCTGCGCGTCCAGGCCGAGCGCGGTCAGCACCGGCGCCGGCGCGAAATCCGGCGCCGGGCGCGAGATGCCGCTGTACAGGGTCAGGTTGGGCAGCAACTTGGCGTACAGGTCCGCGTCCATGCCGAGCACCAGTTGCAGCTCGGCCAGGCTTTCGAACGGCGCGTCCTTGGCCCCGTACGCGCGTCCGGCGGCGGCGTAGTCCGGGTCCTCGGCGCCGCCGTTGGGCTGGCTGAGATTGTCCGGGTCGCGCCAGTCCACGATCGCCGCGGCGATGGCGTCGGCGCGCTGCGGATCGCCGCCGACCGCGCGCACCAGCGCCGCCAGCAGCGGCGCGTCGGCCAGGTTCAGATCGACCTTGCCGCTCTCGTCGGTGATGCGCAGGTCGACCGTGGCGCCTTCGTACTGCCAGCGATAGCGGCGCCCGTCCACGCGCCAGCCGGGCTGGGTCGGGGTGCCGGCGAGCCGGGTCAGCGCGTATTCCAGCCCGGCGCGGGCGCGTTCCTGCGCCGCGGCGCCGTCGCCCAGCACCTTGCCCTGCAGGCCTTCGGTGCGCGCGGTCAACGCGAACGCGCCGATCAGCGCGGTCAGCAGCGCGATCAGCCACAGCACCAGCACCAGCGCCGCGCCGCGCGCGCGCCCGCGGACCGCGCTCATTGCCGCGCCTCCGCGCCGCCGGCCTGGCGCAAGGCCACCACCAGCGGCGGCCAGACCGTGCCGTCGTCGCTGCTCAGTTCGATCGAGACCAGCAGCGGCAACCGGTCGGTCGTCTCCCAGCGTTCCTGCCACGGACCGATGCCGCCGCGTTCCGGATCGATGCCGCGGTAGCGGAAACGCACCTGGCGCAGGCCCTCGGCCAGCGGCTCGGGCGCGCGTGGCTTGCCCTCGGCGATCTGCTTGCCGGCCTGCACCTGCACCAGCGCGATGGTCAGGCGCTGCTGGCCGCGGTCACCGCTGACGCCGAGGTCGTGCAGGTAGGGGCCGCCGTGGCCCAGGTAGTCGGGCAGATCGGCGACGAAGCGCATCCGCTGCGGCTCGCCGACGAAGCGCACCGGCTGCAGGGTGCTGCTGTCGATGTCCAGCGCCATGGGCTGCGCACCACTCAGGCGCCGGCGCAGGAAGCCTTCCACCGCGCGCATGCGTTCGCTGCGCCCGGCGATGCTTTCGCCGCGGCCGCTGATCGCGGTGGCCGAGCGCAGCGTGGCGAAGGCCAGGGTCAGGCCGCCGACCAGCAGCACCGTGGCCAGCAGCACTTCGATCAGGGTGAAGCCGCGCGCGGCGGCGCGTCCCGGCGCGCGGCTCATTGCGGCACCCCGGCGTTCTGCGCGCTGACCAGGCGCAGCGTCTTCCATTGCAGCGCCTGCGCCGGGGCGTCGCCCCAGCGCACCTGCAGATTCAGTTGCAGCAGGGTCGGCGCGCCCGGCGTGACGGTCGGGTCCGGCGGGCGCCGCGCGTCGACGTACGGCGCCACGTCCAGGGTCCAGCGGTAGCGGCCCTGTTCGAAGCTGCCCTGCTCGCGACCGGCCTGCAGCGGCTGCTCCACCCCCTGCGCGGCCAGCAGGGATTGCGCGTACAGCGTGGCGCGGCTGAGCTGGTCGGCGCGCTGCACCTGGCGCGCGGCGCCGGACAGCGAACCGAGCAACAAGGTCAGCGCCAGCGCCAGCAACGCGAACGCCACGATCACCTCGATCAGCGTGTAGCCGCGCTGCGCCTTCATGGCATGCCCTGCTGCGGCGGACGGCCGACCTTGACCTCGCCGGTCAGCCAGGCCACGTCGATGCGCCAGCTCGCCTTGCGCGCCTGCAGTTCGATGCGCCCGCCGGTGGCCGCGCCGTCCTCGAAGAACTGGATCGCGCCCTCGTCGTCGCGGCGTTGCGCCTGGCGCGCGCCGGTGAAGCGCACCGTCAGCGATGGCGGGATCTCGCCATGGCGGCCGTTCGGCGCCTGCCAGCGATGCGCGCGCGGATCGATCAGGAAGCGCTGCGGCTGCCCGGTCGCGATCGCCTGCGCGCGCGTGTAGCGCAGTTGCGCGGCGATCTCCTTGGCCGACGAGCGCAGGCGCATGCCGTCGATGCCGCCGGTGAGCACCGACGCGGCCAGCAGCGCGGCGATCGCGATCAGGCCCACCACCAGCAACATCTCCAGCAGCGACACGCCGCGCATGCGCATGCGCATGCGCGCGCCGGCGCGCGCACGCGGGTCGCCGCGGAGGCTGCGGGCAGGGGCCTGGATCACGGCGCCGGGATCACGGGTTCTTGATGTCGGCGTTGTAGCTGCTGCCGCCGGGCTGGCCGTCCTTGCCGAGGCTGATCAGGTCGTACGGCTTACCGTCGCCGGGCACCCTGTACTCGATCGGGTGGCCCCACGGATCGTTCAGGTCGCTGGCATTGGCGTACGGACCGAGCCAGCCGCTGACGCCGCCCGGCGCGGTGACCAGGTCGTCGAGCTTGGACGGCAACTTGTTGGTGTCGAGCTGGTAGTTGTCGATCTTGCCGGCCAGGGTCTGGATCTGCGACTTGGCCAGATTGGCCTTGCCGCGGTCGGCGCCGCCCAGCACGCGGCTGGCGACCAGGGTCAGCACCGCGCCGATCAGCACGATGACGATGATGATTTCCAGCAGGCTCATGCCCGACTGGTGCGCGGCGGAGGGGGAACGGGTCAGGGAGCGGAGGCGGAGAGTGCGCATTGCATCGGATCCTTGCGGTGAAAAACCTTTATGTAGCCGAACGCGGCGCCGATGGCCGCGATGGCGGGCCGCTCGTGCAGCCGCGCTTCATGCACGTCGGTCCCGGCGTGACCGGAACCATGGTGCGCGGTGGCGATGCCACTGTCATGTCAGTGGCCTCGCCGGGGTGGCGGGCTGTCGGCCTGACCCTGCTTGGCCGGGCGTTCGGCGCCGCATGCGCCATGGCGTGTAGCGCGGATGCTTCCGGCAACGCCGCTGCCGTCCATGGCGTTGCATTTCCGGCTGCGGCCACATCGGCCCGGCCATCCGTGGCGGGGCGTTCGGCGCCACATGCGCCATGGCGCGGTGCGCGAATACTCCCGGCAACGCCGCTGCCGTCCATGGCGTTGCATTTCCGGCTGCGGACACGCCGGCCCGGCCATCCATGGCCGGGCGTTCGGCCATGCGCGAACCGGTGGTTCGCAAACGCATGGCCTCCTTCGATTCGATCCTCCGCTGCGCCACGGACCCTCGCCGCCGTCCCTGGCGCGGCACCACGTGCGCCGGACACACCGGCCCGGCCATCCGTGGCCGGGCGTTCGGCGCCGCATGCGCCATGGCGCATGAGCGTGGCGCCTCACCCAATCGCATTGGTCAGGTCGTACAGCGGAACGAGAACGGAGATGATCACCAGGCCCACGACCGAGGCCAGGACCAGGGTGATCAGCGGCACCAGCGCGGCGAGCATGCGGTCGATCGCCTGCGCGGTTTCCTGCTCGAAGGTGTCGGCGGTCTTGAGCAGCATCGTGTCCAGGGCACCGGATTCCTCGCCGACCTGGATCATCTGCAGGGCCAGGCGCGGGAAGCGCTTGCCCTTGGCCAGCGACACCGACAGCCCATGGCCGTTCTTGACGTCGTCGGCGGCGCCGCCGAGGTCGGCGGTCAGCGCCAGGTTCGACAGCACGTTGCGCGAGATGCCCAGCGCGGCCAGCAGCGGCACGCCGTTGCGCAGCAAGGTGCCCAGGGTGCGGGTCAGGCGCGCGGTTTCCAGCCGCACGATCAGCCCGCCGACGAAGCGCTGCTTCAGCAACCAGGCGTCGAACGCGGCGCGGAACGCCGGATCGCGGCGCTTGCGGTCCACCGCCAGCGCCAGCAGCGCCGGCACGATCAGCAGCACGATCCACCAGTCGCGCACGAACAGGCCCACGCTCAGCACCGCCTGGGTGAACCACGGCAGGGCCACGTCCAGGCTTTCGTACATCTGCGCGAACTGCGGCACCACGTAGCCGAGCAAGAACAGCAGCGCGCAGCCGACCACGCCGACCAGGATCGCCGGATAGATCAGCGCGTTGATCACCCGGCCTTTCAGTTCGCGGCTGCGTTCCAGATATTCGGCCAGCCGCTGCAGCGTGTCGTGCAGATTGCCGCCGGCCTCGCCGGCACGCACCATGTTGATGTACAGGCGCGAGAACAGCCCGTGCTGGCGCTCCAGCGCCATCGACAACGGCGCGCCGCCGCGCACCGCGTCGCGGATGTCGCCGACGGTGCGCTTGGAGCGCTCGTCCTCCGGCAGTTCCAGCAGGATCGACAGCGCGCGGTCCAGCGGCTGGCCCGCGCCGAGCAGGGTCGCCAGTTGCTGGGTGAACTGCACCAGCGCGGTGCCGTCGAACGGCTTGGGCCGGAACAGGCTGCGCAGCGAAGTGCCGCCGCCCTGCGCGGCAAGCCGCGCCTCCATCGGCATGTGGCCCTGTTCCTGCAGGCGCAGCGCCACCTCGGCGTCGCTGGCGGCCTCCATCTGGCCTTCCAATATCTCGCCGTGCGAATCCAGCGCCTTGTAGCGGTACAGGGGCATCAGGGCTGGGAATCGGAAATGGGGAATCGGGAATCGGCAAGCGCGTCGTGCGCGGCCCGGGCGCAAGCGCGCGGTTGCCGCCAACCGATGGCGGAATGACGCACCGCCACACCCGCGCCGCGTGCCGCGCGCATCAGGTTTCCTCCGTCACGCGCAGCACTTCCTCGATCGTGGTCTGGCCGCTGAGCGCCTTGGTCAGGCCGTCCTCGTACATGGTGCGCATGCCGGCCTCGCGCGCCAGTTGCTCGATCTCGCCCATGCCGGCGTGACGCATCACCGCGCGCCGCAGCGCGTCGTTCATGACCAGGAACTCCATGATCGTGGTGCGGCCCAGGTAGCCGGTCGGCGCGATCGCCGACGGCCGCGGGCGGTACAGGAAGATCTCGCCGTCGGGCTGCAGCCGGCGCAGGTCGAACTTCTCGATCTCCTCCGGCGAGGCCGCATAGCGCTCGGCGTGGGTCGGCTCCAGCCGCCGCACCAGACGCTGGGCGAGGATGCCGTTGATCGTGGAGGTCAGCAGATAGTCCTCCACGCCCATGTCGAGCAGGCGGGTGATGCCGCCGGCGGCGTTGTTGGTGTGCAGGGTGGACAGCACCAGGTGGCCGGTCAGCGCCGACTGGATCGCGATGCGCGCGGTTTCCAGGTCGCGCATTTCGCCGATCATGATGATGTCCGGGTCCTGGCGCACGATGCTGCGCAGCGCATGCGAGAAATCCAGGCCGATCTGCGGCTTGGCCTGGATCTGGTTGATGCCCTCGATCTGGTATTCGACCGGGTCCTCGACGGTGATGATCTTGACGTCGGCGGTGTTGAGCTGGCTCAGCGCGGTGTACAGCGTGGTGGTCTTGCCCGAGCCGGTGGGGCCGGTGACCAGCAGGATGCCGTGCGGCTGCTCCAGCACCTTGCGGAACTGCGGCAGGAACGCATCGGTGAAGCCGAGCCGGTGGAAGTCGAACACCACGGTCTCGCGGTCGAGCAGGCGCATCACCACGCTCTCGCCGTGCGCGGTCGGCACGGTGCTCACGCGCAGGTCCAGTTCCTTGCCCTGCACCCGCAGCATGATGCGGCCGTCCTGCGGCAGGCGGCGTTCGGCGATGTTGAGCTTGGCCATGATCTTGACGCGGCTGATCACCGCCGCGGTCAGGTTGGCCGGCGGGCTCTCGCCGTCGATCAGCACGCCGTCGACGCGGTAGCGCACCTTCAGCCGGCTCTCGAACGGCTCGATGTGGATGTCCGAGGCGCGCAACTCCACCGCGCGCTGGATCACCAGGTTGACCAGGCGGATCACCGGCGCTTCGGAGGCCAGGTCGCGCAGGTGCTCGATGTCGTCGGCGGCGACGCTGTCGCCGTCGGCGGTTTCCACGATCGCGCCCATCGCGCTGCGGCCCTGGCCGAACCAGCGCTCGATCAGGTCGTCGATCTCCGAGCGCAGGCCGATCCGCGGCAGCACCTGCAGCCCGGTGGCCAGGCGCACCGCGTCGGCCGCATAGGGCTCGTGCGGATCGGACATCCACAGTTCCAGCGCGCCGTCGCGCTCGCCCAGCGGGCACACGTGGAACTGCTTGAGGAAACGCAGCGACAGCGGCTGCGCCTCGGGCAGGTGCTCCGGCGCGGTGGCCGGCAATTGCTTGGCATCGAGCAGCGGCAGGCCCAGGACCTCGGCGCTGACCTCGGCGTGGTCGCGCTCGGAGACCAGCCCCAGCCGCGCCAGCAGCGACAGCAGGCTGCCGCCGGATTCGCGCTGCAACTGGCGCGCGCGCAGCAGGTCGCCTTCCTTGAGCCGGCCCTTGGCCAGCAACGCATCGACGATGCGCGCCTCGGGCGTATCGGCAGCGGCGACAGTGTCCTTGACGAGCGCGTTCACACAATCCCTCCAGAGCGTGCGGCGACTTTAGCAGTTCGGCGCGACCTGCCGCCCACCCCGGTCGCGACGTCCGCTGCGACTGTCTACGAGGCCATGGCCGCACAGCGCACGGTCATCGGCGTGACACGCGCGGTGCGCAGCATGGCGGATTGCGGCGCGGCGCGCACGGCGGCGCGTGGCGACCACCGCTCGCCCAAGCCCGTACAGGGTCGCGCAAGGCCGTGCCCATCCCCGCACGGCGCAGATGCCACAGGCGCTGCGGGGACAGGACGTTTTGCGGCGCGGACGCAGAAGACCCGGCCGTAGCCGGGTCTTCTGGGTGACCTGCGGCGCCGCGAACGGCGCCGTCCTTCGCTCCCGCTACTGGCGAGCGACCAGGCTGACGCCGCTGTACGCCGTCGTGCCGACCAGCTTGATGTAGTACGTCCCGGCCTGCGGCGCGGTGAAGCGCACCGTCTCGTTGTTGCCCGGGCGGGCCGACTTGGCGTCGTAGCTGCTGCTGCTGGGCTCCTTGTCGAAGCTCACGTACAGCGACACGTTGCCGCTGCCGCCGTAGGTGAGGACGCTCAGCACTGCGCCGGCTTCGGCCTGGAAGCTGTACAGCGTCTCGTTGCCGGCCGCGCCGGTCAACCCGGAGACCACGACCTTGTTGGTCAACGCCGTCGCCGGCGGCGCGCACTGCTCGGTGTCCGGATCGCACGGCTCTTCCAGCGCCTTGGCCAGCGCGGCCTTGGCGTCGAGGATACCGGTGCCGATCGGCGTGCTGGTCGGGATCGACACCGGGAACGGACGCGCGGTCTGCTTGAGCAAGGTCTCCAGCGCGGCCGGGGTCAGCGGCGCCTTGTTCGCGGCGATCAGCGCGCTCTGCACCAGCGCCGCCACCGCCGCCACGTGCGGCGAGGCCATCGAGGTGCCGCCCAGGCCCATGTAGGTGTAGTTGCCGGAGGTCGGCGTGGTCGTGCCGCTGTAGCCGGTCTGCCAGATGTAGCCGCCCGGATTGCCGTCGACGCTGCCGCCGCCGCCCGGGCCGGACAGATCGACCTTGGCGCCGTAGTTGGAGTAGTAGGTGATGCCGCCGGTGATGCGGGTGGCGCCGACCGCGATCACGTTGTCGCAGCTGGCCGGGCTGAAGTTGGCGGCATTGCCGCTGCTGTTGCCGGCGGCCACCACCACCGTGGTCCCGCGCGACACCGCGCCGTTGATCGCGTCCTGGGTGGCGCTGTCGCAGGCGCCGCCGCCGCCCAGGCTCATGTTGATGATCTCGGCCGGGTTCTGGTTGGCCGGCACGCCGGCCACGGTCCCGCCGGACGCCCAGACGATGGCGTCGGCGATGTCGGAGGTGTAGCCGCCGCACTTGCCCAGCACGCGTACCGGCAGCACCGTGGCGTTGGGCGCCACGCCGGCCATGCCGACGCCGTTGTTGGTGGCTTCGGCCACCGTGCCGGCCACGTGGGTGCCGTGCCAGGAGCTGTCGTCGGCCAGCGAGCCGGCGTAGCACTCGTTGTCGTTCTCGACCCAGTCGCCGTAGTCGAGCGCGCCGGGCACGCGCGCGTCGGTCGGGCGCCGCGAGGTCTCCGCGTCGGAGATGAAGTCGTAGCCCTGCAGCAGGTTCACCGCCACGTCCGGGTGGTTCGGCAGGATGCCGGTGTCCAGCACCGCGACCACCACGCCGTCGCCCTTGGACACGTCCCAGGCCGACGGCGCATTGATGCCGCCGGTGGCGTTGCTGTAGTGCCACTGGTACTGCGCGTACAGCGGATCGTTCGGCACCAGTTGCGGCTGCACCTGCGCCTTGGCGCGCAGCAGTTCCACCGGCCGCAGCTTGGCATCGACCTGCGCGTACTTCACCGCCGGGTCGGCGGCGATCTCCGCCACCACCTTGTCCAGGTCGGCCTTGCTCAGCTTGCCGGTCAGGCGGATCAGGTCCGCGCCGATGCCCAGGGTGCGCACGTACTCGGCGCGCACGCTGGCCGCGGCCGCGCGCGAGATGCCGTTGCCGCCGCCGAGGCTGGCGCGGCCCACCGCCGACTGCACCGTCGACAGCTTGGCGCTGCGGTCGCTGGCCGCGGCGGTGCCGGCGTTGTAGCGCACCAGGATGCGGTTGGAGGTCACCGCGTCGGCCGGCGCGGACGTGCTCGGCTCCTTGACCGGCAGCGACGACGCGGCACCGGCCGCGTACGCGCTGGACGCGCCCAGCGACATCATCAGCATGGCGGCGGCGATGGCATTGATACGGGGATTTTGCTTGTCGATCACGTTGACGTCCTCTTCAAAGTTTCGTGGATCAGGCGACAGTTGCGGCCGTAGAAGAACTCCTTTTTCCCGAATCCGTTGGCCGGCCCAGCCAAGGTCCTTTGGTCTGCCCCCTCAGGCCATGTCTGTGACGGACGGCGGCGGTCGCCGCCGTCCGCGATGCCTCACCAGCCGAAACCGGCGCCGATGCCGACCGAGCTGTCGTCGCCGCTGAACGCGCCGCCGATGGTCAGCGTGGCGCGGTCGCTGAAGGCGCGCTGGTAGCCCACCGACAGGGCCGACTCGCCGTTCTGGAAGCCGACGCCGGCGCCGACCCGGTTCTGGGTGCGGATGCCCGCGGCGCTGGTGGCCATGTTGAGCATCGCCGCGCTCATCGCGCCCTGCCGGTCGATGCGGCGGTCCTGGTCGCGCAACCGCGCATCCACGTCGCCGCGCAGCACGTCGAAGCTGTCGGCCATGGTGTTGAAGCGGGTGTCGGTATACGACTTGGCAGTGGCCACGCCGCTGTCCAGCTGGCTCTTGTTGACCGCATCGGTGGCCCGCGTGCCGGCGGCGACGTTGGCGACCTGGCGCTCGTTGCCGGCGCTGCCCACCGACACCGTGTTGGCGCGGTCGGCGACCGAGCCCTGGCCCAGCGCGACCGCCCCCTGCGCCGTGGCGCTGGCACCCTGGCCCAGCGCGGTGCCCGAGGCGGCGCTGACGCTGGCGCCCTCGCCCATCGCCACCGCGTTGGTCGCCACCGCGGCGATGTGGCTGTTGGCGCCCACCGCGGTGCTGCCGTCGGCGTTGACCTTGGCGTTGCTGCCGATCGCGGTGTCGTTGGGGCCGTGCGCATAGGCGCTGCCGCCGATCGCGGTGCCGGTGACGTCGTTGGCGCGCGCCGCGGTGCCGACCGCGGTGGCGCCGCCGCCGGCATCGGCCACGGCGCTGGTCCCGACCTGCGCGGCGGACGGGTTGCCCGACACAGTGGCCGCCGAAGTCGCCGCCGGCGCCGTGTCCTGTGCCGCCGGCGCCGCGACCGTGGCAGCGCTGGCCATCCGCGCACTACGCGACACGCTGGCCGTGCCCGTGCCGCGCGCATCCAGCTCGCTGACCTTGGTGTCCAGCGCCGCCAGCGCATCGCCGACGTTGCTGTAGCTGGCGCCCTGGATCAGGTAGGTCGGCGCCACGAACACGCCTTGCGCGCCGAGCCCGGCACCGCCGCCCAGGAACGCCGCCATGTTGCTCAGCGACTGGTATAGCTGGCTGCCGTTGATCGCCTCGGTGCTGCCGGCGGCGACGCTGCCCGCGGTCAGGTTGACGATGCGCCGCGTGGCCGGGCCGCCGCGGCCGTTGCCGCTGCCCAGCGATACCGTGTCGGCCTCGTAGACGCGCGAACCGGCACCCAGCGCGACCGCGTTGTCGGCCGACACGCCGGCGTTGGCGCCGATCGCCACGCCGTTGCTGCCGCTATTGCGGACGAAGCTGTTGTAGCCCAGCGCCACGCCGTTCTCGCCGATCGCGTTGGTCTGCAGGCCGATCGCGGTGCTGCGCGCGCCGCTCGCCGAACTGCTGGCGCCCGAGGCGGTCGCACCGGCGCCGCTGGCGACGCTGGCCACGCCCAGCGCGGTGCTGCGCAGGCCGCTGGCGGTGGCGCCGGCACCGGCCGCGGTGCTGTTCTCGCCGCTGGCGCTGGCCACCCCGCTGCCCGAGCTCTGGAACGCCGCGCTGGTTTCGCCGGCGGCCGCGGCCACCGCGTCGAGCTGCGCCTTGTTGACCGCATCGTTGGCGTTCAGCGCCGCGCCGACATTGGTGATGCGGCGCGTGGCCGGCGCACTGACCCCGTTGCCGCCGCCCACCGACACCACATTGGCTTCGCTGGCGCGCGAACCGGCGCCGAGCGCGACGCTGTTGGCGCCGTTGGCCCAGGCGCTGGTGCCGAGCGCGGTGGCGTTGATGCCGCTGTAGGCGTAGGCGTCCTGGCCGATCGCGGTGCCGCCCTGCACGGTCGCCCAGGCGAACTGGCCCACCGCGGTGGTCTGCGCCGCGGTGGCCCAGGCCGACGCACCGAGCGCGGTGGCGTCCTCGCCGGTGGCGCGGGCGCTGTGGCCCAGCGCCGACGCGTACGCGCCGGACGCGGTGCTGCCCCAGCCCAGCGCCGAGGCATAGTCGCCCGCCGCTGCCGCGCCGTAGCCGAACGCGCTGGTGCGGGTGCCGCTGGCGCTGCTGAAGGCGCCGACCGCGGTGCTGTAGTCGGTCGCGGCCTCGGCCTTGTAGCCGCTGGCGGTGGCCTGCACGCCGCTGGCGGTGGCGCCGGCGCCGCTGGCGCTGCTGAACGCGGCGGTGGCCTGCGCGCCCGCGCCGAGCGCGGTGGCGCCGGCCTCGCTGGCGGTGGTGGTGCCGTCGAGCAGCACATTGCCGGCGTCGTCGGTGTAGTACAGCGAGCCGCCGATCGCGGTGCTGGACTCGCCGGTGGCGGTGGCGTTGTAGCCGGACGCGGTGGCGTACTGCGCGCCGGCCAGCGCGCCGCTGCCGAACGCCGAGGCGCCGGTGCCGAAGGCGTTGGACGCCTCGCCGGCGGCGGTGGCGTAGTTGCCCTCGACGTAGCTGCCGACGTCGTCGGCGGCGGTGTCGCCACCGCTGGCCTTGAACTGCTTGCCGGTCGCGTCGGCCGATTGCTTGACCGCGTCCAGTTGCGCGACGTTGACCGCGTCGGTGGCCTCGGTGCCGGCGGCGACGTTGGTGATCTGCCGCTCGCTGCCGGCGCTGCCCACCGACACCGTGTTGTCGCGGTCGGCCTCCGACGCCGCGCCCAGCGCCACGCTGTTGCTGGCGGAGGCATAGGCGCCGTAGCCGAAGGCGCTGGAATCGCTGGCGCTGGCGTAGCTCAGGCTGCCGATGGCGGTGCTGAAGTCGGCGGTGGCGCCGGCGCCGGCGCCGAACGCCGACGCATTGGCGCCGGATGCCTCGGCCGGAATCAGCCCGAAGAACGAGGTGCCGCCGACCGCCACGCTCTCCTCGCCGGAGGCCACGCTGTACTCGCCCACCGCCACGCTGCTGGTCCCGGAGGCGGTGGAGGCGACGCCGACCGCGGTGCCGTAGTCGCCGGCGGCGAGCGCGCCGTAGCCCAGCGCCGAGGACAGCGCGCCGCTGGCCTCGCTGTAGCCGCCGAGCGCGGTGGCGCCGATGTTGGAGGCGCTGCTGCGGAAGCCGGTGGCGGTGGCCTGGTTGTCCGAGGCCACGGCCTCGTTGCCGGTGGCGGTGGCGTAGGTGGCGCTGGCCTGCGCGCCGGCGCCGCTCGCGGTGGCGCCGATGTCCGCGGCCAGCGCTCCATTGCCGATGGCGATGCTGTCCTGGCCCAGCGCCTGGCTGGCGCTGCCCAGCGCGACCGCGTCACTGCCGCTGGACACGGCGTTGAAGCCGATCGCGGTGGCCCCGGCGGCCAGCGCATTGGCGCCGCCGCCGAGCGCGGTGCTGCCGTCGCCGATCGCGTTGGCCGCTTCGCCGGCGGCCAGGGCATCGTCGCCGTCGACCAGCGCGCCGGCATCGCTGGCGTCGCTGCCGCTGGCCTGGAAGTACTTGCTGGTGGTTTCCGCCGCCTGCTTGACCGCATCGAGCTGGGCGACATTGACCGCGTCGGTGGCTTCGGTGCCGGCGGCGACGTTGGTGATCTGGCGCGCGTTGCCGGCGCTGCCCACCGACACACTGTCGGCGCGGTCGGCGACGGACCCCGCGCCCAGCGCGACCGCGTTGGACGCGGTCGCCTCGCTGCCGGCGCCGATCGCCACCGCGCTTTCCGCATCGGCCAGGCTGTTGGTGCCCACGGCGATCGTGTTGACCTGGTTGCCCAGCGCCTGGAAGCCCATCGCCACGCTGTAGTTGCCGTAGCCGAACGCGCCGCGGCCCACCGCGGTGGCGCTGAGGCCCGGCGCCCAGCTGTTGAAGCCGATCGAGGTGGCGCCGCTGCCGCTGGCCCAGGCGCCGGTGCCGAACGCCGAGGCGTTGGTGCCGGTCGCCCACGCCGAGGCGCCGAACGCCGAAGCGCCATCGGCGGTGGCCCAGGCATAGGCGCCGCTGGCGGTGGCGTCGTCGCCGCTGGCCCAGGCATTGTCGCCCTGCGCCAGGCTGTAGCTGCCGGTCGCGCGCGCCTTGTAGCCGCCGGCGGTGCTGTGGTCGCCGGTGGCCTGCGCGCCGTAGCCGGTGGCGGTGGCCTGCGCACCAGTGGCCTGCGCGCCGGCGCCGAGCGCGGTGGCGTTCTCGCCGGCGTTGGCGCCGATCAGTTGCGCTTTGCCGTCGGCATCGACGATCGGCTGGTTGTACTGGTCGAAGGCCTGGCCCTGGCCGCCGATCGCGGTGGCGCCGGTCCCACCGGCGCTGCTGCCAGTGCCGAGCGCGACGGCGTTGTCGCCCATCGCCGCGGCACCGCTGCCGTAGGCGGCCGCGCCGGTGCCGTAGGCATTGGCCGCATCGCCCGCGGCCAGCGCGCCCTCGCCGTCGGCATAGGCGCCGACCGTGCCGCTGCCGCCGGCGGTGAAGAACTTCGCGGTGGACTCGGCGGTCTGCTTCACCGCATCCAGCTGCGCGACGTTGACCGCATCGGTGGCCTGGGTACCGGCGGCGACGTTGACGATCTGCCGCTCGCTGCCGGCATCGCCGACCGACACCGTGTTGGCGCGGCGCGCGACCGAGTTCGCGCCCAGCGCCACGCTGTCGGCGGCGAGCGCGGTGCTGTAGTAGCCGAGCGCGGTGCTGTTGGCGCCGCTGGCCCAGGACTCGGCGCCGAGCGCACTGGCGAAGGCGCCCGGCGCGTAGGCGAAGTAGCCCAGCGCGGTGCTTTCCAGGCCGGACGCCTCGCTGAGGCTGCCGTTGGCGACGCTGTAGTCGCCGGAGGCGATCGCGCCGGCGCCGAACGCCGCCGCGCTCTGCCCGCTGGCCTGGGTCTGCACGAACAGGCCCAGGCCCGGAATCAGGTCGGCCGGGCCGCCGACGGCGACGCTGCTGGCGCCGCTCGCCGCGCTCTGCGTGCCGACCGCGGTGGCGTAGTCGCCGGTGGCATTGGCCACCGCGCCGAACGCGGAGGCCTGCGCGCCGCTGGCGTAGGCGCCCACGCCCACCGCCGAGGCGGCGAAGCCGCCGGCGTCGGCGCTGGCGCCCAGCGCGGTGCCGCCGACCCCGGCGCTGGTGGCGCCGGTATCCACCGCCACCCCGCCATTGGTGATCAGCGGATCGCCGTTCTCGTCGACCGCCACGCCGCCCACCGCCACCGCCGCCGGCCCGGTGGCCTGCGCGTTGGTGCCGAACGCGGCACTGTTCTGCCCGGCCGCGACCGCGCCGTTGCCCACCGCGGTGGCGCCGCTGGCGAGCGCGTCGGCGCCGCCACCGAGCGCGGTGCTGCCGTTGCCGATGGCGTTGGCGGCCTCGCCGGCGGCGAGCGCGTCGTCGCCTTCGACGTAGGCGCCGGCGTCGCTGGCGCTGCTGCCGCTGGCCTGGAAGTGCTTGGCGGTGGCGTCGGCGACGCTGGCGACCGCATCGAGCTGGTCGCGGTTCACCGCGTCGGTGCCTTCGGTGCCGGCGGCGACGTTGGCGATCTGGCGCTCCTTGCCGGCGCTGCCGACCGAGACCGTGTCGGCGCGATCGGCGGTGGATCCCTGGCCGAGCGCGACGCTGCCGCTGGCCGCGGCCTTGGCGCCGTAGCCCAGCGCGGTGGCGTCGTCGGCCTGCGCCCACGAGGCGCCGCCGAGCGCGGTGCTGGAGTCGCCATCGGCCGAACTCAGCCAGCCGATCGAGGTGGAGAACGCGCCATTGGCCCAGGCGCCGGCGCCGAACGCGGAGCCGCCTTCGCCCTGCGCCTCGGTGGCGAAGAAGCCAAGCACGCTGCCGCCGACCGCGGTGCTGGATTCGCCGCTGGCCAGGCTCGATTCGCCCACCGCCACGGCGCTGCCGCCGCTGGCATTGGCGCCGTAGCCGAAGGCGGAGGCGAAATCGCCGCCGGCCTGGCTGAAGCCGCCCGTGGCCGTGGTGGCCAGACCGCTGGCCGCGGCCGAGAAGCCGCTGGCCGTGCTCTGCACGCCGTCGGCGCGCGCGGCGGTTCCCAGCGCGGTGGAGAACGCGCCGTTGCCCTGCGCGCCGGCACCGAACGCGCTGGCGCCCTGCGCCGCGGCGCTGGTGGTGCCTTCCAGCACCACCTGGCCGTCTTCATCCACGATCGACAGCGCACCGCCGACCGCGGTCGCCGAGGCGCCGGTCGCGGTCGCGTTGCTGCCCACCGCGGTGGCATTGCCGCCGATGCTGGTGGCGCCGCTGCCGAGCGCGCTGCTGCCGTTGCCGATCGCGTTGGCGGCTTCGCCGGCGGCCAGTGCGTTGTCGCCCTCGACATAGGCGCCGGCATCGCTGTCGGCGCTGCCGCTGGACTGGAAATACTTGGCGGTGGTGTCGGCGGTCTGCTTGACCGCGTCCAACTGCGCCACGTTGACCGCGTCGGTGGCCTCGGTGCCGGCGGCGACGTTGGTGATCTGGCGCTCCTTGCCGGCGCTGCCGACCGACACGCTGTCGTCGCGATCGGCCACCGCATCGGCGCCCAGCGCCACGCTGTTCTCGCCCTGGGCGACGGCGGCGTTGCCCAGCGCGGTGCTGTTGCGGCCGGCCGCATTGGCGAAGCCGCCGATGGCGGTCGCGTAGTCGGCGTCGGCGCTGGCGGCCAGGCCCAGCGCCGCGCTGGCGACGCCGGTGGCGACGCTCTCGGCGCCCAGCGCGGTGGCGCCGGTGCCCTGGGCGGTGCTGTAGTAGCCGAGGGCGGTGGATTCCAGGCCGCTCGCTTCGCTGAGCGTGCCGCTGGCCACGCTGCCGTCGCCGCTGGCGTTGCTGGCCGCGCCGGTGGCGGTGCTCTGCTCGCCGCTGGCGCTGCTTTCGGCGCCGACCGCGGTCGCGTAGTCGCCGCTGGCGCTGGCGCCGTCGCCGATCTGCAGTGCCTGCGCGTGCGCGGCGGAAGGCAGTGCCGCCGCGCCGGCGCCCAGCGCCATGGCGATCGCGGCCGACAGCGCCAGACCCTGCGCGCGCCCTGACCTGCCTTCACGGACCACCTGCCCGCGGGCATCGCCGCTGGCCAGTTCCGAGGCCACGGTCCACATGCCCAATGCCTTGTTCCAGACCTTGCGATAAATCCGATTCATCGACTGCTGCTCCTCAAATAGGCTGGTTTTTGGTCAGAAAAGCCACCCTCGCCCGGCATTCCAGCCGGCCGACCCCCTGTCGGTATTTGGCGCCGCATGCCCTGGAATCTCGGGCAACCCGCTTGCGCGGGTCGCGGCTCGGTGCGCGTTGATGAACCGAGACGAAATGCGGAACTGCCCCGAGTGTTAACCCCGTATCTGGAGTACGTCAAGTTTTTGACTTGAATCCGCGCAATCAGTGATGCGAACCTCACAATCGCGATTAAATTGTTAATTTTTAGATAAAATTCAATCAAAACAAGACATTCCGCCAAATTATCGGCACGTCACTTGCCATCCGTTGACGCCGGACGGCAGCGGCATCCGCTGTCGCGCCAAGGCTTTGACGCGCAGTCGGCCAAGGCGGGGGGGACGATCTGTCGCTCTCGGCGTCGGGTTGCCTGCGGTCGTGCACAAGTGCAACTGCGCAGATCGCGGTTGCTGCCCGGGAGCGGCGGCAGCGCGGGCAGCGCGGCGGGCATTGGGGGCGGACCGGGCGTTTTTCAGCCGTAGGGAGGCTGCAGCGGAGACTGGCAGGGCCGGGCGAGAGCGACTCGCGGAGTTTGGCGTACACGAGGCTGCGCCCGGCCCCTCATCCGCCCCTACGGGGCACCTTCTCCCGACGGGAGAAGGGAATAGCCGCTCCCCCCTCTCCCGTCGGGAGAGAGGTTGGGGTGAGGGTCCGGCGCGAAAGCGTCTCGCGGAGTCCAAGCGCACCCCACATGCTTCACGCCGCGCCCCCGCCAGCGGACGCGGCTACACGCCGCTCAACCCACCCACACCCGCGCGTTGCGGAACATGCGCAGCCACGGCGAGTCGTCCGCCCAGTCCGCCGGATGCCAGCTGAGGTTGAGCGAGCGCGGGGTGCGCTCGGGATGCGGCATGAGGATGGTCACCCGGCCATCGTCGCTGGTCAGGCCGGTGATGCCGTCGGGCGAGCCGTTCGGGTTCAGCGGATACCGCTGCGCGACCTCGCCGTTGCCGTCGACGAAGCGCAGCGCCACGCGCGCGGCGGCCTGGTCCACGGCGCTGGCGAACTCGGCGCGGCCTTCGCCATGCGCCACCGCCACCGGGATCCGCGAGCCGGCCATGCCGCGCAGGAAGATCGACGGCGACTCCACCACTTCCAGCAGGCTGGTGCGCGCCTCGAACTGCTCGCTGCGATTGCGCAGGAAGCGCGGCCAGTGCTCGGCGCCGGGGATGATGTCCTTGAGCTGGCTGAGCATCTGGCAGCCATTGCACACGCCCAGGGCGAACGTGTCCGGGCGCGCGAAGAACGCCGCGAACGCATCGCGCAGCGCCGGCCGTTCCAGGATCGAGGTGGCCCAGCCGCGGCCGGCGCCGAGCACGTCGCCGTAACTGAAGCCGCCGCAGGCGGCCAGGCCGACGAAACCGGCCAGATCCACGCGGCCGGCGATCAGGTCGCTCATGTGCACGTCGAAAGCGCGGAAGCCGGCGCGCTCGAACGCGTTGGCCATCTCGATCTGGCCGTTGACGCCCTGCTCGCGCAGGATCGCCACCTTCGGCCGTTCGCCGCTGGCGACGAACGGCGCGGCGACGTCCTCGGCCGGGTCGAACGCCAGCTTGGGCCTGAGCCCCGGCGCGGCGAAATCGCGCGCCACCGCGCGTTCCTCGTCGGCGCTGTCGGGGTTGTCGCGCAACGCCTGCATCGCATGGCTCACCGACCACCAGGCATCGAACAGCTCGTCCCAGCGCCATTCGGCCAGGGTCTTGCCGGCCAGCCCGACGCGCACCGCCGCGGCCGTGCTGGGGCGGGCGATGCGCTGCGCGCATTCGGTCAACGCATGGCGCTCGACCAGGTCGGCGAACGCGGCGCGGTCTTCCCTGGCGATCTGCACCACCGCGCCCAGTTCCTCGTTGAACAGGCTGCGGAACGGATCGTCGCCCCAGGCATCGAGGGTGATGTCCAGGCCCTGCCGCGAGGCGAACGCCATCTCGCACAGCGCGGCGAAGGCGCCGCCGTCGCTGCGGTCGTGATAGGCCAGCAGCATGCCGGCCTCGCGCGCATCGCGGATCAATTCGAAGAACGCGCGCAGCCGCTGCGCATCGTCCAGGTCCGGCACCGCGCCGCCGAACGCGGGCAGCCCGCCTTCGGCATGCACCTGCGCCAGCACCGACCCGCCCAGGCGCTGCTTGCCGCCACCCAACCCGATCAGCCACAGCTCGCTTTCGGCCTCGCGCGCCAGCAACGGCGTGAGCTGGCTGCGGGCATCGGCGACCGGCGCGAATGCGGAGACGATGAGGGAGACGGGCGAGACGCTCTTGTGCGTGGCGCTCGCGCCGGGAGTGGGGAGTGGGGATTCGGGATTGGCAACAGCACTGTCCGTGCCCGTCGACCCGCTTCCACCAATCCCCAATTTCGAATCCCGAATCCCGGCCACACCCCACTGTGCCTGCATCGACAGCGAGTCCTTGCCCACCGGGATGCTCAGGTCCAGCTGCGGGCACAGTTCCATGCCCACCGCCTTGACCGCGGCGTACAGGC